>Ga0208297_1000187_pt1 | contig 161046 bp, 152 predicted proteins | sample LMS_cellobiose_e_FD_187367 | JGI IMG/M metagenome (GOLD analysis project Ga0208297, IMG submission 187367) | Rumen-fistulated moose microbial communities from Alaska, USA - LMS_cellobiose_enrichment (SPAdes) (version 2) | ecosystem: Host-associated > Mammals > Digestive system > Stomach >... | reverse complement strand
TTTAATGAGTGTTGCGCTGGTGCTTGGCATGGCACAGTGCAAGAAGAACAACGATGTGATTACCTCGGGCGTCACAGGCGACGGCACGAGGACCATCACTCTCAAGGTGAACGACAACGGGTCGAAGATTTCGGTGAACCCTAACACCGGAGCCGTGGGCTTTACCAAAGGTGATGTCATCTACGCCGCCTACAACGGTAAATATGCAGGGACGCTGACCCACAACGGCAGCGACTTCACAGGTAGTATCTCAACATCGGGAGATAGTGGCAAAAAACTGACGTTCTACTTTATGGGCAATAAGACCCCAAGCGAAGGAACATTGAGTTCAAGCACAACGAGTCTTACGGTGAGCATCTTCGACCAGACGGAGAACTATCCTGTAATTTCCGTGGGATTGTCGAACGAGGATTACGCATCAGGCACCGACACTTACACCGCCACCTTGAACAACCAGTGTGCGTTGGTGAAGTTCAACGTGACGACGGAATCCGCCTATGCTCCGACCATCATTACGGGAGTTAACGACAAGGTGCAAGTCACGTTTGCGGATGGTGCCATTGGAACCTACGTGTACAGCCAGTATAGAGGAGCCGTTAAAGTTGCAGGCGGCGGCGGAGAGCGCTGGGCGATACTGCTTCCTCAGGATGCTGCCGGCATGGGTGTGGCGTATTCAGGCGACCTTTGCTACAACGGCACGCATGGAATGATACCTGCAATCACGGAGAACGGTTACCTCACGGCGGGCGTTAACGTGAATGTGTCAAGCGCGCTTGACGGATTCAGTGTAGCGAGTGGGACGAAGGTGCACTTTGCTCCTGGCAACCTACAAGCTGTATTTGCGAGTGCTGGTACGTCGTGCACATGGAGGTTTGCCGACAATCAGTATGACTACATTGGCGATGCTGCCGCCAACACCAGCATCAACGGCAGCGGGAGTGTAAGTGCTGCGGGTACCGTGGATTTGTTCGGGTTTAACGGGGCGTCGTCGTCATACAACAACTACGGCATCAACGACAGCAAGGACAACTCTGATTATGGTGCGACAACATCTGAGACTCTCAAGAGCGACTGGGGCAACAATGCGATAACCAACAGTTACGGCCATACATGGCGGACGTTGACGAATGCGGAGCAGGGGTATATCTACAACAGCCGCACGGGGTGCCCGACAGTCAATGGTGTTGAAAATGCGAAATACGCCAAGACGAAAGTTAATGGCACGTTCGGTGTGATGGTGTTTCCGGACAGTTTCACATGGCCTTCGAGTGTATCGACAGTTCCTATTACTGCCCATATAAACATTGGGAGTGGCTCGTATTCCGATAGTGAGAATTTCACTCTTGCGGAGTGGACACTCCTTGAGGCGAATGGCGCGGTGTTTCTGCCTGCGGCGGGCTACCGGCTTGGTGCTTCGGTGAGCTATCCCGGTTCCCGCGGGTACTACTGGTCGGGTACTGCTCACGGGTCGACTGCAGGCAACGCGTACAACCTGCGCTTCCTTTCTGACACCAATTGGAATCCACAGCACAACAACAATCGGTACAACGGGTTCTCGGTGCGTCTGGTTTGTGAGTAGTTTCGGGTTTTGTTCAGAAAAACCTCCTTACCACAATCCGACCAGACCAAATTGAGGAAGATAAGGTAGCGCGAAATGAGATGGGGTGTGCTGAGGCGCACCTGCGAAACGCAACAAATGCTTGCAAAACAATGGCTGTTATTTTTTACAATAGCAGCCGTTGTTCTTTTGCACAATCGTATCAGGAATATGAGGGTGTGTCAAAATAGCATGCCCTCGTTTTTTTACAGCAAAGCCCCGACTTTTTTTCGCATTTTGTGTTAAAAATTGTTAATTTTCAAAAAAATCTTAAAATCGTTTACTTAACATCTCATAATTATTTGTAATTTTGCAGTGTTAAATTAAAATCTTTCAATATTGGAATTAAAAATTTGAAATATATGAAACGTAAAAACCCTATTTCAGAAGCGCGCCGCTACGTGGAAAACGCAAAACGTACATTGAACGAAAACGGAGAACTCGATGTGGAACTTAACCGTTACAACGACGAGAAATATGTCCGTGCTGCGGGCAACTACCTGTGGCTGGGAGTGCTCATGGCTCTCGACGCCGTGTTCCATGTGCGTGCCGACCGTTGCGAGATGATGCTGTCGTGATGCCAGCATTTGTTGGCCTAATGGACATTTTTTAGGATAAAATCTGAATCAAATTTTAATATAAAATAAACTTCAAAATTTAAGGTTTCTATAAAATTTTAAAAATATTTTGAAAAAATCCTCGTCGCAAGCGACAGGAGCTTTAGACCTCAGACCATAGACTTTATATCTCCTTTCTATGCTATCTGAAAAATAAACTCCTGTCAGTTCTTGTATCTTTTTTCACTTAACAGAATTTTTCCTATCTTTGCATCATGGTTATTATCGATAATGTAATTGTCACCGATGAGTTCCTCAACGCCCGTTTCTGCTGTCAGCTCGCGCGCTGCAAAGGCGAATGTTGCGTGGCAGGTGATGCCGGTGCTCCTCTCGAACCCGATGAGGTGGGCATCATAGAGGAAAATATAGAAAAAATAAAGCCTTACATGCGCCCCGAAGGCATTAAAACCATTGAAGAACACGATGTTTACGACTATGACGACTTCGGGGAGATGACAACCCAGCTCGTCAACGGCGAAGAATGCGCTTTCGTGTATTTTCACGACAACGGCACCGCCCTGTGCGCCATCGAGAAGGCTTTCATCGAAAAGAAAACCGACTTCTGGAAGCCGATAAGTTGCCACTTGTACCCTATCCGATTGCTCGAAAAAGATGGCTTCATTTATATAACGTATCACGAATGGAGCGTCTGCGTGCCGGCAAAACGCTACGGCGAAAAAGAAGGTATCCCCCTTTATAAATTCCTCAAACAACCGCTAATCAGAAAGTTCGGCGAAGATTGGTACCAACGACTTGTTCAGCAAATCAAGAAAAAAAATTAAAATTTTTGCTTGTTATTTGGAAAAAAATGCTTAATTTTGTAAGTCATTTTTTCGACTTTAGTAAAATCGCCACGAAATATGGAAAAAACGAAGGTATTATTTATTCACCAAGAAATCGCGCCTTATCTTAAAGAAACACCGATGTCATTGATTGGCAGGTACTTACCGCAACATATTCAAGAAAAAGGCAAAGAAATCCGCATCTTCATGCCGCGCTTCGGAAACATCAACGAACGCCGAAACCAACTGCACGAAGTTATCCGTCTCTCTGGCATGAACATGATTATCAACGACACCGACCATCCTCTGATAATCAAGGTGGCTTCTATCCAAAAAGCAAGAATGCAGATCTATTTCATAGATAACGATGATTTCTTCACAAAAAGAAAATATACCGTCGCCGATAAAAATGAGACTTTCTATGATGACAACGACGACCGCACCGTGTTCTTCTCGCGTGGCGTCATCGAAACGGTAAAAAAACTCAATTGGCCACCCGATATCATCCATTGCCACGGCTGGATGGCATCACTCGTGCCGCTTTATATCAAACGCGCTTTCAAAGATAACCCGCTGTTCAGCGACTCAAAAGTAATCTACTCCATATATAACGACGACTTCGAAAACTCTTTCCGTAAAGGCTATGAGAAAAAACTCAAGATGCCCGGAATCTTGGCAAAGGAGATTAAATGGCTCAAAAACCCAACGTATGCTAATATCCAGAAATCCGCACTCGATTTCTCCGACGCTGTCGTCATAGCAAGCCCGAATATCAACCCGGAAGTGGAAAAATACGCAATGTCGCTCGGCAAACCTATCCTCGAATATCCCGGAGAAGATAATTATGCCGACGCTTATAATGATTTTTATGATAAGATAATTAAATTATGACAAAAACACGTGTCTTAACACTGATTTTACTGATAATAACGGTCTGTTTTTCATCTTGCAGTAAAAAACCCGAAAGCATCGGCAACGACCTACAGCCTTCCAATAGCCTGATAACAGTGTCGTTCAGCGACACCCAGGATGTGTTGGCAGGTACTTTCACCGTGCCATATCTCAGCACCAAGATGCTGGGCTATGCCTTCCTCGGCAACATAAACGACCCTATTTTTGGTATTTCTAACTTCGATTTCTATACCCAAATGTCACTCAGCCAGAGCAGCCTCAACTGGGGTGACAATGCCGTTGCCGATTCAGTGGTGCTTAATCTTTGCTATAACGGATATTATGGCGATACTCTGCAACCTCTCACGTTGAGAATCTTCGAAATCTCGGAAAAAATGGACGCCGACTCTACTTACAACTCAAATATGACCCTGCAATGTGAGACACAGGAACTTGCAAATCTTCCGTTTATACCAAAACCGCTCACGCCTGCCGACACCACAATCAACAGAGGCGTGCTGCGCGTCCCAATAGACAACAGTATAGCCGACAAACTCATTGCAAACGGAACCTTTGAAACCAACGACAACTTCAAGGATTTCTTCAAAGGTCTGCACTTACAATGTGACATTGACGCCACCGCAGGCGCGGCGTGTTCTTTCAATCTCACACACAGCTACACCTATATGCGCATCTATTACCATAATGATACTGATACACTTAGCTATGATTTCGGCATAACCTCGTCGGATGTGAGATTCAACCATTACACTCATGACTTCTCCGCCGCACCAACGCCTATTGTTTTCAATGATACGCTGTATAACCAAAACTTGTTTGTGCAAGGCACTGCCGGAACAAGAGTGTGGATTAAATTTCCTAACATTCATGAATGGGCTAACTCATTGAATACCAATATTGCAGTTAACGAGGCAAAGTTAATACTCACAGGAAATGTCACCGATACAGCCATGTATGCACCACCAACACAACTTGTGGTGGCAGCGGCAAATTTCGATGCAGATACCACCTATGCCATTATCCCCGACCAACTGGTTGGTGCTGAATATTACGGTGGCTATTATAACGCTGATGACGGTACTGTTTGGTTCCGGGTAACGGAATATATACAAAACTTGATAAAAAACGGCATATATGCAACACAATACGACGGTCTTTTTGTTTATGTATATCAAGGCTCTTATATGCCTAACCGCTGGGTCTTCGACGGACCGCAGGGCGATAATCCCATCCGTTTGGAATTAGTTTATTCTTTAATTGAAAACTGAAAATTATGAAAAGATTATTATTAATATTTTGCGTTTTTTTAGGTATGGCAACTCAAGCACAGGAAGAGACAAAAGTCTTGATTAAGACAAATTACGGCAACATAACAGTGATGCTTTATAACGACACACCATTACACCGTGACAATTTTATCAAATTAGTAAATGAAGGCTGGTACAACGGTTCTCCGTTCCATCGTGTCATCAAGAATTTCATGATTCAGGGCGGTCAGAACGCCGACGGACGAGTCGATCCCGACTATCGTATTCCGGCTGAGATAAAATCGAACCATTTTCATAAAAAAGGTGCTCTCGCGGCAGCTCGCATGGCCGACCAAGTAAATCCTAAGAAAGAGTCGAGCGGCTCACAGTTTTATATCGTTCAGGGTCAGGTACTTAACGAGACACAACTCAACATGTACGAAACACGCTTAGGAAAGGTGTTCGGCGCAAAACAACGTCAGGCTTACCAGACCGTTGGTGGCACCCCACATCTCGATGGCGAATATACCGTCTTCGGCGAGGTGACCGAAGGTCTTGATATTGTTGACAAAATCGCCGCAGTGAAAACAGGCTACATGGACGTTCCTGTCGAACCTGTCACAATAATCTCAATGGAAATTTTGAAATGAAAGAGAAAATAGAACAAATTCTTGCGGAAGTTAAGACGTTCAAGGCTGAGAACAAAGATGCCCTTGAGCAGTTCCGCATAGCTTATCTTAGTAAAAAAGGTATTGTGACAGGTCTTTTCGCCGATTTCAAACAGGTGGCTCCCGAGATGCGTAAAGAGATGGGAATGCGCCTCAACGAACTGAAAAACACCGTCCAAGAAATAATAGACGAGCAGCAAAAAAAGTTTGAGTCTCAATCAGATACAAAGTCAGAACTCGACCTCACGCTTCCTGTGGAGACTATGAACGGCTCACGTCACCCACTCTCAATAGTGCGTAATGAGATAAACGACATCTTCAAACGTCTCGGTTTCGTGATAGCTGAAGGTCCTGAAATTGAAGATGATTTCCACGTTTTCTCTGCACTAAACTTTCCTCCCGACCATCCGGCACGCGACATGCAAGACACATTTTTCGTGACAAAATCGCCCGACGTGATGCTTCGTACTCACACCTCAAGTGTGCAGGTGCGCGCCATGGAACAGAACAAACTCCCTATCCGTATCATCGCCCCGGGAAGAGTGTTCCGCAACGAGGCTATTTCAGCCCGCGCACACTGTATCTTCCATCAGATTGAAGGTCTTTATATAGATAAAAACGTGTCGTTTGCCGACCTCAAGCAAACGCTTTATCACTTCGTGCAAGAATATTTCGGCGAAGGCACAAAGGTGCGTTTCCGTCCGTCGTATTTCCCATTCACAGAGACGTCGGCTGAAATGGATATCTCATGCAATATATGCGGAGGCGAAGGCTGCAATATATGCAAACATACCGGCTGGGTGGAAATTCTCGGCTGCGGCATCTGCGACCCTAACATACTCAAAGCTTGCAATATCAACCCGGAAGAATACACCGGCTATGCCTTCGGAATGGGCGTGGAACGTATCGCTATGCTGAAATATCAAATCAACGACCTGAGAATGTTTTTCGAGAACGATTTGCGTTTCCTGAAACAATTCGAAAAAACACAATAGCAGTTATCCAGTTGTTCAGTTAAAACTGATTAACTGACTAACTATTTATAATTTCCATCTCGTGCATCTCTATATCTTCGAGAAGTGTGTCGATTTTATTATTTGTTTCTAAATCAATGAGATAGGCGTGCATTACTTCTTCTATATGTTTGATTTTTTCGAGTAAATCAGCAAGTTTACTCTCGTGGATGTAGTTTCTAATAACTATAATATAGTCGATTGCAGGCGAAAATTTTACCCATCGCGCCTCAGAATTTGCAATCTCGACAAGGTTGTATGTGTTGCTGTTTTCTCCACCGTTGTAAAGATAGAATGAAAAGCCGAATCCATCTTCATTTACAATGTCGGAATATTTTATAAGATTGATATTCAATAATTTATTGATATTCCACGCCAACTTAAAATCTTCAAGATGTGTACTTATGCCTATGATTTTTATATCGTCGAAGGGTTCGACGACTATTTTTTTCTTTCTTTTTACCATAATTTATATTGTTTTAAATTATCAATTTTGTATTTCCATGAGATGCCAGCTTTTCTCGGCCGCTAATTGCTCGGCTCCTTTTATTGAATAATCGGTGGCATTGCCATATTCTTTTTCGTCAATAACAACTTTAATATTATAGAGCTTATCGAAACCCTCACCTTGCGTATCAGCAAGTTTGAACTCCACATGATGTTTGTGTTTTTGCCCCCATTCAAGGAGACGGCTCTTAAAATTGACTTCGTTTTTCTCAATGTCATCTATGTTGAGATGATAGCGCATTATACGATCAACTATTATCTTATATGTGAAATTATAACCTCTGTCAAGGAAAAGGGCACCGGTGAACGCTTCGAAAGCGTTACCGCCTATAGTGCGAAACTGTATGTGTTTGCCTTCGTTTATCTTTACGTGCGATATCATTTTGTCGAAGCCAAGTTTCGACGAGAGTTTGTTGAGCGATGAGCGGCTTACGATACGTGAGCGCATCTCGGTGAGAAAGCCTTCCTGTTTGGTTGGATATTTCTTGAAGAGATATTCCGCCACTAAGGAACTGAGCACAGCGTCGCCTAAATATTCGAGGCGTTCATTACTCACCGATATGCCATTTATCCTGTTGTGGCTCATCGACTTATGAGTAAAAGCCTGTTGAAACAATGCTATATTGTGCGGATAAAATCCAAACACATTTTTTATATAGCTTGCCAAATCTTTTTCGGCCTTATTTTGATAACGAAAAAGATGAAACATCATTAAAATTTCTTGAAAACGATACTTGAGTTGTGTCCTCCGAATCCGAATGCGTTGCTGATAGCGTAATTGACGGTTCTTTTCTTAGGTTTCCAGAAAGTGAAATCAATTTTAGGGTCGATATTCGGATCATCGGTAAAATGGTTTATCGTTGGGGGCACCATGTCGTTTTTGCAGGCGAGGATTGTGGATATCGATTCTATCGCGCCGGCGCCACCGAGGAGGTGTCCGGTCATCGACTTGCCAGAATTTAGCGACATCTTATAGATATGTTCGCCGAAAACGCTCTTGATGCCGAGAATTTCGGGGATATCGCCTGCTGGCGTTGAGGTGCCATGGGTGTTGATATGGTCAATCATATCGGGTGTTAAGCCTGCGTCTCTGAGGGCGCGTGAGAGGCTCAGCGTAGCTCCATAGCCTTCCGGATGCGGTGCTGTGATATGGAAAGCGTCGGCAGAAACGCCGCTTCCAGCCATCTCACCGTAAATTTTGGCACCACGTTTGAGAGCATGTTCAAGTTCTTCGAGCACGAGACAGCCGGCACCCTCGCCCATCACGAAGCCGTCACGGTCAGCGTCGAAGGGACGTGAGGCAGTGGCAGGGTCGTCGTTGCGTGTGGAAAGAGCTTTCATCGCCTCGAAACCGCCAATACTGATAGGACAGATGGCAGCTTCCGCACCGCCTGCCACGATTACGTCGCTCTTGCCATAATGAATGTAGTTGAAGCCGTCGATAATGGCATGTGCCGACGATGCACAAGCCGAGACAGTGGCGTAATTTGGCCCTTGAAACCCATATTTTATGGAAATAAGTCCCGCCGCCATGTTCGGAATGAGTCTTGGAATAGTAAAAGGATTTACGCGAGGCGTACCATCGCCTTTCGCAAACTCAATGTTTTCTAAAAAAAGACTCTCAAGGCCACCGATTCCGGAACCAAAGATAACGCCGACTTCAGCGAAATCAGTGTTACCTTTGTCGATACCTGAATCTTTAATAGCCTCATCAGATGCTACGATGGCAAACTGTTCATACAAGTCGAGTTTTCTCGCTTCTTTTCTATCGAAATATTGTAACGGGTCAAAATTCTTAACCTCGCATGCAATACGAGATTTGAATTTCGACGCGTCGAAACGTGTTATCATCGCCGCGCCGCTAACGCCTTTGCATAAGCTGTCCCAATATTCTGAAACAGTGTTGCCTATTGGCGTGATAGCACCTAAACCGGTAATGACTACACGCTTCAACTCCATGATTACGCTTTATGTTCTTCGATATATTTTATGGCGTCGCCCACTGTTACAATGTTTTCTGTCTGGTCGTCAGGAATTGACACTCCGAATTCTTTCTCGAAATCAAGAATCAACTCAACTGTGTCAAGTGAATCGGCACCTAAATCCTGTGTAAAGTTTGCTGTTTCAACTACTTCTGATGGATCAACACCTAATTTGTCAACGATGATTGATACAACTTTTTCTTTAATTTCTGACATTTTCAATAATTTTTAATTAATAAATTTTTTTCTGCTCAAAGAAAAACTTTTGCAAAGGTAAGGTATTTTTTTATATCTTCAATCAAAAATTTTTCATATATTTTGATAAAATTTCGTAAATTATTGAAAAATAAATACTTATGAAAAAATTCTTTTTTCATTATAAATACGATTTATCCACAATGCAAAAAATTTATCGGTCAAGGAATATTCTTTATGAATTTCGGTGATGAGATTCTGATTTAGGAGTTGCTTTATTGCCGACTGCACCGAACTTGCCGACGACAGATTATGTTTTTTAGAAAATGTAGATGACGTCACATGCGAGGCAACACCTTCCGCAGCAATGGCGTAAAGCAACACCTTCTGTTTCTCGGGTATAGCCGAAAGTATTTCCATATATGTTGTTTCTTTGTCGCCTAAAATTGTGTTAATAGCAATTTTAACCATATCAATATTGCAGTTTTTTCCAATTTTAGTCATAGAGAACGCTTCGTTAAACACTTTTTGTACGTAAAAGGTGTGACCTCTGAATAAATCATAGACATATTTTATGGCATCGGGTTCGACAAATTTGTCATATTCTTCAAAAAGGCGAGACGCGAATGAATTATATTTCTCAAAAGGAATCTCATTAAGTTCAAGCAAATCGGCACTTTGATAGAAAGGTCGGGCTGAAGACGTAAACATTTTTTGCATAATACTTCTTTCGCTGCCGGCAAACACAAATCGACAGTTCTGCATATTTTGTATATAACCTCGCAACAAAGCCTCGGTATTTTTCTCGGGATAATGTGTCACCTGTTGAAATTCATCTATCGAAACTATACAACGTTTGTCGGCATTTTCGAGGTAGTTGAATATTTCCTCAAGTGTTAGTTCGGGGTTTGATATATCGCCCAATTCAATACCAAACGACGGACTGCCGTTTAATGCGTCGAAACTGAATTTTCCACTGATTGATTTCAATGTTTGGACAAAAGCTCTAACGAAACGTTTTCCTTTAGGAACAAGTTCTTTATAAATACATCTTCCAAGGTTGTAAGTAAACTCTCGTAGGTTGGAAGTGTGGAGAATATCTACGAAAAAGGTATAATATTTGCTTAAAATGGTATCGTTATCGTAGCAAAAATGAATAAGACCGGTTTTTCCCATCCTTCTGGGAGAAATGAGCACAACATTATTGCCGTTTGTGAGAAAATGAACGAGTTTTTCGGTTTCTGTTTCGCGATCGCAAAACAAGTCAGCAGGGATTTTTCCCATCACAATGAAAGGATTATTAGTATAATCAGACATAGATAATTATTTTTTGCAAAGATACAAAAACTTCTTTGATTATGCTAAAAAAATTATTTTATTAGAATAAATTTTTCTAATTTTCGTCGTAAAATTCGGCTTACAAGCCTTAAAAAAACCACCGATTTGGGTGGAACGCTGCTTCCTGTTAGGATGAATTGTCCGAATGATTGTCGGTTGTCAACTTCAGAACGAACCATATCCCATAAAGCAGGCATAGTTTGCCATTCGTCGATAAGTCGAGGTGTGTCGCCGGCAAGCAACATTTAATGATATATGCAAATTATTCCGCAACTTTAAAATTTTCTCCCCAAAAATGTCACATATTGCGGTTTTTGGAATGATTAATTAGTAAGTTTAGATAAAAATGACTATTTTTGCAAAGGATAATATTGCTTGTTATGATCACTAAAAATACAGAAAAAATATTTCTTCTCGATGCTTACGCTTTGATTTACAGGGCGTTTTTCGCACTAAACAAGAACCCGAGGATGACGTCGAAAGGACTGAACACCTCGGCGATAATCGGATTTTTGAACACTTTGTACGAGGTTTTGAAAAATGAGAAGCCGTCGCATATCGGCGTCGCCTTCGACCTTGGCGCCCCTACCCTGCGCACTGACAACTTCTGCGACTACAAGGCTAACCGCGAGGAGATGCCGCCCGATTTAAGAGCGTCAATACCCTATATAATAAAGATTATCAAAGGTTTCAATATTCCGATTTACGCTGCGGAAGGCTTCGAGGCTGACGATGTCATCGGGACGCTGGCGAAAAAAGCAGAGAAAGCCGGTTTCCTCACTTATATGATGACACCAGACAAGGATTTCGGGCAGTTAGTGAGCGACAACATTTTCATTTACAAACCCGCAAAATTCGGTGAGGACGCCAAAGTGCTCGGCCCTAAGGAAGTGTGCGAGAAATATGGCATCAACACTCCTACGCAACTCATTGATATTCTTGGACTTTGGGGTGACGCAAGCGACAATATCCCGGGTATTCCGGGCGTAGGCGAGAAAACAGCTTCTAAATTCATACAGCAATACGGCTCAATGGAAGGTCTTTTCGAACATGTCGATGAACTGAAAGGCAAGATGAAAGAAAACGTGGTCAATTTCAAGGAGCAAGGACTGATGTCGAAGATGCTCGCCACTATTAACACTGAAGTGCCCGTTGAGTTTAATGCTGAAGAACTGAAGGTGAAAACGCCAAATTTGAAGGAATTGCTGGAGATTTTTGAGGAATTGGAGTTCAGGACGTTTGCAAAGAGGATTGTTGCAGATTATGGCAAAATAGAGTTAAAGGAGAAGGAGTTAAAAGTTGAAAGAGAAAAAGAATCTAAAGAAATTAAAAAGAAGGCAGAAACACTGACAAAAGAGTTGGATTTGTTTTCGGAACTGTCAGATGGGGCTGAGACCTCTGAATACTCTTTGTTTTCCTCAAAAGCAACTGTTTCTTCGACACCTCACGATTATAAGGTTGTGAAGACCGATGAAGAAATCGCTATCCTTCTGAAAGCACTTGAAAAAGCTGAGGTTTTCGCAATCGATGTGGAAACGAGGGGTGAGGATTTCTCGACTACGGCTTCGCCTACGCTCGAAATGACATTTTCATTGAAAGAACATGAAGCTTCCACTTGTCATTTCGACTGGAGCGAAGCGGAATGGAGAAATCCTCTTGACACGAAAACTTCTGAAAAAAAGGATTTCCCGACTACGGCTTCGCCTGCGCTCGAAATGACATTTTCATTGAAAGAACATGAAGCTTCCACTTGTCATTTCGACTGGAGCGAAGCGGAATGGAGAAATCCTATTGACACGAAAACTCCTGAAAAAAAGGATTTCCCGACTACGGCTTCGCCTGCGCTCGAAATGACAAGGGTAAATGTTTATTCAAATCTGAATAACGAATTAGTACAACGTTTTATATCAATTTTTGAAAATCCTTCAAAAACCGTCGTCGGCCATAACCTGAAATCTGTTATCTCAATTCTGCGTCAATATGGTATCTCATTGAAAAACAAGCTGTTCGACACTATGATTGCGCATTACCTCATTGAGCCAGAGCAGCGTCATACCATCGATTATCTTGCCGATGTGTATCTCAACTATACCGTTATGAACAACTGCTCGGAAAATGCCGACATCACTTTCCAGCTATATGAAAAATTCAAGCCAATTCTTGTTGAAAATCAATTAGATAAGTTGTTTAACGATATTGAGATGCCATTGGTGCCGGTGCTTGCCGCGATGGAAGCTAACGGCGTGAAAATTGATAGCGAAAATCTGCAACAGATTAGTGAACAATTGTCTTTTCGAATACAAGACATTGAAAATCAGATATATAAGAACGCTAACACGAAGTTTAACATTGCTTCTCCGAAACAACTCGGTGATGTTTTGTTTGACAAACTGAAGATTAAAGCACCCGCGAAAAAGACAAAAACAGGTAATTATCCTACTGGCGAGGAAGTGCTACAGAAGATTATGAATCAGCACCCGATAGTACAGCAAATCCTTGATTATCGTGGACTTACGAAGTTAAAATCGACCTACGTAGATGCGCTACCAAATCTTATCAATAAAAAAGACGGATTAGTACATACCTCTTATAATCAAGCGGTTACTGCCACAGGACGTCTTAGCTCCACGAATCCTAATTTACAAAACATCCCCGTGCGTTCCGACGATGGTAAAGAGATTCGTAAGGCTTTCGTGCCACGTGACGACAAACATATCTTGCTTGCCGCCGATTATTCACAGATTGAATTACGTATCATCACGCATCTCAGTGGTGACCCCGCCATGACAGAGGCATTCCGTCATGGTCTCGATATACACGCTGCTACAGCGGCACGTGTCTATGGCGTACCATTTGAAAAAGTAACAAAAGATATGCGTCGTAACGCTAAGGCAGTCAATTTCGGCATAATCTATGGGATGTCGGCTTTCGGATTAGCAGAACGACTTGGCATAGCACGCTCAGAAGCAGCACAAATCATCGAAAATTATTTCAAGGAATACGCTGGCATTCAACAATATATCAAAAACAACATCGAGTTTGCACGCCAGCATGGTTATGTTGAGACAATGCTCGGTCGCCGCCGTTATCTGCGCGACATCAACGCATCGAACAGCGTGGTACGTAATTTCGCTGAACGCAATGCCGTGAATGCCCCTATACAGGGTAGCTCCGCCGATATGATAAAAATCGCAATGATAAATATCCATAATGAATTGATAAACAAAAATTTACAATCAAAAATGATACTTCAGGTACACGATGAGCTTGTATTCGACGCTTGTCTCAACGAACTCGAAATTTTAAAAGAAATAGTAAATGATAAAATGACAAACGCGCTGCCGTTGAATATCCCTGTAATTGTTGATATTAAAACCGGCAACAACTGGCTTGAGGCACATTAATTGCACCTTTCTATATTATATTGATAAATATAAAAATTTTATTTGATCATCCCGAAATTATTTTTAATATCATTTTATTTATTGATTAATTTTTACTAAATTAATATAAAAAAAATAGATAAAAAACAAAATAATAAAGTGTATGTTGATAACTTTATAAACCTTTAAAAACCAAACTTATAAGTTATTTAAAACTGTTGATTTTATTGTTAAATACGAAGATATTTATTATTGAAAAAATAATTATTTTTTTTAAAAAAGTATATCAAAAAACTTATAAAATTTTAATAACAATTTTTAAACTTTTTTAAGCAAAAAATTGTTGAAAAATTTTTTAATTTGATTTACAAATGATTAAAGTTTTGTTAAAAATTTTTAAAAATCATAACTTATTAAAAATTAACAAAAAAGAAATTTCTTGAATAAAAATTATTTTTATCTTTGTGAAAATTTTTTCAACATTTGTAAAATGAATCAAATTATTCCTATAGCATCGGATCACGGCGGATATGCCATGAAACAGTATCTTATTGAAAATCTTGAAGTTAATGGTTATAAAATAAAAGATTACGGATGTTTTTCGGCGGAGAGCGTCGATTATCCAGATATGATACATCCTTTAGCTCAAGACATACAAGATGGAAAATATCCGCTTGGAATAATACTTTGTGGCAGTGGAAACGGAGCGCAAATGACAGCAAACCATCATCCTCATGTGCGTGCAGCTCTTTGTTGGAATGTTGAACTTGGAAAATTGGCACGCCAGCATAATGACGCGAATATTTTAGCACTTCCAGGGCGTTTCATCAGTAACGAGACTGCTTGGGAGATTGTGAAAGTATTTTTAACAACCGATTTTGAAGGTGGAAGACATCAGAGAAGAATAGAAAAAATAGATATAAAATGACAGAAGCAGGCTCAATTTTCAATCAAAACGTTAAAAAAATTGCTTTCGATGATGAGCATAAGAAGAAAATGCAGGCTCGTTACGAGTATTTTATGCGTCTGACTGAAGGCTGTGCCGTTCATTATGCGAATTTAGAACTTGAAAAACAGAGAGCTTTCAACATCCGTAACAAGGCTTTCAAAAATTTCGACAAACTCTTGGTTGATTTTGAAACCAATGTAATAGACAATGGAGGAATAGTACGTTGGGCACGCGATGCTGATGAAGCTAAACAAATGGTTTACAACATTTTAACTGATGAAAAAATTAAAAATGTTTTAAAAACAAAGAGTATGGTGGCTGAAGAGATAGGTCTTATCTCTTATCTTGAAATGAAAAAAATTAACGTTACAGAAACCGACACAGGTGATTTTATCTGTCATCAAAAATATGAAAGGCCTTCCGACCCACAGCACTCGGCAGCACATAAAACAAGAGAGGAAATAGCGGAGTTATATACCGAAAAATTTGGGGTAAAAGAAGACCTCACCGCTAAACAACTCATGACCGTGACGCGTAAAGTGCTGAATAACAAATATTTAAATGCAGATGCAGCGATAACAGGAGCTAATTTCATAGTAGCTGACACAGGCGATATAATAGTCTCTGAAAATGAAGGCAACGTGTTGAAATCTATGTCATCGACAAGAGTACACATTGTTCTGGTAGGAATAGACAGACTTGTTTCTTCAATTGACGACATCAGCGTGATGCTTCCTCTGTCGTCGCTTTATGAGCCAACGAAAATAAAATCAAAGGCTTTTTACACTGTTCTCAGCAAGCCTGCCAACGACGGTTTGAAAGAACAAAAGATGTACGTCATTTTGATTGACAACAATCGTACTAAAATCATGGAACGAGAAGAGCAGAGGCGTATTTTAACTTGTATAGAATGTGGCGCATGTCACAACGTATGTCCCGTTTTTAACACTATTGGCGGGCACGTCTATGACAACGCGTTTCCTGGTCCTGTTGGCGTAATAATTTCATTGTCAGAAGGTTATGAAAAATCAGCCCATTTTTCAACACTCTGCATGTCGTGTCATCAATGTGAGCAATATTGTCCTATCAATATTAAAATCAGCGATTTGATTTTAAGAAACAGAGTTGAAATAGTGAAAGAAAACAGTTCGTTGGTAGGAGAGAAAAGCGTTTTCAATTTCATCATGAATAAAGTCGGGAACAGGAAAGATATGGATAGGACGAAGCTTTTTTCAAAAAATTTTGAATTAAAACAACTGATAAAAAAAACGTGGGGAATACATAGGGAGGTGCCTGTTTTTGCAGAGAAATCGTTTTCACAGATGTGGAAAGAAATAAATGAAACAGAATAGAATTTAAATTAATCACAAAAATTATCCTTATGAAAAAGTTCTTTACTTCATTATTCTTGGTGATTATTAGTTTCGGACTTTGGGCGCAGACTGTAGCGACCGAAGATTTCAACAGTTATAACGAAGGTGTTGACTTGAACGGACAAGGTGGCTGGGTAGCGCGAAAACACAGTGCCGGTGGTGGAACACTGAAGATAGAATACGTTGGAGGAGAAGGTGTCGCCACCCCTGATGAGTCGTTGGGCGTGTTTTTCGACAACGGAAACACCAACTTTGGCGAGATTGCCACACATAAATCAACGGCGAGTTTTCCGTTCGACTTCGCGCAGGGCGGCACGATAGAATATGAGATTAACATGTACCGCAACTGGTGGGGTGTGGTGTTTGGCGTTGGCTACGACGCTGACGGCGATGGCGTGGTGTTACCTCCGATGAACTACGAGTGTACGAGTCCAAATCCCAACCTTCAGACACAGGACGGTGGCATCTGGTTCACCACGACAGCCAACAATCCGGGCGATGCACGTTTCATCAACGGAATAGTGTTGCCAAACAACACTCTCGCTGTTGATTACGACTACGAGTATAGCGGCTGGATTCGTTGGAAGATGATGATTGACCTCGAAGCTAACAACGGTACCGGCAGCATTTCCATGTTCGTGGACCCCACATGCACCGGCGATTTCCAGCCTGTGCCGGAGATTCAAGGCATCAACGCGGGTCTTACTCCGGGTTCAGGCGATCGTTTCGACCCCGCTATGTGGGACGGCATCTTTTTCCTGAACAGCAGTAAAGCCGGATTTGATGATATTGTGGTGCGTACTATCCCGGCAGGATTAGCATCACAATTCATCGATTTCCCGTTGATACCCGACCAGCTCATCTCGGCAGCTCCGATACAGCTCAATGCCACGGCATCGTCAGGACTTGAAGTGTCGTACGAACTCGTGTCAGGACCTGCCACGCTTAATGGTAACGTGTTGACACTCAACGGACAACAGGGCACGGTGAAGGTAAAAGCTAACCAAGAAGGCAACTCACAATGGCAACCGGCACCCTCTGTGACACGTACTTTTGAAGTCGTTGACCCCGACCAATATACTCCTGAGATTACAATACGTCGTCCTTATAACGGCACAATGGTATATGTCCCGACACTCAACGACCCCGTGTTGTTGGTGCTGAGCGCATATATCGAACACGGCGACGCTATCAAGTTCGAGAGCGTTACATGCAGTATCGATGATGAGACAATAGAACTCGTCACGGCATATCCCGACGACCCGAGCAACGGATACTGGTACGCCGCATGGACACCGAAGGCGTTTGGCGAATGCAACATGACAGCAAGTATCGTGCAAAGCGGGGGAAAGACGACGACGGTAAGCAATATATTCACTGTAACTAACCAGTATGAAGATATAGAGATGAAAGCTTTCGATGGCGACCTCATCATAAGTCCGAGTCAGCAGACTAACACAGGTGATTACGCGTTCCCGACACACGTAAACGCATTCAACGATATACGCTTGTTCTATCAACACACATGCGTGGGCACTTGCGACACCTACGACCGTGTAGGCTATTGCCGTGTTAAGAACTATCGTGGCGAGTGGGTGGAGTTGTACCGTTACATTGCTCCGTTTGGCGTTGAATGTGGTGCCGACCTTGATGTATCAGACTACACCACTGTGCTTCAAGGACTTGTGGAATTTGAAGTTTATTTCCAGACGTGGAACGGCGACGGCTACAATCCGACGGCTACATTCAGTTTCACAAAGGGTACTCCAGAATATAAGTATGTGGATATGAATGAGTTATGGTTCGGTGCTTACGATTTCGGCGACTATGCCAACCCACAGCCTGTACCTGAAATAGATTATAAATTTTCTGAAGGTACGGAGAGAGCTAATCTTAAAATTATCACCACAGGTCATAACTGGAGCAGTGGCACTAACGGTGCTTACAACACAGGAAACGCCGCCGAGTTCTACGAAGCTACGCATCACGTGTACGTGAATGGCGAGAAGAAATATGACCAACATAACTGGGAAGCGTGCAACCCTAATCCTTACGGATGCCAGCCGCAAAATGGCACATGGACATACTCTCGTGCAGGATGGTGCCCGGGTGCCATGGGAATGGTTTGGGATTTCAGCCTCGACAACTATGTTACCAATGGCAACGCACACATATTCTATCAGTTCGACCCAGATTACATCGATGAATGCCATCCTAACTTCCCGGATTGTGTGAACGGACAAAATAACTGCCCTAACTGTAGTGCCGCAGATAATCCAATTTTGCGCGTCTCCGGCAAGGTGGTGAGCTATAGTAACAACATCATCATCTTTGATGACGTCCCGACCATCATCGACCACGGCGACCCATTCGAGGTGAGCATAGCACCTAATCCTGCAAGTACAACACTAAGATTATCAACAAATTACGATAAAGGCAGGATATGTTGCCACATCTTGAACATGCACGGTCAGGAGGTGCGCAATTTTATTTTTGAAGGTGAGACGACCATCAACATCGAAGATCTGCCGGCAGGCGTTTATTTCGTCAGCTTTATCGGAGGTCAAGTGGTGACTAAGAAAATGGTGAAAAAGTAATTACTTATTTTACATCAGTTTCTGGTAAAACTGCCACCAACGGTCTGGGAGTTCGTTGCGTAGAGCCATTTCGTAATCGTCATTTGAACACGGAATGAAATGGTTTCCAATATCCATCCACCATTTGCCGCTTGTTTTGTGACACAAAAAGATAATGTCATCGTAATCTTCAAGATGCACGGTGTAACGTTTGAAATCGTTGCGATTGTCATTTGTCGGGAAGTCGTTTTGGCGTATTGAGAAACCTTCAAGGAAATACCAAATCATTTCAGCTAAGTTATTGGCACTCTGATAGTTAATATCATATTTTGGATTGTAGTTGAAAAATCCTATTGAAGTCAATTTTGGGTTCAAACCGGCGTAACGTGTCATCTTACAGCCGTCTTCACTGCTGAAGCCGTTGGGTGTGCTTTGTTTCAGCCCAGGCATCTCCGACGCACAAAAAGCCGCCACGTCGATAGTTATGATGTCGGCATTGCGAAGCAAAGGTTCTGTGAGGTCAGGACGTTTTTTTATCGTACCTAAGCGATAGATGTCGAACAACAGTTGTTTCATCAACTCAATGTGTTCATTATCAACGTAATACGTCTGATAACCGATATTTGTGTAGTTGAAAAGATAATTCGGTTGATGCAGTATGATATGGCTTAGATAAGACTCCGAATTTAAACTCTCGCCGTCTTCACCGATGTCGAAACGTGAGTCTATGGCAGTGATATTCACTAACTTACCTGTATTTTCATAAACCTGATATATTGGAAATGTTAGGTCCTGACTTCCGCCAAGAATAATTGGCACGATATGATGCTTCAGAAGTGTGAGAAACACATTACTTAGCGCGTAATACGTATCTTCAATTTTGAAACCCGTCTTGATGTTGCCGAGGTCAACGATTTTCGAATTCCAATGGTTAAATAAAGGGTATAAGGCCTCACGGATAGCGTCTGGAGCATCTTTACACCCTTCATTATCAACGGCGTTTCGATCTTCTTCCACCCCGAGAAATGCCACCTGAAAGCCTTCCAAATCGGGAAAAAAATCTTTGTTTTTGTAAATAGTTATGGTGTTGCCAATCTGTTTTTTATGTCTCAGATTACATTTCTCGAAAATCTCTTCCTTGACGGGATTAAGCAAAACACTGATGTCCATGTCTTTTTAAGAAATTTTATTTCTTTGGAGAAATTTTCTTTCTGATAATCTCATGCAGTTCGTCGGCGTTCACGCGGATTTGTTCCATGGTGTCGCGGTCGCGGACTGTCACGGTGTTGTCTTCAAGTGTCTGATTGTCAACGGTTACGCACAGCGGAGTGCCGATAGCATCCTGACGGCGGTAGCGTTTGCCGATGGAGTCTTTTTCTTCGTATTGGCACATGAAGTCGTATTGTAGGTTATCCATTATCTCGCGTGCTTTCTCCGGCAGACCGTCTTTTTTCACTAAAGGAAGCACTGCCACTTTGTACGGGGCGAGTATCAGCGGAAGCTTCATCACGACGCGTTCGCTGCCATCGTCGAGTTTCTCCTCGGTATAGGCGTAGCTGAACATCGCGAGGAACATACGGTCGAGACCTATTGACGTCTCTATGACGTATGGAGTGTAGCTCTCGTTGGTTTCCGGGTCGAAATATTGCAGTTTCTTGCCTGAGAACTCGGCATGACGACCGAGATCATAGTCGGTACGGCTGTGAATGCCTTCCAGCTCCTTGAAGCCGAATGGGAAATTAAACTCGATGTCGGTGGCGGCGTTGGCATAATGCGCTAACTTCTCATGGTCGTGGAAACGATAGTTCTCGGCTGGAATGCCGAGTGAGAGATGCCACTTCATGCGTTCTTCCTTCCATTTCTTGAACCATTCCATCTCGGTGCCGGGGCGCACGAAGAACTGCATCTCCATCTGCTCGAACTCACGCATACGGAAGATAAACTGACGTGCAACTATCTCATTTCTAAAGGCTTTGCCTGTCTGCGCTATGCCAAACGGGATTTTCATCCTGCCTGTCTTCTGAACGTTGAGATAGTTCACGAAGATACCCTGTGCCGTCTCGGGACGCAGATAAACGGTGTTGGCGCCTTCGGCCAACGAGCCAATCTGTGTGGCGAACATCAAGTTAAACTGACGCACGTCAGTCCAGTTGCGTGTTCCGCTGATTGGGCACACTATCCCGAGGTCTTCTATGAGTTTCTTGATGTCGGCGAGGTCGTTTTTCTCCATGTCGCCATAGAGACGGTGGCTTATTTCCTCTATTTCCTTTTTCCATTCGAGGACGCGGGCGTTTGTGGTGACAAACTGCTCCTCATTGAAAGCATCGCCGAAGCGTTTCTTGGCTTTCTCAACCTCTTTGTTGATTTTTTCCTCAATTTTGGCGATATAATCTTCCACCAAGACGTCGGCGCGATAACGTTTCTTGCTGTCTTTGTTATCGATCATCGGGTCGTTGAAAGCGTCAACATGGCCTGAGGCTTTCCACACTGTCGGGTGCATGAAGATGGCGGCGTCGAGACCCACGATGTTCTCGTGCATCTGCACCATCGCCTTCCACCAGTATTCTCTGATGTTTTTCTTCAGTTCTACGCCATTTTGTCCATAGTCGTAAACGGCTGCAAGTCCATCGTAAATGTCACTCGAAGGAAAAATAAACCCGTATTCTTTCGCGTGAGCCGTTATTTTTTTAAAAAATTCTTCTTGAGTCATAGTTTTTTTTAGAAGCCGGAAGCCAGAAGTCAGAAGTCAGAATTTAGACTTTCACACTTTATCTCCCACACTTCATTGTTTTAAATTATTGATTGTCAATTATTTATTCTATTATTCTAATATTCTAAACTACCATTCTGTCTTCTGTCTCCTGTCTTTTTAAAGAATGATCATCGCGTCGCCGTATGTGAAGAAATTATATTTTTCTGTTACAGCTTCTTTGTAAGCTTTCATAAGGAAGTCATATCCAGCGAAAGCGGCCACTTCCATCATCATCGGTGACTTCGGTAGATGGAAGTTGGTGATTAGGGCATCGGCTGTGTTGAAATCGTAAGGCGGGAAGATGAATTTGTTGGTCCATCCTGTCATTGGTTTCAGTTTGCCGGTTATGCTAACCACAGTTTCCAGCACTTTCAGTGTTGTAGTGCCGACGGCGAACACTTTATGGTTAGCTTCTTTTGTAGCGTTTATCTTGTCGCAAGTATCCTGCGAGATGTTTATTTCTTCTGAGTCGGTTTTATGTTTTGTAAGGTCTTCCACTTCTATATCTCGAAAGTTACCCATGCCAGTATGGAGGGTCACTTCGGCGAAGTTGACGTCTTGCAGTTCCATACGTTTCATGAGTATTTTGCTAAAGTGCATACCTGCTGTAGGGGCGGCTACTGAGCCTTCTTGTGTGGCATATACTGTCTGGAAGTTCTCGGCATCTTCAGGTTCCACAGGGCGTTGATGTATTTTAGGGAGAGGGGTCTCACCGAGTCCCATTATCACCTTTTTAAACTCGTCGTGTGTTCCATCGAAGAGAAAACGCAGTGTACGTCCGCGCGAGGTAGTGTTGTCGATGACTTCTGCTACGAGGTCGTCGTTAGGACCGAAATAGAGCTTGTTTCCTATCCTTATTTTACGGGCTGGATCGACGAGGACGTCCCAGAGACGACTGGCAGGGTCGAGTTCACGAAGCAACATCACCTCAATTTTAGCACCTGTCTTCTCCTTCTCGCCGTATAAGCGAGCCGGAAACACCTTTGAGTTGTTGATAACGAACAGGTCGCCGGGATGACAGTATTCGAGGATGTCGCGAAATGTTTTGTGCTCGATAGTCTGAGTGTCGCGATGCAGCACCATCATGCGGGCATCTTCACGCTCTTTCGGAGGATGGCTTGCGATAAGGTTCTGCGGTAAGTTGAACTTAAACTGTGATAGTTTCATTTCCCAATATTTTTCAAATAAATATGCAAATATACAACAAAACAAAAATTTTGTCAAGAGAAATTTTTAAAATCTTTTGTAAAATCTTAAAAAAATCATTTTTAAAAAAATCCTGTCAATCCTGTCTAATATAAAATTCGTATCTTTGCAGGTTATTTATTACCATGGATAATAATGCTCTGACACGAAAAATTGAGCACTTCATCAAGAAGTTCTACCTCAATCGCCTGCTTCAAGGTGTGCTAATAGGTGCCGTCTTGATAATTGCTTTATTTTTGTTTGTCAACGGAATAGAGTATCTCTCCTGGCTTCCGCAGAAAGGACGGCTATTTCTATTGCTGCTTTTTATACTTGGCACGATTTTTGTAGTTATATTTTACTTTGCCATCCCGATTTTCAATCTTTTCCGCTTCCGCAAAAAGATGTCGGATGAAAAAGCAGCCATCATCATCGGAAAATTCTTTCCAGAAATCAACGATAAACTTCTTAATACCCTCCAACTTTCAAATGAACTTTCTCAAAATTATGATAATCAACTGCTTATCGCAACAATAGAGCAGCGTACCGAACATCTGAATCCTATCAACTTCTCAGATGCAGTCAACCTGAAAGAAAATTATAAATATCTGAAATTCTTAGTAATAGCATTCATTATTTTAAGTATTACTTTAATATTTATTCCCGACTTCTCCAAGAAGCCAGCCCAACGAATCATCAATTATTCGCAGGAATATACGAAACCTCTGCCTTTCAAGGTACAGCTTTCAGCCACCGAAATCGAAGTGTCACAAGACAAAGATGCCGAGTTTCATATCCACGTCACCGGCGAACGCATTCCCGAGACTTTTTATATCAAAAGTAACACGGGCATCAGGATGATGAATAAGCTGAATATCAATGACTTCCGTTTCATTTTTAAGAATGTGAGACAGAATGAGACGTTTTTCGTGGAGGGTGGCGATTACCGCAGCCAAACAATAAACCTAATCGTCAGACCCAACCCTATTATGCTGTTTTATGAGACAAAACTGTCGTTTCCACATTATATCCATCGTAAAGATGAGACCCTTAACGGGAAGACGCGCATCGTAGTGCCACAAGGTACCGGCATTGAATTTGTATTCCATACGAGGGACGTGGACTCCATTTCTATTGCAATTCCTACTAATTCGGACGATGTACAGACGCGATTTATCCCGTCTCTTCAAACATCTTCGAATGATTATTCATACAAACTTAATGCAACACAAACCACAAAATTCAACGTCACATTATTTAATAATTGGAACACTTCCGACCCGATTCCTTTTACGATAGAGGTGATTCCCGACGCTTATCCCGACATTCAAGTGCAGAATTTTCATGAAGATTTAGCCAAGCAGACGTATTACTCAGGTCTCATTGCTGACGATTACGGCTTCACCAAACTGCTTTTTCATTTTGAGGTGGACGGCAAACCTAATCAGTCGTTTGTGAAAAATATCGCTATCGACAAGAAAAATATTCGGTCTTCTTTCTATTATAGCATTGATACTGATACACTTACACTACTTCGCGGCGATGAAGTCAGGGTTTATTTTGAGATTTTCGACAACGACGGTATCAACGGTCCAAAATCGAGACGTTCGGAGGTGTTTTTCTTCAGCCTACCGACGACAGAACAACTCGATTCTATTGCTGATACATCTGAAAATCAAATACTTAACAATCTCTCACAGCGTTCTGACGAGCTTCAAAATCTCCGCAAGGATATTGAAGATATGCTCCGCGATTTGGTGTCGAAAAAAGAACTCGACTGGAGCGACAAAGAGAAAGTGAAAGAGCTTCTTGAAAAGCAAAAAGAGGTTCAGAAAGAATGGGAAAAAATCCAAGAAGAACAGAAGGAACTCTCAGATTTTATTAAGGATAACGAACTTTCATCTGAGGAATTAATCAAGAAACAAGAAGAAATCAACAAGCTTTTTGAGGAGGTCATCCCCGATGAGATGAAGAAGCTAATGGATGAAATTGAGAAGCTGCTTGGTGACATGCCGCGCGAGCAGATGCAGAATATCATGCAACAGCTCAAGAAAAACAATGAGACACTGCAAAAGATGATAGACCGAAACCTCTCTCTTTTGGAGCAGCTGAAGGTGGAAAAAGACATGAACGAGCTTATCAACAAGATGGAGCAACTTGCCGATAAACTGCTTAACCAAACTGATTCAATTTCCGCACAAGATGCTGAAAATCAATTAAATACGTTAGAACAACAACTTGATTCTCTCATAGAGAAAAATCAAAATCTCGCACAGCCTTTTGATATTAATAAGGATGAAAAATCATTTGACGAGATACAACAAGACCTTGAAGACGCAGGACAATCGGAAGGAAGCGACAAGCATGACGACGCTAACCGTAAGAAACAAAGTGCTGGAAAAAAGATAAAGGAGATGTCGGAAAACCTTGGCCTTCAAATGGAAGGTTCGGGTATGGAGCAACTTGCTGAAGACGCTTATCTCGTCAGGATTCTGCTTGAAAACGTGGTACGCTCATCACATTCTGAAGAAGCTTTGATGCAAGAAATCGCCATTATGAAAAAAGACGATCCGAGCGTGTCGCAAAAGATAAGTCAGCAGAAGGAAATATCTGAGAATTTCGTGATGGTTGAAGACTCTTTGCGTAAGATGGCAATGCGTCAGACTGCCATTAAGAACTTTGTTTTCAATGAGTTACAAATTATCGACCAACAAATCGAGTCGGCGATGCACGATATTCTCGAATTGAAATTCAGCTCGGCCACACACAAGCAGCAGAACGCCATGATGTCGATGAACAACCTCGCCCTGATGCTTGCAGAGTCGTTGGAAGATATGGATTCACAGATGAGCAGCATGTCGAACAGTTCATGCTCCAAACCAGGAAAATCGAAGGGAGAACAAGGCAAGCCTAAAAGCATGAAAAACATGAAAGACCTTCAGAATCAATTAGGTGAGCAACTAAAGAAGATGCAGCAACAGATGCAACAGCAGCAAAAAGACGGTGTCCCGATGCAGAATATGAGTGAGGAGTTAGCACGCATGGCCGCACAGCAGGAACTGATTCGTGAGGGGATGCAGCAGATGCTTGAAGAGATGAAGAAAAACGGCATCCTCGGCGATGACGGCATCAACCAGATTATCAAAGACATGGAAAAATTAGAGGAAGACATTGTTAATAAACGGATTACAAATCAAACCATCAAAAGGAACAAAGAAATAGTTTCGCGTATGTTGAAAGCGGAAAACGCACAGCAAGAACGCGAAAAAGAGGAAAAACGTAAGTCGGACGAGTATAAAGGACCCGAAAAAAGTCATAACATCGATGAGTTGAGATATAAGGAAAGTATCCAGCGGCAACAAGATTTCTTGCGCACGAATACCATTGAGTATCAACCGTTTTATAAAAAGAAAATAAACGAATATTTTATGAATTTAAACCGTCATTTCGACTGAAGCGAAGTAGAATGGAGAAATCCTTGTTAAACGAGATTATTCAATTAAAAACGTAAGAAAAGGATTTTTCGACTACGCTCGAAATGATGAATTGAGAGCAACATTATGATAAAATTTGAGAGCATCGATATAGAAATGCCTCCACTGAATCAGCGTTTGGTGAAAGAGTGGATTGAGGAGTTTGTTGCCGATTACGGCAAGAAAATCGGGGAGTTGTATTATCTTTTTTGCAGCGATGAATATCTCTATGATTTCAACGTTAAGCGCATGAACCATGATTTCTACACCGACATCGTGACGTTTCCGCTCAACGACTGTACTGAATATCTCTCCGGGGAGTTTTATATAAGCATTGACAGGATACGTGACAATGCCCAGCAGTTGAACAAACCTTTTACTGATGAGTTTCATCGTGTCCTTGCGCACGGCGTATTACATCTCATTGGCTACAAAGACAAAACCGACGCCGACGCTACCATGATGCGCGCACAAGAGGAACATTGTTTATCAATGCGACGTAACGACTTGTAATTCAGATAATTAAAAAATTGTTCCACGTGGAACATTAGTAAAAACAGGCTATGATTTTTGAATATTACGATGTGATTGTTGTAGGAGCCGGACACGCAGGATGTGAGGCGGCAGCGGCGGCAGCTAACCTTGGAAACAAGACCTTGCTCATCACCATGAACATGAGTTTCATGGCAGCGATGTCGTGCAATCCCGCTGTCGGTGGCATTGCCAAAGGACAGATAGTACGCGAGATTGACGCTCTTGGCGGACAGATGGGAATAATAGCCGACAAGACGATGATACAGTTCCGCATGCTCAACAAGTCAAAAGGTCCCGCCGTGTGGAGTCCGAGAGTGCAAAGCGACAAAGCGGCGTTTTCAGCCGAGTGGAGAAACACCCTTGAACGTACTAAAAACCTTGATTTCTGGCAAGATAACGTCGATGGTCTGCTCGTAAAAGACAACCAGATAAAAGGCGTGCACGCCATGATGGGTGGCGACATACACTCAAAAACTGTCATCCTCACCAACGGCACCTTTCTCAATGGTAAGATTTTCATAGGCGAGAAGTCATTTTCTGGTGGCAGAATAGGCGAAGCTGCAAGCTACGGGATAACAGAACAACTCATTGAACTCGGTTTCAAAGCCGACAGGATGAAAACCGGAACGCCTGTCAGAATCGACGGAAGAAGCATAAATTTCAGCAAACTGACAGAACAAAAAGGCGATAAGGAGATAACAGGATTCTCGTATATGAACGTGGAAAAACCTACTAAACAGTGCTCATGCTATCTCGCCTACACCTCTCAGAAAGTGCATGAGATACTGCGTAAAGGTTTTGATAAATCACCAATGTTTACAGGTAGAATACAAGGTATCGGACCACGTTACTGTCCGAGCATAGAAGATAAGATTGAGCGTTTTGCAGGCAAAGATTTTCATCAGCTTTTCGTTGAGCCAGAAGGTGCTACTACAGTGGAATATTATCTCAACGGTTTCAGCTCGTCGTTACCGGAAGATATTCAGTATGAGGCACTTAGAAACATCGAGGGGTTTGAAAACGCTAAGATTTTCCGCCCTGGTTACGCTATAGAATACGATTTCTTCCCGCCGGAACAGCTGTATCATAGTCTTGAAACCCGTAAGATACACGGTCTGTTCTTTGCCGGGCAAATCAACGGTACCACAGGTTACGAAGAGGCTGCTGCTCAAGGACTTATGGCAGGTATCAATGTGCACCGTCTCCTCCACGACGAGGAAGCCGTTGTCTTGCGCCGCGACGAAGCGTATATCGGCGTACTAATCGATGACCTCATCACAAAAAGCGTAGATGAGCCTTACCGTATGTTCACCAGCCGCGCGGAATATCGTATCTTACTTCGTCAGGACAACGCCGACGCGCGACTGACTACGCTCGGATATAAACTTGGTCTCGCCACGCAGGCACGCTACGACCTGTTTCAACAGAAACAACAACGTGTTGATGCTCTCGTTAATTATATTAAAGACACTAATGTCAATCCTGAAGAGATTAATGGATTGCTCACATTGAAGGAAACGCCGGAAATAACAGGAAAAACACGCCTTTCACACATTTTATCACGTCCACAGATAAGTCTGCGTGAAATAATTAACCACGTACCGTCGCTGAAATCACAATTGTTGATGGCTTCGACAGGTTCAGCCACCGATGTGATGACACGTGACGTTGTTGAGGAGGCGGAAATATTGGTGAAATATGAGGGCTACATCGACAAAGAACGCGAAGTGGCAGATAAACTAAAACGACTCGAAGATGTCAAACTGAGTCCTGATTTCGACTATAACACCCTGCACTCACTAACTATTGAAGCACGACAGAAACTGACAAAACACAAACCCCAAACCCTCGGTCAGGCATCAAGAATAAGCGGGGTCTCCCCTGCCGACATCTCGGTGCTTGCCGTCTTTCTGGGACGATAAAATATATAATGTTCCACGTGGAACAATTTTGTAAACTATTTAAAATCATCATACTATGAGCTATATTTGTCCATACTGCAACTCAGACGACACTTATCTACACATTAAACTGAGAGACGAATTTCTTACCAAAGAGGAGTTCGAAATCCATGGGTGTAAATACTGTGACCTTCTGTTTACGATGCCCCGCCCTGCCCCAAATGAGATAGGAAAATACTACAACTCTGAAGAATACATCAGCCATAATGACCGGCAAAAAGGTCTCGTGCCTTGGGTTTATAACCAAGTAAAAAAATTGAATGTTCGTAATAAATATAAGGTGGCTACAAAAGAGCTGAAAAAACCACGCATCCTCGACTTCGGCTGTGGCATAGGCGACTTCCTGCATTACGCACAACGAAAAGGCTGCGAAATTGCCGGCTGCGACGTAAACGAAAACGCCCGCAAAATAGCATCAGAAAAACTTAATATTCCTATAGTGACACCAGAAGAAATGTTCGAAAACAATACCGAGCCTTTCGACGTCATCACTATGTGGCACGTCATTGAACATATCGACGATATGAAAAATATTGCGAAAAAACTGCACACGCTTATAAAACCTAACGGTCGCCTCGTGGTGGCAGCACCAAATTACAAATCTTACGACGCTAAATATTATAAACATCTGTGGGCAGCCTACGACGTACCACGTCACCTTAACCACTTCTGTAAACAGTCGATAGAAAGTGTGTTGAGCAACTTTTTCCAATACGAAAAAAACCTCCCCATGAAATGGGACGCTTACTATATCTCCATGCTGAGCGAAAAATATGCCGGCAATAAAAATTCTTTCATCGACGGACTGCACACAGGTTGGAAATCAAACAGAGACGCAAAAAAAACAGGTTTTTACTCAAGTTTGATATACCTTTTTCACGAATATGATTTTGAGGCAATTTAAGCGGTTTTAAGGCGTTTTTGCATTCTGACAACCAAGATGTCAAAATTTTTGAAAAAACGCCTTAAATCGAAGCATTTTTGGAACGTTTTTTGTAGTGTTTTTTGCAATGAAAAAGATATTTGTCATATTAATCGCATTAATTCTCACCGCTGCCGTGATATTCTTTGGTAAGAAAAATGAAAGCGATGAAAATGCAAAGATGAAAAACCTTGCCAGCCTCATAGCCGACGAGACCGACCGCGACTTTGAAAATGCCGCCATCCCTATAATCAGAGAAATTAAAAATGATTCCTTAATAAGCGTATGGCTCGAAAAAACAGATTTTCCTGACGATGATAGCATACTTTCATACCTCAACAACGCTTATTTTAACATCGCGGAAATGGAAAATTTCTCTCGCACCCTCACCCTCTGCGATAACGACACTTATCTCACTTTAGAAGAACAAAATGTTGAATTTCTTTGTAATGAATTGTTTATCAATATTTTACAAACTAACAACGGAAATTTGGTCGATGAAAGTCTATTCCATATCGACGACCCGACAATCGACACTTATTACCTTGCTGCAATAGATTTCTCTGACTCGCTGACAATGTTTATCGAATTTTATAAAGAAAAGATTTTCAACGAATTAGAAATAGGAAATCTGAAAAATTACTCGTTTAGCATTTATAAAAATAACATACTTAATTATAAATTTGGTAATTTCCTCTACCCTAACAGTTTTAAAAATTTCATCCCTAACGAAGACGGCATCCATAAAGGAAAGAAATTTAAACATCTCATTATCAATGATTTAGAACAAAATAAAATAGTCGTGGTGACAGTAGAGTCGGAACGTTGGATGAAATATTTCACTCCCTTCTCGTTCATTTTCTTTGCCCTGCTCCTCACCTACTATATTTTTTTGTATTTTGAAAACGACCGGCGCTCAGGCATTTTAAAAAAGAGTTTCCACTCAAAAATGCAACTTACAATCCTACTCACCCTGATGCTGTCGTTTGTCATAGTCGGCCTCACCTCTTTCTTTTTCTTGAAAAATAATGTGGAAAAACGCACTCAGATAACCCAATACAAACAGACAAATATTATTCGTAACAATTTGGAAACCAATATTTTAAAAGATAACAGCCTTACCAACAGACGTTTCCTTTTCAACCTGAAAGACAATTTCCTTTGCGATATTAATATTTATGACCTTGACGGAAATTTGATAAATACTACCCTATCGGTCTTTCCTGAGAATATTGATGTACAAATTATTGATAATGAAGCATTTAAGTCTATCTACGAAGAAGGTGCCGGCTATTTTGTACATACCGAATTTTATGACAATGAGAAAAGTACATCTTATTATTTTCCAATTCTTGATAAAAACAACGAACTTGTGGCAATTCTCAACGTTCCCTATTTTAACTCAAATTCGGAATATGACGACAGAATTTCAAATTTCGTCCTCACATATATAAATATTATCATCGTTCTGCTCGGACTATCATCGATTATAGTATTGCTAATAACAAAAAATACTCTTAAGCCATTGAAACTCATACAAGAACAGATGTCAAAAATGAGTTTAGGCGTGAAAAACGAGCCTATAAAATGGCGCAGTAGTGATGAGATTGGCACACTGATTGAGCAATATAATAAAATGTGCTGGCAGCTTGAGAATAGTGCTAATAAACTTGCCCGCAACGAGCGTGAGAATGCTTGGCGTGAGATGGCGCGACAGGTGGCACACGAAATCAAAAACCCGCTCACACCGATGCGACTGAACATAGAATATTTGCAGATGCTTTGGAATCGCAAAGACGCTAACTTCGAGAAAAAACTGAAAGAGACGCTCGACTCACTGCTCGAACAAGTCGATACGCTGTCGAAAATAGCAACGGCGTATTCCAACTACGCGAAACTTCCTGACAACTCCCCCACTCTATTCGACCTGAGCGAGCTTGTAAAAAGCACTGTTAAACTGTATGATGTCGATGAAAAAATTTCTATCTCATTGATTTACAACGAAAACGAAGACTGGATGATGTTTGCCGACAAAAACAATCTCGGGCGCGTGGTAGGAAATATATTAAAGAACGCCATACAAGCCGTCAGTAATACACAAAATGCTCATATTAAACTGAATATCAATAAGTTAGAAAGCAGATATAAGATAAATATTTCCGACAACGGCTGCGGCATAAAAGAAGAGGACAAAGCCAAAATTTTCTTCCCTAATTTCACTACAAAATCGAGTGGCATGGGCGTAGGACTTTCTGTTTCTCAGGATATTATGCAGTCAATAGGAGGAAATATCACTTTCAGCAGCACCGAAGGTGTAGGTACAATTTTTACGATTGATGTTCCAATTTTAAAATAAAAATCATATCTTTGCATTTTTTAAGTTATTATTTTGTGACGTCATTTTAAATAACAAAAAATGAGTAACAATCCGATAAAATCTCTTGCGGGACAAACGGTGATTTACGGTATGGGAACTATAGTGCCGCGTCTGCTTAACTATTTTTTAGTGCCGCTATACGTGCGTGTCTTCACCGCCGGCGTTTATGGACAAATCACAGATTTATACGCGTGGATGGCGTTTTTCCTCGCACTCCTCACCTACGGCATGGAGACAACGTTCTTTCGCTACACCCAAAAAGCCAATCCCGACAAGGTTTTTAACAATATTGTCTCGTGTATCATCACCACAACAAGTATTTTCCTGATTTTATATGGTATTTTATATAGAGATTTTGCGCAACTAATTCAGTATCAACATAATACACAATATGTTCTCTTTCTTGGGATAATAGTTGCCCTTGATGCGCTCACGGCTGTCCCTTTTGCAAAACTGAGAAATAACAATAAGGCTAAGTTATTCTCTATCATTAAGATAGCTAATGTATGCCTAAATGTGGCACTAAATATGTTCTTCCTTTTAGTGATTCCTGAGACCGCATTGGCTATTTCCGACAAAATATTCGGTCAGCAGGCCGGTTTGCTCGTCTGGGTATTGATTTCCAACGTGTTATCAAGTCTTTTAAGCTTGATTTTATTGCTTCCACAGTTCAAAGATTTCCATTTCGAACTTAATAAAAGCCTAATCCGCCCGATGCTTGCCTACTCCATCCCTATTCTGCTTATCAGCCTGGTGGGCATGGTAAACGAAGTTGCCGACAAGATTCTGATAAAATATCTCATCACGATACCTGACGCGGAAACCCTTGCCGCGCTTGGCATGACAGGGCAGGAGTATGCCCTTCAACAGCTTGGCATCTATGGCGCAAACTTCAAGCTCGCTGTCCTGATGATAATCTTCATACAGATGTTCCGGTATGCATCCGAACCCTTCTTCTTCAGCAAGGCAAAGGACCGCAACGCCCCAGAACTATACGCTAAAGTGATGACATATTTCGTCATTTTCTGTCTCGTCATCTTCCTTGGCGTGATGTTTTATATCGACATCCTGAAATATTTCATCGGAAGGGGTGGCAGCGACTACCACGAAGGTCTCGTGATAGTTCCTATAGTATTGATAGCCAATATGTTTTATGGAATAGTATTTAATCTCTCAATATGGTTTAAACTCACTGACAAGACATTTTACGGCACTATCATTTCAATCATAGGAGCCACAATGACACTACTTTGCCTGTTTCTTTTGGTACCACGCATCGGCTATATCGGAGCTGCCATCGCCCACCTCGCCTGCTACACCGTGATGATGCTCGTGTCGTATTTCTGGGGTCAGAAGGTGTTTCCGGTGCCTTATCAAGTGGGAAGAATCACTTTGTACATCTTTTTCGCAATAGGATTATTCTTGCTGAGCAACATTTTCAGTGATTATAACCTTATCCTAAGATTAGTCATAAACACAATTTTATTATTAATATACTTTGGCATGATTTTTGTTGCTGAACGTAAAAATCCCTTGAAAATATGAAATTAAAAATAGTCAACAAGTCGGACAACACGCTTCCAGGATATGAGACCATCAACTCGGCTGGCATGGATTTGAGGGCTTATCTTCCTGATAATCAGATAGTTATAAAACCAATGCAGAGATTTTTAGTACCCACTGGACTTTTTATGGAAATACCTATAGGCTATGAAGGTCAGGTGCGTCCACGAAGCGGTCTCGCCATAAAAAACGGCATCACGGTACTCAACTCGCCCGGTACAATCGACGCGGATTATAGGGGAGAGGTAAAAGTGATTTTAATCAACCTCTCGGAAAACGATTTTGTCATCAAAAACGGCGACCGTATTGCACAACTCGTGATAGCTAAGTGCGAACAGATGGAAGTGATTGAGGTTGAAACACTTAGCGATACCGAACGCGGTGTCGGAGGCTTCGGCCATACAGGCGTATAAGGTAGCTGAGCTTGCAGAAGCCACCATAACAAATACAATCTCAATCTTGTAAATAAAATAACAATGAAAAGTAAATATTTGATTCTCAGCTGTTTAATGATTCTTTCAGGTGTCATGTTTGCACAAAACGATACAGCATTGCAAGAAGCATCGACCGACACTATCGTAAGACAAGACCTTGCAAAAAATGCAGAATGTTTCTCGAAAGGATTAGAAGCAAAATACAGCGAGAATTATCCTCTTGCAATCGCGAATTTCGAGCAGGCGCTGAAATTTTTCAACAACGACGACGCCAGCATGTACGAGCTTGCAGGCCTTTATCAGCTGGAAGAACGTAACATTGAGGCCCTTTCGATGATAAAGCAGGCGGCAGACCTGAAGCCGGATAATAAATGGTATCAGATAAAATTAGCGGAACTATATCTGCAAAACTATGATTATCAAGCTTTTATGAATATTTATGATGAGTTATTGAAAAAAGAGCCTGAAAATTTAGACTATCTCGAAACTTATATTGACATGCTACTTCGCGTTGGCGAATTCGACAAAGTGATTGAAAAACTTGATGTTGTGGAAGAACAACTTGGTAAAAACGAATATATTTATCTGCAAAGGATTCAGATTTATGACGAGCAAGGCAAACAAGACAAAGCAATCGAGGAAATGGAAAAACTTGTTGAGTTTGAGCCAGATAACACCCAATTCAGAGCTTTGCTCGCTGAAGCTTATCGCAAAAAGAGACGTGATAAGGATGCCTATCAACAATATATGAAAATCAAGGAGTTAGAGCCTGATAACAAATACATCAACGTGTCGCTGATGGATTATTATCAAAGCATGGGTGAGTTTGAAAAAGCATTTAATGAGTTCATAGCCGTCATCAGGAACAAAAACCTTGACTATGAAACAAAAGCCCAGCTTTACGAACTATGGCTTAAAAATGAAATGCAAAAAAACAATCAGATATTTGACAAAACAAAAGTCGTAGGGGAAACATTTGTTGATATGTATCCTGAAAAACCGCTTGGTTATTATATTATCGGAACTATCGAATATAATGCCGATAATTTTGAAAATGCAAAAATGTTTTATTGTAAAGTTCTTGATTTGGATAAAGCTGATTTCAACACACTTTTCCAACTTTCACTTTGCTATCTTGAACTACGTGATTATCAGGAACTTATAGAAACAACAGACAGGGCTATTTCACTTTATCCAGAACAGCCTATTTTTTATTTGTTTAATGGAATCGGGTATTTTAATCTGAAAGATTATGAAAAAACAATAAATATTCTTGAAAAAGGACGCAAACGTTCAGCAAACAAAGAGCTTACCGCAGATTTCGACACATATATAGGTGATACTTATAATCAATTGAAAAACAAGGAAAAGTCGTACGAGGCATACGACAGAGTGCTCCGTTCAAAGCCGGATAATGTGTATGTTTTAAACAATTATGCATACTACTTGTCACTTGACAATAAAGACCTTGAGCGAGCTTTGCAGATGTCGGAAAAGACCATAAAAGCCGAGCCTCGCAACTCCACTTACTTAGACACCTACGCGTGGATTCTCTATAAGATGGGACGTTATCAGGAGGCGAAAAAGTATATGGACAAAGTTTTTAAATACGATAAAAAACCGCAAGGCGTTAATTATGAACATCTTGGCGATATTTTATATAAGATAGGCGATGTGAAAAATGCCGTGAAAAACTGGAAAAAAGCCCAGAAATTAGGTGGCGTTTCGGAATTTATCGACCAAAAGATTAAAGATGAAAAACTTTATGAATAGAAAATTTCATATATTATTGATAAACAGTTTGTTAGTCCTCATTGTAATCTTCGGGACAAGCTGTTCCTCCAAAAAAGCGGTTACAAAGACCAGTCTGCGTGAATTTACAGCTAACAAACTAATTCGGGAAGTTGAGAAAAACAATTTCGATTTTGACAATATTCAGACAAAAATGAATATGAAAATCGAGACTAATGAATTGAATATCAATGTGAAAGGACAGTTGAGGATGAAAAAAGACAGCATTGTTTGGATGAGTATCGCAATGCCTCTCGGGTTGGAGATGATACGTGTGAAAATGACGCCTGACTCGGTTTATTTCATCAACCGTACCGAAAAAACGTATCTCAAAGAAAACATTAATATCTTCAACGATATTTCTCCGATGATAAACTCAATAGAATTTATCCAATCGGTATTAATAGGAAACGATATCAATCTTCGCGAAAGCGATAATTATAAGGTGGAAATACAAGATGGGCAATATAATTTGTTGATTGCCAATAAATTAAAAAAATCAATAAAACATAAAGACCAAGAATGGAAAGTCATTTTGAAAGATATAAGCATTGATTCGGAATTGTTTAAAATCACGAAATATTACATCAAAGAGTACAACGACAACAAACGAAAAATCGAGTTAGAATACTCTGATTTCATTAAAATTAACGAAAAATATATCCCGACGAAAATCGTTATTTACATACACGGCGATGATTTTCTAAAAGCACGTATCAGCTATTCTAATATCACAGTAGGCGACAATATCGATTTCATTTTCAATATTCCTAAAAAATACGACAGAATCTTTAAATGACGAAAAAAAACACATATCCGCTTTTGCTAAGTTTGATGCTTTTCATCACTACAACAATATGTAATGCTCAGAGTATCACTAATTTAGAGAGTAAAGTAAACAAACTTCAAGGCGAGATTAAGACGTCACAGAATTTGTTAAAGAAAACGTCGAAAAATAAAGAATCGTTACTGCGCGAGGTGGAATTGCTGCAAACTCAAATCAACAAGCGAACAGACCTCATCAACACATATAACAAACAAATTGATATTCTAACCAAAGAAACAAAAGCATACAGAAACGACATTGATAGGTTGCAGAATGAGTTAGAGAAAAATCGCAGAGAATACGCCGACATGCTTGTGATACATTATCGTAACCGTGACAATCTCAATAACTTACTGTTTATTGTATCGGCAGAAGATTTTAATCAGGCGGTGCGAAGGATGCGATACATCCAGCAATTTAACGAGATGCTGAAACATAAGATGACGGAAATAGGTAACACTAAAGTTGAGATTAAGAAAAGGATTGACAAAAACGAGGCTGACAAGAAACGCATCGAAAATCTCAATAACATTCAGAAAAAGGAACGTAGCGAGCTTAACAACGACAAGAAACAGCTCAACGACAAGATTGTGAAGCTCAAGAAACAAGAGAGAAATATCAAGGCTGAAATCAACAAGAAGCAAAAAGAGGCAAAAGATTTACAGGCTAAGATTAAGAAAATCATAGAGGAAGAGGTGGCGCGGCGCAAGGCCGATGCTTCCATTGATATGAACCTTTCTGCCACGTTTGAGAACAACAAAGGACGGCTGCCGTGGCCTGTTGCGAGTGGCGTAGTCACTAAGAGATACGGCAACAACCCGCATCCCACACAACCCAAGGTGGTGACGTTCAATAACGGCATTGACATTGCGACAGAGCAGGGAGCTAACGCGTTGTGCGTCTTTGACGGACAGGTCTCGACGATTTTTAACACCGGCTCCATCAATGTGGTGATGGTACGTCACGGACTGTATTTCACGCTTTACGCGAATCTTGACAAGGTGTATGTGAAGGCGGGCGACAAGGTGAGGACAGGGGAGAGGCTCGGACTTGTGCATACAAGCAGCGACGACAGCACTACGCTGCATTTTGAGTTGTGGAATGACAAGAACAACACTAATCCGGAGGGATGGCTGAGGTAAATAGTTTGAAGTTTGAAGTTTGAAGTTTGAAGTTTGAAGTTTGGAGTTTGAAGTTTAGAGATATGAACGGGAGAAGAAAGATTTTATGTTTTATGTTGGTTATCACGATGTTAGCGTTTGTTTTTGCATCGTGTGCGAGGGATAATTATCCAACAAATTACAAGAAGAAAGCAAAGGATTGCGATTGTTCAAGATGGAGGTAGATTTCGGTCTAAACTAAAAAATCAGCCCATAAGGCTGATTTTTTGGTGTCGGGATGACAAGATTCGAACTTGCGGCCTCTTCGTCCCGAACGAAGCGCGCTACCGGGCTGCGCTACATCCCGAATCCGGATTTTTTCGGACTGCAAAAATACAAAAAAATCTATAATTGGCAATTAATTTTTTAAAATTTTATTTTTTGAAAATAATTCGCGAATTTTTCCGGACAGTGCAACACTATCACGGCGTAAAGTTAAACATTTTTGTCTAATTTACGACTGCCCTATTTTAGGGGAAGGGGACAAATTGTTTACAAATGTGCACCGGAGAGTGAGATGGATATCCATTTGACTCCTAAACGATGAGTTCATTAGTCGTTATTTTTTCCTCATGATCTCGAGTAACGATGACTGCCCTTTGCAATGGAAATACTTTATTGAGCGAGACAAGTGCAGAAATTTCGCGATTACGTTTTTCAGTATCATTCATATCAAATGACACTTGTACGGCAAGTCCTACATCGGGCACATAGAAATCAACCTCAATGTTACGATTATAATAAAATAAACGTGGCTCATCTGTGTTACTGTACTGTTTCATCAAATGAATAGCACACAGGTTTTCCAATTTACGTTCCCAGACGAGGAGCAGCGACATCGCCCAGCGGGAGAGAAGCATCCACAGGAAGTTGCCGCCGATAGCCGTAAACAGCAGCAAATCTTCAAGATAGCTGTGCGACACTCCGATATGATGGTTCAGAAGGTTGTTTTTCGTTTTGTAAACTTCTGATTGTCAGCTATTTTATTCATCAATAGTCATCTCTTCAATAAGACGCCGGCAGCCCGCGTATTTGTCGATTAGGAACAGCACATAGCGTATGTCAACGCTGATATTCTTGCAAATCGACGGGTCGTAAACGAGGTCGCTCATCGTGCCTTCCCAAGTGCGGTCGAAGTTAAGTCCGAGCAGCTCGCCCTCGGCGTTAAGGATAGGGCTGCCGCTATTGCCGCCCGTGGTGTGGTTGCCCGCGATGAAAGCCACATGCATGGAGCCGTCTTTGTCGGCATAGCGACCGAAATCCTTCGCCTCGTAAAGCTCACGTAATCTGTCGGTTACGACATAATCGTAGATGTCGGGATTCTCTTTTTGCATGATGCCGTCGAGGGTAGTGTAATGACGATATGTGACAGCGTCTTTCGGCTTGAAACCGCCCACCTTGCCGTAAGTCACACGCAGGGTGAAGTTAGCGTCAGGGTAGAGGTTGCGCTCAGGATAAACCTCAGGAATCATCTTCATCTGGCCTTCCATATAGATACGTCGCAAGTTGTTGATTTTCTTGTTGCATTCAATGGTTTTATCTTTGACATTCTCATTGTAGAAGTCAAGCATGCTGTTATATGCGACGAGAGCCGGGTCTTTCGCGAGTTTCTTGGCTTTCCCGGGTTTGAAGTCATCCAGCAAAGCGTTGACTTTATCCTCCGAGGTGAAAATCGATTTTCCGAAGAGATGATTGACATAAGCCTTCACGTCACCTTTATATTTACTGTCTATTTCGTTAAGAATCCCCGGACGGAAATCCTCAGGCTGGTTAGCGCGGTACGCCTCAAACATAGCGACAGCCACTTCCTTGTCGATAGGCTGGTAATAATCCTTGAAAAACGATGCCGTCGTACCTCTTAAGTTATTGATAATCTTGTCAATATCCTCTTGAGGAGTATCTTTGTCCACCGTTGAGAGCTTGTTGAAATTAGCCGCGAACTTAATCAGCTCGACAGAGAGACCGGCTTCGTTAAGGTAAGTCGAGGCCATGCGATATTTCTCATATTCCTCATAGACAGGGGTGAAATCGCGGAGGGCGTGCATATATTTCATTCGTCTGCGTTCCTGCATACACCAGTCGTTGTAAGCCGCCTCAAACGCCTGTTTTTTCTCTATCCCCTTGAAATTACGGATGCCTTCGATGACGCCCATCCATTTCTTCCAGCCGTTGCCGAGTCCGGCATGTTTCGAGGCATATTGGATACGCACTTTCGCGTCTTTTTCCTGATATTTGTTATAGATGTCAAGAATTTGGGTGCGGAGGTCAACCACGACAGGATAAATCACGTTAGCTTCTTGATTCACAGCCACTGACGGCAGATATTCGTTAGTGCGGGCAGGGTAGCCGAACACGAAGGTGAAGTCGCCTTCGTCAACGCCTTTCAAGGAGATAGTGAAGTGATAATCAGGGTTATACGGCACATTATCCTCGTTATATTCCGCCGGTTTGCCGTCCTTATCGACATAAATTCTGAAGACAGAGAAATCGCCGGTGTGGCGAGGCCAGACCCAGTTGTCGGTGTCGCCGCCGAACTTGCCTATATTTGAAGGCGGAGCGCCCACCATACGGATGTCTTTGAATATCTCATTATATATCAGGAAATATTGGTTTCCAAGGTAAAATGGCTCTACAGACACCTCATATTCAGTACGTTCCTGTTCAGCGTCCACGAGTTTCTTGATGTTTTCTTTGACAAGTTCGGTACGTTCCTCGTCGGTAGTATAGTCGGTGACGTTATAAAGGATTTTATCAGTGACATCAATCATTTCCTTCAACATTATGGCTGTCAGTCCGGGGCAGGGGAGTTCTTCTTCGGGTGTCATTGCCCAGAAACCATCGGTTAGATAGTCGTGTTCCACTGTAGAATGCCGTTGAATCCAGCCGTAGCCGCAGTGATGGTTAGTGAGCAGCAGACCTTGTTCGCTCACCAGTTCGCCTGTGCAGCCGCCACCGAAGAGCACCACGGCGTCTTTCATGCTGCTGTGGTTGATGGAATAGATGTCGTCGGCAGTGATTTTCATGCCCATAGCCTGCATCTCAGCCTCGTTACGCTGAAGCAGCGCAGGAATCCACATACCTTCGTCGGCGCGGATGACGCTTGACATGACGAAGATGATAGTGAAAGTTAATGATAGTTTTTTCATATTATTTAAATTTAAGTTTTCATTCAGATTTCTTGTCATTTCGAGTGAAACGTAACGAAGTGCAGTGCAGTCGAGACCTGAGCGAAGCGAAAGCATTCACCTCTGGTGAATAAATCCTTATGTTAAAAATCATTTAATTTAACCTTTTCATATTGTTCACGTTAAAAGAGGATTTCTCCACTTCGCTCCATTGCATTCCGCTCCGGTCGAAATGACAGATGCTCCTTGTCATTTCGAGTGAAGCAAAGCGGAATCGAGAAATCCTCCATCCACGTTAACATTCGGTATTATTTCATCTATATTTATAATTTCATTATCATTTACTAAACTTACCCATCCTGGATTTTTTGAATTTATCAAATTCTCTTTCTTCTTTCTACTCCATTTCTTCAACTGTGTTTCTCTATCAATTGCTTGATTTATATCATTAAATTTCTCATAATATATACATATTCCCAAATTATATTTATCTGAAAAAGCGTTTTCAAACAAATGATTTCTGTGCTCATAGATTCTTCTGATTAAATCATTTGTAACTCCAATATAAAGAGTTGTTCTGTCAAAATTGGTTACTATGTATATATAATACTCCTTCATATTGTTCACGTTAAAAGAGGATTTCTCCACTACGCTCCATTGCATTCCGCTCCGGTCGAAATGACAGATGCTCCTTGTCATTTCGAGTGAAGCGTAACGAAGTGCAGTGCAGTCGAGACCTGAGCGAAGCGAAAGCATTCACCTCTGGTGAATAAATCCTTATGTTAAAAATCATTTTATTTATCACCTTTTTCATATTGTTCACGTTAAAAGAGGATTTCTCCACTACGCTCCATTGCATTCCGCTCCGGTCGAAATGACAAAATCAATCATGATGATACCGTTCTCCTTTTAATATCGTGAAGGCGCGGTACAGCTGCTCGGTGAAGACGAGGCGCACCATCTGATGCGAGAACGTCATCGTGGAGAGGGATATTTTCGCGTTGGCGCGGTCATAAACCTCCTGAGAGAAGCCGTAAGGACCCCCTATTATGAAAACCATGCGCTTGCAAGCCGTATTCATCTGACGCTCAAGCCATTGCGAGAAGCCGCGCGACGAGAAAGTCTTGCCGTTTTCATCCAGAAGGATGATGTCGTCGCCAGGCATGAGCTGCGAGAGAATGAGGTCGCCCTCAAGTTTCTTCTGCTGCGTCTTCGACAGAGTCTTTCGGTTCCTGATGTCGGGAATGACCTTCATCTCGAACTGAGCGTAATGCTCCAAGCGACTGATATACTTGGAGATACCAGTCTCAAGATAAGCCTCGTCGGTTTTTCCTATCACGAGCAGCACGATTTTCATGTGGCAAAGATAGTAAATTTTTCAATTGCCTGCACACGCAGCCGTCACCACGCTGATTTTTATTCCGTCGGCTTTTGTGAGAGCCTTACCAGCCGACATGAGGGTGGCGCCGGTAGTAAGCACGTCATCGACAAGAAGCACATGTTTTCCGGCAAGTTTCCCGGCATTTTCAAGAATAAAAATGTCTTTCACGTTATCCCATCTCTCTTCACGCGATTTTTTCGTCTGCGTGGCGGTGAAAACGCTTCTCACGAGACAATGTTCAGCGATGGGAATACCCGTGATTTCCTTGATTCCCTCAGCGATGACATGGCTTTGGTTGTAGCCTCTCAACTTTTCCTTCTTAGGATGCAGCGGGATTGGGATGATAAAGTCAATGCCCTGAAAATCAGGAGCTTTAAGAAGACTTCTCCCGATTTCCTGACCGAGAAACACGCCGTTTTCGCGACAGTGATGATATTTCAGTCCATGTATGAGATGCTGCACTTTGCCGCTTTTGCTGAAGAAAAACTCCGCCGAGACAGCGTTAAACGGCATCTGACCGAAGAAATTTTGCGCCAAGGGGTTGTTTGGGTTCATCTCATAATGCGTTTTAGGCATGAGGAAGCGGCAGGTGGTACAAACGATTTCTTCGCCTTCGAAAAGCAGGTTTCCGCAAGCGGCGCAAGTGCGGGGAAACAGCAGATTTACAAGACATTTAAAAAGTTTCATGGTTTTTGGATTTAGCTGTTAATTCTCACTCTATGGAATCGGCTGCCCGCCTGATTCTGTCGGCCAAATCCACAAGTGCGCCTTTCAGCTGATAACGTTCCTCAACTGAAAACTCAATAGGTTTTTTATTTCCATCCACTCCGTCGAGTTTATGATAAAGCCATGAGCCGGATTTACCGAAATAGCGGTTTGCGAGGTCACGCCAAGAGATTGACACAAGCAAATCCTCAAGTTGTTTTTTCATTGTCGCCTGTTGCGATTCTTTTAATACCATTGTTGCCATAATATTTTGTCTTGAATTAATCTTCGCCTTCCATTAGGTCTGTAAATAACTTTTCCTATAGTTTCTGATAGCCTGTATCAAATCGAACTCTTTCTCCGTGAGTTCCAACGTCATCATTTTTTTATTCATAAAAATCAGTTTGATTCGATTGCAAAAATAATACAAATATTTGTACTAATCGAAAAATTCATTAAATTTTTTGAATTACAGTTTCAAAAAAACAGAGTTTTTGGATTGATAGTGCAAAAATACACAAATTTTCCTTATAATATGAATTATTTTTCATAATTTTGTCAACAAAATTAGAAGAAAAAAATATGGAGAAAAGGATCGGGTCGGTCATCATCGTGATTAGCGACAGGGAGCAAGCGCCGCATGTGAACGGCATAATTTCGAGGCATTCAGAGATAGTGATAGGGCGTTTAGGTCTGCCCCGTCACGACGGGATGAACATCATTTCGTTAGTTTTGGAAGGCACCACCGACGAGATTGGGGCGTTGACGGGACAGCTCGGCAATTTGGAAGGAGTGGAGGTGAAGTCGGCATTGCTGAAAGACCTGAAACCCGGCTTGAAGAGGTGACCGCCGAGGCGATGCACCACGCCTCGCGAGCCTATTACCAGATGGCGCATGTTTTCAGGCGCAAAATGGAGACCAATGTGGAGCTTGACGTCTGTATGCTTTCCATGTTTTCCTTCCGCTTACGTCTTTAATTCGCAACAGATAAACTCCTCCTGGTAAACCAGCCACGTTAAATTCATTCGTTTCTCGAACAACCTTCACCAATTGCCCAAGGGCATTGTAAATCTGAACTTCGGAAGCTGTGATGCCTTCAATATGAACAAAACCGTTAGCAGGATTAGGATAAAGCATAACATGCTCGTTATAGGCCTTGTTTTCGCGTATATCTGTTATATCAATACCGCTAAACGAAGGAAGATGGTTGGCAAAGACGGAACAATAAGTGGAGGTACACCAATACTCGTAATCATCTGAGTTCTCCTGCCCCAATACCCAATCGTCCAGGGCTTCTTCAAGGGACAAGGTCTTGTAAATAAAACCTGTATAGCTCTGGACGGAAACGGTATCGGCGAAAATCCAATAGGGGTATTGGAAGTAATGGCGTTCGAATGATATAATGTTGTATTGGTTTGTAGTTGAGCATTCGCTTGATGATTTTATAGTCTGTCTATACAATTTATTGTGAGTTTCGGACATTTTGCTGTAAGTTCAGGACATTTTATTGTTTCTGTAGGGCATATCGCTGTAGGGCAATTTCTTAGAGTATTGCAAATCTTAATTGTGCCACATTTATTAGTTAAATTTGCACATCCTTTTGCGGTACAATTTAGCAAGGAACCACATTCTTTGTGTGTCCTGATTGGTTTTAAAACTGAGCTCAAGGGTCTAATTTGTTCCAATGTATCAAGCTTTGACACAATTTTTTTGTTGATTTTTAATTTTTTCATGATAATGGTATTATTTTATAGGTACTAGTAATAATTATATTCATGTGATAGGTTTATATGGTCATATTATTTTCTTTGGATGAAACTGTATTGTTTTTCAGCGTTAAAATAGACACAATATGAAATGTTATTATTGATTTTCAATATATTAGGATAAATATAATTTGATGCTTTTTTAAGGTTTCCGAATGATGCATTATCGAGATAGAGTGACGACAAATAACTTATTCCATCTTTGACGAAGACTCCATAAAGGCTTTGGGCAGCATCGTCTTCAAGAATGACATTGCTAAAATATTTGTCGTTATCTCCCTTTTTGATTGTTTTTTCACTTAAAAGATTGAAATTTTCGTCAAAAGATAAGAGTTTCATTTCATCCAAATAAACGAAATACAACACATTATCTTTATCGAAAACTTTGATATTCAATGGTTTGGCATCGAGTTTAATGTATTGGTTAATATATACAAAACAGCGGGTTCGCCAGCCGCAAGGAGCTTCCACTGCGAAAGAGCATTCTGGTTCGGGCAATATGCTCATAAGATTGCCATCCCAAAATCCGAGCTTTATCAAGTCATCGTTTTCATCAGAAAATGCATGGTAAAGCGAGATTATTTCAGCAAAAAGCGTAGCTGCAGCTTTATAACCTTCTTCATCGATAAAACGATGTATTTGTCTTCGTTCAATAACCGAATCATTAGGGTTGATATAAAAATATCCTACGCTTTTATTGTGGTCACAGCGAGCATAATAATTATTGATAGTCAATGGCTTATCTTTAAAAATGAAGCAATCATTAAACTTTCTCACTCCTATTCGCAGTTTCTCTTCAAAGTCTTTTTTAGAAAAATTCGCCACTTTTTCGATATAATAATCATCATCGAACCGAATCTGCTGGCAATAATGCGCACCTACAAGAATATAATTGCTGAAAATATCCACAAAAATCTCGTTATAAAGGCTGTCAAACTTGATATTAGAAACACTATTTCCTTCATTATCAATAACTTTTAGTTCTGATTTGGATTTTTTGTTTTCAAGAATAAGAGTTTTATCATCTAAAAATGAAATATCTGCAATTGTAACACCAGATTTGCTGCGATAGAAATATTTAGAAGCAGAAATTTCTGCCGACGGCAAGTCGTAACTGATTTGTCGCATTTTAAAATTTATAGATGCTTCCCTATTATGGAAGTCATTGGAGTTCAATGATATAATCGTATCAGCATACCCGACACATGTAAAATGCAATGTTACGTCTTCAGAGAAAACTTTGAGTAGGAAATTGCCGTTTTTGTCGGAGGAAGTGCCGACGAAAGTGGTGGGTTCGGTAATGTTGACATCAGGTGTGGCAACATTGCCAAAAACTAATGCTATTTGAGAATAACAAATTGTGTCATATAATAATAATAAAATAATAACAAGTTTTCTGAACATATAAAAACCAATATAGAGTAAAATGTTTGGTGGCGTAATATGGTTGCCACCAAACATTTGGATTTAACATGGATAAGTTTGGCAATTGACTATTGATGTACAATAATCGTGCAAAGTGTTACATCCTTGTGCTTGTGAACAATAGCGAGGGTCAGTATGACAATCACAAGACACGCCCTCATTGCCTCTTGTTGGCATCGGCTCTCTTGAATAGATAATTATTGGGCATGTAATAGTAACATCTTTACCTCCTCTAATGTCGTTAAGTTTTGACACGATTTGCTTGTTGATTTTTAATTTTTTCATGATATATTCTTTTAATGTTTAACGTTATTATTCTATTTTAGATTTTAAATTTATTTCACTCTATCGCCACTTCGTACAATCTACTGTTTCTTGAAGAGTCGTCTTTGAAGAGAAAATACGCCTTGCCGTTGTGGATTTTCAGTTTGTCGATGTATGGGAAACCGCCGAAAACAGCAGTTGTGCATGCACTTCCTGTTAAGATGTCGATTTTTTTGAGGGTAGTGATGCCATCACTCAAAAAGACAGCATAAAAAGCGTTGTTCCGGGCGTCCATAAGCACTTTTTTGTTCCATCCTTCCACAAGCCTGATCTTGTTGCCCCAGCTTTTACATTTATGGAAAGAAAGCGGAAACGAATTGATTTTTTGGGCGCAGCTGTCATACATATTTATTATGTTTTCTTCGAAATTGAACACAAAAATCTCATTGTTCATGTTGAAAACCGGATCATAAATGGGTTTCACGAACAGCGACTGCGCTTCGCCTTTCAATCCCATCGGACCGAACATGCGGATGTTTGTCATGAGGTCGCAGCCTTCCTCCCAGCGGATGTGCTCGAGTAGTGTGGTGTCAACACGCCCGTCGCATCCGTCGATGTTGAAGTAATACAGTTCCTGATTGCCATTGGTATATCTATGTGTGATGATAACTTTGTCGGTGGCTGCGGAGACATGTCCGTGTATGTAGTCGAACTGCTCTTTGCGGACACCCATCGAAAGTGCCATACCAACGGCCTCATCGCCGCGTTTCAGAGTGCCTACCCAATAAACCGAATCCTTGCTCATTACGTGAATCTGATTATAAACGTCTTTGTATAATCTGTCGAATTTTCGTGGAAGATTTATCTCGGCTATGGTGTCGAAATCAAACGAGAGATGCAGCAGTGAGTAGTTTCTTATGCGGTGTGCGAGGATGTAAATCCCCATGTCGTTAATCTCAAAATCGGCGATGCTGACCACTTTGTTGTTATATGCTATATGCGGGACATTGGCAATGATGGTTGCTTGCGGAAGGTTGAAGAATTTCATGAACATCCTAATCTCCGCTTTCTTTTTCGAAACATCGTCTTTCGTTACCTCATAGTCCATTTCATGATAAGCGACATGTTTTATAGTTAATTTGTCGCCCGCCTTGGCGGAACAAACAAACTCCCCACGCCAGTCGGAAACAGCCACAATGTTTCCGTTTGCCGAATAAACACTGGCATTTGTCAGCAGCTCGAAGTTGTCGTTAAATACTGTAAATGTAATTTTAGATTGTGCTGCTGCATCAATTATTGTTAAAAATGCAACAAGTATAAGAATTATTTTTTTCATAAACATTTGTATATGAATTAGATATGTGGGATTAATACACATTAAATAAGTTTGTGTATTAATCCCTTAATCATAATTGATTATCCGCAATAACCAAAAGTTACACAATTTTCTTCTAAAGTGCAAGCTTTACTGGGTAAACAGGCATCAGTGTAGCAAATTCCGGTACCGCCTCTTGTTGGCTCAGTTTCAGGTTCTGCGGAATAATGTACAGGGCACGTTCTTGTAACATCAGTACCACCTTTGACATTGTTGAGGTTTGACACGATTTGCTTGTTGAGTTTGAGTTTGATCTTTTTTTCCATTTTGTTCTGTGTTTAATTGTTAATAAATCAATTATTTAACCGCGGTTAAATTTTGACAAAGATGGAATATCTTCGAAGTGATTGTTATAATGTTTTATGATATTGTCGAGACAGTTGCAAGCACTTTTATATGATTGCAGGTCACTGAAGCATTTACTGTAATTAAAAAGAAACATAGCCGCTCCCGAATGGTCGCCAAGGAAATTTCTTGACAATCCTTTGAACCGCTTCTTAGATAATTCATTTTTTATCTTTTCCAAAACAATTTTTTCCATGGATTATTTCACTTTTGTTTTTTCAATAAACGATACTTCATAATTGCCTGAATCTCTGCGCTTTTTCAGATAATATAAATTTCCTTTGTAGATTATCATCTTTTGGCTGAGATAGTTGTTTGCGTTGATTTTAGGGACTGTTCTGCCGGTTTTGATGTCGATTTCGTTCAAAGTGGTGCCGAAGTTGGTATCGATGACTTTGATGTTAACATTTGCTGTGTGTACGCTACCATAAAGATGCGTATCAACTTGTTGCGCATTTACTTGTATTAAGAGCAAATGACACATACACGCAATGGCAAATTCTATAAATTGTTTCATGTTGTACAAAATTATATAAAAATAACGCTGTAACAACAAATGGCGACCTGAAGTACAGATTTTTATTGCTGTAAAAAATTACAATACAATAATAATCAATGATTTAACAAAGATAAAAATACAGATTTTTTATCCGAATTATATAGAATTTTGGTCAAAAGAGACTTTCTTCTTTAGATTTGAGCGGTACTTCATCACCGTGTTTTCGCTTAGATTCAAAATCTCGGCTTCTTCCTTGATACGAAAGTTCAATAATGATAAAACCAAAATGTTCTTTTCAGTTTCATTAATATTAGGATGTTTTTCCTGAATGGTTTTAAAAAAATTAGGATAAATCGAATTAAATTCATCGATAATCAATGGTAAAGATTTATTTTTCTTCCCATTGAAAATTGCTTTTGCATGCTTTTGCAACAATTCGAACTGCTGGCGTTTGTTTTCATCGAAATCTTTCTGCAAACACTGTTTTTCCTTTTGAAGCCTGATGTTTTCGGCAATATTTCTCTCGATTATGGTTTTGGCAACAATAATAGCGACCAACAGAATCATTGCAGTTGCTATTGAAATTGAAAAAACTATCTTTTTTCGCATTTGCTGCTGCTTTTTTTCCTGAATGTTTCTCAAATAATTTTGGAACATGTCGTTGAGGGTCGAGACGCGAGCCATGCTGACACGTTCGTTTGACGGATTTGCAAAGAGAAATGTTTCATATTTTGATGCATTGAGCGTGTCACCCTCACTTTGGTAAATATCATGAATAAACTCCGCCACATAGCTTTTCATTTCAGCATTGGTACTTTGGACAAACGCTTTTCGCAGGTATATCAAAGCGGAATCATTTTGTGCAGCGTCCTGATAAAATATTCCGATGTTTATATATCGCTGATAACGCTGATACTCAGGAAGTTGTGATACCAATTGTTTCAATTTCAAGATACTGTTTTCAAAGTCATCGCCAGATGCACAGTCAAGCATCGCATTATAAAGCAGTAGATTCTTGTACAGCCAATTGTTCGTGTCAGGCAGATGTCGCAATGATTCGTTATAATAATATCTGGCATTGTCATACTGTTGCAATTTGTCGTATTGGAATCCGATTTTTTGCAACAAGCCAGAATAATCCAAAGGCATATCCTTTCTCTGGCCAATGAATTTCATTGCATTTTCATAGCATACGATAGCCGGTTCCTGCATATACTGACTTGATAGCAAGTCGCCGATGCGGCAATGAATAGTCATCATAAAACGCGTATGCGGTGGTTTCAAGGAATACATCTCCATGATTCTCAACACATTTAGATATTCGTCCATGGCTTCAACTACGCTATCGTTTTCATAAAGCCCCACACCATTAATATAATGTACTCGCGCATCCAAAAACGTATTGCGCTCTTGTGACGACATACCATGGGTGTTTGCCGTCAACGAATCAAAAAACTCCACCGCTCGTAGCAAATCATGCCTGTTACTTTGTTGTTTGTAATTCTTAAATAACAGCTCCGCAACCAGCAACTGGCAATAGTGCCCATTAAACTCATCGAGGCTGTCAGCTTGGGGGCTTGCCGCAAACTGCCTCAGCACCGCAAAAGCGCTGTCAGGCTGCCGCCACATGAGGCTGTTGATGGCGGCCAACGCAGGAATTGGCTTCCCCATCGGCTCCACGGCTTTCTCCTTCGGGTCGCAGGCTGACATCAATGCCACCAAAGCCACCGCTATCCAAATCCCGGTGAGAGGTATATGTATTTTCATTCCAAGCCCAGCTTTAAACATTTTTGCAAAATTACTCAAAATCCATCAAATTCAATCAAAAAACTTGACTTATAAGTCATTTTGCTTGCTGCGGCAGGTGATGCCGACTCATAAACCTCCCCAATTTCACACTGCGCTCGTCGTTCAAAATCGGATTGATGTTATTGCAATAAAGGATGCCCGAGGAACTCGTCACCCACGCCGTTCGCCCAAAGAAACTCCTCAAAATTACACATTTTTCACTGAATTACAAAACAAAAACTGCATTTTCCGATGGATGTGAAAATATCGACGAATTTTCTATCCATTTGATGAAATAATTCCTTGTTTGGAAAAAATAGTTGTATCTTTGCCGTATGAAAATAAAATGCGTTCTATGGTTGCTGTTTTTCGTTGCTTGCTTCGCGTGTTGCGAGAAGCATGAGGCTGTGCATCGGCACGATGGCTTCCAACAAGCCCGGGCGCATTACGACAGCGGCTTTGTCATGCTTCAGCAGGACAGCCTCTTGCAGGCGTTCCCGCATTTCATCCGAGTGGCTGAAAAATTGGAGGTCTTGCCTGAGGACATGACTGACGAGGAAATACTGCTCGTCTCGCGGGCCTATTACCAGATGGCACATGTTTTCAGAAGGAAAATCGAGACCAACGCGGAGATTGACGCGCTACGTTGGGCGTTAAACTATCAAAGGTTAATCAACGACACCGTTTGGATGGCATGGACAGGCCGGCAGCTGGCGGATGCTTTCGAGAACATCAAGGAAAACGATTCCGCAAGGTTTTATTTGAACAAGGTGATGCCCTGTTTGGACACGCTTTCCGACGACGTTTGGGATTACATTGGCGCCCGACATTTGTTGGCTGATTTGTATTTCGACGACCAGCAACTCGACTCCTGTTTGCAGGTGAAGCGCGAAGTCATCGCCTTCAAGACACGGCGCGGCATGGACACCAAAAACGATTCGGTCAGCATGGGGATGAACCTGTTCTTTTCGGGAAGCCACGCCGAGGCGAAGCCGTATCTGCGGAAGGTTTTGGAAGCGGAGATGGGCGAGGTGGAGCGAGGCGCCATCATGTCGTTGCTTGAGCAAATCTATGAAGAGGAAGGTCAGGCCGACAGCGTCGCTTTTTGTCACGGTTTCAACAAGACATACGTCAGGGCCGAATCGGAGCGCGTGAGCGACGGGATGTTGGCCGTGAAGCAGTACGAGCAATACAAAAAGGAACGCGATGCGCGGCTGCAAGGTTTGCGCGAGCAGAAACAAGCCCAAGTCGCGCAACGGAAGCGTCTCGTTTTTGGCGCGATAGCCGTATTGGTGGCGTTGCTTGTCGCGGCCTATCTGCTCGTTGTGCGCAAGCGGCATCGCAATGTTTTGAAGGACAAGGACTTTGAGGCGTTGGAGCTGAAGGTCATGGCCATTTACGGCGACAGGCTCAACAACAAGAAGGAGCGCATCGTGAAGGTGTTTGACGAGACCTATCCCGATGCCTTGGCGAAACTGAAGGCCGCCCATCCCGACCTGAGCGCGACAGAGCTTGACGTCAGTGTGCTTTCCATGTTTTCTTTCCGCACGAAGGAAGTCGCCGACCTCCTCGGCTTGCGCGAGAACACCGTGTCGAAATACCGCAGCGGCATCAGGAAAAAGACGCAGTCCGAATCGTTTGAGGCGCTGTGGGAACCGTATATTAGATAAATTGTTTACTTTTGTAATATGATTAGCAATGAATCACCATGAAACGGACTGAAACAAATCGAACGGAATTCAAACGTGAACTGACCGATGAACTCGACATCGAAAAAGAAATCATCGCATTCCTGAATTACCATGAAGGAGGTATTTTGTATCTTGGTATTGACAAGGATGGGCAAGTAGTTGGCATTGAGGATGTTGATGCCGATATGCTGAAAATCAAGGATCGTATCCGAAAGAACATCATGCCTTCGCCGATGGGTCTGTTTGACGTCTCCTCAGAGGTAATAGAGGGCAAAAGGGTAATTAAGGTGTTCGTTGCTTCGGGGAGTGAAAAACCTTATTATAAGGCGAGGTATGGCATGAGTACGAGAGGATGCTATATTAGGGTGGGCACTGCCGCCGAACCGATGACCATCGGCCAGATAGAGCAACTGTTTTCGCGAAGGGTGCATAATTCGATAAAAAACATTGTATCGCCACGACAGGACTTGACTTTCGCGCAATTGAAAATCTATTACGAGGAAAAAGGCTTGCGGCTGAATGACAATTATTTGCGGACACTTGAGTTGCTTACTGATGACGGCCAGTTAAATTACGCTGCATACTTGTTGGCGGACGAAAACGGCAATTCGATGAAGTTTGCCAAATATGCGGGTCCCGACAGGTATGATTTGGTTTCAAACAATGAATATGGCTATTGTTGTTTGCTGACCGCAACGCAAAAGTTGCTTGACAAGCTAGACGTTGAGAATCAGGTTCGTTCCGTCATCACTTCAACGGGAAGGCGCGACACTCCGCAATGGAACAAATTAGCTGTCAGAGAAGCGTTGATTAACGCCGTGGTGCATAATGACTATAGTTATGGCGCACCGTCGAAGGTGGAACTCTTTTCCGACCATCTTGAAATCACTTCCATTGGTCATATTCCCGACGGCTTGTCGAAAGACGACTTCTTCAGTGGCGTCAGCATGCCCCGCAACAAGGAGCTGATGCGGGTTTTCCGCGATGTGGAGATGGTTGAGGCGTTAGGCTCGGGCATGTTGAGAATCATGAAGGCATACAAACGTGAGAATTTTGAGTTTGGGGATAACTACATTCGTTTCAGGGTTACTTTCTATGACACCGGAAATGTCATAGAAAAAGAAACTCAACTAACTGAAAGACAGATTGATATTTTGAAAAGATTATGTAGCACAGGGCGATTGAGTGTCATGGAAAATGTCATAGAAAATGTCATAGAAAACTCACAGACTTTGTCAGAGGAAATGCAAGTGAGTGAGCGAACAATTTTCCGTGATTTGGGCGTGCTTCAGAAAAAAGGCTTCCTTCGCCACGATGGTCCTGACAAAGGAGGTCGTTGGGTGGTACTCAAACAGCCTTCATGAGGTGCTTTTCGTGCCTCACCGCATGGATTTCCACCAACTTTTTAGTGGAAAAATTTTTCGTAACCCATTGATGTTCAACGCTAAGTTCAAAGAAAATAGTGGATTGGCAGGTGGAATTGGCTTTTCTGCGGAATTTTTCTGTAATTTTGTGCGCGAAACTCAAATCAAAGCACTATGAACACAAAACTCAAGCTTACAGCCGCCTTCGCCCTCGCGCTGCTATTTGGGGCCAAGGCCTTCGGTCAAGAATGGGAATATGCCATTCCTTATCAAATGTCGGATTCTGTTATGATTCGCCAGTATTGCGCATACGAAATGTCAGATGGGCGCATCATCGTTAGTGCCTCGTTTCTTTACAACGATGGCACTAATAAAGGTTTTTATCCACCACACAACGCATTGATAGCTTTGTCGCCCAATGGCGATGAATTGGCGCAAACCGGCTATTTCAGACCTGGATATTGGGGGTCATCCTACAATCCGTACGTTTTTGAAAACGAGAATAGCGAAGTCTTTGCACTGATGTCCTACAGCCCCGACCATAATCAAGACTATTTCAACTACTTCCTTAACTATGATAATCCTCCGACGGATGCCATTCTTGGGTTGTATAAGCTCAATGATAATCTGGAAATAGTTGATAGTTTTGAGTATAGTTTTCCTGTTGATATAGCCAACGGACAATCCAATTATTCTCCATGCGAAGCAAGCGGGAGTATTCATATTCATTCGGCAATTCTTGACGAAGGTAATATTGTAGGAGCATATACTAAAAATGTCAGCAAGGATAACGACAGTGTTCACGGCCAAGATTCATTGTTCTTTTTTCGGATGAGTTTTGAAGGCGAGTTGTTGGCCAATGTCGGCTATGAAATACCTTATTCGGGACAACCATGGCAGATGTTGTTTTGGCGCGAGCAATTGGTAAAAACCGATTCGGGGTACATTTACTATGCGAACTGGAATAACATACCACCATCACCTGAATATGTCATGACACGAGATTATGCAGGAACGGTGGCTTATTTGGATAATGACCTTAACTTGGTAAGGACAAGGGCTCTTGTACATCCTGGAGGAAATGGCAATGGCCAGTTCCTTTTTGATGACATTTCTGTTATGCGAAGCAATCACAACACGACTTACCTATCCACTCGAACAAGCAGATATTACGATCCTAATTATGATGATTGTTTCTTGTATGAGATGGATGATGACATTGATGGCACACAAAACATAGTACCAGTTATTCGCGAAGTCGTTAGAGGTGTTGCCGATTTTGACTATGTTGCTCCAAGGGCAGTAGATGTAGATGGGGACAACGTATATTTCTGTTATTCGTTGAAAATGGGTTTTGTTACGCCAAACGACTCGTGGGTTGTTATCGAAAAGCTTGACGAGAACTTTAACACTATCACCGAAGTGTATTATGGCACCGACTCTGACCGTATTTGGCATTGCGCAGAGAGTATCATCTTAACAAATGACGGAGGAGTTTTATTAACAGTTGACTCAAAGAAACTGGATGATTTGAGCCAAAGGAGTTCTGCAGTTGTTAAATTCCCTGCCGAAGCCTTTGATGGCATCGACGAAGCCCACGACAGCGGCCTGAAAGTGGCCATTGCTTATCCTAATCCGGGGAAGGATGTGCTGAACATCCGCACTGCCCTCCAAAATGCCCACGTCGAAATCTACGACTTATCAGGCAAACTTGTTTACAATCAACAAATCACCGACAACGTCACTGCTATAAATACGACCTCTTGGCCTTCGGGGAGTTATGTTTGGAAGGTGGTGGCTGGCACTTCGACAGGCTCAGTGACCGAAGCGGAAAGTGGGAAGTGGATTAAGGAATAACCTCATATTTTCATTCAGAATGAAGCATTGAATTATACCAAAGATGATACTTGGATTAAACACGAGATAACAAATTAACTGATTTACAAACAAACTAAAAGTAAAAGGAGAATCTAAAATGAAAAGATTTACTAAGACTTTGGTTACGACAATAATGGTTGTTGCAACGGGGCAGTCATCATGGTTGGCTGCAAGAAAGAAGAGAGCGCACAAATGAAGGATGGTGTTGCTCAGACGGAACAAAACTATGCCAATTAAAGCAAAAGGGATAATACCACACAGAATCCCTTTTGCTTTCAATCTTTTGCCATTATGAGAAAGTGTTTGATTATAGCAGTTCTATTGTTTGGATTGTTGTCTGTAAAAGTTCATGCCCAAAACCTGCAAATCCATGAATTGTTTTGGTCGCCAGACTCATGGGTCTCAAGTATGGTTTTTGAGGATGCACACACTTTTGTCGCCAAAAAAACCGTGATTGACTTCAATTGGAATGTTGCGGAAATCCAATTTGTAAGGATGACTGACGAAGGCGAGGAACTGGCCTCGCAGCAATTGTTTTCAGGAGAAGAATACAACACAGAGGTCATTTGGATCAGCCCTTTGCAGCGTCTTTCAAATGGCAATTTAGTGCTGTTTTACGCGAAAAGAATAGCCAGCATCGCCACTTTCTATCGTGTGGATTTGAACGATGACCTTTCGTTTTCATTCATTCAATTGGATTGGGAGACCGATGATTACTATGATGACGACAGGACTTTCTACCCTTATAATACAGGCGTGGTCGTAAACAAAGACGGCAACGCCATCATCACATATCCGCCTCATAGCCAATACCACTTAAATGGCACAGAAGCCATGCAGCTCCTTAAATTTGATACTGATGGACATCTTATTGGTCAACGGCTGATGGAAGGTTATCGCGGACAAGACCGCCATCACACGCTTCCGGCACCTGATTCATTGGGTTGCCGCATAATCCTTCGCAGTAATGGCTCTCCCAAATTGGATTGCTATACTTTGGATACCGACTTGAACACAGTGTTGGTGAAGGAAAACGTGGAAGAATTGTCGTGGCCATATCAGTGTTGCCGTTTCGCCTATCTGAAAACCAATCCCGCCAATGGCAAAACATACTCGAATAACACCATCAACTATCCTGCATACGGGGGTAATCCTGAGATTGTAGAAGACATCATGATGAGCGTTTTCGATGCCGAAAACTTCTGCCAGATGAACTACACTTGGGGTCTTACTACCCAAAGTAATGACGGTGCCGGAATACTTCAATCCATTGGTTTTGACAATGATAACAACGTGTATATGGTCGGCCAGATGGATAATGTTATGGCAAACGAGTTTCTGAACCGCAATCTGTACATCGCCTATTTGGACGAGAACTTGAACAAATTGGGCGAAATCTACCATGTTGATGATTATGCTTATACGGTGAAGTCGATGGCTGCTTGTCCCGAAGGCGGATGCCTTGTGAGTTGCCATAAAACCGATGAAGCCACTTATGAATCTGGGAGCTGCTTGATTAAAATCACGAAAGAGGCTTTTGTCGGCATTGAGGAAGCGCATAATGCTGGCTTTGCTGTGGCAGTGGCCTATCCAAACCCCGGGAAGGATGTGCTGAACATCCGCACAGCCTTGCAGAACGCCCGCGTGGAGGTGTATGACTTGAACGGCAGGCTCGTCCACAGCCAAGCCCTCACGGAAAACGTGACTGCGATTAATGCTGGAGATTGGGCGAAAGGGGCGTATGTTTGGAAGGTTTATGCTTCAAACAGCGGCGTTTCGACAGGCTCAGGGGCCTTAGGCTCAACGACCGCTGGCTCAACGACCCTTGCAGAGACGGGGAAGTGGATTAAGGAATAAAGGAATTTACAAAAACATGGTCATCAAAACCGGCAGCAATGTGGTGCCACTGTCGCGGCGGTAATCCTTTGTATATACCAAGAATCGCTCTCCTATCCGATCGGAGAATTTGTTGCAGAAAACATCCAACGAAACATGACTCTTGTAGCCCGACGATTTCACCTCTAACGGCCATATCTTAGTGCCACGTGACAACAGGAAGTCAACCTCATAGTTATGCTTTCCGCTTTCCGTAGGCCATGTGTGGTAGAACAGATTGTTTCCTTTGGCCGTCAACGTCTGCGCAACGATGTTCTCATACACATAACCCAGATTTGCCGACAGCTTGTCGCTCAGCAGTTTTTCGTAAATCACATTCTCGGTGACATCCTTGTCCCAGAAAGCCAACGTCACAAACAGGCCCGTGTCGCCCACAAACATTTTGTACTGGTCCATGTCGCAATTCAACGACAAACCTACGTTAGGGTCGTTTGAGTGGTAGGCAAAGTTCACCGTCATGCTGTCGCGCATCGACTTACGGAGCGCCTGCGCCAAAGGCATCCGTTTCTCATAGAATTGGTTCAATAGCGGCACCGTGGCCTCGTCGCCCAAGGCCCAGCGGAACTCCTCATAGTCCATCGGATACATCTCGATGCTGGTTTCCTCGCTCGGAATGATGATGCTCTCGGTGTTCTTCCTGATGGAGATGAGAGAGCCAGTTTCGATGTAGTCATAGCGATGGTCTTATGGCGCTCTTCCCGTCTTCTTCTTGTTTCCATTCCAGTAATTTGCCATAAATCTTGCGCCTGAACACTCTGTTTTCTTCCATTACCAATACATTTTTATCCTGCAAAAATACACAATTTTCCAAATCCTCAGAAATTAATTTGGTGTTTTATTCCAAAATCTCACAATTATAGACATGGAAATTTTCCATTTCCTCAAAATTTTGGCAAAAGCCCAAAGATTTAGGCGACTAGGCGGAGACATTCCGCCATCATAGCAAAACCCGAAAGGCCTTGCACCTAACTATGGTGACCACGTTTGGCGTGGCCCACAACGCCTATTGGAACAACATCCAAAGCGAGGCCACGATGGATGATTTTTTTGTCGGCGAATGACACGAATTAGACGAATTTTCATGGATTTCCACCAACATTTTAGTAGAATAATTTTTCGTAACCCATTGACGTTTAACGCCAAATTCAAAGAAAATAGTGGATTGGCAGGTGGAATTGGGTTTTCTTGTGGATTTTTGCTATAATTTTGTGCCCGAAACTCAAATCAAAGCACCATGAACACAAAACTCAAACTTACAGCCGTCTTCGCCCTCGCGCTGCTATTTGGGGCCAAGGCCCTTGCGCAGGAGTGGGAATACTCGCTGCCTTATCTCTCGTCGGATTTCGCTAAGAACCGTCAATATTGCGCCTACGAGATGTCGGACGGGCGAATCTATGTCAGTTCGTCGTTTCTTTACCATGAAGGAACGAGCAGCGGCGTAATCCCGCCGCACAATTCCTTGGTCATCCTGTCGTCCGATGGTCAAGAGTTGGCGATAATGGACTATTTCAAGGCGGGATATTGGGGCTCGTCTTATAATCCATACGTGTTTGAGAACGAGAGCGGTGAGGTGTTTATGCTGGCCACTTACAGCCCCGACCACTATCCTTATTACTCCAACTACTTCCTGAACTACGACAATCCACCGACGGATGCCATTCTGGGGCTTTACAAACTTGGCGATGACTTTGAGATTGCTGAGAGTTACGAGTACAGCTTTCCCGTCGATACCGCCCAAGGCCAAGACAATTTCGACCCATGCGGAACGAGCGGCAGCATCCATCTGCATTCCGCGATTCTTGACGGAGGCTGCATCGTGGGTGCCTACACGAAAAGCGTCAGTCTGGACCGCGACAGCATCCACGGCTACGACTCCTTGTTTTTCTTCAGGATGAACTTTGACGGCGAACTCTTGGTCAAGTAGGCTTTGAACTCACGTATTCCGGAGTGGCTTGGCAGATGCTATTTTGGCGTGAGCAGTTGGTCCCGACCGATTACGGCTACATCTACTATAGCAACCGTTCCGATGTCCCGCCGGCTCCCGAACCCAGCAAAGGAACAGAAAGCACTTTAGGAGGAACTGTTTGCTATTTGGACAAGGATTTCAATCTGTTGAGAATCCGACATTTCAAACATCCGGGTATGGGAGGCTTTGTCGATCTTTGTCCGTTTGATGACGTGTCCATCATAAGAAGCCGACACAACACGACTTATCTTGCCACGAGGTCGAATAGGCATTATGAACAGACGCACGACGACTGTTATCTTTACGAATATGACGACGACATTGAAGGTACGCAGGAGCAGGTGCCACTCATCCACGAAGCCCACAGAGGCGTTTATGACTTTGACTTTGTGGCCGAAAACAAGGCGGTGGAGGTCGGCGACGACTATTCCTTGTTTTTCTGCTATTCGCTGAATGTGGGTGTCTCACTTTCAGGCGATTCGTGGGTGGTGATGGAGCGGCTCGACAACGATTTCAATACCATCACCGAGGTATATTACAGCACAGATTACGACCGTCTTTGGTATTGTGCCGAAAGCATCACCATGGCGAGGGACGGCGGCGTTTTGATGACAGCCCAATCGCGAGACCTGAACAACATGAGCCAATGGGGTTCCGTGGTCGTAAAGTTCCCTGCCGAATCGTTTGAAAGTATCGAAGAAGCCCACGACAATGGTCTGAAAGTGGCCATCGCCTATCCCAATCCGGGGAAAGATGTGCTGAACATCCGCACGGCTTTGCAGAATGCCCATGTGGAGGTGTATGACATCAACGGCAGGCTCGTCCACAGCCAGGCCCTCACGGATAACGTGACGGCGATTGAGGCTGGGGATTGGGCGAAAGGGACGTATGTTTGGAAGGTTTACACGAGCGTTTCGACAGGCTCAACGACACTTGCGGAGACTGGGAAGTGGATTAAGGAATAAAGGAAATCACAGAAAGAAGGACGAAAGAAAATGCTCTCATCATTCAATACTTGTTTACAGCTTCTGCGTCTCTCACCAAACGCACCGAGCAGCCGAAGTATTTGAACATCGACCAGTTGCAGGTCTTGAAATTTGTTGGCGAGAAATTTATTTCGTGGGCGGTGAAGGTGTCGTGGGCACTGGAGACTGACCAATAGACGCCATGCGTGGCGATGCTCGAAATCATGGTGCCGTAGCGCATGCCTCCGGTGGGCAGGAACACCGCGCCGTTTGACTCAAAGACTTCAAGCCATTGCGACGCGCTGATGATGTTGCCTGAATAGTCGCAGTCTTCGTTGTTGGTGTTAGTCAGGGTGAAGTTGCCGGTGTCCCAGTCGTCGGGAAGCAAAATCACGCCTGCGATGTCGTTCACCGTACCTTTGGCGTAGCGTATGCCCGAGGCGGTGGCGCGCAAATCCAGAACGTACTCCCACTCATCGGCGGTGAGGGTGCGCCACATTTCAACGACGTTGCCTCCGTTGCTGATGGGGTTATATACTCCCCAGTCGGACTTGGCGAAGTCGCCCGTGAGGTCTAAATCGTCAACAGGACCGTAATAAGCCGTGTTGGTGGTCTCGGTGTTCCAAGGCTGATAATACATGTTGCCGTTGTCCCAGCCGCTCGTTCCCCAACCGAAGAGGTCGCGGTCGGCATTAGGGTCATCAGAGGCCTGAGCACCGTCGCCGAGATAATCCCACTGATGCTCGGCAAACTTCCAGTAAGGTGTCGCCGCACTGCCGATATACTGCAGATTGCCTTGCGAGAAATACACTTTTCCGGTGGCGTTTATCGAATATAACCCGTTGATGATGCCTTCGGGACCGGCAGTCACATGGCAGACTTGGGAATAATCGGCAGGACAGCCTTCAACGTCGATTTTTACGCGATAATAACTGTCGAAAGTGGGGAAAAAACGGTAAGTTGTGCCGTTGGCATTCTCAATGTCTTGATAATCAACGTTATCCAGCGACATCTGCCATTGCAGCTCGCCGTATTGGTAGTTGCCGGCTTGTAACTCTATGGTGTCGTTGCCCGTTATCTCGATGATTTGCGCCTTGGCGTGAAACGACACGCTCATCATCAACACTATCGATATGGAAAATAAAAGTTTCTTCATGGCTGTTACTTTTTGATGATTTTTTTAACAAAAGTCGATTTTTCAGTCTTCACATTCAAAAAATACATGCCGGCGGGCAGGTTGCCGACGCTCAGCCTCGTCTCCCGCGACGAATAGCCTGCGAGGTCGTGTCTTTCTCTCATCACCACCATTCCTTTGACATCGCAGATGGTGATGTCGATTGAACTTGCGCATTCCGTCTCATCGAACCGGAGTGTCAACTCGTCACCGACGGGGTTTGGAGCTATCGTCAGACCGGACGTTTCGGTCAGATTTTCCCCCACTTGTGCTGTACATGGGTCGGGAAGATCCAAAACCACAACAATTTGCGCCTTCAAAACCATTGAGGCGAACAGCAAAGCTAAAAAAAGTAAGTGTTTTTTCATTATTTTATTGATTTAAATGATATTCTCGTTGCTTGTCACGAATGAAGCCACGAAACCTCCAAATTCTGATCTCTTCATAGTCGCAATTTTTTTAATGTCAAAAATATGTTTAACTATCAATGTTTTTCTTATCCCTAATGGCTAATAACTAATAGCTAATGGCTAAAAAAATTTTACTTATCCGCAATGTTTTCACAACGCAAAAATATATAAAATTTTTAATATTTCAGTCATCTATTTTTTGTCAACACACACTTTTGGTAAGTAATGAATAAAACGATTGATTTTCATCGCTTTATGAAAATTTTTTAAATCATAAAAAGACTGACATACGGCAACCGAAATAGTGTTTTTTGAAAACATCCCCGAAATTTGTGTAAATGTATATTCCGAAAATGTTTGTATTTTTGCATAAAAATTAAGATGCAATGAAAATAAAGACTATTATTATGGCTGCAATCGCTTTCATGATGGCGACGGTCTGCCAAGGACAAAACAACAAATCATCTAATAATCAAAGTAATATGAGTAAATCTATCGTCGTCCCGTTCACCACCCACGAGGGCAGCGGACTCGCCAGTTGCGTCAGCGACGTGAAGAAGGCGTTCCCGAAGGCCAACGTTACCGGACAGTTCAGCATCTACGGACACGAGGTGCGCAGCGGCAAGGCGAAGGTGGAGAAGTGGATTAAAAGTGTGGTGAAAAATTAAAAACTTAAAGAACTATGCAGAATTTTGATTACATGACCCCGACGCGCCTCGTTTTCGGCAAGGGCGTCGTCGAGAAACTGCCCGAAGTGATGGCGCAGTTCGGAAAGAGAATCCTTCTCACCTACGGCGGTGGGAGCATCAAGAAGATAGGCTTGTACCAGAAGGTACTGGAACTGCTGAAAGGCTACGAAATCGTGGAGCTCAGCGGCATACAGCCCAACCCGAAGTACGACCCCAGCGTGCTTGACGGCGTGCGCCTCTGCAAGGAGAACAACATCGACGTGATACTCGCCGTGGGCGGCGGCTCGGTGCTCGACTGCTCGAAGGCCATCGCTGCGGGTGCCTGCTACGACGGCGACCCGTGGGATTTGATTACATATAAGGTGAAGGCACAGGCGGCCCTGCCCATCGTCGATATCATTACCCTCGCCGCCACTGGCAGCGAATACGATGCCGGTGGCGTCATCTCGCGCACCGAGACCAACGACAAGATCGGTTACATCGACCCGCTGCTCTACCCGCGTGTGTCGTTCCTCGACCCGACCTACACCTTCACCGTGAGCCGCAAGCAGACGGCGGCAGGCATCGCCGACGCGATGAACCACACCATAGAACAATACTTCGCTGAGGACACCACGCTGCTCAACGACGGCTTCTGTGAGAGCATGCTGCGCTCGCTGATGGTCAACGGACGCAAGTGCTTGGAGAACCCAGAAGACTACACTGCCCGCGCCGAGATGATGCTCTGCTGCACCTACGGATGCAACCGCATCCTCGCACTCGGCAATAGTCCCAGCGGCTGGCCCTGCCACGGCATCGAGCACGCCCTGAGTGCCTACTACGACATCACCCACGGCGAAGGACTGGCCATCATCACCCCGCGCTGGATGCGCCATATCCTGAACGACCACACCCTGCCGCGCTTCGTGAAATATGGCGTCAACGTTTTCGGCATCGACGCCACGTTGCCACAGCGCGAGATTGCGGAGAAGGCCATCGACGAGACCTATCGTTTCTTCGAGAGCATCGGCATCCCGATGCACCTGCGCGAGGTAGGCATCGACGACAGCCGCCTCGACGAGATGGCGCATCACATAGCCGTCAACGAGGGATTGGAGAACGCTTACGCTTCTCTGACGGAGAAGGATATCAAGGAGATTTTGGTGGCGTCGCTGTAATTGCTGGCAAAGAATCAAATTAGGAAGAAAGCCTTACAGCTGGCAATTCGCATCGATAATATCCTGAAGCGAGACGTGGCTGTTGCGGTAGCGGGCGTGGCGGTTGGCTTCGCCGGCGGTGAGGTAAATGGCTTTCTGCGGACAGTTTTGGGCGCAGGCGAAGCAATGTTCGCAGTCGCCGGAAGTCTCTGCTTTTCCATTGACGATACGGTAGTTGCCCCACGGACAGACCTTCGTGCAGATGCCGCAGCCCACGCAATCGTCGGTGATGGTGAACTGCTCGCGGGCCTCGACGGGGAAGGTGGGGCCGTGCTCGAAGTTGGGCACCGAGCGGCGCGTGAAGGTGACGTGCCGCGAAACGTCGTCCACTTGCCGAGCAATCTGCTCCTCGATGTGCTTTGACGGGTCAAGGGCCACCTGGCGGTTCATGTCGAAGCCGGGCAGCCAGTTATCAACCATGATGATGGCGTTGACGTAGTCGGGCATGATGCCGCAGTCCTTGCAGAGCATCGTGAAGATTTTCGGGGCCGTGTCGCAGTTGCAGCCGTAGGTGAGGATGCCGAAGAAATAGCCGCATTTGAAAGTCGATTTGCGGATGAATTCCTGTACCATCACGGGCGGTTTCTGCCAGTAGATGGGATAGACGATGCCGATTTCGTCGGCCTCCCAGCGCATCGGGCCGTGGCCGTGTTGTTTCATCACCTGCGGGATGCTCAGCGGTTCGTTGCTGAACTGCCGTGCCACGTAGAGGTCGTTGCCCGTGGCGGTGAAATAGAATACCAATCGTTTGTGTTCCATGTCGTTAGTGTCCTTTTTGTTTTCTTCCTTGGTCCAATCGGGCCTGAACGCGCTTGAGAGCAAAGCCCCGCCTCCGGTAAGGACGACGGCAGCCCCGACACCCAATCCGACTCGTTTCAGGAACTCCCGACGGGAAAAGTCTTGATTTTCTTTCATAGATTGCTTAATTATTTTGCAAAGATACAACTTTTACCGGGAAAGGTGAAAAACGCATCGCCTTTTTGCGTATGGCGGCCCCAATGGGCAAAATTTGAAAAAATCGCTGGAATATTTGAAAATGGTATGTCGGAAATAATTTGTACTTTTGCAGGCGAATTTTAATGTCACCAAAAAAGCTCGTATCGTTTATGAAAGTATTGAAAGTCTTACTCTTAAACGGCAGTGCCAACCGGAATGGCAACACGTTTACGGCACTCTCGGAAGTGGCCGGACAACTTGAGAAGAACGGCATAGAGGCCGAAATCATGCAGTTGGGCAACAAGCCCGTGCGCGGCTGCATTGCCTGCGGACAGTGCAAAGTGAAACAACTGGGGCGTTGCGTCTTTGACGATGACGTATGCAACCGTCTCGTGGAGAAGCTCAACGAGGCCGACGCTTTCATAGTCGGCTCGCCGGTCTATTACGGCCAGCCCAACGGGGCGGTTATGGCCGTGCTACAACGGGCTTTCTTCTCCGGCGCCGCCGTGCAGAACAAGCCTGCGGCGGCGGTGGCCATCTGTCGCAGGGGCGGCGCCACGGCGGCCTTCCAAACGCTGAACATGATTTTCGAGATGTCGAACATGCCCTTGGTGACCTCGCAATACTGGAACATCGCCTACGGCCGCACACCCGGCGAGGCGGCACAGGACACGGAGGGCATGCAGACCATGCGGACCTTGGCCGACAACATGGCCTGGCTGCTGAAGAGAATCCACGCCGACGGCAATCCCGACTACCCGGAGCGCGAGCCGTGGCAGGGAATGCACTTTATCAGGTAAGAAAAGACAAAAACGCGCCACCTGCTCGCGGGCATATCGGCCGACCAGCCGTGGTGGCATTTTTTAAGCCTTTGGACTTCAAGGAAACGGCGCAAAGTTAGACAGTTTTTTCTCATATCTCAGCTCCGTTTTGCAGATTATAAGGAGTTCTATTTGCCGAAGGACAAACTTTCTATGACAGACACGGAGTTGTACAAGAGGCTTACAGAACTGACGAGGAGTAAGGAACTATGGAGGGAGAGCATTTCCTATGTGGCATCCTTGCTTGAGAACCACTCGACAAGGATTATGGCAAAGGCACTTTGGCTCATAGGGGAGATGGGGCTGCGCCATCCAGAAGAGATTGTAGGAGCTGTCGGCAGGATTGCCTCTTTCATAGACGCGCAAGATGATTTGTTGCGGGAAAGGGCGTTGAATGTGCTGGGCAGGATTGGGCGTGCCAGATTTGACGCCGTCGGGCCTTGGTGGAAAAAGATGTTCGGGTGTGCAGCGGATAGCAATCCTCGCGTGAGGCTGGCTTTCGTCTGGGCGTCGGAGAACATCGCCACCAATACTCCCGATATTTATGGGGATTATATGTCTGTATTCAAGGAACTTCTTCACGATGAGGACGCCAAGGCCGACGAGAAAGACGCCTGCAATGCAGATCCAGATTTTGTTTGCTTGTTTTCATGATTCAGATTATTGCTGTCCGCTAAAACTCTAAATAGTGCGATTGCTATATCCGCAATGCCGATAAATAAGCGTTGCGGATTATTTTTTGCAAAAGTAAGCCTCTAAAATGTGTACCTTTGTTCATATTATTGAAGTTTTGTAGCAAAAACAAAGATAACAAAAGGGGCCTAGTGGACAAAAATGTAAAACATTCTGGATGGCGATTATGACAAGTGCGTTGGGCACTATTGATTACTATTTTTATTATTGTTGAATTAGTTTTTAAAACAGGACTTTTCCAAAGAATGTTTGAATACAAGTGCAAAAATACACATTATTTCCGAGTTGGCAAAAAATATTTCATGAGTCAGAAAAAAATTGTACCTTTGCAAAAAAATACGAATATGGCTGAATTAAGGATGCTACTACCCAAAGAAAAAGCTATTGTAAAGAAACTTGTTGATTTACGTCAAAATCTAACAAAATCCAACCTCGCTGATTTTCATTCAGCCAAGATACTCGAACAAATCATTAATTTGGACTTTGTTGCACTTGTGTGGGACCTAAAAGAGGCTTCATCTGTTAGAGTGTATTACATTCCAGACAAAGACAACAAAGAAAAGGCGCAGAAGACCTTTTTTGAAATATGTGACTATCTGTTTCTCCTTGAAGATTTGGAGAATGCTGAATATATAACCTTACAAGAAATAAACTCCAATACTGAAAACAAGGAGAAAAGGATTATATACAATAGAAGAAAGTATCAACAAATCGAGAAAGATTCCGAAACGTTTCTCAGACGGTCGGATGATGAGAGCGGAATTCTCTATTGGAAAGACATGAGCTATCTGCAATATAACATTAAAATTGCAGATTATTTGGAACGATATGTATTTGATAGGTTGGTATATCCGAGAAACGCCATGGTAGACTATGAAAAGAAGCATTATAGGACAATAGAAAATAGAAGGCACAGAACACAAAACAGATGGAATTTTGTTTCGCTGTCACTTTCAACCATCGCGATAATAATTAGCATAATCATTCCAACTCAATGTGCTACCAAAATTGAGTCGAAAGATTTGCAACGTATAGCAAAGTCCAAGGATCAGGACATAAAGCACGCCGATCTTTCGAGCTGTCCTATGATCCCAAGTCCTTGCGACACAATAAACGCAGTCAAGCCAATTGAGCAATAGTTTTTATTGTTTTTTTATTGGATATGTGGCTGCAAAACTATCTTGCATGTAAACAATGTCATTGTCTGCTTCCCTATAACATATCATCCCGCCATCAAATACAAATACGTCGCCTTTGGGCGTTTCGTGAATATTTTCAAACTTTTTCTTTACTTCAATTCCGCCTTCTTTTTTGATGTATACATTCCCATCGTTATCAATTTTAAAAGAAACTATCTTTGGAACAGCAATGCCATATCCATTATGTTCTACTTTTGCTTTCGTGTAATCCACAGGGTAGTATTCTATAGGTTCAACAGAAATGGTATAAAGATATGTGTCCCCATTAAACACAAATAAATTGCTCCTTACTTTATACTTGTTTGCTACCCATTCTTTATGATATGTTGAAATAACACCAATGCCCTCATCGTCTTCTGTTGAAATTGGAGTTCCGAACAAAGCGACAAGCTGTCTGTCAACAATTTTACTCAGGTTGGCATTTTTACTATCCTCATATACGATGAAGTTTACTCTATATAGTTCTTTTGTCTCCTTATCAACACGAATAGGTGCTTGGTTGATTACGAAACCACCCAGTTTTACATTACGAAATGAGTAATCAGAGCATGAGCCTTCGTCAGACCATTCTTCGTGAGTGGTTTTAGTTGTATATTTCCCATATTTGGCCAGCAGCTGTTTCTCTGTTCCATTCCAGTCAATACCGTCAAGGAGCTGTTTAAATCCTATTTGTGCATTAGAGAATACAGGTATCCATAGCGCAAAAATCAATAGAAACTTCTTCATTGTCCGATTTTATTAAAAACAAATGCTACAAGCCAAACGATTCCTCCATGTTCAGCAACAGGTGAATTAATATGAGACATTATTTGTTCATAAACACTAAATCTGATTTGATTGTTTTCGTAATCCTCAACGGCTCTTTTGTGTTTGCGCTTACTCAAAGACTCATCTTCAGAGATTTGTTTTGACTCATTAAGGGCATCCTCTGCACGTTGCATTCTACCAAAGAAATAATCGTCAATAGCAAAATCAGCACCATTGTCTACTATTACAGTTAGTTCTTGCTCTAGCCGGTTTAACGTTTGGTAGGATTCATATCCAGCAATATCCCCTATTGTACGGAATACGACGCTAACATCAGATAGAGTACACTTGTGTTTCCATCGATTTTCTTCGGCAAACAGATCTTCATCACTTAGTCTACTTATGATTATTTTGAATCTTACGATGGCCTGTTCCATCGCACCATTGAAACTACCCAAATATTTACTTGTACATCCAAGAACAAGAGGCAGTTCATGCCACCCTGTAAGAACCATATCTCCCGTATAGGAGTTTTCATAAGTTATTATCATGTGCCATTCTGCACCCTCTAATGATTTCCATAGTTTTATCGCCTCAAAGTATTTTTGTGAATTAATATATCCAGTTCTATTCATCACGTCACTTTGTTGCCACTTGTAAAAATCATCTTTTGCCTTTTGTGTAACTTGAGCATTGACGCATTGCATAACAAACGCAATTAGCATTGTAAAAACAAATGTTGCTTTTCTCATTTTTTATTGGCGGTTTTATCCCGTTGCCTCGTCGGTTTATATTGCTCTTCCGCACCTCGTTGAGCGATTATACAAAAAGCGTGGTGCTGGTATACCACTTCTTTTAATGGAGGTCGTGAGAATTACCTTGAAGGAAGATGTGGCTATAACAGACCACGCATGTCGCGTGACTATTACGCTCGCTTGCCTTCTGAAAATTTCTCACGTTCCCATTAACAAGTTGTGAGCATAACGCTTCGTGATTTCACTCCTGAAATCGACTGCAAAAATACGACTTTTATTTGGATTGATGAAATAATTTTCACCATGTCACAGAAATTGTGTAATTTTGCAACGTGTTTTATTATAGAAGAAAAATATTATTGGCTCTATTGCAAGTGTTTGGTGGTAAACTTTCCGCCATTCAGTTGCAGAAGTATTTATTCCTCTTTACTCGGAATCAAGATGTAAGAGCATTCGATTTTGTCCCATATCGTTATGGGTGTTTCTCTTTTCAAGCCAATCAGGACATTTCCACTATGAAAAAATATGGATATGTTGATTATGATGACACTAATGTCTGGGTACTGACAAAGGATGACTACATAACGACTCTTAACATGTTTGACCAGTGCTATCTTCGACAGGTAATGTCCGAATTTGGGCAAATGGAACAGACAGAACTGGTTCGGTATACTTATCAGCATTACCCCTATTATGCAACGAAGAGCCATATTGCTAAAAGCATTATGACAAAAGAGGAAATGGATAGTATCTACAAGCAACAAAAAAAATACGACAGCTCAATGCTGTTCACTATCGGATATGAAGGTCTTTCCCTAGAAGCATATATTAATAGGCTTATCATAAATGATATAAGGCTGTTATGTGATGTCAGAAAGAATGCTTATAGCCAAAAATACGGATTCTCCAAAGCTCAACTCGAAACGGCATGCCGTGGTGTGGATATCAAATATATACATGTCCCACAATTAGGCATTAACTCTGACCAAAGACAGGACTTGCGTTCGCAGAAGGATTACGATATTCTTTTTGATATTTATGAACGGACGACCTTAAAAGAGAATGCTGATGCTCTTAACTATGTAAGGGGACTTATTGATTCTGAGAAAAGAGTTGCACTTACATGTTTTGAAAAAGACCCCAAACAATGTCATAGGTCAAGAGTTGCCAAAGCTTTGATGGCCCTGCCTAATAAAGATTATTCCTTTAAAGCTCTCTGAAATGGCACTTACAAATATTCTCATTGCTGTTAAGACGTATCCAACACTTTCCGAAACATATGACGAACTAGTATGTACGGCAGGTTTCCTTGAAGATGGCTCTTGGATAAGGGTATATCCTGTGCCATACCGCAAATTGGAATATGCAAACCAGTACGGGAAATGGCAATGGATTACCATTGATGTGGCAAAAAATACAAAAGACTTTAGAAAAGAAAGTTATAAACCGACAAGTACAGAGCTTGATATTCAAAAAGGAGAGAAACTGTCAACTACGGATGGTTGGGCTTCAAGAAAACAAATTGTTTTACAGCATGTCTACACCAATATGACAGACCTTATTTCGGAAGCGAAAGATAAAAATATAGGTACGTCTTTAGCTGTGTTGAAGCCTCGAGAGGTGTTGGATTTCGTATGGGAGGAAGACGAAAGAGAGTGGAACAAACAAAAACTAGAAACAATCTATGCCAGACAAAAGCAATTAAATCTGTTTGATACAGAGGAAACACAATGGATATTCCAAGTGGCAAAGAAACTGCCATACAAGTTCTCATACATCTTTACTTCTGATGACGGTATACAAAGAAAACTTATGATTGAAGACTGGGAGTTGGGTATGCTCTATTGGAATTGTTTGGATACGGCAGGAGGAGATGAGGAAGTCGCCTGTAGAAAGGTTAAAGAAAAGTACTTCGATTGGATGACTTCGAAATGTGATTTGTACTTCTTTTTAGGCACAACAAAAAAATTCCACAATATTGCCCCTAATCCGTTCATTATCATAGGAACCTTTTATCCGCCCAAAACAGATGAAACTCAACTAAGTTTATTTTAGTCTTGATATGGCCACCGCTACCCCGCCAGATGCGTGACCGCAAGCCTTACTGCTTAGTGCGAGGCGACGTGTTCAAAAACAAAGTCTTCTCTGCCTTCCTTCACTGGGTGGAGCTGCTACCTGTCCAGCGACTGAATTTTGAAGGTTATGCTGGCTTCAACGCCAAGGAGGCCAACGGCAAGACCTTCGAGGCTGCCGAAGACACCGCCTCCGTCATGGACACCACCCTTGCCTGCCTCAGAGGACTTGCCGACTGTCTTGACGGCTCGGTGGAGCGCGGAGTCATATATGGAAAAGGCGTGTATGAGAAGGGTGAAATAGAAGCACATCCAGCCATGCGGCAAGCCTACGAGATGGGAAAGAACGTATGACCAACAGAAATGCACTTACCTGCTCGCGGGCATGTCGCCTAAGCATCATTGATGGCGTTCTTAAACTCTTTGGACTTCAAGGAAACGGCGCAAAGTTAGACGTTTTTTTCATGCCATAGCTTTGTTTTGCAGATTATCGGCAATTCTGCCAGAGAATGGCAAAAGGATTTCCCTTACAGCTGACAATTCGCATCCTATCACGACAACGACTTCAGTCCGATAATGGATGCAATGAGGGTCGTCAGGAAGAAGAGCCTCCAGAAAGTGGCCGGTTCGTGGAAGATGAAAATGCCTATGACAACGGCACCGACGGCACCGATGCCCGTCCAGATCGGGTATGCCGTACCTAATGGAATGGTCTGCGTGGCTTTAGCCAAAAGTATCGCACTCATCACGTAGAACACCACAAAGCCGCCAATGCACATCCACCAGTCCGCTCCGACCAATGTCTTGGCCCTTCCTAAACAATATGTGAATCCGACTTCACACAATCCTGCCAAAAACAAGGTAATCCAGTTCATGTCTGATTAAGCCTGTTCGAGGGCTGCAAGACAATCTCGGCAACTCCTTCCAAGGCGTTGCAAAGTTACAACATTTCTTCCGATTCTTGCTGTTATTTTCGCAAAAAGTTAGATAAGTAGTACATCAGGCGGTTTAACTTCGCTCCTTGCTAATAAATCCCTGAAGATAAGGCTCTTTAGATTTTTTATCGAAGTTCCATTTGCCGAAGGACGAATCTTCTATGACAGATACGGAGATGTGCAAGAGACCTACTGGTCTGACGAGGAGCAAGGAACTATGGGCGGAGAGCATTCCCTATGTGTCATCCTTGCTTGAGAACTACTCGACAAGGATTACGGCAAAGGCACTCTGGCTGCTGGGGGAGATGGGGCAGTGCGACTTCTGCTTTGTCCGCCATCGGAAAGATGAAGTGTGGGAGCGGACAAAGAGCGTTTGAGGTACTTTCATTGTCTAATTGAACATTTTCGCTACCTTGTAGCTGTATTCTAATATATTTGCTATCTTTGCACCTCAATCTGAACAAGATTGCAGTATTCAATTGATAGCCTAAATGTGTAAGATTAACCAAAAAAAATTATCAAAATAGTCAGACTTAATGCATTAAATTATGGAATACAGGAAAATAGGCGAGACCTACTACATCCGCATGGATCGTGGCGATGAGGTTGTCGGTAGCATTCTTGAAATGTGCCGAAAGGAGTCCATCGCGTCGGCAACATTCTCAGGCATAGGCGGCTGCGGAAACGCCACCTTGCAGGTGTTCATCCCGGAAACAGGTGGTTTCGAGACGGAACACCTTGACGGCATGTTGGAATTGGTATCCTTGAATGGCAATGTCGTTTCGGGTGATGACGGACAACTCTATCCCCATGCGCACGCCCTGTTCTCGTTCAAGAAAGACGGCCGGCACGGGATGGCTGGAGGTCATCTAAAGTCAACGACGGTGCGCTATACGGCTGAGATAGAGCTGCGCCCCACGGTGGACGGCAGCATACACCGCAAGTTCGACCCTGAAACAGGAACAGGTTTCTGGAACTTCGACTGACTATGGCAAAGGAATTGGCTTGGATCTGCAAGTTTTGGGTCTTGCCAATTCCGAAATATGCCGTATCTTTGCCGTCATGCCCCAAAGACCAGACATCATCATCGAAGACACCTTGGCCAACATTGCCGGCGAGCGCTCCATTTCTCGTCGCCGTCGTATTTCACGCGCTATGTGCAGAAGTATTTGGGTACTAACCCGACGGACTTCAGGGAGTGGCCGAAAAAGTGTTTTTTGAAAACATCCTCGAAATTTGTGCAAAAGCGGATTGCGGGGATTGTCGTTATTTTGCGGCAAATTTAAATCGATAGGCAATGAAAAAACAGCAGTCCTCATCGGAGCGGCTGCACGGCCTCCTATTGGTATGGCGACCTGCAGTATCTGAAGGCGACTCATTAAGAAACCAAAAAAAACAGGCATAATAAGTATATTATCTCGCAGATTTTTTGTAACTTTGCAATCCGAAAGAACAGTAAAAACAAAAGATTATGTTTACACAATATGCAGAATCGCAGTTTGAGGCTTATAAAGAAGCGTTTGCTTTCTTCAAGCAGAATCCACAACGGCTGATTGAGGCTGAGGAATTTGTCATGGATGAAATCATCCATTTTATAGATATTCACCAGCCAGAGATTAAGCGTGATTACGATGAAGCATCTTATCTTTATTCTTTCTGGAAAAACTACCCACCATTAGACCGAGGACGTGCTCCTGTTGGTGACCAATATCCTTGGATTGAAGTCGGTGAGCAGGTTTTCGGTAATAAGCTTCAGCGTCATTTCAATGCCAATTTCTCTGTAAAGGATTCTGGTCTGCCGTCGGGAGCGGATGACCGCTGCATTATATCAAGCGAACGTATAAGGCAGATACTTGGATTTACTGATTCTGTTTGGGTGTTCATTGATATTAAGTCTGCCGGCCCTCGTGATGATTTCGACCACGCTGTTATGTCGCCATATCAGATTTCTGGTTCTGGGAACTGGTCAAAGGTAGGAGACGGCATGAAGAATAATCCCATCAAAGCGGAAGGGAAAATAGCCACTCATGATTTCTTCTGTTCGCTATCACCCATCTATGTGTTAAGTGACGGAACAGTTGCACCGCTTCTTACATTCGTAATCAAGCCTGTTTATGATATGGTGAAAGAATCTGGCTCTGACAAAACTATTGGCCAGCCTCTTGCAAAAATAAAGTTGGCCAGCATTCCTAATGGGATACTGCTGACAAAGAATCCGAACTATAACAAGAAGTATCCAGGACTTTTCTTTCCTGGCAAAGACGACCAATCCAAAGACAAGCGCAAAATGCGTGCCCGTATCTCATTTAGCCAATTAAAGAAAATTGCAGACTGGAGAATCAAGGAAATATCAGTAAAATAAAACGTATGTTAAAACCAAACGGAATATATTGCGGTGATTCGCGCGAACTTCTGAAACAGATAGAACCCAATTCGCTGGCCCTCTCTTTCTGGTCCCCCCCATACTTCCTTGGCAAGGATTATGAGCAAGGCGTATCATACGACGAGTGGCAATCCATGCTTAAGGAAGTCATTACATTGCATTATGACATCCTCAAGCCAGGTGGTTTTATGGTAATAAACATAGCAGACATCCTTGCTTTTCAAGACGAGAAAATGCCTCGCATACAAGCAGACAATCCTTCAAACAAGAAGTGTTCAGTAACACGAGAAATGGTATTGGAAGCTAAGAGACTTCATCCCGAATATAATCGCGACCAATTGGCAGCATTCCTCCATTGCAGCGAACAGACTGTTGACAGAAGACTTAACGGAAACAACATCCGAGGAGGCCGTAGTGCCGTAGGAACCCACGTAAAGCTTGTGGGAGGGCAACTTGAAGATTATGCATATCAAGCAGGACTATATCTCTACGACAAGCGTATCTGGCAGAAAGATCCTGCGTGGGCTAACAGCAAATGGACTACAAGTACATTAAAGGCCGTTAGTGAGACTGAAGACCTTTATATCTTTTGGAAGCCAGGCGAATATGTAGTAAACCGAGACCGTCTTACACCATCTGAGTGGAAAGAATGGGGTCTGCGGCAGGTTTGGAACATTCCGAGCGTCAGAGCCAACGACATCCACCAAGCTATGTTTCCAATAGAACTGGCTTATCGCGTTATCAGACTTTATACCGATGAAGGTGACATTGTTCTTGACCCGTTCCTCGGAAGTGGAACAACCGCTCTTGCCGCAATGGAGGCAAACAGAAGTTATATCGGTATTGAACTGATGGAACAGTATGCTGAGCTTGCACGTAAACGGGTTAAACAAGTCATGGATGCTCCCAAGTTTGCGTTTGTCTGATGCCAAAGTATTGTTTTAAACTCAAATCCGCAAGGCTTACGACATACTAAACCTGCAGATGGTGCTAACTCCGAGCGATGCGCTGACGCAGACGGTAAACCTGTTGCTTCCCATGGCGCCGACCTCCTCATCGACGGCGGCTGCACGGCCTCCTATTGGTATGGCGACCTGCAGTATCTGAAGGCGACACATTAAATGTAAAAACACCTCACCTACCACACCGACATTCAGCCCGGCAACAGCACCGAGTGGCTTGAGGCGGTGACGGAGGAAGAATATGACAAATTGAAATGAATGTGGAACACATCAAATTGGATATATGAAAGTACTATTGATAAACGGAAGCCCACATGTCAAGGGTTGTACGGCTACAGCCCTTGGCGTGGTGGCAGATACACTGGAGCAGAACGGCGTGGCAACGGAGATTGTCCATGTCGGCCACAAGGATATTCGCGGCTGCATCGGCTGCCATAAATGCCGAGAGATTGGGCGCTGTGTGTTCGACAACGACCTTGTCAATGAGGTGGCTGCGAAGTTCATGGAGGTCGACGGAATAGTCATCGGCTCGCCTGTGTATTACGCCGGACCTAACGGGACGCTCATCTCCTTCCTCGACCGCTTGTTTTTCTCCACACAGTTTGAAAAGCGGTTCAAGGTGGGGGCTGCCGTGGTCTCGGCACGAAGGATGGGCACGACGGCCACGCTCGACACCCTGAACAAGTATTTCACTATCAGTGAGATGCCCATAGTTAGCAGCCGCTATTGGAACGCCGTGCATGGCAACACAGCAGAGGAGGTTTTGAAAGATGAAGAAGGTTTGCAAGTCATGCGCGTGCTTGGTCGCAACATGGCTTTCCTTATCCGTGCCATCGCCCGTGAGCGCGAGGCCTCAGGACTGCCGGAGCAGGAGCCCCGTCGCATCGCAACAAATTTTATACGATAGCTGGATGTCAAGCAAGCGATAGTATCCCTCTACGAGACGATGTACCGCTCCATGATAGGCAAAGAAAGAAGTTAAACATTTCAAAAAAAATGACACAATTAACATTCATTGATGGTGTTTTTAAAGCCTTTGGACTTCAAGGAAACGGCGCAAAGTAAAAAAATTTTTCTCATAACCTATCTCCGTTTTGCGGATTATTTGTAATTTTGCCACAGATTGACATACAAACGTAAACAATAAACATAAATAGAATCATGCATAATTTTGATTACATGACCCCGACGCGCCTCGACGAGATGGTATGCCACATCGCCGTTAACGAGGGATTGGAGAACGCCTACGCTCCTCTGATGGAGAGGTACATCAAGGAAATTTTGGTGGCGTCGCTGTAAACGCAACTACCAATCTTTGCAGCCATGACTCAACGCCCCGACATCATCATCGAAAGCACCCTGACCGACATCGCCGACGAGCGGTATTCCGGCTACTTGGCACATGCCTTTTGTCGAAATGGATACTGCACCTTCACCTTCAACAACCAGCCTTTCCGCTTCGAGTCGGGCGACTGCCTCATCCTTTCGCGGTGCGACTTGGTGCAGAATATAGTGCAGAGCCTTGATTTCGTGGTTGATGTGGTGTATGTTACGCAGGAGTTCATCGAGGTCAGCACACCGCAAAGCAATTATGGCACGAAGGGACATTTGGCGTTGTTCATCAACCCCATCATGCGCCTCAACCCCGAGCAGCAGGAGGTGTGCATGCTCAACTTCGACTACATCAAGCGGCGGCATGCCCTCACCCGCCATCACTTCCACCGCGAGGCCATGATTAACGCCATCCAGCGCATGATCATCGACTTCTTCGACTTCCACGTGGAGCTTTACGGCAGCGGCGAGAAGGTCACCACACAATACTACCACATCATGGACGGCTTCCTCGCCCTTTTGGAAGACGGCGCATTCTTCGATAACCGCGAGATTGCCTATTATGCCGACAAGCTCTGCGTCACGCCGAAATACCTCTCCGAAGTGTCGAAGAAGGTGAGCGGCTTCCCCGCCAACTACTGGATTACGCGCTACACGGCCTTGGAAATCAGCCGTTTGCTCCGCAACAAGAGTCTCACCCTGACCGAAATCAGCGACCGCTTCCATTTCTCGTCGCCGTCGTATTTCACAAGGTACGTGCAGAAGTATTTGGGCACCAACCCGACCGACTTCAGGGAGTAGCCGAAAATACCTTTTTTGAAATTATCCCCGAAATTTGTGCAAAAGCGGATTCTGGAAATTTTTGTTTTTTTGCGACAAAATTCAAACAACATTCTAATATGATGAAGCTAAAGAGAATCATTATGGTTGTCGCCGCCCATGTTCAAGGCGCCGCCCCCGACCTCTCGCAGTACGACACCGTCTATATCGGCGTTCCCGAAGGCCAATGTCACCGGACAGTTCAGCATCTACGGCCACGAGGTGCGTAGCGGCAAGGCGAAAGTGGAGAAGTGGCTGAAAGATTTAGGATTTTAAAAAAAAACACATAAAGCAATGGAAAACATCAAATTGAGAAACGGAGTCGAGATGCCGCTCCTTGGGTATGGAGTTTATCAGATAACTCCCGAAGAGTGCGAACGCTGTATAACCGACGCGCTGAGCCTCGGCTACCGCCACATCGACACCGCACAGGCATATTTCAACGAGGAACAAGTGGGCAACGCAATCAAGAAGAGCGGAATAGCCCGCAACGAGCTGTTCATCACATCTAAGGTGTGGATCGAGCATTTTGGCTATGAGCAGACCCGTGCCAGCGTGTTGGAATCGCTGCGCAAGTTGCAGACGGAGTACATCGACCTGATGCTCCTGCACCAGCCTTTTGGCGACACATACGGTGCTTGGCGGGCGTTGGAAGAACTCTATCAGGAGGGCAAGCTCCGCGCCATCGGCATCAGTAATTTCTATGCCGACCGCATGGTGGAGTTCTGCCAGTTTGCTTGCGACGATTGGACACGTCAGGACGGAACGGTAATCCGTGGTGTCCGCCCGATGATGAACCAGGTGGAGATACATCCCTACCACCAGCAGAACGACCTTCTCCAATGGATGCAGAAGTACGACATCCTGCCCGAGGCTTGGGCACCGTTGGGCGAGGGTCGCGACAACCTCTTCCACGACGAGACGCTGCTGGCCATCGGCAAGAAATACGGCAAGAGCCTGCATCAAGTGGTGCTCCGCTGGCACGTTCAGCGCGGCATCGCCATCTTCCCCATGAGCCGCAACAAAGCCCACATGGCCGACAACCTCAACATCTTCGACTTCCAGCTCACCGACGAGGATATCGCAGCCATCGACAAGCTCGACAAGCACAAGAGTGCCTTCTTCTCACACCAAGACCCGAAAATGGTTGAGTGGTTTGGCCAGATGGTGGAAGCCCGCAAAAATCCCAATCACAAGAACTCCGAAGAAAAGAAAGCGTGGTAAAATTGTTGCGTATCATGAAACAAGTTGTAGTACTCGTTGGCGCAGGTTCGATAGGCCTCGCCATCGCAAGGAGAGTGAGTGCCGGCAAGCATCTTGTAATTGCCGACTATAACGAAGATAATGCCAAGAAGGCCGCGCAAACATTGGAGGATGCCGGCTTCGAGGTCAGCACCGTGAAATGCGACCTCGGCAGCAAAGCCGACATACTGTCATTGGTGCAATATGCCACCGGCAATGGCGATGTGATCAACCTTATCAACGCGGCTGGCGTGTCGCCCTCACAAGCGCCCGTCGAGCGCATCCTGCAAGTCGATCTCTACGGCACGAGCGTGCTGTTGGAAGAGTTCGGCAAGGTCATCGCCGAGGGCGGTTCGGGCGTGATTATCTCCTCACAGAGCGGCCACCGTCTGCCCGCCCTGCCGCAGGAGCAGAACGACGCCTTGGCCATGACCCCGTGCGACCAACTGCTGGAACTTCCTTTCCTCCAAGAGATTACCGACACGCTGAAAGCCTATCAGTACTCGAAGCGCTGCAACGTCTTGAGGGTGATGTACGAAGCCACACGTTGGGGCAAACGTGGTGCCACCGTCAACAGCATCAGTCCGGGCATCATCATCACGCCCTTGGCCAACGACGAGCTGCACGGTCCGCGCAAGGACGGCTACTTGAACATGATCAAAGGCATGCCCGCCCGTCGTGCCGGCACACCCGACGAAGTGGGCGACTTGGCCGAGTTCCTGATGAGCAGCCGTGGCCGCTTCATCAGCGGCACTGACCTCCTCATCGACGGCGGCTGCACCGCCAGCTATTGGTATGGCGACCTGCAGTATCTGAAGGCGACTCATTAAATGTAAAAACGCCTCACCTACCACACCGACGTGCAGTCCGGCAACAGCACCGAGTGGCTGGAGGCGGTCACGGATGAGGAGTATGACAAATTGAAATGAATGTGGAATACATCAAATTGGATATATGAAAGTATTACTGATAAACGGAAGTCCACGTGCCAAGGGTTGCACGGCTACAGCCCTTGGCGTGGTGGCAGATACACTGGAGCAGAACGGCGTGGCAACTACCAGAAGGTTCTCGACGACCTGAAGAACGGTGGCAGATACACTGGAGCAGAACGGCGTGGCAACGGAGATTGTCCATGTCGGCCACAAGGATATTCGCGGCTGCATCGGCTGCCATAAATGCCGAGAGATTGGACGCTGTGTGTTCGACAACGACCTTGTCAATGAGGTGGCTGCGAAGTTCATGGAGGTCGACGGAATAGTCATCGGCTCGCCTGTGTATTACGCCGGACCTAACGGGACGCTCATCTCCTTTCTCGACCGCCTGTTTTTCTCCACACAGTTTGAAAAGCGGTTTAAGGTAGGGGCTGCCGTGGTCTCGGCACGAAGGATGGGCACAACGGCCACGCTCGACACGCTGAACAAGTATTTCACTATCAGCGAGATGCCCATAGTTAGCAGCCGCTATTGGAACGCCGTGCATGGCAACACAGCAGAGGAGGTTTTGAAAGATGAAGAAGGTTTGCAAGTCATGCGCGTGCTTGGTCGCAATATGGCTTTCCTTACCCGTGCCATCGCTCGTGAGCGCGAGGCCGCAGGACTGCCGGAGCAGGAGCCACGTCGCATCGCCACAAACTTTATACGATAGCATAATGGACGACAAGCAAGCGATAGTATCCCTCTACGAGACGATGTATTGCGCCATGATAGGCGAAGAAAGAAGTTAAACATTTCAAAAAAATGACACAATTAACATTCATTGATGGTGTTTTTAAAGCCTTTGGACTTCAAGGAAACGGCGCAAAGTAAAAAAAATTTTCTCATAACCTATCTCCGTTTTGCGGATTATTTGTAATTTTGCCACAGATTGACATACAAACGTAAACAATAAACATAAATAGAATCATGCATAATTTTGATTACATGACCCCGACGCGCCCCGACGAGATGGCATGCCACATCGCCGTTAACGAGGGATTGGAGAACGCCTACGCTCCTCTGACGGAGAAGGATATCAAGGAGATTTTGGTGGCGTCGCTGTAAACATAATCTGAAAATGTGAAACAATAATAAACAGACAATGAAAAAAATCATAATCGTAAAAGGCCTCAAATGCAGCCATTGTGAGGCGAAAGTGGAACAGGCTTTGACCAAGATGGAAGGCGTCGTCAACGCCAAGGCCGACCGTGAAAAAGGTCTCGTTGAGGTGAATTTCACCCCTGAGACCGTCAGCGTGGACGAGTTGATGGAGACCATCGAAGACTGCGGTTACGAGGCTTCGCTATGACCGAGCGCCAGACCTTCCCCGTGGTGGGCATGATGTGCGCCGCCTGCTCGGCCAACGTCGAAAAACGCCTTCGTGAGACGGAGGGCGTGACCGATGTCGCCGTCTCACTGCCAGGACGTACGGCTATGGTGGACTATGACCCTGAAATAGTCACCCCCGACGACCTGCGTCGCGAAGTGGCGGCAGCTGGCTATGAGTTGATTATCGACAACGAGACCGATGTGGAGGACATCCACCGTCAGGCTTTCGTCAGCCTGCGTCGGCGCACCATCGTGTCGTGGATCTTCGCCGTCGCCGTGATGGTGCTTTCCATGCATTGGATTCACCTTGGAAGCCATCTAACCAACAACATCGTGTGCATGGTACTTGCTGCGACAAGCATGATGCTCTGCGGTCGTCAGTTCTACATCGTCGCATGGCGACAGCTGATGCACCGCTCGGCCAACATGGACACCCTCGTCGCCCTCTCCACCGGCATCGCCTTCCTGTTCAGTGTCTATCTGACTTTCACTGGGGCCGAGCACACTTGGTTCGACTCCACCACGATGATTATCAGCTTCGTACTCACAGGCCGTCTGCTCGAAGAACGCGCCAAGAATGGCACCGCTTCCTCCATCCGCGCCCTGATGGGCTTGCAGCCCAAGACAGCACATTTGGTGGACACCGACGACGACAGCGTCTCGGAGGTGCCCATCGCCACGCTCCAACCCCGCGACCTTTTGGAAGTGCGCTTGGGCGAGGCCATCCCCGTCGATGGCGTGATGCGTAGCGGCGAGGCCGCCGTCGATGAGAGCATGATCACCGGCGAGCCGGTGGCCATCCCGAAGCACAAAGGCGATCGGCTTTTGGCCGGGACCATCGTCCGCCAAGGAAGCCTGCGCATGAGAGCGCAACAGGTGGGTTCGGAGACAGTGCTGGCGGGCATCATCCGCATGGTGCAGCAAGCGCAAAATAGCAAGGCACCCGTGCAACGTACCGTGGATAAGGTGGCACTCGTGTTCGTGCCTGCTGTGCTGGGCATTGCCTTGGTTACTTTTGCCGCATGGATGATAGTCGATGGCAACTTGCAGCATGCGCTCATCTCCGCCGTCTCGGTGTTAGTCATCGCCTGCCCCTGCGCCATGGGGTTAGCCACACCGACGGCCTTGATGGTGGGCATAGGACGCGCCGCCGAGCGAGGCATCTTGATCAAGGACGCCACGGCTCTCGAACAGCTGCATCGCGTGAGCGTTTTGGTCACCGACAAAACGGGGACGCTCACCCTCCCCAACACCGACATCACGGCCAACGATGACTTGGCCTTCGACGAGCGCGAGACCCTCAAGCCTCATGCCGACGAAGCCATGCAACGCTTGCGCAAGATGGGCGTGGAGGTGTGGATGACCAGCGGCGACCGTGACGACGCAGCCGCCTACTGGGCGAGACGTGCCGACATCGAGTATTACCGCAGCAAAGTGATGCCACAGGACAAGGAAGACCTGGTGCGCGAGCTACAAGGTCAAGGCAACACGGTGGCGATGGTGGGCGATGGCATCAACGACACGCAGGCTTTGGCTGCCGCCGACGTCAGCATCGCCATCGGTAGAGGCACCGACGTGGCCATGGAGTTAGCCCAAGTCACGCTGATGAGCGACGACCTCCGCGCCATCCCCGACGCTATCCAACTGTCGCGCCACACGGTGCGCACCCTGCGCGAAAACCTCTTCTGGGCTTTCATCTATAACATCGTATGCATTCCGCTTGCCGCCGGGGTGGTCCCATCGATACACATCACCCCGATGTGGGCCGCTGCCATGATGGCCTTCAGCAGCGTCAGCGTGGTGCTCAACAGCCTCCGACTCCGCTGGAAGAAAGTTTAATAGAATACCAATCGTTTGTGTTCCATCTCGTTATTTCAATATGCAATAATACGACAATTATTCCATACGGCAAAACAAGTTCAGGGATGACTTATGAGACCGACATAAGAAAATCCCCACAAATAGGGATTGGCGTAACGGAGCGGTGTGAATATTTTTGCACCGTTAAGTGTTTAAATCAAAAAGAATCACAACTATGAATCTGCAAATAGGAGACATTCAAGAAACAGCGCTAATCACATTGGCAATCCGTGCCAGCGAGACAAACCGTCCCAATCCGAGAATCAAGGATTTGAAGGCAAAGGAAATCATAGAGACGCTTGGCGTTGACGTAAGCAAATACGACCCTTTCCTGTCGCACGAAGGCGTGGTGGCACGCACAATCATGTATAAGAACCAGTTGGACGAACTCATCCGGCAATATCCCGATGCCCTGTGTGTCAATTTGGGTTGCGGCTTTGACGACAAGTTTATCCAAGTTGACAATGGGAACATCATCTGGTACGATGTGGATTTGCCCGACATTTTGGCTGTCCGCAGGAAAATCTACCAGGACCGCGACCGTTGCCTTATGAAAGAAGGCAGCGCCTTTGATGCGGAATGGACAAAAGATTTACCCAAACGCTCGACCTCGATTATCGTCATGGAAGGTGTCTTGGAGTATTTCACCAAAGAACAGGTCGCCACATGCCTCAAAATGCTGTGCGATTCGTTTGAACATGGTTACCTTCTTGCGGAATTGCACCACCCGTTTCTTGGGAAAAACACAAAGCATCACGATGCCGTGAAACACACCGATGCTGAGTTCCATTGGGGCACAAAGTCCGGATTGGAATATCTGGAGCTGGAACCGCGATTGACGTTGCTCTCGGAGCGCAGTTACAATGAAGAAATGAGGAAATACAGCTTCCGAGGCAAATTGTTCGCTTTCTTTTTCGGGAAACTCAACAATCGTCTTGCGGTTTATCGCTGGTAGGTGACCAAATTCATTAGCCCCCGAGACGAACACTGGTTTATGGTGTTTCGACTGAATGGTGGCAAAGGCGTTCCTCCCCGCCAACACCCGCACCCACCTAAAGCACTACATTGAACACCCACCCGCTCAGGATGATGAACAGCGTGATGGTGCCGAAAAACACACCGATGAGCCGCCACGTCATCACCTTCTTGAGCATGGTTGCTTCGGGCAACGAGAGTCCGACCACGGTCATCATGAAGGCGATGGCCGTACCCAACGCAACGCCTTTTTGCACAAAGACGGTTATCCGCAGCAGTCCTTGTTTTTGCATACGCATTGGCCGAAAAATTCGTCGAAGAGCGACTTGGCCTCAAGCCAATTCTCCTTGCAGATGCAGTATTTCACCTTGGGCGGCATTATTTCGCCTTGTATGAGTCCTGCGTCCTTCAATTCGGCAAGATGTTGCGAGGCAGTGGCCTTGGCAATGGGCAACTGCTCGTGGATTTCGCCAAAGAAACAGGTCTCCTGCTTGGCAAGGAACTCCATGATGGCAATGCGTGCGGGATTGCCCAAAGCCTTGGCATATCGGGCGATACGTATCTGCTTTTCAGTGTATTCCTGTTTCTCCATGACCTGTTATTTCACTTGATTTGACGCTGCAAAAATACAAAAATATTCGCAATGTTCGTATTTTTACGAATATTTTTTTAAAATTTTCGTCACATCGTAGCTGTATTTCAATAAATTTCTATTTTTGCGAAAAACGCCGTGTCTTTGCAGCCATGCCCCAACGCCCCGACATCATCATCGAAGTGTCGAAGAAAGTGAGCGGCTTCCCCGCCAACTACTGTATTACGCGCTACGTGCCGAAATATTTGGGCACCAGCCCGACGGATTTCATGGAGTAGCCGAAAAAGTGTCTTTGAAATCATCCCCGAAATTCGTGTAAAGCAGATTCCGGTGATTGTCGTTATTTTACAGCAAATGTAAATCGAAACATAATGAAGAAACGGCAGTTCTCATCGGAGCGGGAAGCATCGGGAGAGTACAAGCCAACCAACCACAATGGTATGAAATTTTCAGCCGGATAATCCGTGTTGTCGCGCAACACATAATCCGTGTGCTTGGGAAAATTTCCATTACAGGAATATTTTCTAAAAATCTTTCCTGCTACAGAAACAAAATAGCCGGAATTGTTTCTATGGATCGTTGGTCATAGGGTCGCTTTGATACATTTGCCGCAATTTGCGGAAGCAGCGTTTGCGGAAAAATGAGTATCATTTGCAATGACGTTGTTGAATAAGAAAAAACAAAATAAGTCATTGGAAATAAGGAAAGTATTCTTTTTCGTGGCAACTACCGCCCCGAATATGCCAGCAATGCCGTTGGTCTGCGGTTGGTGTTGGTGAAGTGACAGAACAGATAACGTGAAACCTACAAGGCACTATCTGAACCACCTTCGTTATCAACGAGGAGGGCATCATTATAACCGACATATTTCCGCTTGTTTTTCAGAGCGGCTACAGCAGTTGTTCCGCTGCCCATAAACGGGTCTAAAACAATGTCGTTTTGAAAACTATACAGATTTATCAGTCTGTGTGGCAGTTCTTCGGGAAATGGCGCAGGATGTTTCACCCTTTTAGCACTTTCTGTATTCATTTTCCAAATACTTTTGGTCCACTCCAAAAAGTCCTCTTTGCGTATTGTGTCTATTCCTTTTTTCCTATTCAAGTTTCCCTTACTATATATCAGAATATATTCATGGACATCTCTCAGACTGGGATTTGAAGCACTCTGCCAACTTCCCCAAGCACACGAGCCGCCCGCCGATGCAGCCTTGTCCCAAATAATCTGTCCACGATTATTGAATCCAATTTCTGTCATTATTCTACCAATATAGTCTGAAAGTGGGATGTAAGGTTTTCTTCCAACATTAGCAATGTTTATGCAAGCCCTTCCGCCATTTATTAACACGCGATAAGTTTCACGCATAACATTCTCTATCATTTGTAGATATTGCTGTAACGTAAGGTTCTGGTCGTATTCCTTTGTTACGTTGTATGGTGGCGAAGTTATCATCAAATGCACTGAATTGTCAGGCAATTCATACATGTTTTCGGATGAATGCATAAATATTTTATTCGACATATCATCGCCAAGTTGGTTTATGGTAATATCTTTTATTTCAGTCAATTCAATTCCTTTGTAAAGATTTGACTGATAAAATTTGTCGGCATTATGACCAATTAACATAGTTTGAAGTGATAGGTGAATTTCCGAGAATAATGATAGGAATACGTTTTGCCTTTGAACTATCTACACGAAGATTGATTGACTTTCCTATGGCTTTCAGCATACTGTCAGAACGCAACAAGGAAGGATTTCCCTTGTGTGTCGTATAATCGCCACAAAACTCGAAATCAGCATTTTCGTTATAGAAATAGTTGTTAACAATCCCCATTTTAATCTCAAAAATCAGTTTGATGTTTTCCGGTTTTTGGATAGTTGCAGAGGAGGTACAAAATGCCAAATCAGCCGCACTTTGTCGGGACAACCCTATTTCTTCACATACAACGCCATTAACAGCAAATAAGTTATTCTGCCTTGCTATGTCTGAAAATAACTCTTTGCACCATTTTTCAGTTGTTGAACCGATAAAACTATTTCGTGATTGTGGGGTATTGACTTTCCCATCATCATTTTTTGGTTGAAAAGCATAATACTTGCCTCTTACATTAACCATCAAATTTTCAATACTTGACAAATTGATGGCATCTTTAAAAAAATTCACTTCATCATTTATTGACCACATAAGCTTTGCGTTTTTTATGGCGTTGGCTTATCATTTTCAGCTTACGGGCAGTTTCTTTGGCCATAAAAGAAGCGTGGACTTTGTCTTATCCACGCTCTGAGGCCGTCGGTAGCCCGTAAAAGTTGATAAGTCGCCATCCACGCAAAGCGCAGACGTTCGCAGACTTATTCGCAACTTTTACTTCTTGAAATTTCCGACGTTTCAGAGCAGTGCTGAATAAATAGCAAACGCTTGGTTTATAATATGTTAGTTTACTCTATTTCAATATTTTACTTTTATGTTGGACATAATTATTTAACGATGCAAAGATACTAAAATCTTGCTATGTAGAGGTTGATTTTATGTTAAGTTTTTGAAGATACTTGTCCTGTCTTTGCAAGCCATTGACGAAGAGTTTTGCATTGGCTTCATTACGTTCCTCAACAATGCCACAACTTCCAATGGGAAACCACTTTCAGGTACAACCATCTACCATTATTCCGCGTTGGCTGAAAGATATCTTGCACCGTGCCGTTGCCGATGAACTCATCACTCGCAATCCCATCGACAAACTCATTCAAAACAAGGAGATGCCCACACGCCCCGAAGTGCAAATGGACTATCTCACCGTCGATGAAGTGAAGGCATTGATACAAACGCCACTCAAGCAGATAATAATCAAACAAGCGTTCCTTTTTGCTTGCTTCACAGGCTTACGAATCAGTGATGTGCGAAACCTGCAATGGAGCAACATAAAGACCGATGGCGAAACAATGCGTTTTGAAATAAAAAAATGTCAAACGTGTATATCATATTTAATCGCACGGTAAAATAGCTAAAAACTTAACATAAAATAAAAACTAAGGATAGCGAGATTTTTAGTAACTTTGCAAGTTGAATTAATGCATAAATAGAATGGCAAAAAAGAATCAATCAAATCGTTTAACCACCCAGCAAAAAGAAAATCTGGGAGCAGTTGGCATTTTTGGAGAGGAAGCCAAAACTCATGATATTTTAGTCGGAGATGTTTCCAAAAAAGTTATCGAAAAACTTGAAAAAGAGTTTCCGAAACTGACATTTAGATATAGAACTCAAATCAGCAAAGAAGAGATAAACAAAGCTCTACAAGAAGTTGATAAAGAACTTGGACAAACACTTTTTGTGTCAGAATCAAATATAAAACCTGACGGTGGTTTAATTGAAGTGAAAGATGACAAAGGTTTTTGGAGAGTTGTTCTTGTTTCGGAAGCAAAACACCAGGGCAAAGATATTGAGAATATACAAAAAGGCATAAAAGTTGGCGTTCATAATGACCAAGACTTTATGGTTGCAGGCAATGCAATTGAACGCTCTCACAAAAATATTTCTGAGATTGCAAATTTGATGCTCAAAGAGGCGTATTTCCCATACGTTTTATTCTTAGATGGTTCAAACTTCCTAACGAAAGATATTGTAGTTACACGACCTAATGGAGAGAAAATAACTATTCATTACAACACAGGAAGCCTTAACAGATTAGACCGACTTACAGCAGCCAATTATGGAATGCCGATAAACACAAATTTGTGTAAGAATAAATTTGTGAAATCTAACAATAGAATGATTATGCTGCAAGCCACTTCTATATACACACAAGGTGATGGCGGTCATTGGGACGAGGAAAATATGCTTTCAATCATGCTGGAGATTGCCAAGACTTCAATACAAATGTTGGCAACAGATTTATTTGAACAAATTACAAAGAAGTAAAATGGCTATTCACAATAAATCTCACAGCAATTCGGGTCTTATGCAATTGAATAAGATGCATAAGGACAATATCAAACATAAAACAAGTGTGGATTTTGCAGATCCAGAAATCTCGAACTACATTTTATTGAACCAAGATTGTTTGGATTTGCTGAAATCTTTACCAGATGAATCCGTGCAATTAATTCTAATTGACCCACCATATAATTTGGATTTGGCAGACTGGGACACTTTTGAAAACTATATAACATGGGCTTCAAAGTGGATTGACGAATCATACAGAGTACTTTCAAAAAGTGGCAGTATGGTTATTTTTGGTGGAACTCAATTCCAAGATGAAAAAAGTGGGGATTTGATAGAGATAATACACTATTGTCGCCATCACACAAAGTTCAGATTAGTGAATACTGTTGTTTGGTATTACAAGAATGGGATGTCAGCTCATAGGTATTTCGCTAACAGACACGAAGAGGCAATTTGGCTTACAAAAACAGATAAGTATTATTTTGACCTTGATTCTGTTCGTGTACCTTATGGCGAAAAAGAATTACAAGAAGCACTTCGAGATAAACGCCTTGTTCCTGAGAATGTAATGAAAGGTAAAAATCCAACAAATGTTTGGGAAATAGGAAGATTAAACGGCAATTCTCTTGAAAGAGTCGGACACCCTACACAAAAGCCTCTCGAAATAATGAGACGATTTATAAAGGCTCTTTCTTATCCTGATTCAATAGTATTGGATTTTTTTGCAGGTAGTGGTACAACAGGAAGAGCCTGCATAGAAGAAAAGCGAAATAGCATACTATGCGATAAGGATGAGCAATCGAAAGCATATTTTGCAAGCCATCTCAAAAAAATGCAGGATAGCCTCTTTTGCAATAAGTTCAAAAAGAATGATAATTTGGAATCGTTCTTTCATGATGTTAATGAACGAGTAAAAAGTACAAACAAAGAGTAATATACCAAATGAACAAAATAGTTGCCTATATTGATGAGTATGGAGCATTTGGATTCCAATTAGACAAACCAAATGTTTCAACGCATTTTATTATCTCAGCTATTATTGTTGAAGATACAGATATTCAAGAACTTGCAGACAAAACAGATGTAATACGACAAAAGTATTTCCAAAAGGGAGAAATAAAATCAAGTAAAGTTGGAAGAAATCACGCAAAAAGAAAACTAATATTAGACGAGATAATAAAACTTCCATTCAGAATATTTGCGTTTGTTGTTGACAAAAAACTCATATATCCACAGAGTGGGTTGAGATATAAAACTTCTTTTTACAAATTCCTGAATAGCATCGTTTACTCGGAATTATCAGTAAACTTCAAGAAAATGAAAATTGTTGCCGATGAAATAGGTAGCAGTGATTATATGAAAAGTTTCTATTCATACGTAAAAAAGCAAACAAAAAATCATTTATACACTATTTGACGATGAAATTAGCGAAGATACAGATATTGTTTTTGAAAATAGCAAACAATCTCTTGTTCAAATTTCAGATTTTATAAGTGGTTGTCTGGCTTACACATACGATGAAAAGAAAAAATTAGAGGCTGATGGTTATAACTATTATTCGATTCTTAAACCGAAAATAAATAGAATTAAAATATTTCCTGAAACATCAGACAGTTTTGATATTACAGATAGTGCCATATCATCAAAGTATAATGCTGAAATCGCAGATATCTGTTTTAGAAAAGCAAAAGTATTTGTTGAACAGCACAAGAATTCAGATGATGAAATTGTTAAACAACAAGTTATTACATTGAATTATTTGTTATTTAGGTTTATGAATAATGATATGCGGCATTATATTCCAACAAAAGAATTAATCAATAATCTGGTTTATGCAGGTTACGATAAACTTTCAATGCAAACTTTTCGTAATAAAATAATTGCAAAATTGCGTGATAATGAAGTGATTGTTTCAAGTAGTCCAAATGGATATAAAATACCATCCACTGAAGAAGAATTACATGATTTCGTCAATCATGGTAAAACCATTATTCTTCCTATGTTATCACGGTTACGTAAATGTAATGACATAATCAAAATGGGTACAAACGGTAAAATTGACCTTTTCGATAAAGCAGAATATCATTCACTGAAAGAATTGCTTGAAGAAAAGAATTAGTCTTTTCCGCCTGTCTGCCAAATGTCTTTGGCAACTACGGCGGTCGAGAGGTGTTCCCCAATCTATTTTTGTTCGTTACTGCACAGGCTTCGGCTGGCAGAGGGCGACTTACGCTTTGTCGGCATTTGGTGCAACCCATTCACGACAGTCTGAAACAACTCTACGCCGCCGAAATGGAAGAATACAAACGCTTGCAAAATGAGTACGTGCAAGACAATAAGAATAACGAACCGCCACAAGAACCACCGCTCAAAACACTGCTCATTCCTGCCAACAGCAGTGCCACATCGGTTTATCAGGTTTTGAACGACAACCAAGGTGTAGGCTTGATGTTTGAGACAGAGGGCGACACGCTTGCCAATACATTCAAATCCGACTATGGCAATTTCTCAGATGGTTTCCGCAAGGCGTTCCACCACGAAATGATTTCCTACACCCGCCGTAAAGACCGAGAATTTTCGTGCAAACCGAATGCAATCAAACTTGTTTGAATTGCTGAGGTGCAGCCGAAAATCAAAGAATTTAATTTGTTGAACTTGCCAAGCCTCGCTTGTCTGCGTTGCTTTCTGGCACACCTCGCCAAATCCTCTCACTCATTCCCGATGCTGAAAACAGCTTGTTCAGCCGTTTCATCTTCTACTACATGAATGTGCGTTTGGAGTGGCTCAATGTTTTTGCCGACAACGAAGAAACGCTCGACCAGCATTTTGAGCAATTGGGCAAGCAGTTTTTCGATTTATACAATATTTTGAAAGCCTCTCAGTCCATTCGCTTCGCTCTGTCTGCCGAGCAACAGAAACAATTCAATTCCTTTTTCAGCCAAGTGCAAAAGGAATATTCAAATCTGTTTGGTCTTGATATTGTGGCTTCAGTTCGTCGTTTGGGGCTAATAACATTTCGCATTGCCATGATACTCACCTCGCTTCGTATCATTGATGGCAAAGAACCTTTAAACCTCATCGTCTGTGACGATTCGGATTTTCAAACCGCCATCACAATGGCTCGTGTGCTTCTTCAGCACACCGCCAAAATTTTCGGCTCATTGCCAGCCACCGAAACGGTAACAAACGGCAATACCCAAACCATCATCAAACAGACCTTTCTCGACAACCTTCCGCCAGAGTTCGACCGCAAGACCTATCTTGCAGTAGCTGAAAAGTTGAAAATTCCACCTAAAACCGCCGAGAAATACATTAGCCGCTTTTGCACCAGCGGACAACTCCGCCACCTTGCCCACGACAGTTACGGCAAGTCGTAACATTGTTATCTGTACTTTTCAAAAGCCCCTGAAATACAGGGCTTTTTATTTTTGCGTATCAGATATTTATGCTTTTTTATCCCCTCCTATCTGTATTTTTTGTATCTTTGCATGGCTAATTTTTTTGCAAGATGCACAACGATACACATAATATAAACTCCCAAACAACCGCCCAACAGGTGGAGGTAATTCGCTGTAAATCAGTTTATTACACAATAAATGCACAATCCCAACTACGAGAAAACAACGCTTGTGGCTGGGATTTTCTGTTTGAAAAAATGTTTGTTTCCTTACAAAATACACAACAATAGACCATGGAAGCAAACAACAATATCAAAAGCACATTCTCTGGGCACGAAACCTTTGCTTGCAAAAATCTGTGGCTGAAAAAAGGTTACGATTTTGTAAAAGACGGTCATTCTTTCAACGATGAGGATGCCGTTGTCATTTTAGGAGTGGGCAAAAATATGGTCAGTTCCATCAGGTATTGGCTTCGGGCTTTCGGTCTAATTAACCAAGACAATGAAATATCGCCATTGGCAGACTATATCTTCGACACCGAAATAGGTTGCGACCCGTTTGTTGAGGACACTCAAACACTTTGGCTGCTACATTGGAATCTGATATACACCAACTACGCAACCATTTACAGACAGATTTTTCTCAATTTCCATAAGGAACGCAAAGAGTTTTCCAAAGCGAATATCTTTGCTTTTCTGAAGCGTAAGAATCTCGACAAGGCATTCAGTGGCATTGTTTGGAACGACAACACCATCAACAAGGACATTGCAATGTTGCTCAGAATGTACGTTTCGCCCAACACCAACATCTACGAGGATTATTCTGCCATTTTGCTTGACTTGAACCTCATCAAACACATTGAGAAAGATTTGTATGAGTTCAACTATTCCACGAAATCTAAAATCAATCCTTTGATTTTCTTCTACGCCATTCACAAAATATCAGATGGCAGTCTGGTTGTCGAATTTGACAAGATGCTTGAACTTGCTCTTGTCTTTTGCTTGTCGCAAGGCGAACTGTACGACATTTTTAGCCAACTGACAGCCATAAATCCCAATATAACATTCGACAATTCGGCTGGCGAACAACTGTTTGCTGTCAAGCAGGATTTCAACGAGTTTGAAATCTTGAATATGTACTATAAATCGGAAGAAAGATGAAGTTCTCAACATCAGTAAACATAGAGCGTGACAGCGACAAGGCATTCAACTACATTGTTACCGCTAATGCCAAACAAGCCATTGGCAAAATTGTCGATTCGTTCACCGCTGGAATACATTCATTCTGCTTGATTGGCTCATACGGCACAGGCAAATCGAGTTTTCTGTTAGCGTTGGAACAATGTTTAAGTGGCAAGGTTTCAGATATTCCGCTAATCAAGAATAAAGGTCAATTTGGTGGCTTTGCAAAGTTCCGTTTCGTAAACATTGTTGGCGATTATCTGCCTTTGATTGAATTGTTGCAAGCCCATGTTCAACAATCCATAAGCAAGAAAAGTAACATATTTACTGCGTTAGATTGTTTTTATTCCGAATGTCAAAGCAAGGACGAATTTTTAGTTTTTGTGATTGATGAGTTCGGTAAAGTTCTCGAACACGCCGCCAAAAACAATCCTGAAAAAGAAATGTATTTCTTGCAAAAGTTCTGCGAATATGTCAACGACACCAACAAGAATATTCTTTTGCTTACCACACTGCATCAAGGTTTCAATACATACGCAAAAGATTTGAAACTCGAGCAAAAACAGGAGTGGACAAAAGTAAAAGGCCGCATTCAGGATATTGTTTTCAAAGAACCCATTGAGCAGTTGCTGAATCTTGCCGCCACAAAAATCGCAACCAAACGCGAGGCTTCAAACAACAAAGCCATTCACCAACTTTACAATTTGGCTATTAAGTCGAAGTTTGCAGGCGACAATCTGAAAGCAGATGTCGTGTCGGCTCTATATCCGATGGATATTTTCGCCGCCTACATTCTTACCCAAGCCAATCAGCGTTACGGACAGAACGAGAGAACTTTGTTCTCATTTTTAGAGGCTACTGGCGATGATTCAATTGCCAATTTCAAGGCATCAGATAAATTTCTTTACAATCTCGTCAATGTGTACGATTATGTTCAATACAATTTCCATTCGTCATTGACCGAGGTGAACGCCGATTCGGCAAATTGGTCGGCAATCAAAATTGCCATTGAGCGCGTTGAGGGGCTTCCGTTGGAAGAATCGGAAATTGAAACTGCAATCGGACTTGTCAAGGTTATTGGATTGTTCAACATTTTCGCTTCATCTGCTACAAAAATTGATTCTGATTTTCTTGCCCAATATGCCCGATTGTCAATGGATGTCAATGATGTTCTGCCATTGATGGGCAAGTTAGAAAAGGCTCAAATAATACGTTTTGCAAAATACAAATTGAAATACATTCTGTTTGAGGGAACAGATGTTGATATTGAAATGGGGCTTTACAACGCTTCGCTCGAATGTAAACGAACTGATGACTATATCGACAAGTTGAAACAACTGTTTACATTCCGCATTTCAATCGCCAATGCTCATTACTACCGAACAGGAACACCACGCTATTTTGAGTATCAGATAACTGATGAACCTATCACAAAAGTCCGTCAGAGTGAAATTGATGGCATTATTGATTTGATTTTTGCCAAAGACAACGGCTATTCTGCCATAACAGACGAATGTCTGTCGCACAAAGGCATCGCCGTTGCCTATTGTGTTTTCAAGAACGCCCAAGAGATTATCGACCACATTTTTGAAATCGACAAATTGTATTGGGTGCGCGATTTCTACATCAAAGATGAAAACGACAAAGTGGCTCACAAGGAAATTGAAAGCCTTGTTGAATATGAAAAATCGCTGTTGAACAAATCTGTAACCGACAGCTTTTTCTCTGACAATGTTCAGTGGATTTTCAATGGCGAATGTATTAACAGTATTCGCTCACAAAAGGACTTGATGAAATTCCTTTCAGTCATTTCCGATACCATTTACAGTGCCACACCTGTTTTCAAAAACGAGTTAATCAACAAGCATCGTCCAAGTGGCACAATGTCGGTTGCCCGGCAAAACTATTTGAACGCTCTGCTTGAAAACAGAGATAAGGAAGATATTGGCTTCGACAAGGAAAAGTTTCCACCCGAAAAATCCATCTATCTAACTATGCTGAAAAGCACAGGAATCCACGTTGCCGAAGACAACGCTTTTTCTTTCGGTGAACCAACAGAGCCGTCATTTATGCCACTGTGGAAATGCTGTATGGACTTTTTGAAATCGGCACAGCAGAAACATCGCAAAATCGGCGAACTCGCGACCATACTTTCAGAACCGCCATACGGCATAAAGCAAGGCTTTATTGAATGTTGGCTTCCGTCTTTCCTGATTATCAAGAAGGAAGATTTTGCACTTTATAGCGGCGATTCATACGTTCCGTTCATCAACAAAGATGTTTTGGATTTGCTATATCGCAATCCTAACGGTTTGTCTGTCAAGTCGTTTAGTGTTGAGGGTGTTAAGCAAGCGTTTTTCGACAAGTATCGTGAGGCTGTCAATCTGAACAAGTCGGAACTGAACGGCAACACTTTCATCGAAACCATTCGTCCGTTCCTCACATTCTACAGACGGTTGAACACCTATGCCCAAACCACAAAAGACATTTCTTCAGAAGCGAAGAAATTCCGCGATGTCATTGCCCACGCCACCGACCCCGAAGCAACTTTCTTTGAGCAGTTACCCGAAGCGTTAGGCTTTCGTGAGGTTGTATTGTCGCAAAATCCCGAAGCAATTGACAGTTTCGTCTCCGTCTTGCAAAACGCCATTCGGAATTTGAGAAGTTGCTACGATGATTATGTAAAATCAATCGAACAGCAGATTCTCAAAGCACTCAAAATAAAAGAGATTGACTTTTCAGCATATAAGCCGATTATCGACAGCAGGTACAAATCAGTCAAGGCGGCTTTGATGCCAAATGATGTAAAGAATTTCCACTCCCGACTGACAGGAAATTTCGACAACCGTACAACATGGATAGAATCAGTGTGCTATGCAATATTGAACAAGCCACTGGAAAAGATAAAAGACACCGAAAAGGCGTTTTTGCTCACTTCGTTACGCGACAAGTTGTTCCAACTTGACGATTATGTAGAAATGCACAAAGCTGACAATGAATCAATTGTACGTCTGCATATTACACAAAACAAAGAGGGCGCAATAACTAAACAAATTATTGTTCCACAAGAAAGCATTCAGGAAGTCAGTCTGTTGGAAAAGAAAATCGAAGACTTACTTTCCACAGACAACACTGTCAATGTTGTGGCACTTATCAACCTGATAAAAAAGAAGCTACAATGAGTAAAGTCAGACACGTATTAGGCATATCAGGCGGCAAAGACAGTGCGGCATTGGCTATTTATCTGAAAGACAAATATCCAACGCTCGACATTGATTTCTATACTTGCGACACCAAATGTGAGTTGGCGGAAACCGAGCAACTCATTGAGCGTCTGCGCTCATATCTGGGTAAGATAACCACGCTTCAGGCCGCCAAAGACAGCCCCGAACCTACGCCATTCGACCATCTTCTGAAAATCAACGGCGGTTTCCTGCCTTCTGTTCAGCAGCGTTGGTGTACGCAAAAAATGAAGTTGGCGGAATTTGAAAAGTATGTTGGTGATGATATGGCTGTTTCGTATGTCGGCATTCGTGGCGATGAAGACCGTGACGGCTATGTCTCCACCAAGCCCAATATCCAATCCGTTTTTCCATTCAGAAAAAACATTTGGAGTTTAGATGTAATAAACAAGGTTCTGGGCAACGCCAGCATCGACAAGTTCAACGATTGCTATCGCTCTGTTGCCGATGATGATGTTTATGAGCAGGCGCAGAAATTCATTGTCGCACCGTTGACAAAAGAGTTTTTCTACTCGAAAAAACTCAACGCCCTGCTCGATATTGACATAAAAACGTTCAATCATGCCGTTTTCGCATATCTCAAAGCATACACCGAATATCCCGTTGGCAAGTTGGATTCATTCCCTTTGCTCGACAACGAAGATATTCTTTGTAAAGAGGATATTTTCAGAATATTGGAAGAAAGTGGCGTTGGCGTTCCTGCATATTACAACCTTATTGATTTTGAAGTCGACGGCAAAATCGGTCAATATTGCCGCAGTCGTTCAGGGTGCTATTTCTGTTTCTTCCAGCAGAAAATAGAATGGATTTGGCTCTACGAACAGCACCCCGACCTTTTCAAAAAGGCAATGGAATATGAGAAAGATGGCTACACGTGGATTCAAGGTGAACCGCTCAAAGTTTTGATTCGTCCGGAACGAGTCCGACAAATCAAACTCGACCACATAAAGAAAACGGAGGACTTGAAAGCAAAGAGCAAAAGCAAATTGTTGATAGATATGTTTGAGGACGATGAGATTAACTGTGCTAATTGTTTTATATAGATGCTTAAAGAGGTAACTTTTCCAGCACACCGCCACTTCAAATCGCGGACAGAGTGGGAACCTATTGGTTTCTTCTCCGACTGCTTGTGCAACGCCACACAGTTCGACCTGATGCTGGGCTTCTTTTCATCATCTGCAATCAATGTGCTTGCTGACGGATTCGCATCATTCCTCTACAATGGCGGGCGTATGAATCTGATTGTAAATGATATCCTAACCGAACAAGACAGAAACGCCATTGCTAACGGCGAACTTGACACTCCAATCCCTTTTTTTGATATTACAGACATTGAGAAACTGAAAAATACCCTTTCGGAACGTGATGCTCACTTCTTCGATTGCCTTGCGTGGCTTATCCGAAACAATCGTCTTGACATAAGAATCGTTGCGCCCAAGGATGGCATTGGCATCTCGCATACCAAAACAGGCGTTTTCAGTGATGGCGTGAATAAAGTCGGGTTCGACGGCTCTTGCAATTTCTCTCGTTCTGCTCTGATAGACAATATCGAAAGCCTGACAGCCTTTTGCGATTGGGACGGCAATCCCGCATCCGCCACAATCAACAAAATCAGTGGCGAGTTTGAACTTGTTTTTACAGGCAAGGACGATAACGTTGTGTTTGTCCCGACCGACAAGGTGAAAACGCACATTGCTGAATCGTTCAAGAACAAGGAACTGAAAGATTTGCTTGAAGATGAGTACAAATTTATCCAACAGGATATTGATGATAAGTCATTGCCCAAATCTGTGATTAAGGCGTTGGATAAAGCCAAAAACAAAGTTGAAATCGAGATAGAGAAAATCAAGAAACAGGGCGAAACAGTTGAGCCAATTGATTTTGGCAAGCCACGCTTCCCATACGAAACTGGTCCGCGTGAATATCAGAAACAAGCATTCGAGAATTGGAAGAACAACAAGCAGAAAGGCTTGTTTGCTATGGCAACAGGTACGGGCAAAACCATTACCTCACTGAATTGTCTGCTTGAGATATACAACAAGTTAGGCTATTATAAAGCATTGATACTTGTGCCAACAATAACACTTGTCGAACAATGGGAAATTGAATGTAAAAAGTTCAATTTCAGCACTATTATAAAAATTTGCTCAAAATATAACAATTGGAAATCGGCAGTTGCCAATCTTCGCCTGCTCGAAATGACAAATTCCAACAACGATTTGTCTTACATCATCATATCAACTTATGCCTCGTTTGTCCGCTCCAATGTTTTTATGGAATTGAATCACCAATTCCCCAAAAACAAACTCTTGCTTATCGCTGATGAGGCTCACAATATGGGTGGTGGTTTGATGGCTCAACGCCTTTCGGACATAAAATACTTGCGTCGCATTGGGCTTTCCGCCACACCCGAAAGACAATTTGACGATACGGGCAATCGCAAACTGATGGACTTCTTTGGCTGTGCCGACAACTACACATTCGAGTATTCAATGGCTGAAGCCATTCAGAATGGAGCTTTGTGCCGTTACTATTACTATCCGCACATTGTCCGATTGACTGAAGACGAAATGGCAGAATACATCGAAATCTCAAAGAAGATTGTCAAGATAATGGGCTTTCATGATGATGAAAGTCAGGAACGTTTGAAAATGCTTTTGCTCAAACGCAAACGCATTATTCACAAAGCCGCCAACAAGTTGTCCGCTTTCCAGCAGATTGTTCAGCAGCGTATGGAAGAAAAAGGCAGTCTGAAATACACATTGGTTTATGTGCCAGAAGGCAACAAACCCGATAATTTTGAGGCTGACATTTTCGACCAGTCCGACACCATCGCTTCCGACACCGAAACCGAACATCTGATTGACGATTTCACCCGCATCGTCCGTGATTTGGATTCCCATATCATAGTCCGTCAGTTCACTTCCGAATCGACCGACCGTGATGCAATGCTCAAAGGCTTTGCCGATGGCAGCATTGATGTTCTCACTTCAATGAAGTGCCTTGACGAAGGTGTTGATGTGCCACGAAGCGAGTTGGCTATTTTCTGTGCAAGCACAGGCAACCCACGCCAATTCATACAACGCCGTGGTCGTGTCTTGCGAACTCACCCCGACAAGCGTTTCGCCGTCATTCACGACCTTATCGTAATACCTGACAATGTATTTGATGAGGAATGTTATGCTTTGGAAAAAAGCCTTGTTGAGAGCGAACTTAAGCGAGTTAGGGATTTTGCATTGTTGTCTGAGAATCTGAATGATACCGACAACGAACTGCAAGAAGTATTGAATCATTATAATCTATCCATATTTAATTAGTGCAATATGAGTACATATCAAACCAACGGCGATAAGATTTTGCAAGCTGTGATTGCTGATGAGCAACTTATCAATTTTTATGGTTATAATCCCGATGATTTCAGGTCAATATCAGACGCTTTGGATTCTGATATTGCTGTAATTCAAGCTATTGCCCAAATCATTAACCGAAATGAGCAAAAGGCTACCGAAAAGGAAATATACAATGAAGTCAGTAACTTTCTAAAAACAAATATATGATTATCAAAGAGATAAAAATAAACAACTTCCGCAGTTACTATGGAAGCAATCACCTTTCGTTATCAAAAGGTCTGACTTTGGTAATCGGAGATAATGGTGATGGCAAAACTACCTTGTTTGAGGCGTTGGAATGGCTGTTCGATACAACAGGCGAAAACCGAAAAGATTCACACATTTCCGAAAAGCGAAAGTCAGAATTGGAAATCGGAGAAATTGATGAGGTTTCGGTAAATATAACCTTTGAACACGATGGTGAGAAAGAGATTGAAAAGAGTTTCACTTTTGAGAGAATATCCGAAGACAACATTCGCACAAGGGACTACAAGTTTGTCGGATATTTCATTGATGGAGCGGAACGACATTCCATTGCTGGTGACAAACTGTTGAATATGTGTTTTGAACCTGTAATCCGCAAGTATTGTTTGTTCAAAGGTGAAAACGAACTCAATGTTTTCGACAACGACACCGCATTGAAAACGCTGGTTGATACCTTTTCAGGAATCAGAGATTTTGAAAAATTAGTTGAATTAACAACAGAATTTGAACATAAATCCGCAAATGCAGCAAATCGTGAATTGCAAAACGACAAAAAAGTATCGAATCAGGCAAAAGAGCTGAATGCACAACTGAATGATGTTACAAACGACATTCAGAGCATTAAGACTGAACTCAATCAAAAGAAAATTTCAATCAATGAATTTTCCTCAAAATTGGAATTGCTGGAAAAGAACCAAGAAACATCAGAACGCTACCAAGCCATAAAAGAGCGTATTAAAGGACTGAAAGACAAGCGGGCAAAATTGGCTGCGTGGTCATCATGCGAGTATAGCACAAATCTGTTGGACGAATATTGGATTCTGCGTTCTTTCCCTGCAATCATAAAAGAGTTTTCGGCAAAAGTCTCTGCTTTGAGTAAAGAAAAACGCCGTCTTGACAAGCAGGAAACAGAACGCCGTGCGAAAGAGGCTGGTGAACGTGAAGCCATTTCAAAAATCCAGAAACTTGCCAATGATGCTGTTCCGTTGCCGTGGAATTTGCCCGATGAGGCGACAATGAAAGAAATGATTGACGATGAAATATGCAAAGTCTGCGGTCGCCCTGCCCCCAAAGGTTCAGAGGCTTACGAGTTTATGTGCAACAAATTGAATGAATATCTTGCCCATATAGCAGCGGAAGCCAATAAAAATACAGCTACGAAAGAAGATGATGAAAAGCCGCTATTTCCCAATTCATTCATCAATGAGTTGCATTCTCGCCAAATTAAATTAAGTGGCGACACAGAGCAGGAGATTTCAAAGATTGCGACCACCATTTCTGACCGTTTGGAATTTGTCACCAAAAGAAAAGCCGACTTAGCGGAAGTTGAAAAACAGTTGCAAGAATTGGAAACGGAGCAGAACGATTTGCTGATGCAATCGGGATTAAGTGCGGAACTACTTGACAAGAGCATATCCGATTTGAGAGGCTTCTTTGATGCGAAGAGTCGGGCGGAAAGCCGTGTTTCCGAATTGGAAACCACATTGAAATTCAAGGAGAGCGCAAGGGCAGAAATACAAGAAAAGTTGTCGCAACTTGAACCGACAAGTTCGATGACACAGGTTTATCAGCGTGTTCACACCGCTTTTGAAAGGATAACCAAAGCCTTTTCAAATGCAAAAGAACAAAATATCAACAACTTCCTGCAAATGCTTGAAACTGAATCTAACAAGTATTTACAAAAGTTGAACAAAAACGATTTCTATGGTATAATTCGCATCAGAAAAACCATCAACAATTCAGCACGTATCGAACTTTACAGCGACAACGGCACACGAATTGAGAATCCAAACGGTGCATTGAAGACAACCATGTATATGTCGGTTCTGTTTGCCATCTCTCAAATCACAACTTTGAAACGCGAGCAGGACTACCCATTGATTTTTGATGCTCCTACATCTTCATTCGGTGGTTTCAAGGAGGACACATTCTACAATGTAATAGATACCATTGACAAACAATGTGTTATCGTCACGAAAGATTTGCTCAACATCGACAAGGCAACAGGACAAAAGACGTTAGATTCTGACACGATCAACAAGCTTTCTTGTTCTGTTTATCGAATTGAGAAAATTGAGCCTTTCAACGATAAGGATTTATCAACCATTCAAACAGTTGTTAAACAAGTAAGATAATGAATTATGGCAGCAGAAAAGATATATGATTTGTGGGCAAGCCGAAACCCACAATGGGAAAAGAGATACGAGGACAGTATCATCAAGAACTTTTGCGATTACGGTCGTGGTGCTACATCTTTGCGCGAAGACAGAGGCAAGGTCTTCGGCGGTGGTTATGAGATATTTATTGTAGCCTTTTTTATAGGACTGTATTTCAACCAAAAACGACAGCTCATTGAAGACACGCAGAAACGCAAGACTTTCGGTCAGCCCATTCAGTATTGGGGCAATTTGGATTCTGTCAAAGGACGAAAAGCCTACCCGAAACTTCGCGAGTACATTTTCACCGCCCTTATTGCCCGCACCGACATTGATTTCATCGCTTTAGAAAAAGGCGAAATGACATCGCGCAAAGCTGTCGATATGCTGATGCAGACAATGGAGGAATATGCTAATTGGGGTTTCCATTTCATGGAGGACAAACTCACCGATGACCCTAACTATTTCTTCCGTGAAACAGCATTCCTTGAAGTCTTTTTAGCTTTTGATGCCTCTGTACCCGAAAGCACAGACGAAGACGAGCCTGAATCGTTGGATTAAATCTATTGCCTATGAGTATTAGTGTTGTATCGAAGCCAAAGGAAAAACTCTTTCTCAATACATTGAAGTTTGAGTTCCCTGCCGAACCTGTAACGTTTTATTCCTTCCTCGCTCACTTATTCGCCACCGCCATAGCTACAAGGGTATAACAAGCAACTTCAATTTTTGTGCAAACGAGAGCAGTGTCGAACTTGTCAGAGCATTGCCGAGTGCAGCCGAAAATTGTTTTAACAAAAACATACGGATATTAGGCGATTGTACATTGCATTTTGTTTTCTGTTTTGGTCGAAGTGAAAATTTTACGTGATTTTTTCACGCAACATAAAGAAAAAAGTTGTATCTTTGCAACCGTGTTCAAACATATAATGTTATGCTGTTAAGAGTTTCATTTCAAAACATTTTTTCGTTTTATAGACGGTCGGATTTTGATATGTTTCCGAATCCAAAACGAGAAATATTCCCCAATCACATAAATGAGGCCGGGCAAATTCCCCTTTTGAAACATACTTTGATATATGGAGCCAACGGAGCCGGGAAGTCAAACTTCGTAAAAGTTTTGCAGTTCCTGAAATCGTTTGTGATTGAAGGCAACTTTCTTGATAAGATTGACTTGAAAGACTTCTTTTTTCAATTAGCCAAAACAAACAAAGAATCGATAAAGATCGAAATTGAATTTTTCACCAATGAGAAATACTATATTTATGGTGTTGAAATTCAACATTCTCAAAAGAATACAATAAACGAATACCTTCGCTTGTCTGGAATTGGAGAAAAAGACGATGAGACAATCTTTGAGAGAAAAGGCAACAACGTTTCACCGTCAACAGATAGTAAGCTTTCGGAGCAACTGTTGAAGAAAAATCAGAATTCTTCCATAATTTGTCTGAACAAACAATATCCAGTCATAAACAATGACAATCTGTCAAAAGTATATAACTGGTTTGAGAACGAGTTGAAAATTGTGACTATCAATACCCAAACGCCATTTTTGATAGATATGATGTCGAAAAACAAGCAGTTGCTCGACTTTGCCAACAAGCTTTTGTCGAACCTGAATATTACAGAGTCGCTTAAGGTGAGTGAAACACCCATTGACAAGTGGATGTCGGACAAAAAGAACAAGAACGAAATTCAGCAAATTCTTCAACGAACATCAATAACAGACCATTCGGGTGTATCGGCATTTTCAAACAACCGTAACAACTTCAATATAACAATGAAGAATGGCGAACAGATTGTTCAGGAATTTATGTTCGAGCAATTTGGCATAGATGGTTATAAAAAGAAAATGAGCATTACGACACAGTCGGATGGAACGGTCAGGCTGCTGACGCTTATTCCTGCCCTTTACGAAGCGAGCAAAGGCAATGTGATTGTTGTAGATGAAGTAGAAAACAGTATGCATCCGATGCTCATCTATCAACTGTTGAAATACTTTTTCAATAGCGAATCAAAAGGGCAATTGATATGCACTACGCATCTCACGTTGCTACAAGACCAGCAGGAACTTGTTCGTCCTGACGAATTATGGATGGTTGAGAAAGAGAATGGCAACTCGGTGATGCGTTCGTTCAACGACTACAAGATTCACAACACGATGAACATTCGGAAAGGATACGAAGAAGGGCGTTATGGCGGTGTGCCACGTATATCAAACATTGAATAATGGCAGCAGACAGACACTATCAGAAGGGCCATCCCGAAATTGAACCGTTGGAGGGTGTTGTGACAAAAAGCGATGTCGCGACATTCAACAGTGTAGCGAGTGTGTCTGTGCCAAAATCAAAATATACAAAACCAGAAGCATTTAAGATTCCACAAGCGTTGTTCGTCATTTATTCTGGCGGTACGGAAAGGGAAAAAGACTATTTCCGGCTGATTGACCGAAATTCAGACCTTTTCCCATTCGTAAGAATAGCATTCCATACCGAACCTAACTTTGACGAAGGAGGCAAACCGTCGATTGTCAGATTTGCGACGGAGAAAACAAAGGAATATCAAGAGTCTGCAAGCGATGAAAACACAGACTACTACTTCCTGATTACCGATGTTGACCATTTTGAACAGTTTTTGCCTGCAATGCAACAAGAATGTAATGCAAGCAATATAGAATTGATTATCAGTAATTCTTGCTTTGAAGTGTGGCTATATTATGCAGAAAAATCTGATCGTTGCGAAGGTTTTGAAATACCACAAAACACATTGGAAATCAGTTCTGCCTTCAAAACATGGACAAACACTCAAATAAAAGGTGGGCTGAAACCGACAAAAGCCATCTTCAACATTGAGCAGAACACGGTCAATGCAAAGCAGAACTATGTTGAAGAAAACGGCTTCCCGACCTTGTTTTCAACGCAGATGTATCGGTTGGCAGAACAGATGCTGCCGTATGTAAACGAGGGTTTGTCGCAACTAAGAAGAGATATTGAACGTAGAAAAATTGAACATAAATAATTGTATAATATAAAGATATAAAATATTGAAATAGAATAAAATAACATAGTATTAATTAACAGCATTGGCTATCGTTCGGATTCATCTGAAATGTGAGAAGTTTCTTGAATTAGTACCGAAAGAAGTTAGCAGATGCCGCGCCTTATGGCGTGGGTCTGACTTTCGGTATTATGGCACTTCTCACAGCCACAGATGAAAAGTTTAGGCTCACGCCTTTCTTTATGTCTGAATGAGAAGAAAATGCCCTAACAAAAGAAATTACATGGATAAATTAAAAGTAACAAAAAAAATAGTGATTGTATTGGTGGCAATACTGATGACAAGCTGTGTAAGCACAACCTACTTGAGTAATGGTTATGGAACACGGTACGTAACTTCTGTTAATTCATGGGGAAATTACAATTTGAGTGGTAAAACATTCTATATTGAATCGGGTAGCAAAGATGTTTCAAGTACCGATTTGGAGTTTAGAGAATATGCGGGCTATCTTACAGAAAATCTCAAATTGGCTGGTGCACGAGTCACAACAGATAAGAAAAATGCAGATATGGTAATTTTAATGAACTACAGCATTGCTGACGAATCATACGTTGAAACTGTTCCTGTGCCAATTTGGGGTAAAACAGGCATTTCGTCAATAAACACGACCAGTAACACAAGAAGTTCTGCTTATGGTAGTGCATATTCGTATGGAGGCTACACATCGGGCTCTGTATATGGTAGTTCTACAACGAACTCTCAAACCAATGTGAATTACAATTATGGCATTACTGGGTATCATAACGTTGATAGACGTGTAACTCAATTTGGACGTGCTGTGAACATTTATGCTTTTGACAATAAATCAACATCTTCAGAACCTATAATGTTATGGAAGACAAACTTATATTCAGAAGGTTCTTCAAGTGACTTTAGAAAAGTTATGCCATATATAATGTTTATTAGTTGGGGCGAATTTGGTAAAAACACAGATGGCTGGAATGAATATGTTGTGTACGAAAACGACTATATGTACAAATGCTGGAAACAAGGCGTTCTCTCAAATTCAAACTTAACCACATTCCCTAACTATCAGGAAACGAATGTGAGTAAGTATATGCAAATTGCTTTCGTTGAAAAACTTCAAAACGAAACAATTATATGCATTAGAAAAACGGGCTGTCAAGGTTGGTACGCATTTTCTCCATATACTTATCTTCAGTATAATGGCAAACGAGTGAAAATAAGTTATGCTGATAATTACGAGTTAGGTTCTAAAATTAGACAAGAGTGTGGAACACGATATATTAGGTTGCATTTCCCAATTAACTTAAATGGAGTGTCGTCATTTGACTTTGTAGAATATACAAATGCAAAAGAAAACGAGTATGGTTTTGTTTGGAAAGGAATAAGAACTAAATAAAAAAAACATGAAAAAAGTTAAATGCTACAATTGCGGCAAAGAATTAAGCGAAAAAGACATTACTCGCGAGCATATTCCTGCAAAGACACTATTTGAAGGATACGATGAGAACTACAAGGTAAATAGAATTACTATACCTGCGTGTTTTGATTGCAACAACAAATACAGTCCTACAGACGAGGAGTTTCGTAATATGATAGGCATAATTGCAAAACGTAAGGCAAACAATTCTATAGCAGATAAATCTGTCAAATCGATATTGAGAAAAGAAAATGGATTAGAGCGTCTTCATTTCAATCCTTTTGGGAAAGTTACTGGAGTTGAATTTTGCCAACAACCAATAGAAGAGTTTCACAAGAAGAATTTCAAAGGCTTGTTTTACTATCAATATGGTTATCCTTTATCTGATAATTATGAGTTAGCAGTAAATATTGACGAAAATGATTATAGCGAATTCACTTTAGGTGTTATTGGATATTTGAAAGAGTTTTTTGAATGGAAATATTCAGGACATAAAGACATATTATCGTATTGCATTCAGCCATTTAGATTCGGCATTAATAAAACGGACAAAAACGACCTTGAATTAAGCAATAATGAGAACATTATTGCAGGAGCATTTATATATAATCAAGAACATGCTGCTTTAGTTTTTGCTGTTAGAAAAGAATATCTTGAAGAAATTAAACGAAGTAAAACTAATGAAAAAATTTAGTAGCATGAATAAATTAGAAATCATCAAGTTGTCATTATTGGCAATAATTGCACTTTGCCTTGTTATTATTGTTATTCAAGGCTTTGTCGGAGGCACACAAGACGTGTACGTAAGAGGCGGAGATGTTGATGTCAGAGGAGATGTTCATGTCAGAGGATCTGTTTCTGTTGACAATACAGTTGATGTAAACTTATACGAAATTAATAATCGCAGGGATGTGTTTTTCAATAACCCAAGACGAGGTGATAAAGACAAGTATTATGTAATTCCAGTAACAGTAGAATAGATTACAATCACAAATATATCGCCCATAAGTATTGATATTTAGGCAAGGTCGGAACCGTCATCGGTTCAAGTTGGAAGGGCATCAGTTACATGCGTGGTCGTGCGCAGAGTGTCCGCAATCCTCGCACCGAGGGACAAATGGAGCAACGCAGCAAATTCTCGCTCACGCTCGATTTCCTGAAACCCATCACCGCCTACGTACGCACAGGCTACAAGACCTACGCCAACAAGCAGACGGCTTTCAACGCCGCAATGTCGTACATTGTGAAGAACGCCGTCAGCGGTGCATTTCCAAACTATGCACTCGACTTCTCGCTTGCTCTCGTGTCTCGTGGCAATCTCACGCAACCATTGAACGCCAATGCTACAATGTCGGCTGGCAAAACCACCATCTAGTGGACCGACAACAGCGGACAGGGTGATGCCCAAGCCTCCGATGTGGCGAAGCCGTGTTCAGCACCTCCGCAGCCACCCGTGCCGACCAATCCGCCGAACTGAATTTCCCTGCCGATTGGAACGGCGACACCGTTGAAATCTACCTCGGTTTCATTTCTGCCGATGGCATCAACGTTGCCAACTCAATCTATTTAGGCAGTCATTCAGTAGTCTAACCGCATTTGCGGATTATCTGTTTTCTTGCTCGAAAGTCGCTCACATTGGGCGGCTTTCTTTTTACCACCTCAAAATTTACAGATATGGATTACATCGACATCTTTCAAAACCTAGCCTTTCCTATTGCTGTGTGCTGTGTGTTGTTTGGCATAATGGTCTATTTTGGCAAGAAATGTATTGGCATCATCACCGATATGATGAAACGCTCAGAAACCGAACGCCAAGCCTACACCGATTATCTTCAGCGTAGCAATGCCGAGTTAGTCAGCACCATCAAAGAGAATACCCGCGCCTTTCTGTTTTGCTACGTCCTTATAGCTGTTGTGGATGAAGAGATAGCAGACAGATTTCGTGTCCGTTATCTCTACGTCGAAGACTTCTTTACACGTGAAAATACTCCACTCGAGAGCGTAGTTGCGGTAAGGCTCGGTGTCGTCCCATGTGCGGAGAGGAATGACGCGGTAGCCTTTGTCGGGGATGATATAACTCTTTGCGTTGGAAATTGATTTATAAGAACGTAAAAACACTGCGAGCGCGAGAGGTACTCACAGTGTGATGAAATGCCTATTGGGCGAATTGCATATATCGCTTTTGGAGGAACTCTTTCAGTCCTGAGTTGCCAATCTGATTGAAGACGAAGCGATAGTCCTCCCAACCGACATAGGGAACTTTATCAATGATAATATCATTGTAGTCAGCTTTGTATTTATCGTATTTCTCGCGTTCGTCATATTCTGGTTTCGGGCAGAATACGAGGTTCAGTAGCTCGACGTTGCAGTCGCTGATTTTAGACGCTTCGATGTTGTAACTCTTTTTGAAGACGGAGAAATTGTTTTTGACATCGTTTTTCAGCCCTCTAATGCCAAAGAGGTGAGTGATGGCTTGCTTGATGCCGTCGCCGTAGGCAAGTTCAGGCTTATGCTCGGCTTCAGTTATCAATTTTGCCAAATCACCGCTTTCGTCGACAATCCAGTTTTCATTGTAACTATAGCGTTTGCTCAATTCGAACTTTGAGCCACCTTCTGCATATTCGAGGAACTTCGATTCGATGAAGAGCAAGTGTGTCTTGCCGTCTTTTTTGCCGATTAGCAAGGCATCGAGATTAGCTGGCGCAGAACTTCCCTTGAGGGTTTTAAGTTTTACCTCAAAGTGAACCTCGGTGTAGTTTACTTCCTTGTATTTCAATGGATTGTCTTTGTTCACCCAATGCAGGAAGTTGTAGCAAAGCATAGAGGAAGAGTGGACGGCTGCAGCCTTGGCATACAACTCGTTGCCATTACCATTCTCAAATTCCCTGCGGAAATCGTCTTTCATCTCTTCTTCAAAGATGTTCTGCTTGTAGCTATCGAAATAGCCCTTTTTTGAAACATTGCCATTAAATTGCTTGCTCAATGTTTCTTTTAGTTTTTGAGAACTCATGATTTTTTTGAATTTGTTAGTTTCCTTACATACCTAATAAAATTGTTCACACAACTCGCTTCGCCTATTTCAAACGTTGGGATCCATTTACCGCCTTGTTTGGCAGACACTATTGATATGTGCGTTTTTTTTTGCCCAAAGACCTCATCTTCAACTAAATAGGTAGCTTCTCTCTTATCAGTCGAGGCAACAAGCAAAATTTCCTTGCCGTTTTGCTCAAACTCCACAATCCAATAGCCCACCAACCAGTTTCGCGCAGTGATGTTCTGGTTGACGGCACGCACTGCATTGTTTTGCAACAAGTCATGCGTCTGTTAGATATTGTTGGTCAATTGCGGGAAGTTCATTGTCGTCTGTATTTTATTTCATTCAGTTGTTGTTGTTCATTTTTTGCACTCGCTTGAAGTTGTGAAATCCGTATTTGTCATTTCGGCATCCATTACTTTATATTATACAAATAATTAGTTTGTAATCTGTTAGTTTAACTTTTTTATTTCATTCAATAATTTATTCGTAAGTAATATACAAATTTATCACTTATTCAAAATCAATTGCCGCAAATCGTCCTTGCTTGGGAGTTCTGCGTCGCTTCAATCTCATAGAACCGCCTTTCGTCTGCGTTCTCTATCCGCATAAGTTTAAGGTAATGCGACCAACTGAGGGTGAAATGTGGTGTGGTACCAGATTTCGTCAACACTGTTGACGATTTTTCAACAGGTTTATTTTCAGTACAATATGCAGAATATGTTTTATAGAAAAAACGCATTCTGTCAAGATTCTCTACCGAAAATCCCTTCCCGAATTTTGGCGTGAGGTAGGCGGAAATGTTTTTCAAAACCCCTTTGCCATATTCGGCGCGTTGGTTTCCGTTTTGTTCGTCCTCAACTATCAGACGGCCAATCTCATAATAGGTGTAAACCATTGTAACGTTCACGGCAGTTACAACTGTTTTCCTTGCCTCGTTTATGAGGTCGGCAATCTGTGTTGCCAACTTCCTTTCTGATATGTTTATTTCGTTGCTCATTAGCACAATATTGTCGTATTTCAACCATTCATATTTTTGGCGTAAAGCTCAGATTGTTAATATGTTAGTTTAACTTTTCTATTTCATTCAGTTGTTATTTTCGATCTAAATTATAATTCTTGTAATTTTTTTGCAAATATCTTTTTATCTGGTAATTGCAATTGATATTGAGCTACCATTGTCGGCGATAAACTTCGTGACAATGCATATTCAACAACCTCGTCGTCTTTGTCGTGGCACAAAAGAATACCTATGCTTGGATTTTCATGAGGTTTCTTCACATCGCGATCCAATGCCTCCAAATAAAAATCCAATTGACCAAGATATTCAGGTTTAAATTTGCCTACTTTTAATTCAAAAGCCACCATGGCACCAATCCCTCTGTGGAAGAACAGTAAATCTACATAAAAATCCTGACATCCAACTTGCAACCGGAATTCTTCAGCCATAAATATGAAATCGTTACCAAGTTCGAGTATGAAGTGTTTCATATTTGCAACCAATGCCTTTTGTAATTCCGGTTCGGAATGAGACTCTGGCAAACCAAGAAATTCGAGTACATACGTATCTTTAATATCGGGCAAAGCTAAATCTCTCACCAATGGTGAGAGTTTTTCGTCAGAACTATAGAGTTCGTAAAACTGCTTCATGCGCCATAGGTTCTTGTCGCTAAATCCTTTCGCATCAGGGATTTCTCTTGCAATAAACTCGGCAAGTTGCGACACTACGCCTTTGCCCCATTCCGCCTCATTAACTTTTCTGCTAATCTCCTTTCCTATTTGCCAATACAAGTCAACAAGAGTTCTGTTGGCAAATTCAAAAACAGATTGTTTGGCTGTTCGAATTTGCTGCGCCAAGTTCTCAAAAACTCTCTTTGTTGATGTGTCTATATTATATAAATCCGTACTCATATTGAAAAACAGTAAACGCTATGGTTTATATTAATATGTTAGTTTTAGTTGTGCTGGCTTTCTGTCATTTTTACCTAATTTCAATCTGCAAAGATAAATAAATTTCCGAAAGTTATCGGTTGAATAAAGAACTTTTTTATGAGAAATATACAAGTCTTTTCTTGGATTGGATTCCACGGTGTTGTAGCTTTGTGGGAGAAGCAAAGACAAGTCTCCTTTCGGCAAAATCGAACAGATACACCTCAAGGAAAGTCATGTTGGCAAACACTTGCGCTGTTTTGATATAGGTTGTGTAATCTGTCATGATGAGCGATGAGTGATTTTTGAAAGGAATTGCGAATAGTTTTGAATTGTTAATTTAAAGTGTAGGTGTTGCGGATGCCTGTCGACTCGACGAGTACCATTTTCTGCAACTTGCCGTCGGAGGTCCGGTAGGTGAGCTGCACCGACGAGTAGCCTCCGCGCGGCACCTTGCCTTTAACAGTCAAGGTTACGATGCGCAAATCGTTACTCTCGGTGATGGCAGTTTCGGCATTGATGGCTTTTGCAGCGTTCGTCCAGTTGCCGGCGAGGCAGTTGAGCAGCGTGGCACGCTTTAGTCTTACTGAATTGACCTTACTGGCATCCATCTCGCTTTTCTTGCCGTTCATATTGATTTTCACCATGATGCCATCGACGATAAAATACTCGCCTTCGGGATCGGTGTATTCCATGCTCAGATGTTCGGCCCCGTCGAAGGTCAGGTGACCGCTCTTGACGATGGTCTTGCCAGGGGCTTTCATCTCACGCGTCTGGGTAAAGTCGTCGTCGTAGGTGATGTTCTGTGCCGCCGCTGTCAATGCCAGCAGCAAAGTCGCGATGAAGATAGACAGTTGTTTCATAATATCCAATTAAATCTTTTTCGTCACGCTCTTCCTGTAGGCCGGAATCTTCATCAACGTGCGGAATGCGAAGGGTTGCAGCATATAGGAGAGCATTATTGTGGAGGCCATGCCGATGAGGGTGATGACCCCTATCGAACTGATGGCCGGATGCACAGCGAAGAGCAACGATGCCACCACGATGACGAGTATCACTGCCGAGAAGAAGATAGCCACCTTGTGCCACGCGAGTACCCGTCCGTCGCCGGTGCGTGCCTCGGCCAGCAGCCCCTCGGTGATGAAGATGCTGTAGTCCACACCCACGCCGAAGATGAAGGTGGAGATGACTATATTGATAAGGTTGAACTTGATGCCGAACAGAGCCATGTAGCCCTGCACCGTGAACCAGCTGATAACCATAGGCAGGAACGACAACAAGGCGGTGACGATGTTGCGGAACGAGAGGAGCAGGATGACCAGCACAAAGAGGGACGAGATCCACACGGCCACATTGAAGTCGTCGTGTATCATCTCCACCATACTCTTGCAGTAGTAGAACGGTTCCAGGACGAAAGTCTTGGGGTTCTTGAGTACGGCGTCCGTGACGCTGTCCTTATCTGACAGAAGCATCGCCACGTCGGTGAACACCATATATTGGCTGTCGGCGTTACATTCGATGAAGTTGCCCAGTAGCTCCGGCGGCACCACGTCGCTTTCTAACAGCGATGACGTCGTGTAGTCGGCCTCAAGAAGTCCTTCGAAGTCGGCAAACATATAGGGGTCCATGCCTGCGGCTTCAGCTTCTCGGCGCACTAAGGTCATAGCCTCGGCCTTGCGGCTGTCGCTCCAGAAGGCGTTCCATGCTTCTATGCGGCGTTGCTGTTTGGCTTGGCTCACGAAGAGCTTGGGTACCATGTCGTTATAGCTGTGTACCAGACCCTGCCGTTCCAGACTGTCGAGGATGGGCATCAGCCGCTCCGCGGCTTCTAAGGCCTCGTCGAGGTCGGTAGAGACGGTGGCGTAGTAGAGGTGCGCAAAGCCGTCGTTGTTCTTGGCGTTGAAGAGGTTCTCAGCCTCTACGATGGCGGGACGGCGGTAGTTAAGGTTGCGTAGGTCGCTGTCGAACTTCACGCGTGGCGAGAAGACGATGCCTACCAGCATTACCGCCGCTAAAAGGACAAGGAGACCTCTCTTGTGGTCGAAGGGTATGTTGTTGAGCTTCAGCACGGAACGGAAAGCGTGGCTGTCGGCGGTGGTGCGGCGGCGGGGCAGGAAATGGGGCAGGAACACTAAGGCGTAGAGTGTGCTTCCCACCAAGGCCAGCGAGGCGAAGAGGCCGAAGTCGCGCAGCAGGCTGCTCTCAGTGAAGAGCAGGCTGCAGAAAGCCCCCACGGTGGTGAGGCAGCCAAAGAACACGGGCGACGACTCGTCGCGCAGCATCTGCTCGGCGTCACCGGTGAAGAAGTGGTGTATCGTCACATGCAGGCAGTAGCTCAGTGCCACGCCCAGCACTATGACGCTGAGACCCAAAGCCATCAGTGACATGCCGCCTTGTATCCAGTAGATGCAGGCTAAGGCAAACACGGTGCCGTAGAGTATCGGCAGCAGCTGTTTCCAGAGGAAGGCCGCACTGCGGAAGAAGAAGCCAATCAACACTAATATCAGCAGCAACGAGAGACCCACCGTCAGTATCAGGTCGCTCTTGATGCGGCTGGCGTTGGACACGCTGGCCAAGGGGGAGCCGTGGGCATGGACCTTGACGCCAGGGTAGTCGGCCTCGAAGTCGTCGATGGTGCGCGACAGCATACGGTCAAAAAGTGTGCCAGTATGAGAATCGGACGACCTGAAGCTTGGTGCCACCCATGCCAGCGCCACGCTGGTGTCGCTGCTGTAGAAGTGGCCGTCAACAATCGTGTAGCCGCCTTGTACGCTCCCCAGCAGGTCGCCCATGATGGCATCGCGCAGACCCAGAGGATCGTAGGCCACCATCTGGGTAGCAGCACCTGTCTCGTCGGTCATCAGCAGTTCGTAGTTCTTTTTCATGCGTTCCCTTGCGGCTGCGGGCTCAAGGGCCTGGATGAAAGAGCTGTAGGCGGAGGTGTCAACAAATGTCGGCAGGTGCTCCAGCACATAGTCCAGTGCATTGAGGCCCGTCTCGGCGTCGATGCGGCTCAGTATGTTGGCGATATAGCCTGTCGCCGAATCGGCAGCCAGCAGGCGCTCCACAAATTGGTCAACCAACTCACCGCTCTCTTCTCTCCGCTTCCCACACTCCACTTGCACGTACACTTTATCTTTCAGTCCTATCGACCCGAAAGCCAGTTGGCTCTCGACGCTTGTCTCGGGCATCAATGCGAAGATATCCTCCTCGTACTTGACCTTGAGACCGAAGAATGCGAACAGAAGAAACGACACCACCATCAAAATGTACATCAATGTCTTGTGACGGTCGAAGAAATGGTAAATTGGCAGAAATAAGCGGTGCATAATAAAATAATAAATAAGTCGTTTTTTAAAATTGCAAAGATACGAAGATTGCGCGAGACGGTAAAATTTTTTGCCTATTTTTACCCAAAAGAGTAATTCTGACAAGAAACGTCATTTTTCTGTAAGAGTTGTCCTAAATATTTCCTATCTTTGCGAGGATTTTTTGTATCTTTCGAGAACAAGGAAAACATTGAAATATAAGGAAAAATATCGATATGACAACAACACAAGACCACAAAAGACGCGTAGTTATCACAGGGATGGGAATCTGGTCGTGTCTGGGCACTACCCTCGACGAAGTGAAAGAGTCGCTCTTTGAGGGTCGCTCGGGCATCGTTCTCGACACTTCGCGCAAGGAGTTGGGCTTCCAGTCGGCTCTTACAGCGGCAGTGCCACATCCGGAACTGAAGGGAGTGGTGGACCGTGCGCACCGGATATTTATGGGCGAGCCGGCGCAATATGCCTATATGGCAACGGACGCCGCTTTGAAGATGGCCGGGATGGACAGGGAATATCTTGAACATCACGACGTAGGACTCCTATATGGCAACGATAGCACTGCTGATGCCGTAGTGGCGAGTGTGGATCGCATACGCGACAAGAAAAACACCATGCTCTGCGGATCGGGGGCCATCTTCCAGTCGATGAACTCCACGGTGACGATGAACCTCGGCTGCCTGTTCAAGCTGCGTGGCATCAACATGACCGTCAGTGCTGCCTGTGCGAGCGGTTCGCATGCCATAGGTCTGGGAGCAGCTCTCATCCACTGGGGACTACAGGACTGTGTGGTCTGTGGCGGTGCCCAGGAAGTCAATGCATTTTCTATAGGCAGTTTCGACGGCATCGGAGCTTTCTCGAAACGGGAGGATGCCCCCGAAAAGGCGTCGCGACCTTTCGACGCGCACCGCGACGGCTTAGTGCCGAGCGGCGGTGCCGCAACGGTGGTGCTCGAGAGTTATGAGAGTGCCGTGGCCCGTGGAGCCACCATTCTTGGCGAGGTGTTAGGATACGGATTCTCCTCCAATGGCGACCATATCTCATCACCCAATGTTGAAGGACCAAAGAAATCGCTGCTGATGGCCATCGAGCAGAGCGGCATAACGAAAAAAGATATCGGTTACATCAACGCCCACGCCACCTCTACACCCGTCGGCGACGCTAACGAGGCCAAAGCTATATTTGAAGTCTTCGGTGATGATATGCCTCCCGTCACCTCTACCAAAGGCCAGACAGGCCATGAAATGTGGATGGCCGGCGCCAGCGAAGTCATCTACTCGATGCTTATGATGAAGAACCGGTTCATCGCCCCCAACCTCAACTTTGAGTGCGGCGATGAGGACACAAGCCGCCTGAACATACAAGCTACGCGTCTCGACAATTACGCTTTCGACACTTTCTTGTCGAACAGTTTCGGCTTCGGGGGAACTAATTCAACGTTGATTATCAAGAATATGTAATTGTCACACTGATACGTTAATAATTGGAATAAACACTGTTAATGATATGAAAAAAGAAGACATTATCAAAAAAATGAACGCCATCCTCGCCGAGGAGTTCGAGGTGGAAGAAGAACTCATCACCGCTGAAGCTCCTGTCAAGGAGACATTGCATCTCGACAGCTTGAGTCTGGTGGACATGATAGGGCTGGTGGAGGAAGAATTCGGCGTGACCATCAAGACTGAAGACGTCAAGACTATCAAGACCTTCGACGACCTATACAACTATGTTGCCAACAACATTTAAGACCGTTGACGAAGTCTGCCTGCTGCTGCCCCAGCGGCCACCGATATTGATGCTCGACAGCTTCGAATACATCGACGCCGGCACATGTTGCGGGACAGTGGAGCTGACAGAAAGAATGGTGTTTGCCGATGAAGACGGCAACGTGGCACAGGAAGCCGTGCTGGAGCACCTAGCTCAATGTGCGGCAGCCTTTATGGGCTATCGCCGTAAAATGAAGAGACAAGATGTCGTGTTGGGATTCATCGGCGACATCAAACGCTGCACATTCTATGACGTTGATTTCCATGTGGGCGACAAGATTGAAAGCGAGTTGCATACAGTATCGGAGGTGGGAAATGTGCTCATGGTCAGTGCCACAGCACGGACAGACGACGGACATACGGCAGTTGCCTGCACAATGAAATTAGCGAGTGCATAGAGGATGAATTGTTTCTATACAGTAACCGATGTCAAGGGCGAGAAGATGCATCTCCACCTGTGTGAGACGCATCCTGTTTATGAGGGGCACTTCCCCGGTCGGCCGGTATGTCCGGGTGTGATGACGATGGGGATGGTGCGCGAATGCGCCTCAAGGCTCATGGGGAAAAGGCTGGCTTGGAAAGAACTGAAGAGCTGTCGCTTCACGGGTATGCTCTATCCCGGTGACGACGTGACGCTCGTGCTGAAGGGGATAGAGGGGATAGAGGCTGAGATATCGAAAACATCTGCAGAAGGAGAGACATCGGTCATGTTGACACTTAAAGGTACCTTGATTAGTGATGGTTAAAAAAATATATTCTACCAATAAAGGCACTGAGTGCCTTACTCTCAGTGGTGCAGTGGTTATCGGAGGCGGCATCGGGGGTTTATGCTGTGCCATCGACTTGTTGAAGCGCGGCATCGCCACCTGCGTCGTGGAACAGGGGACGCGTGTGGGCGGAGCATTCACTTCTTTCCGCCGTGGCAAGACGCTCTTCGACACAGGATTCCACTGGGTAGGCGGAGCAGGGCAGGGCGAGATGATGTATCCCTTGCTGTGCCGGTACGGTTTGGACAAGTTGCCCTGGAAACGCCTCGACGACGAGGGCTTCAACGAGATACACGTGGAAGGGGAGGAGCCCTTTGCCATCCCTACCGGGACGGCAAACTTCCGCGAGTGTCTGTGTGAGACCTTCCCCGACGAACGCAAGGCCATTGCCAACCTAACTGCCACACTTGACGAGGTAGCCTCCCGTATTTACGACTCTCTCGACCCTGCGTGGAATATCATAGACAACCCGCTTTTCTCTACCTCAGCCTGCGAATATCTTGAGCGTGAGTTCCGCTCACCGCGCTTACGCCGGCTGATATGCGGCTGCGCCGCCAACACGGAGCTGACACCGCGTCTTCCGTTGTATTCCTTCCTGCAATCCATGGCTTCGTTTCTGCAAGGTGCCTACCGCCTACCGGGCGGAGGACAGCTGATTGCTGACACTCTCGTGGAGCGCATACTTCAACTTGGTGGCGATATCAAAACTAGTGTCATGGTGAACGGCATCATGCTTGACGGTGACACGGTCAGTGGTGTCACGACCGACAGCGGAGAGCTGCATGCCGACCTCGTCATCTCGACCATCCACCCTACTCTTACGGTAGGCCTGCTGCCCGAAAGCAAGTGCATACGCGGCATATACCGTCGCCGCATGACCAACCTGCCCAACAGCAGGGGATACCTCACGGTGCAGCTGCAACTCAAGTCCTCTACATTACCTTATCTGAACCGTTGTCTCTCGCTCCCTGAAGAACAGCTTTTTGTAAACTATGCCTGTCCCGAAGACGGAAATCCTTACGTCCGGAACATCGACCTGCTTGTCCCTATGGAATGGTCAGCCGTCAGCAGATGGAGCGACAGCCGCCACGGTCACCGTCCCGATGACTATTACATCTTCAAACAGCGACAGGCAGAGGAGTACATATCGATAGCGGGACGCCATATCGACGGCCTTGCCGATGCTGTTGAAAAGGTCTATACCAGCACACCGCTTACCTGGCGCGACTATACGGGCACAGTAGAAGGTTCGGCTTTCGGCGTGCAGAAACACAACGACAACTTAGCGGGCACCATCTTGTCCCCCGCGACACCTGTCCACGGACTCTATCTTGCCGGCCAGAGTGTCACACTTCACGGCATGCTTGGCACCATGATGTCTTCGGCACGCCTAAGCGAAAACTTGAAACTTAAAACTTAAAAAATGAATACAGTCGTTAATACAATCCGCTATGCCTTAGTTACAGGCGGTTCGCGCGGCATAGGCCGTGCCATTTGCCTGCGCTTAGCCCGCGAGGGGTTTGCAATCATCATCAACTATCGCTCCAACAGCGATGCTGCCACAAAGGTCAAAGCCGAGATAGAAGCGGAAGGCGGCAAAGCCGAGTTGCTGCCTTTCGACGTATGTGACTTCGAGGCCACCGCCAAAGCCCTTGCTGATTGGCAGAACAGCCATCCCGGCGAATACATCAGCGTGCTGGTCAACAACGCCGGAATACGTCAGGACAATATCCTCTCGCTGATGAACGGCAAGCAGTGGCACGATGTCATCGATACCACACTCACAGGATTCTACAACACCACATCGTCCCTCGTGCAGAAGATGATGCGCAAACGCTTTGGGCGCATCATAAACATGGCCTCTGTTAGCGGTATGATGGGATTGCCTGGCCAGTCGAATTACTCTGCCGCAAAAGCCGGCCTCGTAGGTGCTACCAAAGCCTTAGCAAAGGAGTTGGCTCCACGAGGCATCACCGTCAACGCTATTGCACCGGGATTCATCGAGTCCGACATGACCGCCGACCTTGACCGCACAGAGATAGAAAAGAGCATCCCCGTAGGCCGCTTCGGTACCCCCGACGAAGTGGCGGCTTTAGTAGCTTTCCTTGTAAACGATGAGGCAGCATACATTACCGGACAATGTATCTCCATCAACGGTGGTCTATATACATGATATTTTTTAAAAATGAAATAAACATGGCGCAACGACCTTTTTCTCTTAGAATATTCTATGCATACACATCGATAGCAAAGAGACTCTACTATCGGCACTGTCATTACATCGACATGCAGAACATCCCTGCCGACGGCAACTCGGTGGTCATGGTGGGAAACCACCAGAACTGCATGATGGATCCCCTGAATGTCGAGTGGGCCATGCGCAACCGCAAGCCCTACTGCTTGGTGCGCGGCGACGTGTTCAAAAAGAAAATAATATCCTCTTTCCTTCACTGGGTGGGGTTGCTGCCTGTCCGGCGACTGAATTTTGAAGGTTATGCAGGCTCCAACGCCAAGGAAGCCAACAGCAAGACATTTCAGGCCGCAGAAGAGCAACTCTTAGCCGGCAGCACTATCATCCTCTTCCCTGAAGGAGGGCATCAGGACAAGCGCTGGCTGGGCTACTTCTCGCTCGGATACCTCAACATGGCATTCGAAGCAGCCGAGAAGTCGGGCTTCCAAAGGGAAATATACATCATGCCTTTTGCCCACCACTATGAGAACTACTATCTGCCACGCTACGACTTTGCGCTGCGTATGGGCACCCCAATACCCCTCTCGCCATTCTACAAGAAATATCAAGAGAAGCCCCGCACCACCATGCGCGAGGTGAACCGCCTTGTGGAGCAGCAGATTAGCTCCCTGATGCTCAACATCACCGACCTTGACCACTATTTCGCCATCGACACCCTGCGTTGCAGTTCTGTCGGCAAAAACTATGCTGTACGCCACGGATTCAACCCCGGGAAACTCCCCGAACGATGGGAGTCGGACAAGAAGTTATGCCAAGCTCTGTCGTGCAACGATGAGGCTGCACAACTGCTTGATGAGACTCGCACGGTGGCAGAAGAGGTTGTGAACGGTGGCATGCGCACATGGGTCGTCGAACAGCGACCGAGATGGTTGCGGCTGATAGCCCAGAGTGTCTTGTCGGTACTTCTCTTTCCCTTGGCCCTTGTCGCCATGCTCTGCACCTTCCTCCTCTTTCTCGTACCACGGTTTTTCTACAATATAAAAGTCAATGGTTTTGTGGACGTCATGTTTCGCAGCACATGGCAGGTGGGAGCTGCCATTTTCATCGGCATACCACTGATGTGGCTGTTGCCGACCTTGATACTTTTGTTTATCCGTTGGCCTGTCGCTCTCATCTATCTCGTGGCGTGGCCCTGTCTGCTTCTCTTCGAGTCGTGGTACCTGCGCTTCACGGCCAAGACAGCCGGCATCTGGCGCTACCTTCGCCGCCCTGACCGCTACCGTCTCTCCGACCGGTGGCAGTCAATTTGCGATAAGCTGTCTTTTGACGTAAAAGTTTAGAGTTGTATGGCCGGATTGTCATAATATCTACTACTCGTTGACAATCGCTTCACGGACGGCGTCCCGGACAGTGTCCACCTTTTTCTCGAAGCGGTTCACTCCTGCGACTGCAAGAATGTAGGAGAGGCCGTTCATGATGACGCTAAGGCCGATGAGAAAGACGCCTGCAATGCAGATCCAGATTTTGTTTGCTTGTTTTTATGATTCAGATTATTGCTGTCCGCTAAAACTCTAAATAGCGCGATTGCTATATCCGCAATACCGATAAATAAGCGTTGCAGATTATTTTTTGCAAAGGTAAGCTTCTAAAATGTGTACCTTTGTTCATGTTATTGATGTTTTGTAGCAAAAACAAAGGTAACAAAAAAAGGTCCGCTTTCAGAAATGTTCGGATTCGCTACAATCTCGCATTAAAGCGACATAGATAAAATTAAAGACGGACTTTCATCCGTCTTCGCCGTACATCCTCAGGGATTCGAACCCTGGACCCATTGATTAAGAGTCAATTGCTCTACCAACTGAGCTAAGGATGCATCTCTTTTTCAGCGTGCAAAAATACAGCATTTTTTAATACGCGCAACAAAAATCGCAAAAATATTTTTCAATACTCTTTATCATTGAAAAAATTACTACTTTTGCAAAAAATTTTGAAAACAACAATTAAAAATAAATTATCATGGCATTTAACCTCAGAAACAGAAACTTCCTGAAGCTTTTGGACTTCACACCGGAAGAAATCAAGTATTTCCTCACCTTGGCGGCTGACCTCAAGAAGGCCAAATACACCGGCACTGAGCAGCCGAGAATGAAAGGCAAGAACATCGCCCTCATTTTCGAGAAAACCTCGACACGCACACGCTGCGCCTTCGAAGTCGCCGCCAAAGACCAGGGTGCTCACGTCACCTATCTCGGACCCACAGGCTCACAGATCGGCGTCAAGGAATCGATGAAAGATACAGCCCGCGTGCTCGGTCGCATGTACGACGGCATCGAATACCGCGGCTTCGCACAGAAGACAGTGGAAGAACTCGCCGAATACGCCGGCGTACCGGTTTGGAACGGCCTCACCAACGAGTTTCACCCGACACAGATACTCGCCGACTTCCTCACCATGCAGGAACATGTCGATAAGCCTCTCAACCAGGTAACCTACGCCTACATCGGCGACGCACGCTTCAACATGGGTAACAGCCTCATGGTGGGTGGAGCAAAGATGGGCATGGACGTCCGCATCGTGGCTCCAAAAGAGCTGCAGCCGGCCAAGGAACTCATCGACACATGCAAGGCAATAGCCAAAGAGACAGGTGCCAAGGTAACAGTGACCGACAACGTCGAAGAAGGCGTCAAAGGATGTGACTTCCTCTACACCGACGTGTGGGTGTCGATGGGCGAGCCGGCAGAGGTCTGGAAACAGAGAATCGACCTACTCCGTCCTTATCAGGTCAACCAGAAGATGATGGACATGACAGGCAACCCGAACTGCAAGTTCATGCACTGCCTCCCGGCATACCATAACCTTGAGACACAGGTAGGACGCGACGTCAACAAACAGTTCGGTCTGGACGGCATCGAGGTGACAGAAGAGGTGTTTGAAGGCAAGAACAGCATAGTGTTCGACGAAGCCGAGAACCGCATGCACACCATCAAAGCCGTCATGGTGGCGACACTTGGCGACTGATTTCAAATATCAGATAGTATCGGTAAATGCCCTATTTCGATAGGGCATTTACACTTTAAAACTCTAAACTAAAAAACTGACTCTCAACTCTACACTCTCAACTCTCAACTCTAAACTAAAATGTACAATCTCCTCACAGGCTCAGGTGTCGGACCGACTGTTTTCTATCTTGCCGTGGCGATATTTTTAGGATTGCTTTTAGGCAAGATAAAAATCGCTAACATCTCGTTGGGAATAACGTGGGTGTTGTTTGTCGGCATCCTCATCAGCGCGTTAGGCGTGACGCTCAACCACGATATGCTCCACATTATCAAGGAGTTCGGATTGATATTATTTGTCACCGCCGTGGGTCTGCAAGTAGGACCGGGATTCTTCAAATCGTTCAAAAAAGGCGGTCTGGCGATGAATCTCATGGCGTTGACAAACGTCGGACTCGGCGTATTGTTAACCGTGATAATCTCAAGAGCGTCAGGCGAGAGTCTCACCGACATGGCAGGCGTTTATACCGGTGCCATCACCAACACGCCCGGCCTCTCGGCGGCACAGCAAGCCGTCAACGACCTCGGTATCAATGGTGCCGCCGACCGTTTGGCGGCAGGCTATGCGGTGGCATATCCCTTGGCCGTCGTGGGGATGATTATGACATGTATCATTTTGCGCCCCTTGTGCAGGATTGACTTGAAGAATGAACCTGCGGTTTTTGAAACGGTATCATCCGATGATACAATTTCATCCGGACATGCGACGTTACGGCAACCGTTGATTCCGTTGTTCATCATCATCGCCATCGGCATTGTCATCGGTTCCATCCCGATTCCGGTGGGCATGGAGGCGCCGTTGAAACTCGGATTGGCCGGAGGGCCGTTGGTTGCCGCCATCATCGGAGGATTTCTCGGCGTGAAAAAAGGCTGGTTTGACACCGATTTCACCGAGGGCAAGGGCGTTCACATGCTGCGTGAGGTGGGGATAGCGTTGTTTCTCGCCGGCGTGGGCCTCGGGGCGGGCGGCGCATTCGTCGAAACGGTAAAAGTGCATTACATCTGGGTGCTTTACGGTGTCATCATCACTATGGTGCCGCCGATTATCGTGACTTTGTTCGGCCGTTTAGTGTTGAAAATCAATTACTACACTCTGATGGGATTTATCGGAGGCTCGCACACCGACCCGCCTACACTCGCTTTCGCCAACAACATAGCTCCGGAAGGCTGCAAACTCCCGAACATGGGATACGCCACCGTCTATCCGCTGACGATGTTCTTGCGAATCTTCACGGCGCAGCTGCTGGTGCTGCTGGCGATGTAAAAAATATTTGCTTAATACAAAAAAGTTTATTATCTTTGCAAAGTCAAAAAATTATAAAGATATGGCAACTTATTCACTAACTATTAATGAGAGAAAAAGTGCAGGAAAAGCACTGTTGAATTATCTTTTATCTCTTGATTTTGTTAAAATCGATAAAAAAAATGGTCTTGACCAAGCCATTGATGATTTCAAAAACGGAAATACCGTTAAGTGCAACAATTTCGACGATTATCTGGAAAAGATAAACTCTTGATTATGTATAAAATCGAGTTCTCCTGCAAATATAAACAATCATACAAACTTGCAATTAAGCGAGGTCTTGATGTTAATATGCTTAATGAAGTGGTAAAACGTCTTGCCAATGGTGAAAAACTTGAGCCAAAATACCATGATCATGATTTGATAGGAGATTATAAAAACTATCGTGAATGCCATATTCAACCAAATTGGTTACTTGTTTATCGTATATTTAAAAACAAATGTTTATTATATCTTCTTGATACAGGCTCCCATTCAGATTTGTTCGGATAATTGTCATTTTACATGAAAAACTACTACTGATACGTTAATTTTTTCGAAATTAATATGCAAAAAATCAGGCCTTTTAATTCTCGAATAAAATTTGCAGACTGATTTTTGCATATCCTAACAACCTCCGCGAACTTTGCCGCTTGCTTTAGCAAGCATCAAATAGTGGCAGTCCAAAAAAATTCTGCGTTTTCTGCGAAATCTGCGAGAGAAAATATTATCTTTGCAGTTTGAAATATTTTGAAAAATGGAAAAGAACTTCAAACGTTATCTGATAACCACGGCTTTGCCATACGCCAACGGCCCCGTGCATATCGGACATCTCGCTGGCGTTTACGTCCCGGCCGACATCTACGTGCGCTACCTCCGCATGAAAGGCGAGGACGTGCTGTTTGTGGGCGGCTCCGACGAACATGGAGTGCCTGTCACCATCAAGGCTGAGAAAGAAGGCGTAACACCGCAAGATATTGTTGACCGTTACCACGAGATGATTAAGAAATCGTTCGAGGACTTCGGCATAAGCTATGACATCTACTCTCGCACCACCTCGAAGATTCATCACGCTACGGCGTCGGAGTTTTTCAGCAAATTATATAACGAAGGCAAGTTCATTGAGAAAGAGACGGAGCAGTTTTTCGACCCGGAACGAAACAAGTTCCTGAGCGACCGCTATATCATCGGAACATGCCCTAAATGCGGCAACGACCGCGCCTACGGCGACCAATGTGAGAAATGCGGCAGCACACTCAGTCCCGAGGAGCTTATCGAGCCGCATTCAGCCATCAGCGGCGCAAAGTTAGTGAAAAAGATGACGAAACACTGGTATCTGCCACTCGAACAATATGAGCAGTGGCTTCGCGAATGGATTCTCGAAGGCCATAAAGAATGGAAACCTAACGTCTATGGTCAGGTGAAGAGCTGGCTCGACGGCGGACTGCAGCCTCGCGCCGTCACCCGCGACCTCGACTGGGGAGTGCCGGTGCCTCTCAAAGACGCAGAAGGCAAAGTGTTATACGTGTGGTTCGACGCACCTATCGGATATATATCAAACACTAAGGAGATATGCGCCCAACGTGGCGACGACTGGGAGAAATGGTGGAAATCGGACAACACCAAAATGGTGTGTTTCATAGGAAAAGACAACATAGTGTTCCACTGCATCATCTTCCCGTGCATGCTCAAGGCCTACGGCGATGGCTTCATCGTGCCTGAAAACGTGCCTGCCAACGAGTTCCTGAACCTCGAAAACGACAAAATCTCGACCTCGCGCAACTGGGCAGTGTGGCTACATGAATATCTGCAGGAATTCCCGGGAAAACAAGATATTCTGCGTTATGTGCTGACAGCTAACGCTCCTGAGACAAAGGACAACAACTTCACTTGGAAAGACTATCAGGACCGCAACAACAACGAACTTCTTGCCATCTTCGGCAACTTCGTGAACCGTATCATAGTGCTGACGCATAAATATTATGAAGGTGCTGTCCCTGCTTTGGAAAACCTCAATGAGCGCGACAAAGAAGTCATCGCCGAGATGAACGAATTTCCGGCAAAGATCGGGCATCTTCTTGATACTTACAAATTCCGTGAGGGCGTCAACGAGCTGATGAACCTCGCGCGACTCGGCAACCGTTATCTCACTGAGATGGAGCCGTGGAAGTTGGTCAAGACTGACCCGGAGCGCACCAAGACAGTGATGGCATTGTCGCTGCAGATAGTGGCAAAACTTGCCATTTTGAGCGAGCCGTTCCTGCCATTCAGTGCTAAGAAACTCCAAAAGATGATTGGCTTGGAGGTCACAAGCTGGAACCAGGCAGACGCCACCGTCTTGCTTGACGCAGGTCACGTCATCGGGCAGCCTGAACTGCTGTTCGAGAAGGTGGAAGACAGCGTTGTGGAGGCACAGATCAAGAAATTAGAAGATACCAAGAAACAAAACGACCTTAATGCTTGGAAACCCAACGACGTCAAGCCTATCGTGAGTTTCGATGACTTCGGCAAGGTTGACATCCGTGTGGGTACCGTACTCGAATGCGCCAAGGTGCCGAAAGCCGACAAGCTGCTGCAGTTCCTCATCGACGACGGCATGGAGAAACGCACTATTGTTAGCGGCATCGCAAAGTTTTACCCCGACCCGCAAGTGCTTGTGGGCAAACAGGTGTGCTTCATCGCCAATTTCGAGCCACGCAAACTCAAAGGCGTTGAAAGCCAAGGCATGATACTGTCTGCCGAGGACAAAGACGGAAGGTTAGTCGTTGTTTCGCCAAGCGATACGGTGACTCCCGGTTGTTCTGTGGGCTAACTTATTGAAAATCATCAATGTAACATCGGGTAGAAGGCATTTTCGATATGCTCTATCCGATGCTCGTTGTTTTTGTCAATCACTATAGCCACGATGTCGAAGCGCACGTCAATGTCGAGATTGTGGCGTTCAACGTATGCATTCGCAGCCCATATCAGAAACTGCTGTTTATACCTATCGACAGTCTCTTCGGGGTCAACGAGATATGTGGTACGTCGTGCGCGCACCTCCACAATCACAAGCTCGTCGCCGTCTTTCGCGATGATGTCGATTTCCTTGTGACCGCAGATCCAGTTCTGTTCCAGAATTTGATAACCTTTCGCTATCAAAAAATCTCTCGCTAACTGTTCGCCTAATTTTCCTAATGCGTTATGCTCTGCCATTTTTACCTTGTTATGACGACTTTCATCGTTTTTTCCGTTCCGCCAAGGATTTTTACGAAATATACCCCGGCATTCCACCGACTTACGTCGATGCTCCGGTTCCCGCTGAAAGCGAAACGTGCCATCTCCTGGCCTTGCGCGTTGACAATTAGCACGCTGAGGTTGCCGTGTGTATAGTCGCTGCTGAAATTCAGCTGGTTGTTGGCAGGATTAGGGTAAATGTTTACGTTGAATGCCTCAGGCGTCGCAATTTCATTGACGTCGCTGATAATCTCGATGTCATTACTATAACTAATCACTTTTCCGGCGAGACGCAGCAACGGGTTATCGGGAGCGGCGCATAGCGTACAGTTGTTCTGTCCGTCAACGCAGTCGGGATAGTTAGGATGGCACTCGTCGATATAAGTAGGGTCGAACTGATAGAACAGTTCAGCATTACCCCGTGACACATATTCATCGAGACTGAAGTCCCATACCATGGCGATGCTGCCTGGACACCATCCCGAGCGAGAATATGTCCACGTGCCATTCTGTGGCTGGCATCCGTAAGGATTAGGGTTGCACGCCTCCCAGTTGTGCTGGTCATATTTTTTAACATTATTGACATAGATATGATGTGTAGCTTCGAGAAATTCGGCGGCATTGCCGGTGTTGTAGCAGCCGTTAGTGCCGCTGCTCCAATTATGGCCTGTCGTCGTAATCTTGAGGTTAGCTTTCTCGGCTCCTTCCGGGAATGTGTAATTAATGACGGGTACCGGCTGTTGGTTGGCGTAGTCACCGAAGCTATAAGTGTCGAACCATATCTCTTCCACGTTCACATACTTGTATTGAGGTGTTCCTTTGGTGAGGTCGAAAGTCAGGACAGGGTTATAGCCGTCGCCGTTCCACGTCTCGAAATAAAGTTCAAACTCCACAAGTCCTTGAAGCACAGTGGTATAGTCGGTGACGTCGAGGTCGGCGGAGCATTCCACGCCAAACGGGGTGATATAACGGAACAATTCCATCCATTCGCCACGATAGTTACGCACTTTCACGCCGCCCACGCGGTCGTAAGTGTCGCATGTGCCTACGCAGTTGTGTTGGTAGTCAGCCCTGATGTGGTTGAATGCGCCCACATGCTGGGGCATCTCGTAGTTGCCTTGTGCACTCATGTGGCTCGGTGAGACGACGAGGTCGCCGTTCATCGTGGTGACGCTCATATTATCGTAATTATCTGATATTGAGAAAGATACGGTCTCTGTAGTGACTTTTCCTCCACTTGTTGTCATGTTCACTGTCATAGTGTAGTCACCGAACGAGGTAGGTGTCCATAGACCGAAGAAATAGCCGTTGGCGGGGTCGTCGGGATATGCGGTGGTGAGGTTGATGTCGTTACCGTCGATGGTGGCTGTCACCTCCTCGAAACGAATGGCGTCAGGGTGTTCGATGTAGGCACTGAGGCATATCACCATAGTGTTGAGTTCCGGCATCAACACGGTGCTGCCGTCGAACGGACGGCGTATGGTGTATGTAGGGGTGTAGTTCATCGGGTCAACCACCTGGAACGTCTTAATGACGTCAGGAGCTGGCAACCAGTTGTCGTTGCCGTCCTGTTTCGCCTTAATCTTCACCGTTCCTTCCTCGCCAGTAAGAGTGAGAATGTTGCCAGATAGCGTAGCAGGACCTGAGAGGTATTCAAACGACACCGGCAATCCTGATGTCGCGGTGGCTTCAAGGGTGATTGGGTCGTTGATAGTCAGTTGTTTAGGGATGTCAGGCATGCTGATATATTGCACGTTGCCTTCAGGCATCTGACGTACGAGCAAGTTGTCGAAGCCGCCTATGGCACCTTGTGAGTGGAAATACACAGCATTCCACATGTGGAAGTCGTTTTTATCGCCGGAGTTCGGAGTAAGTTCCATGTTTATCTCAGTCATGTCGGCAATCTGCATCCATTCGCCCCAGCCAGCCGTCTCGTCAAACTCCTTGACGAAAACAGTCACCGAGCCTGTGCCGTTGTTGGCGTTAAAGTCGAACGACATCTTATAACGTGCCCAAGCCGATTCTTGTTGGTAAGACGTTGATAGTATCCCGTCCCTTTGCGGGAACGATAGGGTAGGATAGTTATTGTCGTTGCTGCCTTTCACGCCGAGACAGATGCCGCCATCGCCGTCGGTCATCCCGGAAAGGATGTTGCCATCGCCATCGGCGTCGAAGCCAACGCCAACGAAGACGCCCCACCAGTTACGACAGAGGTCGAACTCAAAATCGATGATGCCGCCGTTTTGGAAGTTGAAGTTGAAGTTGTTGTCGGCATAACGCGTCGCCGTCCTGCCCACGCCGGGACCGCCGTAAGGATAAAATATCGCCAACGACTCGTCGGGGGAGAGCAATGAGCCGGAAGCATACGTCACATCGAAATCCTGTGAACTGCCCGCCGTCTGGTAATGTGTCGTCCATCCGTCTTGACCGTTGAGGTTCTGACTGCCTTCGTCGAGATTATTGAAATCGTAAGTGTACTCAACTTGCGAAAAACCTGTTATCGCTAAGAAAATCAATAGGATAGAAGTGAATAATCTTTTCATTATGATTAAATTTTAAATGTTATACAAACACACATCTTGGAAAAAATCTAAAGAGAAAATTCCAAAACGTGCAATTTTTTTCTTTCGCAAAGATATAAAAAATCTTTTAATTAAAAAAAACATCAGGACTTTTTCATCATTTGCAGCCATTTTCTATAGCCGAAGACAGCAAAAACGGTGTAAATGCCGTAGATGCAGGCCTTGAAAGGGATATCTTTGTAGATATAGAGAGCACAACAAAAGGCATCGACGACGAGCCATATCAGCCATTGCTCGGCATATTTCTTAGCTAAAGCCCATAACGCTATGATACTCAATGCTGTAATGAAAGCATCGGTGATAGGAACAGTCGAATCAGTATGTCTTGACAGGAACCAATAGATGGTGAACCAGATAATCGCGAAAACCAAAATAACAGGAAAAATATGTTTCAATGGAAAATGTATTATGCCATGAGATATCTTCGTTTCTTCAGGTTGGTCGGAATGACGTTTTTCTTTGTATTTCCAGATAATCCAGCCATAAACAGCTGCGATACAATAATATATTGCCATTCCGAAGTCGGCGTAGAGGCCTGCCTTGTAATAAAGAATCATATCTATGGCCGGCATTACGATACTTGCCAGCCACAGATAGATGCTTGCTTTGTACTCAAGCCATAGATAGACGAGGCCTACCACAAAGCCGAGAACATCGAGTAAACGCAGCGTATTCATTTAAAAACGGAGCGTCAGGTTGGCCATCATCGTGAAGCCAGCCATCGGGATATAGCCGATTTGGTAATAACGGTTGTCATTAGGATGACCGCCACTTTCACAGATTGCCGAATAAACCCATCCGTTTGCAGCATAATGACGGTTGAAGATATTGTTGAAATTTACTTTGAAAATAGCTTCTTTCACGAAGATTTTCTTAGGAATATATGAATAACTCAAGCTGACGTTCGATGTGGTGTAAGCCGGCAGCGAGCGGTCGGTGTTTTCTGTGTTGTCGAGATATTGACGTGAGACATAGTTAGTGTGCCAAACTGCCTGAAAACCTTTATGATGGAAAGTTACGAAGCCGTTGAGAATTGTCGAGGGCGAAAACGCGAGCGTAGAGTTGCCATAGTGTATCGTCGTTGTGCCATTGTCCCAATCTTCGACTACCTCGTCAAAGTTTTTGATTTTGTTCTGGCTCAACGCAGCGTTACCTTCGATGGTGAGCCACGATGTAGCGTAGTATGTGGCCTGAAGCTCGATACCCATGCGGTAAGAATCCTTGATGTTTGTGGTGAGAAATTCGCCGATGTCGCTCACTGCTCCTGTCTGTACAAACTGATTGTCGTAATCCATGTAGTAGAGGTTGGTACCTGCCTGCCATTTTGCGCCGCTATAGGTGTAACCGACTTCATAATCAATAAGTTGTTCTGGTTTAGGGAAAGGGTAGGAGCCGTTGTCGGTGAAGTTGTTACGTTCTGGCTCGCGGTGGCTCACTGCGATGGAGCCGTAGGCATGATGTCCGTTGAGATGCCATGAGAAACCTGCCTTGGGGTTGAAGAAATTGTAACTTTCGTTGATGTTGAGCGGCTGGTTGTAATAATTGCCTGTGGCATCTTGATAGAATTTATCGTTCACGCCGTCGGTTTTGTAGCTAACGTGACGATATTGCACGTCGCCGAAGACAGCCCAATTCTCGCCAATGTCGTAAATAGCTTTGAGGAAGATGTTGCCGTCGAGTTTGTGAGCGTCGGAATCGTAATATTTATAATCACCGTTATTGAGGTAAGTGTTTGCCATCTCATTGTTAGCCATATAGTTAAGATATCCGAAATGGTTGCCGTCGAAGTTTTGCAGCGAGAAGCCACCTACCAAGTCACATTTGTCTTGTCGATAGTGAGAGAAACTCCACATGAAGCCGTAGGTGTTTTGTGTGAGGCCTTTTTTACGGACGAAATCGGTCCTTTGCACGGCTGTTCCTTCGCTGTCGGTGAACGTGAGACCGAATTTCGAGAGTTTGTCGTTCGGGCGAAACTCCTCATAGAAGCCGTAGCCGTAGGTATAATGCAGTGTAGCGGCTGTTTTCCAGTTTCGGTTGATTCCCAATGCTACCGAGAGGATGTTATGGTCCTGCCAGAAATTATCTGTTGTCTTGTCCCAATATTTTCCGTTATTGAGCTTGTAGCGTGCCGTGAGGTAGTTACCGTTTCCGTCTTTAATGAAATTTCCGGCCTCATCAGTGACGAGATATTCATAAAGGTCGTTATATCTTCCTAATCCCATGTTATACAAATCTTCGTAATTCTTGATACCTGTGTTGATGCCGTATGTGCCGTCCATGAGGCTCTTACTGCCGTTGCCTGCCGTGACGCCGTTCCATGCCTGGCCTGTGTTTTCGAAGTTACCTATGTTTTTGTAACGAATCTGGAAATTATTCTGCACCCATGTAGCACCACCGTAGAACGAGCCGCTACGTCCTTGTGTGCCGTGTATAAAACCGTCGGTATTAGTCTCATGATAGGCTCCGTCTATGATGAGATGTTTCCAGATGAGTCCCGTGGAGGCTTTTGCACCGAAATTGAATGTGTTAAACGAGCCGTAAGAGCCTGTCACCTCGCTGCTTGGGATTAGCGATGGTGTAGCTGACAACAATGCCACTGTGCCGCCGAAGGCACCGTCGCCGTTAGTGGATGTCCCCACGCCACGTTGTATCTGCACTGAGCCTAAGAAAGAGCCGTAACTGTTCGTGTTAGCCCAAAATACACGTTGGTCTTCAGGCGAGTTAAGAGGTACGCCGTCGAGGGTGACGTTGATACGTGAGTCGCTGGTGCCACGGATGCGCATATAGCTGGTGCCGGTACCCACGCCGTTCTCGCTCCACGCAATGATACCCGGCGTCTTTGAAAATAAGAACGGCAGCTCTTGCCCCGTCGAGGAGAAATCGTCAAGATCCGTCTTTTTGATGTTAGTTACCGCGAAAGGCGCGTCTTTCTGTACCCTGACACCGCTAATCACCACTTCCTGAAGCGTCTCAAATTCTGTGGAATCGAAAACGATTTTTACATTTTGCGCTTTCACACCTGCTGCAATAAGCAATGTAGCAATACCTAAAAAAATTCTTTTCATTTTTTGAACCTTTAGTTAATAATAATGTGAAGGGGAAGTTGGTAATATCCATCCCTACGCCGGCATTACCCGTATCAGGTAGAGGGTATCATCTCAGCCCGCAAAGAGCACCCCTTGATTTACGCTGCAAAGATATAGCTTTTTTTGATGCCATTCGGTAAAAAATCTTAAAAAAAATTAATTAAAATTTCAAAAATTAACATCTTTCGTCTAAAATTTGTATCTTTGCAGTCGCTTAGGAAAAGGGAACGCCGTGCAAATCGGCGACAGTACCCGCTGCTGTAAGCCCGCGTAACAGCCTGTCAATCAAGTCACTGTCTGAAAAGATGGGAAGGCGACAGGCTCGGACGAGTCAGAAGACCTTGCCAAAGCAATATAGTTAAATTTATTTCGGGATTAAAATTAAATTATCATGAAAAAGTGTTTCTTTTTAGCACTGTCGCTTTGTTTTGCGACAATCGTAAATGCCCAATTGTCAGGCACTTACACAATCAACAGTAACTCATCACAAAATCCTGACTACACCTCGTTCAGTGCGGCAGTGTCGGCATTGTCAGCCGGCGTGTCAGATCAGGTAATCTTCCAAGTGGCACCGGGAACGTATGAAGAATACGTAACCATCAACGAAATCACGGGAGCGAATGCAACAAACCGCGTGATTTTCAGAGGCATGGGTGCCGACAACCAACAAGTGGTCGTGACAAGCAACGCTGGTTACACCGACAACAGCACACTCAAACTAAATGGCACCGACTACGTAACGTTTGAGAACATGACCGTGACTACCACTTCGACAGGCAGAGCACGCTTGTTGGTGTTTGACGGTCAATGCGACTACAACCGCTTTGAAAACGTGCGTTTCATTGGCGTGGAAGTGACTAACAATAACACTGACAACGACAAAAACCTCGTCCACATGAACAACGGCGATGGCATCGTCAACCACGACACTCAGTTTGTCGGCTGCCAGTTTGTTAACGGATGCGTCGCTCTTTACCTCCAAGGCAAGAACATGACATTGTTCAATGAGGGAGTTTTAGTTGAAAACTGCACCTTTGAAAACCAACAGTTTAAGTCGATTTACCTTATGTTTTATAATAATGTGATTCTTCGTGGTAACACCATCGCCAATGCCAACGATTATAAGACTGATTACAATGCTATCGACATTTTCCAATGCTATAACGGCGCAGTTATCGAGAATAACGTGATGAATGTGATACGTACAACTGCCTATGCGACAGTTTTCAGAATCCGGCCGCTGGTCGGAACCGCTGACAATCATGTCATTATCAGAAACAACATTGTAAACTTGCAGGCAAACTCAAACAGCTATGCTTTTGCTATCTATTACAATGAATGCGCTTACATCGATTTCGCCCACAACACCTTGAAATGCACGGGTTCTGGCGAAAATATCAATATTTTCGTGGAAAAAAACGGCACAAACTTCAATTTTTACAATAATTTGCTTGTAAATAATACCAAGGGCTACGTTTTCCGTTTCAATAGTAATATTGACAGCCGCCTTTGCGATTACAACCGCATACACTTCTCTGGAAACAATGTTGGAAGTTTTACCACTAACGACTATGCCACTTTGAGCGACTGGACCGCTGCCACCGGTTTCGATACACATTCAACTATTTGCACACCTAATTTTGTGGGTGCCAACGACTTGCATATCACTGATGCCACGGGTTTGACAGTCGCAAATCCGCTTTCATACGTCACCAAAGACATCGATAATCAGGACCGTTCAACAACAGCACCTTGTGCCGGTGCCGACGAGCTTACAAGCGGCGTCGATTTGCCGCCTGTTGTAGCAAACCAATTGGCTCCAATCAACTTTACGAGTTATCCTCAAACATTGAATTTCGACCTCAGCAACACCTTCGATGACCCTGATAACAACAACGATTTCATTGAAATAACAGTGCAAAACTGCCCTTCTGAAATAACAGCAGCCATTGATGATGAGGATATGCTTTCGGTGAGCAGAACGACATCTAACGCATTCAGTAACAAGACTTTGGTTATCCGTGCCACGAGTAACGGCAAACATGTCGATATGAACGTCAGCGTGTCGGGTTCGGATGTTACTGTTACTGTGGAAACCGCCACTTTTGATGATGTGACGTTGGGAACAAACGGCTACTGGCAGGGTCAGGATGGCAACAACGAGATGTTCAGCGGAGGCTGGCTCTTCACTAACTATTACTCATCAACTTACTCCTTCTGGGGTGGTTTTACGGCCTCCAATCATACTGATATGTCACAAAGCGGCCTGAATGCACAATATACAGCCGCATCTGGTGCCGGTTACGATGGCTCAGCACAATATGGCGTGGCATACGCTATGGGAACTCAAACCGATGTCTATGCTTCTGACGGTCAGTTACATACGGTTACAGGATGCTACGTAACAAATAACCTCTGGGCATACCAGAACATGCACGACGGCGATGCCACAGCTACTCCGTTTGGTGGCACAAGCGGCAACGACCCCGACTGGTTCAAGCTCACTGCGACAGGCAAAAACGCTAATGGTCAGACTGTTGGAACAGCAGAGTTTTATCTCGCCGACTACCGCTTCGATAACTCTGAAGACGATTACATCCTTAACACTTGGGAATGGTTCGACCTCAGCACTCTCGGTGCAGTTCACACTGTTTCATTCAGCCTTTCCTCATCGAAAAATAACCAATATGGCATGATAACGCCGGCTTATTTCTGCATGGACAATTTCAACGGGACGGCTCCTACACCGCCGACTCCGCCACAAGACCTTCCACCTTACATAGTAAATCCTGTAGATGACGTGGTTTTCACCGATTTTCCAGAAACGATAGAGGTGAACCTCGATGGAGTTGCTACCGACGACGACAACGATGATGAACAGATTGTTTACACTATCGTTTCAAATTCCAACGAAACTGAACTTTCTGCGCAAATAGAAGCTAAGACATTGATAATGAACCGTGTTTCGCGAGAAGAAGCTGTCGCTGACCTCGTTCTGCGAGCCACAAGCAACGGTCTTTATGTCGATTTCAACGTTCACGTCGTAATCAATTTCGTGCCGGATGGTATTGAGGATAATGAAATGGAGATGATTTCGGTGTATCCAAATCCTGCACATGATTTTATTCGTGTAGAGACGCAATCAATCGCGTCGGTACTTGGCGTTGAGATATATAACGTTACCGGACAGAAGGTTCTGTTGTCAAAAGACACCGAAATCAATGTTAGCACATTGCCTGAAGGTGTTTATTTTGTTGTAGTTTTTACTGAAAATCAGAGAATTGTTGAAAGAATTGTAATACAATAGTCGTCGTGATAAAGTAATATAAGACAGTTTCTGCAGCTGATGCCGTGAAAATCATAAAATCATCATTTTTAGGTATTGACACGTATTTAAAAATTCCTTTACTTTGCGAAAATTTATTTGTTATGGCACATAATCATCACGAAGATAAGGATTGTTGCGAAAAACATGAATGTTGCGAACACGAACATCACCATCATGAACACGAACATCACCATCACGAAGAACACGAGATGAGGAGTCAGATTTGGAAGATTTCCGCGACGGTAATACTGCTTATCGCGGCGGTCTTGATAGAGAAAAACGTCACGCTTCCGACTTGGCAACTACTTCTAATATATCTCATTCCTTATCTTCTGATAGGATTTGATACCTTGAAAGAAGCCGCTGAAGGTCTGGCACACGGCGAGGCTTTCAACGAGCACTTCCTGATGTCGATCGCAACCATAGGAGCTTTGTGTATCGGCTTCCTGCCAGATGCCGATACACAGTTTCCTGAAGCTGTCTTCGTCATGCTTTTCTTCCAGATAGGCGAGTTTTTTGAGGGATATGCCGAAGGCAAAAGCCGCGAGAGCATCACGCATCTGATGGATATACGTCCCGATGTCGCCAACGTAGAACGCGACGGCAAGGTACAAATCGTTAATCCTGAAGACGTTACGATAGGAGAAATCATCATTATACGTCCTGGCGAGAAGGTACCTATTGACGGCATCGTGATAGAAGGAAGTACCTCACTCAACACGGTAGCACTCACCGGCGAGACCCTGCCGCGTGAGATAGCCGAAGGCGACGAAGTCATCTCGGGCTGCCTCAACATCTCCGGCGTGATAAAGATACGCACTACCAAGAGCTTCGGCGAGAGTACCGTTTCTAAGATTATCGATTTGGTTGAACATGCCACAGAAAACAAGTCAAAGAGTGAGACGTTCATCACGAAGTTCGCCCGCGTTTACACCCCGATTGTGGTCTTTGCCGCCATCGCCTTGGCGTTTCTCCCCCCGCTCATTATAAGCCTTTCTACGCCCGACTCTCAACTCTCAACTTTCAACTCTCAACTCCCGATTTGGCTCTACCGTGCCCTGATGTTCCTCGTGGTGTCGTGTCCCTGCGCCCTCGTCATCAGCGTGCCGCTCACGTTCTTCGGTGGCATAGGCGGTGCTTCTCGTAAAGGTATCTTGATAAAAGGCTCTAACTACATGGACGTGCTGTCGAAAGTGGATACCGTCGTCTTCGACAAGACGGGAACACTCACCCACGGACAGTTTGCCGTCACCGCAGTGCATCCAGATACGTGCGATGAGCAACAATTGCTGCATCTTGCGGCACACGTGGAGCATTTCTCCACCCATCCCATAGGGGCCGCCCTGCGTGACGCTTTCCCCGATGAGGCTAACGATGGCTGTAAACTCAACGAGGTGGAAGAAATAGCGGGACAAGGCATCAAGGCACGCGTTGAAGACAAAATAGTGTGCGTCGGAAATACTAAAATGATGGATTCTATAGGTGCAAAATGGCGCGACTGCCATCATGTGGGCACGATAATTCATGTGGCAATCAACGGCGAATATGCGGGGCATATCGTTATCAATGATAAGATTAAAGACGACAGCACAGAGGCTATAAAAGCACTTAAGTCGCTGGGAATCAACAGGACAGTGATGCTCACCGGCGACAGAAAAGAAGTGGGTGCCGACGTGGCACAGAAGCTGCAGCTGACGGAATTTCATGCCGAGCTGTTGCCGTCCGATAAGGTTCAGCACGTGGAGAAGCTGCTTGCCGAGAAACATGAAGGCAGATATTTAGCTTTCGTCGGCGACGGCATCAACGACGCACCGGTGTTGGCGCGTGCCGATGTTGGTATAGCAATGGGCGGTTTAGGCAGCGACGCCGCCATAGAAGCCGCTGACGTGGTGCTGATGGACGACAAGCCGTCGAAGATAGCACTTGCCATAAAAATTGCACGAAGAACACTCAAAATAGCCCGACAAAACGTGACGTTTGCCATCGGCGTGAAGGTCGCCGTGTTAGTCATCGCGGCGTTAGGCCTCGGCACAATGTGGATGGCCGTCTTCGCCGACGTCGGCGTCACCGTCCTCGCCGTCTTCAACGCAATGCGCGCATTGAAAGTGTGAGAATATCATTTTCAACGAAAAAATATTTCTAAAAGCATGGTTTCATAATCAAAAAAATTATATTTTCAAATGTTTATCTACAAACACGAAGTCAGATATTATGAATGTGACCGTATGGGAGTCACACATCACTCTAACTATGTGAGAATCATGGAAGAAGCACGCGTATTTTACCTCGACCGGCTCGGATGCGGCTTCGACAAGATAGAAGCAGAAGGCGTGGTCTCACCTGTAATCTCCATCGAATGCAAATACAAAAATCCCACTACTTTCAAAGATATCATAGAGGTAGAGGTGTCGATAAGCAAGATTAGCGAGATGAAATTTGATTTTTCGTACGTCATGCGTGTCGGCAACAAGCTCGTCTGCACGGCGCAAAGCACACATTGCTTCATGGAAAACGGCCGTCCCGTCGCCATCTCGCACCGCCTGCCGGAACTTTATAAAGCTATATGCGAAAGGAAAAAATCAATATAGCTGGTTTGTCTTACTTATTCAGCAAGTCTTTTATGCCACCTAATGAGCCGAGCAGATTAGTGGCCTCGTAAGGAAGATACACTGTTTTGTTACCTTGACCGCCAGCCACTTCTTTGAGTGTCTCGATATATTTCACGGCAAGCAGATAGTTGACAGGGTCAGCACCTTTGTCGGCCACTGCCTCGGCGATGTTACGGATAGCTGCGGCTTCCGCCTCGGCCTGTAGCACCTTGGCACGTGCCTCACCCTCAGCCTTGAGTACATTGGCTTGTTTCTCTGCTTCTGCGGCGTTGATTTCAGCTTGTTTCTCACCCTCTGAGTTGAGAATCTGTGCTTGTTTCTCACCTTCAGCCTTCAGAATCTCGGCACGACGGTTACGCTCGGCTTGCATCTGGAGTTCCATGGTGCGACGAATGCTCTCTGGAGGCGTAATATCTTGAAGCTCAACGCGATTCACCTTCACGCCCCATTTGTTGGTGGCGTCGTCGAGCACGTTACGTAGTTTCGAGTTGATGGTGTCGCGCGAAGTCAACGTCTCATCAAGTTCCATCTCACCGACAACGTTACGTAGCGTGGTCTGCGTCAGCTTCTCGATGGCAACCGGCAGGTTCTGAATCTCATATACCGATTTCATAGGGTCAACAATCTGAAAATAAAGCAGCGCGTTGATTTCTGTCATGACGTTATCTTTGGTGATAACACTCTGTTTATCAAAATCATACACCTGCTCACGCATGTCGATTCGCGACGAGCGGCTGATGGTGCCGTTCTGACGTCGCAACACCGTGTCTTTCGCCTTTTCAATGACAGGCAATATCACGTTGATGCCTGCCGTCAAAGTGCGGTTATACTTTCCAAGACGTTCCACAATAATTGTCTCTGACTGCGAAACGATTTTTATCCCGCTGAGAACATATATCACAACGAGAACAACTAAAACGGTAAGAACAATATCCATAATTTAAATAATTTAAAAATTTTAACTTATTTCTTTTTCACTGTGACAATAATGCTGTCGATTTTTGTTATTTCCACTGCGGTGCCTTTCTCAATAACGCTGTTATCTTCCGAAACGGCTTTCCAATCGTCACCGTCGATGGCAACACGCCCCGTATGTTGCTCCATGTCAATGCGTTCAGAAACGACAGCCGTCTTGCCTATGATAGCTTCGGCATTGGTCTTCACGTCTGCCGATTTCTTGTTAAGAAACCGTAACGCGAAGGGACGCAGAAACGCAAAGATGATAAACGAGACAATGGCAAAAATAGCTATTTGCCATGTCAAGGTGGCACCGAGGCTGGCGGCAATTGCCGATGCACCGGCGCCGATTGCGAAGCAAACGGCGCCGAAAGCTACGGTAAATATCTCTACAATCACCAAAACAATGGCAACAATGAGCCAAATGTGATAAATTTCCATAAACGTTTTACTTTTAATGTGTCACCACGAAACGTTTTGCCCGTTTGCCTTCTTTTTTGACAAAATAAACACCGTTTTCGTATGATGATGTGTTGATTTTCAATGTGTTATCTTCAATATTAAATTCTTCTACTTTCTGACCGACAGCGTTGAAGATGCTCACCGTGCCGAAAATTTCTCCCGAAATGGTGACGCTCTCGTTGGCTGGATTCGGATAGATACTCAGGTCATTCATAGTGTTTTCTGACACTCCCGATGGTTGTGGCGTAGCACACACCTCTATGGTTGGCTCACTCTCCATATTGTCGTCGCATACCGATGTCACAGTGTAGCAATATTGTGTGAGTTCCTCCACATCGTTGTCGGTATAGCTTGTCTCTGTTATGCTTGCAAGCATCTCACCGTCACGGTACACGTTGTACGACAATGCTGTCGGTGAGGCATCCCATGTGAGCATCACATTTTCAACCTCACCACTCGCTACAGGATTTGTCGGGGCGTTGCATGTGACAACGCTCGGTGCTCCTAACGTGCCGTCAGGATGCAGGTTCTGCCCGTAAAGCGCAGTGTTATCACGTCGGTCTTCCCATGCCATGACGAGTTGCCCATTATGGAAACCAGAGGTGTTTTCACATTCAGCAATCATCGATGTCACCGTACAAATAGAAGCATTCCAGATGTTTGAGCCGTCGCCGCCGATGCCGATGGAATGGATGAAATAATTATATGGACTCGTGCTTGTATTTGTCTTGTAAATAACAGCGGCTCCATTGTCGTTCGGGAATGCTTCTATAAATATACCGCTGATATTTTTACTTGAAGCGGTAATGAGTGTGATGCCTGCACTACCCCATGGCATGTCGCCCGTAGTGGTGACGCGGTTTACAAGCAACGCGTCTTGTGTCTGTGTCATCGCATCGGTCTGGCGGAAAGCCATGATGAGGTCGTGTGATATCGGGTCAACGGTGCCGTTAGCTTCAAGATAGAAATTCATGCCGTCCTGCGGACTCACTATGATGCCGTTATCATTGGAGAAGGTATTATTGCCATTAGCGTCGAAGTGAAATGTGTAAACCTCGAAACATTGTGCTTGCGCCGGATGACAGATGTAGGCATAGCCGCCGCCGAGACCGTCAGGAAGCACGTCATGCGAAATTTGTCCGCCAATCATCTGCTCACTCATCAGAAGAGTCTCAGATGTGAGCTGCGTGCCTGCCGTAGAATATTTCGCCACATAAATACTCTTGTTGTAATAATAAGACACGGCCCATACTTCTTTCTCATACACGACAAAGACGTTGTTGTCGTCATCAAGCACCATCTGCGAGAAAGCAACGAAAGCACCATTGTCATCAGAAATGGTTATCTGGCTGCCTACCGGCGTGCCGTCGGCGTCATAATAACGTAGGAATGTGTCATTGCTGTTGAAGACGAGTATCCAGAAGCCGCCGTCGTTGCCTGCCGCTAACTCGGTACGCGTGCAGTCGCTTGCCTCAAGTGCCACAATACCAGCTTCACCCCACGGAAAAGTGCCGTCATCATCGATTTTTACAGCAATGCACTGTCCAGCCGCATTGACAAAAGCTGACACCACACCACCACCCGTAAGCGCAGTCATGGCAATACCGTTACTGTAAGTGTTGAAGGTATGTCCCATGATGGCGATGCCATTGTCGCCCCATTGTGGGTTGCCTTCAATGTCAACCATCTGCAAAGAAGGACTCCAGCCGTTCGACTTCATGTTGTTCCACTGTATAAAGCTGTTGCCTGTAGTCTCATTTGTCGAAATGTAAATCTCACCATAGTCATTGCTGCCTTGGGCTAAAACTGTATTCTGTGCGGGGTCATCAACCCATTGTGCCTTGACAATACCTGCTGTCAAAAGCAATAAAAATAAGAGTATTAAGGATTTTTTCATGGTGTTATCTGTTTGACAAATACTTTTCATATCGCAAAAATAATAATTATTTCAAAAGAAATAAAATTTTTTTAAGATAAAATTTTTCTGTCCTCATATTTTTATGTTTTTACTCTGTGTAATACTTTATCATACGTTCAATGGCACGCTCGCACACTGGGCAGAACTTGTCGCCGTTGAAGGTGTTCATCAGGCAGTCAATCATCGGGCGATAGATGCCGTACATCTGATATCCTGCGCCTTCGTAAACGCCTACTGTCTTGTCATATTTCTTTTCAGCAGGTGTCGGGACGGGTGTTTTCTTACCGAGCATGTCTTTCCATTTGCTTTCAAAATTCACCAATGTGGTGATGTTAGGCTCCCAAGGTTCTACTTCCAAATTATAGTTATCGGTGCCGTCGTAGGCATACTCGTCGGCCAAGCCCGCAAAACCGTGACCGAATTCATGTATGATGACGTCTGAGGAGTAAGAGTTGCCCGTGGTACTCACGCAATAAGAGTTGAAGATGCCGCCACCGCCGTATTTCTTGGTGTTGGCAAGTATGTAAATCTGGTCGTAAGGCACCTGACCGGCGAGCGTTTTCATTGTCTCGTTGTCGTATGTCATGCAATAGCGCTCGCTGTCGAAAGTCCAGAAACTGCAACTCAAAGCGGTGTTACGGTACAGTCCGTCGGCAGGCATGGTGATGTCGGAGTCTTGTGAAGGCACCATCACGGCACGCACGTTGAATCGGTCACGATACCTGTCGTATGGCTCGTAGCTGAACAGACTTTCCACGAAAAACTGGCAGTCCTGCACAAATTTTCCCATCTCCTGCTCGGTGTAGCCGTCGGGAAGCAGCACGATATCAACGGCTTTGTCAACAGGATAACCGCCATAGACGTTGTAAACGGCGTATGGTAGTTTCGGTGCCGGTTTGATGAAATAATCGTCAGGATCAACGGTAATCTTCATCTGCTCAATGAGTTCCGCATTGTAGTTCTTGGCAAAAAACGTCACCTCGACAGTCTCTTTTGGAAAAGGCATCACCACAGACTCATGGAAGCCCTTGCTGATTTTCAATGCCTCGTCAGAGGTCTGCCACTCGCCAAAGAGCAGACAATAGCCATGCGAATAAAGCACCACATCCGAATCGGGCAGGGTAACTTCAAAAAAATACATGCCGTAGCCAGTGCTGTCGATGAGCTGCACTCGCGGACCGCCCCATTGCGGCTCCTTGATGAGCTTGTCGAGAGCATACATCACCGTGTCGGAATTTCCGAAAAGATAATAATCAATCCGTAACTGATTGTCAGTGAAATACTTGTCATACATAATTTGAGCCTTTACTTTGAATCCTGAAAAAAACAGGAAAAGGACTAAAACTGTGAATAATGTCTTTCTCATATCAAATATTTTGTGCAAAGTTAGTAAAAATTCCGTTATTCAGAAAAATTTTATTATTTTTGCAAGTCAATATATTGATATGCGTAGCAAAAATTCATCAACACGACGACGCCTCCGTGGTTCTTATCTCATCTCTTTGATGAGTATCATGCTGGTTTTGTTCGTGTTAAGTCTTTTCTCGTCGCTGGTGCTTTTTGCCAACAAAATTTCTGATTACATCAGGGAAAATATCGGTTTTGAGATAGTGATGAAAAAAGGTGTGAAAGAAAAAGATATCCTTGATTTTCAAGCTGTTTTGGACAAAAAAGAATATGTGAAATCTACGGAATACATCTCTCAACAGGAAGCCACACGTCGCCTGACGGAAGATCTGGGAGAAGATATTTTGGAATGGCTCGGCGACGTTGAAAACCCGCTTCTGCCCTCTATTGACGTGAGATTTAAATCGGATTACGCCAACAACGACAGCATAGCGAAGATTGAGCAATGGGTGATGAAGAACAAAAATGTAAAAGAGATTTATTTTCAGAAGTCGTTGATTCATTCTATCGATAAGAATATCAATAAGATAGCACTGTTGATTCTGCTTGTCGGACTTGTTTTGCTCATCATGGCTGTAACGCTCATCAGCCATACGGTACGGCTGTCGGTTTATTCGCAACGGTTTGTTGTACGAAGTATGCAGCTCGTCGGTGCAAAAGAGAACTTCATCATCAAGCCGTTTATGAAATACTTTGTAGCTCAAGGACTTGTAGGTGCGCTACTGGCACTGGTACTGCTCTCCATTTTCCTCATGACAGTGATGAAAAACGTCCCGGAACTTGCGCTTCTGACTGATTTCGGCAGTATCGCTATGATTTACATCTCAGTCACCGTAATAGGTGTGATTCTCACCACCTTATCAACATATTTCTCTATGAAAAAATATCTCACTGCGGATGTTGATGAGCTTTATGAATAACTTTGAAAAATTACAGATATGGCAAAAAATGACAAGAAAATCAATGACAAAGACAAGAAACCGATGCCTTTCGGGCGCGACAACTATAAATGGGTGCTCATCGGATTAGCGTTTCTTGTGGTAGGCTTTCTCCTGATGATCGGCGGCGGCTCCAACGACCCCGACGTCTTCAACGAAGGAATATTCAGCTTCCGGCGTCTCACATTATCTCCAATCCTGATTCTTGTCGGTTTTGGAATACAATTTTATGCAATAATGAAAAAACCTAAATAAAATTAGTCAGTTAATCAGTTAGTCAGTTGTTCAGTTAAAATAGTCAACTGATAACTGAACAACTGGACAACCGAACAACTTTAAAAATATGGATTGGTTACAAGCCTTATTATTGGGAATCCTTCAGGGTCTGACTGAGTTCCTTCCGGTGTCGAGCAGCGGACACCTCACAATTTTGTCGAATATCTTCGGGATGAACGGTGAGGAAAACCTCACGTTTAATGTTGTTCTGCATGTCGCCACAGTCTGTGCCACTTTGGTCGTCTTATGGAGCGAAGTGGTGTGGATTTTCAAGGATTTGTTCGCCAAACAGCAGTGGAACTCGTACAAAAACCTCAACGGAGGCACGAAATATGCAATCAATATCATCATCTCGATGGTTCCTGTAGGCATCGTCGGAGTGTTTTTCAAAGACAAAATAGAGGCGATTTTCGGCTCAGGTTTGCTGATAGTAGGCATCATGCTGTTGGTGACCGCCATTTTGCTGACATTCGCACATTTCGCTAAGCCGCGCCAACGTGAGGAGATTTCAGGTTTGCACGCCTTCATCATCGGTATCGGACAGGCTTGCGCCACCATGCCGGGCTTGTCGCGCTCGGGCACGACCATCGCCACCGGACTGTTGCTCGGCAACAAGAAGGAAAAACTCGCTCAGTTCTCGTTTCTGATGGTGATACCTCCAATTCTCGGGGAGGCACTGCTTGATTTTAAAGATGTCATTGAGGTGGGCTGGAACGCAGCCATGGCAGGCATCTCGCCTTTTACACTCATCATCGGCTTCTTGGCGGCATTTATCACAGGATGCCTCGCCTGCAAATGGATGATTAACATCGTGAAAAAAGGCAAACTCGTTTATTTCGCAATATATTGCGCCATTGTCGGCATACTCGCAATCTGTTTCGCATGATGGATTTTCATTTTGAGGAAGGCGAGGTGTTTCTTATTGATAAGCCGATTGACTGGACGTCATTCGATGTCGTCAACCTGATTCGTGCCGTCATAAAGAAATATCACCATATCCGGAAGCTGAAGGTAGGGCATGCCGGCACCTTGGACCCGCTGGCGACAGGTCTGCTGATACTGTGCACCGGCAGGATGACCAAGCAAATCGACAATTTCCAGGCACAGGAGAAGGTTTACACCGGCACCATGCTACTCGGTCAGACTACGCCGACTTACGACCTCGAGAGCGAGCCGAATCAGTTCTTCCCGACGGACGGAATCAGCGCCGAGGCGTTAGACGAGGCGCGTAAAAAGTTCATCGGCGACATCATGCAGCGTCCGCCGAAGTTCTCGGCAATAAAGATTCAGGGCAAGCGCGCTTTCGACTACGCTCGTTCCGATGAGGAGCTGGAATTGAAAGAACGATTAGTGCATATCGATGATTTTCAAATAGATACGACAAATTTCCCAAAAGTGGATTTCATGGTGAAATGCTCCAAAGGCACCTATATCCGCTCGTTAGTCAACGACTTCGGACAGGCGCTCGGCAACGGAGCATGCTTGATAAGCTTGCGCCGCACGAAAATAGGCGATTTCGACGTGAAAGACGCCTGGGACTTGATGGAGCTGAAGCAGAAAATCATAGAAACATCTTCGGATGTTTTAGTTTAGAGTTTGAAGTTTGAAGTTTAGAGTTTGAAGTTTGAAGTTTGAAGTTTAGAGTTTATATTTAAAATATATCCTGTTAATCTTGTAAATCCTGTCTGATGAAAAAACGTTATACATTTTCTTCTGGCGATTCTTTTGAAGCCGATTTAGCCGATTTAAAACGTCTTCTCGTTGAAAATCAACAATATGTTGATAATTATGAAGATGTTTTGGGTTCTCTTTACGATGACGAATATATTGCCCGTGGCAATGGTTTCTGTGACAGAAAATATAGTGATGATTTCATTGAAAGTCAGTTTGAAAAATATCGAAAAAGGGTAGAAGAACTGAAGAATTGGATAAAAATAGAGACGCCATTATGAATAACAAACTTGTTCTTTGTTATGGATAATTCAAAACTATCGCATTTCCTGCATTCCTCAATTGAGAGTATCCTGTTTAACATCTCGTTTGAAAGTAACCTTTATTAATTTCCTCAATTTATACAAAAATTTCATATTTTTTTAATGTATGATGTTTTTCCACTGCGCTTTGCTGCGGTCGAAATGACGATAGATATCGAAATATTTTGTAATTTTGCGCGCTTAAAATAAATGAAAATGAGCAATTTCAAAGCATTTCTGAAAAGAAAAAACATAGAGGTCACAGCGAAGGCATATCTCCTTGACGCTCTTGGTGCTATGGCACTCGGTCTGTTTGCGTCGCTGCTTATCGGCACTATTTTCGACACTCTCGGAAGCCGGTTAAACATATCGTTCTTCGTCGAGCTTGCCAAATACTGTAAGATCGCCGCCGGTCCGGCTATGGGAGTGGCTATAGCCTACGCCCTTCATGCTCCGGCACTTGTCTTGTTCAGTGCAGTGGCTGTCGGGGTGGCAGGCAACGCCTTAGGCGGTCCTGTCGGGGTGCTCGTCGCCGTGGTCATCAGCACCGAACTTGGCAAGATGGTATCTAAAGAGACACAGATAGATATTCTTGTAACTCCTTCAGTGACAATAATTTCAGGTATATTGCTCGCCATGTTCGTCGGTCCTGGCATCAGTGCGTTTATGACGGCATTTGGCAATTTCATTATTTATGCCACCGATTTGCATCCGTTTGTCATGGGCATAGTAGTGTCGGTGAGCATCGGCATGGCGTTGACGTTGCCCATCAGCAGTGCAGCTATATGTATCGCCATCGGGCTTTCGGGCATAGCTGGTGGCGCAGCAACCGCAGGTTGCTGCGCCCAGATGGTCGGCTTCGCCGTCATGAGCTTCAAGGAAAACCGCTGGGGCGGACTCATCTCTCAAGGCATAGGCACCTCGATGCTTCAGATGCCTAATATCCTACGTCATCCTCTGACGTGGATACCACCGATTCTGACATCAGCCATCACCGGACCCTTGGCTACCTGTGTCTTCCATCTGGAAAACGTGCCAATCGGCTCCGGCATGGGCACATGCGGCTTGGTGGGACCTCTCGGCATCATCTCGGCCATGCCCGACGGCGGCTCGCAGATGTGGTGGGGAATATTGTTGATTTGCTTCGTGCTGCCCGCTATTTTGACATGGCTCTTCGGATGGCTCTTCAGAAAACTCAACTGGATAAAAGACGGAGACCTGAAGCTGACTAATTGTCAGGGCAAAACAATTAATAAAAATCAGGAAACGTCATAAACTCATGAGTTTGTTAAAAAAAGTATTATCTTTGCAAAAAAATTAGAAGGTTTTAAAAAATGAAAGATATTCGTGTTCGTTTTGCTCCAAGTCCGACGGGGCCGCTGCATATAGGCGGCGTGAGGACGGCTCTATATAACTATCTTTTCGCGAAGAAAAACTGCGGAAAGATGTTGCTTCGTATTGAAGATACCGACCAGACGCGTTTCGTGCCAGGTGCCGAAGAATATATCATCAAATCGCTCGACTGGTGCGGCATAAAGTTCGACGAGAGCGATATTGTGGGCGGTCTCTACGGACCTTATAAACAAAGCAACCGTAAACATCTTTACAAACAATATAGCGACGAACTTGTCGCAAAAGGTCACGCCTACTATGCTTTCGACACCGCCGAGGAATTAGAAAGGTTGCGTAAAGAGGCAGAGGCTGAGAAAAAGACGTTCATCTACAACGCCGAGAGCCGTCAGGAGTTACGTAACTCATTGACAATGATTAAAGAAGACGTGGATAAACTACTCGCTGACGGAACGCCTTATACCGTGCGTTTCATGATGCCGGAAAACTATATCGTGGAGATGCACGACATCATCCGCGGAGATATCAAGGTGAACACCAACACGTTAGACGATAAGGTGTTGTTTAAGTCGGACGGCATGCCTACATATCACCTCGCTAACATCGTTGATGACCATCTGATGAAGATTTCACACGTGATACGTGGCGAGGAGTGGCTGCCATCAATGCCGTTGCATGTGCTTCTGTATCAAGCGTTTGGCTGGGAGGCGCCGGAGTTCGCACACCTTCCATTGCTGCTGAAACCCGATGGCAATGGAAAACTCAGCAAACGCGACGGTGACCGCCTCGGATTCCCTGTATTCCCTATGGAATGGGAGAATCCCGAGACACACGAATTATCTTCGGGATATAAACAGTCGGGATATTACGCAGAGGCGTTTATCAACATGCTGGCATTGCTGGGCTGGAACCCCGGTACAGAGCAGGAGATTTTCTCAATGGATGAGCTGATACAGGCGTTCTCGCTCGACCATTGCAGCAAGTCTGGAGCACGTTTCAACGTGGATAAGGCTAAATGGTTCAACCATGAGTACCTCATGCGCCGTTCCAGCGAGGAAGTAGGCAAGGAATATCAGGAATGGCTTAAAAAAGAGAAAAATATCGACGCTGACATTCAATATGTTACAAAAGTGGCGGCATTGGTGAAAGATCGTGTCAATTTCGTGAAAGAAATGTGGGAGCAAAGTTTTTTCTTCTTTGAGGAACCTACTACATACGACGAGGTGACAGTGAAAAAACGCTGGAAAGAGAACTCTCCCGAACTGATGAAACAGGCGGCGGAGGTGCTAAAAAATATCGATGATTTCAGTACAGAAAACATCAATAAGGTTCTGAATCAATGGATTACGGATAACGAACTCGGCATGGGACCCGTCATGAACGGACTGCGTCTGATGCTTGTGGGAGCCGGAAAAGGTCCGCACATCCATGAAATTTTGGCACTCATCGGAAAAGAAGAAGCGTTGAAACGTATTGATAAAGGAATTAAGTCGTTAGTCGTTAGTCGTTAGTCTTTAGTAGGCTATGACTAAAGACTAAAGACTAAAGACTAAAGACTATGTCACTGATTTCAATAGAAAAAATGGAGTTTTACGCCTATCACGGATGTTTCGAGGAGGAGCGCAAGATAGGCACATGGTTTAACGTGGATTTGAGTATGGAAGTGGACACATCAAAGGCAGAAGTGTCTGATAATCTTGAAGATACAGTGAATTATCAGGAGGTTTACAAGGTGGTGCAGCAAGAGATGATGGTGTCGTCGAAGTTACTTGAAAACGTGGCGCGACGTATTTTACAAGCTATACAGGACAATTTTCCTGCGGTAAGCTATGCGTGGGTGAAGGTGAAAAAGATGAATCCACCACTTGGGGGAAAGATGGAAAGCGTAAGTGTGGAGATGGAAAATTAAAAAGAAAATCATATATGACAAGAAAATCGATTTTATGTTTGATTGCGCTCATGCCATTCATGTTAAATGCGCAATTTGCGCCCGAAGCCGGCATGCCTGGCACTACAGCCATGCATTGCGACTCGTCAGCGTTTGTGGCATGGGCCACGGGCTGTGTGGTGGAACGCGGACTGCAACAGATAGACAGCTTGGAACTCGGGTATGTGAGTTACGGCGATGATTCCGACGCACTTGGCAAGGCCGACAACATGGTTGTAAGTCTCGGTGATGGCGGCTCTGCCGTTGTCACATTCGACTCGCCTATATGCAACGGCGTAGGCTATGATTTCGCAGTGTTTGAGAATCCTTTTCCCAACACACCGCATTGTTTCCTCGAACTGGCGTTTGTAGAAGTCAGTTCCGATGGAGTGAATTATTTCCGTTTCCCTGCTATCACTAATATTCCCGAAGATACGCAGGTAGGTGGCTTCGACCTTATGGATGCTACTTTGATTCATAATTTTGCAGGAAAATATGAAGTTTTGTATGGTACACCCTTCGATTTGGATGACATCGAAGACAATCCTTTGCTGGATAAAAACAACGTCACACATGTTCGTTTGATTGACGTTGTCGGCACTATTGACCCTGAATATGCCACTTACGATTCAGAGGGACATATTGTGAACGACCCGTGGCCGACACCTTTCTGGTCGAGCGGCTTTGATTTGGATGCCGTCGGCGTGATTCACGATGTGGCGCACCTCGGACTGGGCGAAAATCAGCAAGAAAAGATTTTTATCTATCCAAATCCTGTTAGAGATATGCTTTTTGTGAAGGCAGAAAACATGCAATGCGTTGAGTTTTATAATCTTACAGGTAGGGAAGTAAAGACTTCTACGAAAATGGAAATTGATATTAACGATCTGGCGACAGGAATATATTTCGTGCGCGTCATTTGCAAGGAAAAGACGTTCACTGAGCGCGTAATTGTCAGATAATCAAGTGTTTATGAAAAAGATTTGCCCTCGTTGCGGTAAAAAGTTCGAATGCGTGCATTCAGTTAACTGCTGGTGCATAACAGTTAAATTGACTGACAAAACAAGGGCATATCTGAAAGAGAATTACAGCGATTGCTTGTGCAAAGAATGCCTTGCAACGATTTTGCATAGAGTTGAAAAAAAACCGGGCTGATTCCTTTTGCAGGAAAAATAAATTACGAATATATTTAAAAACTCACACCAAAGTCAGCACGTCTGTGTAAGTGCTGCAAAAAGATAAATCATGAAAGAGATGTTGTTCCCAGTGTTCTCCCAAAAATTTGCAAATTAGTAAAATATTTTACTTTTTTTTTTGAATAAAAAGTAAAAGCGTTTACTTTTTTTATTATTTTTGCAGCCGAAAACGAAAATAATTTTTAAATAGTTCAAAAAAATATTAACTAAATCTTTAAAAAATGAAAAAGAAAAGTATCATTTTGTTTGCTATACTTATGATTATCAGCAGTGTAGCATTTGCACAGGAAAAAGTTGACCGTATGCCTAAGGTTTCAGGTTTCGCACAGATCCGTTATGACATGAACTTCGACAAGGACTTCGACATGAAGAGCAACACTTTCTTCTTGCAGCGTGTTTGCGTCAATTTTGACGGCAAGCTGACCGAGAAGCTCAGCTACCGCGTAGGTGGCGACTTCGTGAGACAGCCAGCCCTCACCGACGCTTACCTCAAGTACACCATCTGCGACGCCTTCACTATTCAGGCAGGTCAGATGAAGACCCCACTCTCGATTGAAAATGCGTTCAACCCCGCTTTCGACTGCGAACTTTTCGACTACGCCACAGTCATCAAACAACTCACAGGCTATGAAGACGGTATTACGGGCATCGGCGCCTTGGGTCGTGACATCGGTGTTATGATAAGCGGCAGCCTTTTTAAGGTGGAAAACAAAAAAGGTGAAAGCTTCGACCTTGTAGATTATAAAATAGGTGTCTTCAACGGCAACGGCATCAATATAAAAGACAACAACAACCGCAAGGACATCATCGGCCGCATCGATTTTCATCCTTGGATTAAGGAGCTGACAATCACTGGTTCGTATCAGAACGGCGAGTATATCAACGATTCAGTGAGGAAAGGCGACAACAACCGCTGGAGTGCAGGTATCCAATACAAAAGCGACAGAATAGTGTTCCGTACAGAGTATATCGGCGGTAAAACCGGATATATGGATTATGACATTCTTAATCCTGAAAACAAACCTTTCAACAGCACAGGCTTCTATGCTACAGCCGGCTATTGGTTCAATATCTGCAAAACACAAAAACTCATGCCTGTTGTTCGTTACGAGTATCTCGAAAAAGATGATAAAATCGAAAAAGGAGCGGTAAGCTACATCACAGCAGGCGTTTACTATCTGCCGGTGAAACAGGTCAATTTCAAGCTCAACTACCAGTTGATTCAGCCGGAAGAGGGCGACCAGTCACACGCAATCGTTGCCATCTTGAACTACAAATTCTAATTTAAAATTTAAAAATTTATAATTATGGCAAAATCAGATTTATTGAGAAAAGAAGACTGGCTCGCCGTGTGGATCGGTTTCATTGTCATAGCCATAGGCTGCGTGGCGGTCCTGACAGGCTGGTTCGACTTCTCCGCCATGAAATTCAGCACATGGACATGGGGCGAGAATCTCAACGAGAAACAGCTCGCCAAAGTGGTGCCTCTTGGCACACAGCTTGCATCTAAGGCATTCTGGGTCAAGACATTACGTACATTCCTTGTTTTAGGTGTGCTTTTTACAATAGGTATAAAATTACAAGGCGAGAAAGTGAGCAAATTTATCAAAGCATTTGTGGTTTTGTTCGTCATCGCATTGATAGTCAGGATGGTGAGTGCCGAGTTCACCCTCAACCGTTACCTCGAATGGGCTTTCTGGGCATTGCTCATCGGCCTGCTGATTTCCAACACCGTAGGCACTCCCGAATGGCTTAAACCTGCCATCAAGACCGAGTTTTACATTAAAACTGGTCTCGTCATCATGGGATTTTCGGTTTTGTTCAGCAACATCGCCAAGTTCGGCCTTTACGGTCTCGGCATCGCATGGATTGTGACACCTATCGTCATCATTTTCATGTGGTGGTTCGGCACTAAGATGTTGAAGATGGACAACAAGCCGCTTGTAATTACTTTAGCGTCAGCCACTTCGGTGTGCGGAACAAGCGCCGCCATCGCGACGGGTGCTGCTGCCAAGGCCAAGAAGGAAGACCTCTCATTGGCAATCAGCATCTCCATCATCTTCACCATTTTGATGATGGTGTTTGAGCCTATGATTATCCGTTGGGCGGGCATGAACCAGCTCATGGGCGGCGCGCTCATCGGAGGCACCGTCGATTCGACAGGCGCCGTGGTGCTTGCAGGCAACGCCCTCGGACCGGAGGCAGAGCAGGCCGCCGTGCTCGTGAAGAGCATCCAGAACATCCTCATAGGCTTCATCGCCTTCTTCGTGGCAATATTCTTCGCCACCAAGGTCGATAAAGACCCGACCCGCAAAGTCGGCGCAGGCGAGATTTGGAACCGCTTCCCGAAGTTCATCATCGGATTCTTCGTGGCCTCGTTAATCGCTTCGTTCATCATCATGCCGCTCACCAGCGGAGCCGAGGTGAAAGCCATCAACGGCGTGCTCGACCAATACAAGAACTGGGCTTTCGTGTTAGCGTTCACCAGCATCGGCTTGGATACCAACTTCAAGTCGCTCATCAAACAGATGCAAGGCGGCAAGGTGCTGTGGCTCTACATCGTGGGACAGCTGTTCAACATCGCCCTCACGCTGTTCGCCGTGTGGTTCCTCCTCTCAGGAGTGGTGTTTAAGGTTCCGGTACTCGATATGTTCAAATAATGGACAAACGGAATAAGACATTCAAAGTGATTACAATCGTAGTGGTTGTAATCACTTTGTTTTCAGCCGGTTACATCATGGTGAAGCGTTTAGGCGTTGTTGATAGTTACGACTTCGGGGCAGGTGCGTATTATTACGCTGACATTCCTGTGGAGGAGTACGAAAAGGTTGTGCCTGATGGTGATTTAGCCGGCGGTGTCCCGAAAGGGGTTTATTATGTATTGTTTCTCGCGTGGGGCTGGCTGATGTGGAGACTGTGGGTGTGGGTAGAGGGGAGAAAGTGAATAGATGTCTGCAATCACGAAGATACGAGTTTTTCTTTTTTTTCAAATATTTTGTCCAAAAAAAATTTTGATTTTTTAGCTCTTTGTGAGAAAAATTTATATACCTTTGCAGCCTGGTATGAAGATATTTCGGCGAAATAATATCTCCGCATGGCTGCTTCTGACAGTGTTTCTGTCGATGACGGCGGTCGCGTCACTGCATACCCATTCCGGTATGACAGGCGGTATCGCCTTTTCCGATGCGTATAACTCTCATTCCCATAATGATGACGACGTCACCGGCTTCAACGATGACAGTATCTGCTTGTTGTGCCAGTTCATGAGAGCGTCTTACCTCTCTCCCGACGTCTGTGTGTTCGCCGAACCTACCTCTATATCACGTACAATAGTCGCGCCGTCATGTCTCAAAGCGCAACGTCACGACAACACACTGATAACCCTCCGCGCCCCACCCGCTCTCGTTTGACATCCCGCCCCGCACCCCGCGCCCATACTCGCGCCGTGCCATCACGTAACGTAAGCATCACCGATGCCTGATACGTGTGTGTCCATATTTAATTTACTAATAAAAACAAGAGCAAATAATGAAAACATTACATTCTATCATATTTCTGTGCCTGAGCTTGATATCTCTTGCTCAGACACCGTTCAACGACTTTAATCCCATAAACGACACCATCGTCATCAACGAGGTGACTGTGACGGGTCTCACTGGCACTACGAGCCTGAAAATCAACCCTATCCCCGTCACGCTGATAGCTCCAGAAGCCATCCAACGCACAACATCTTCTAACATCATCGACGCCATAGCACAATGGCCCGGACTGTCGCAGATAACCACCGGCAACGGCATTTCTAAACCTGTCATACGCGGACTGGGCTATAACCGCGTGCTCGTCATCAACGACGGCGTGCGACAAGAAGGTCAGCAGTGGGGCGACGAACACGGCGTGGAAATCGACGCGGCCAGCATACACTCCGTCGAAGTGATAAAAGGTCCCGCATCCTTGATGTACGGCTCCGATGCTATGGCAGGCGTGGTGATATTTCATAAAGCACCAATACTGCCTCAAGGTACCATGAAACTCGACATCATGGGCGAGAACTACTCGAACGCCGACCTCTGGCATTATTCCGTTGACTTCGCAGGAAATCGTAACGGCTTCGTGTGGGACGGACGCTGGAGCCAGAAACAGGCTGGCGAATATTCTAACACTAAAAACGGCCGCGTACATAATTCGCAGTTTTCCGAAGAAGCTCTCAATACCATGCTCGGACTTAACAAAAAATGGGGTCACAGCCATCTGAACCTCTCGTATTATCATTTGAAACCGGGAATAGTGGAAGGCGAGGAGGAAGAATCTCCTTTCCAACAGATTCATCACTACAAGGCGGTGTCAAATAACTTGTTTTTCATTGGCAGAGGCAGCCTGAAACTGCTCCTCGGCTACCAGCACAACCGCCGTCAGGAATACGAGGTCCCCAACGAATGCGGCCTTGATTTCATGCTCCAGACAGAAAGTTACGAGCTGCGTTACAACGCTCCCCAATGGCACGGATTCACTTTTAATACCGGCCTTAACGGGATGTGGCAACAGTCGGACAACAAAGGTAGAGAGTTTCTTATCCCTGCTTATCACCTCTTCGACATCGGTTTTTTTGTCACCGCCTCGAAAGATTTCACTTCGTGGCTACATCTCATCGGCGGACTGCGTTACGACCTCCGTCAGCTGCATTCTTTTGCCCTGATTGACGATGACATGGAGCGTTTTCACGATTTCGAGCGTTCTTTCAACGGCATATCGGGCAGCGTGGGCATCGTCTTCAACATCATGCCTCAACTCGACCTGCGACTCAACGCTGCCCGTGGCTTCCGCGCTCCTAACCTTAGCGAACTCGGCAGCAACGGTGAGCATGAGGGTACCATGCGCTACGAGATAGGTAACCCCGACCTGAAACCGGAGTTCTCTAATCAGTTTGACCTCGGAATCGACTATAACAACAATCTCATTTCTGCAAAAATAGCACTCTTCCATAACAGCGTCTCTAACTTCATTTTTTTAGAAAAAAATGGAAATGTAATCGATGGGAAGCCCGTCTTCTACTACCTTCAAGGTAACACGCGTCTCATAGGCGGCGAGGCTTCCCTCGATTTACACCCGTGGCGTCAGCTTCATTTCGAAAATTCTTTTTCTTATGTTGATGCTCAACAACTTAACCAACCTGACGAATCTAAATATCTGCCTTTTACACCCGCTCCACGATGGCTTTCTTCTCTGAGATATGAGTTTAAGATACCAATTTCTGTCATGCAAAATGTGTTTGTCGAGATGCAGATGGACCATAATTTCGCTCAAAATAACGTGCATACAGCTAACGATACGGAGACAACCTCGCCGGAATATACCTTGTGGAACGCTTCTGCTGGTGCTGATTTCTACCATAATGGCAGAAAAATTCTCGTTATGCAACTCACAGCACAAAACATCTTCGACTGCGCTTATCAAAACCATCTGAACCGCCTCAGAGAAAATGGAATCTACAACATGGGACGAAATATCGGTATCAAGATAAATGTGCCCGTCACTTGGTGAAACCATTTGTTGTTCAACAGAAAAATAATTTTTTCATAAATCTTTTTGCGTATCGAAAAAAGTAGTATCTTTGCAGCGCAAAAAGAGGGTATCATGGCCGAGTGGTTAGGCGAAGGTCTGCAAAACCTTTTACGGCGGTTCGATTCCGTCTGGTACCTCAACAAAAACGCGGACTCGACAAGGGTTGGCGTTTTTATTTTGTCTATTTCAAACCGCTGCGTCGTGGAAGCAAAGTGTTTGCTGACTGTGCCAAAACCGGCATTCCCATCCCCATTAATAGTTATCCCCTATACCAAAAAACATTATTAATTATGATACGGACATTAAAAATATCTCTGTACTTTTGCACCTTGAGAAAATAGGCTGTCATGGTAACACTCGATAATATTGAAATAGGGCAATATGCTGTCATTAAAAAAGTCGATGGTAAGGGTCTGCAGCGCCAGCATTATCTTGACATGGGAATGATTCCCGGTGCCGTGGTCAAGCTTGTGAAATATGCACCTCTCGGTGACCCTATGGAGGTGACCATCCACGGTTATTCCCTCACCCTCCGCAAAGCTGACGCTAAAATGATTGAGGTTGAGTCTTACGATGCCTCAAATGACAGTGAGAACAAACAGGATTTCGATGTTAACCAGCTGTATATCACATCGTTACACGACCATAACGCTCACCCCGGACTTGGCGAGAAGGGTATCTATCATGATAAGACGCATGAACATCCTCTGCCGAAAGGCACTAAACTCACTTTCGCTCTCGCCGGACAGCAAAACTGCGGTAAAACAACGCTCTTCAACCAGCTTACGGGTGCAAACCAACATGTAGGTAACTTCCCTGGCGTCACCGTTGACCGTAAAGACGGCGTGATAAAAAGCCATCCCGACACCCTCGTAACCGACCTTCCGGGAATTTATTCGCTCTCGCCTTACACCAACGAAGAGATTGTGTCACGCGAGTTCATCATCAAAGAAAAACCTAAGGCTATCATCAATATCGTGGATGCCAACAACATAGAACGTAATCTCTATCTCACTATGCAGCTGATGGAACTTGGAGCACCTATGGTGCTGGCACTCAACATGATGGACGAGGTGCGTAACAACGGCGGAAGCATCCTCGTCAACGAAATGGAGAAGATTCTCGGCCTGCCTGTCGTGCCTATCTCGGCATCAAAAAACGAAGGTGTCTCTGAGTTGGTAGAACATGTCATTCACGTGGCAAAATATCAGGAAACGCCTGTGCGTCAGGATTTTTGTGATAAAAACGACCATAACGGCGCGGTGCATCGCTGCCTCCATAGCATTATGCACCTCATCGAAGACCATGCACAACGTGCCGACATCCCTTTACGCTTCGCGGCATCTAAGCTTGTGGAAGGCGACAAAATCGTTCTTAAAACCCTGCAACTATCTCAAAATGAAGAAGAAACGCTGGAACATCTCATTGTACAGATGGAACAGGAACGTGGTCTTGACCGCGCCGCGGCAATGGCTGACATGCGTTTCTCTTTTATAAAAAAACTGTGCAACAAAACAGTGGTAAAACCTAAAGATAGCAAGGAGTATCAGCGCAGTCGCCGTATTGATAAGATACTCACCGGAAAATTTACCGCCATTCCTATCTTCATCCTCGTGATGGTGGCAGTGATATGGCTCTCCATTGATGCTCTCGGTGCTCCACTGCAAGACTGGCTCGACCAAGGCATCTCGTGGCTCGCCGAGGTTTGCGGCAATACTCTCGCCCGCTGGGAGGTAAGTCCCGCAGTACAGTCTCTCGTCGTAGATGGCATCTTCGGCGGCGTGGGCAGCGTCCTCAGTTTCGTGCCTATCATCATATTGCTGTTCTTCTTCCTTAGCCTGCTGGAAGACAGCGGTTACATGGCACGCGTGGCGTTTTTCAGCGACAGCTTCCTCCGAATATTGGGTCTCACAGGCCATAGCATTGTGCCTCTCCTCATCGGATTCGGTTGTACCGTGCCCGCTGTGATGGCAACACGCACCTTGCACTCCACACACGACCGCTGGCGTACTATACTGCTCACTCCTTTTATGAGCTGCTCTGCAAAAATACCGATTTACGCCTTCTTCACAAGCATGTTCTTTCCACATCATGGCGGTCTCGTGCTGATTTTATTATATCTTTTCGGCATTTTCGTGGGTTTCATTGTAGCCCTCTTCTCAAAAAAGAAAAACGACGTGGCTCCTTTCGTGATGGAACTGCCTAACTACCGTATGCCTGGCGCTAAAAACGTGGCACACCTGCTGTGGGACAAAACGAGAGACTTCCTTCAACGCGCTTTCACCGTCATCTTCCTCGCCTCGTTGCTTATTTGGTTCTTACAAACATTCGATTTTCGTTTCAATATGGTGGAAAACGGCGAAGGCAGCATATTGGCTACCATAGCGGGCTTAATTGCCCCCGTCTTTCGTCCTATCGGCCTCGGCGAATGGCAAATCGTCACGGCTCTGGTGAGCGGATTCATGGCGAAAGAAAGCGTAATCGCTACCCTTGAGGTGCTTAACGCTATGCCGTTGTTCACCACCATCACCTCTATCTCAATGTTGGTGTTCTGCTTGCTCTATACGCCTTGCGTGGCTGCAATGGCAGCTATCCGGCGCGAACTTGGCACAAAATGGATGTTCGTTATCATCCTTTTCCAATGCGTGGTGGCATGGGTCTGCTCGTTCATGGTATATCTAATAGTAGGAACTGTATTATGAATCTGCCTACCGTCATAGTGCTGCTCTTAGTCCTGCTGCTCGTGGTGGTGGCGGTACGAGCCATGCGCGGTGGCAAAGGTAGATGCTCTTGTGGTAACGACTCACAAAAGAAAAGCTGTGGCGGATGCGAGCGTTGTAACTCATCATGCCCTTTTCACAGGTAAAGGCACTCAACGTGACGTTTTTCCGTAAAAACAAGGCAACTTATCAGTTCAGCATCATCTCGCAGCGATCGATGATGGCATTGGCAAGGCGGAAACCGTCGTCGCTTACGCCTTTAACTGGATTCCCGTCGTAATTCATATAAAGATGCATCACTTCATAGCCATCGTTGACATAGTCAAGTAATTTTCTGTCACGTTTGCCGACTGCCTCACGATATTCGTTAATATCAACTCTTTTACGGCGGTCGGCACGCACATGGAACACGGCGTCAAGAGCCATGAGCACTCCCAGCCAAAGGTAATTTCCCGCAGCACGGACATATTTCTCGTCCTCATAGCGTTTGATTTCAACATTCAATTTTCCTTTCTCTTTCAAAGTTTCACTGGCATTCTCAACATAACGCCTCGCTTCTGAAATCGGATTACGTTTCATAATTTTTAATTTTTAAAATCTGTTTTTAAATTCCGCTGCAAAGATAGGGATTATTTTTGATACCTGCAACTTTTTTTGTTAAAAAAAAAAGTTTTCAAATATGTCTTCCAAGTCTATAAACGGTTGAGCAAAAAAGACGACTGTTATTGTGAAAATAACAGTCGTTTTTTAAGGTTAGAGTGTGCTATATTCACTTGTGCGCCGCCCGCACTCTACAGCGTCCGACGAAACACGGGGCTGAGCTTCGTCTGGCCTCGGCACAGGAAAATTACTTGACAGAAACCAACCGCACCGAGTAGCCGCCATCCCCCTTGTAGTAGGTGCCCATAGACAGACTGCCCGAATCGAAGTACAGGCCGTAGGCGTCGTTGGCCGCCGTGGTAGACATGTAGTAGGCGCAGCTGGTAAAGTTCATCACGTAATTACGCGCGTAGCCAGCGACTGGCAGGAACACGCAACCTTTACTCTCCAAAGTAGTCCAATCACTGTCGCTCACGCTTATGTTAATGCTTCCGGTATTGTTGTATGAGGCAGCAGGTACGCTGGAATACCAAGAATCTTCCCAGTTGTCGGGCAATATTATCAATCCGAATTTGCTGTGTACAGTCCCCTTGAAATAGAAGTGACCGGATGAACTATATGTGGAGCGACCAGGTGTCCTTCCAAGCAGATACCACCATTCCCCAAGCGTCATGACACGAAAGCCTACGCCGGATGCGCCGTTAACGGTACTGATGGTTATAGGAGTATTTGACGCGGTAGCTATCCTTGCCCACGTTATGTAGTAATATGTACTGCCGCTTATAGCAGGCGAATCCGTATGTGTGTCCCACTGGTTCGCGTCGAAATACCACCCGCTGTTGTAATACAGGTTGCCCTTAGAGAAGTACACCTGTGTACCGGAGCCAATGGAGAATATGCCTGGCACTAAACACGACGCCGTGCTCACCTCGGCACCTGCCGTCTGCACAACAGTAACCGCACTGCGCTCTATCGTGAACGCCATGCTTATTCCTACACTCGCC
>Ga0208297_1000185_pt1 | contig 161294 bp, 130 predicted proteins | sample LMS_cellobiose_e_FD_187367 | JGI IMG/M metagenome (GOLD analysis project Ga0208297, IMG submission 187367) | Rumen-fistulated moose microbial communities from Alaska, USA - LMS_cellobiose_enrichment (SPAdes) (version 2) | ecosystem: Host-associated > Mammals > Digestive system > Stomach >... | reverse complement strand
GAAAAGTCCGCGTCATCCCAAGTGAGGAACGCCGTTCCCGCCAGCGTCTCCGCCCGGTCGGCGAGGTCGAAGAGCCAGCTCTGATTGCTGACGGCGCCCGAGAACTCCGTGACCGTCGCGCCGCTCAGCGCGACCTCGCTGAAGCCGCCCAGCGCCCCCGAAAATCCGCCCGTGTAGTCCGCGAACTCCAGACGCGCGTCGCCCTCGGAACCGTCGTAACTGTAGCCGTAGATGCCGCAGCGGTAATCGACATTTCCCGTGACGGTGACGTATGCCGAACCCTCGACGCTGTCGCCGCCGAGCTGCCCGCGCGTGTAGACGCCGCCCGAGATATCCCCGCCCGCGAGCGTGATGTAAATATCGCCGCCCACGACGGTCGCGGACCCCTCGGAGCCGACCGAGGTCGAGTGACTGCCGCCGCCGTAGATGCTGCCGAGCGAACCGCCGGTGACCGTGATATTCACGTCGCCCGCGACGCAACTGGTCCCGTTCTTCTGCGCCCAGCCGCCGCCGTAGACGTTGCCCATCGCACCGCCCGAGATCGTGATATTCACATCGCCCGCGACCTTCGCCTCGACCTGCGAAGCGAAGATGCCGCCGTAGATGCCGCGTCCGCCGCGCGCCTCGCCCCACGCGCCGCCCGAAAGCTCCGCCGTCACGCTTTCGACCGTGTAGACCGACCCCGTGGCGTTGCCGGTGGCGTAGCCGCCCGCGAAGCAGCAGAAGTCCGGGCGCTCCGCGCTTCCACCGGCGAGGGTAACGCTCACCTCGCCCGCCGTGTGGCGCAAACCGTTGCCGACGGTCGCGGCGGTCCGGACCGCCGCCGCGCCGTAGAGATTCCCCGCGAACGTGCCGTTCGTGACCGAGAGCGTCACGTCGCCGACCGAGGTTTTCGCGGAGTTTTTGTTGGCAAGCGCTCCGGCGAAAACGTCCTTGGCGAAAGTTCCGCCGCTGATGGCGGTATTGACCGCTCCGGTCACGCTGCCGAAGCCGCCCGCGTAGACCGCGCCCGAAACCTCCGCGCCGCCGAGGGTCAGATCCACGCCGCCGACGCTCCCGCCTGCCTGAGCGCCCGCGGCGACGTTGCGGAGTTTGCCCGCTCCGGCGTGGATATTGACGACGCCGGAAAAATCCCCCGCCGCGCCGTAGAGCACGTTGCCGGAGAGGTCCGCCCCGTCGATGTCGAGCCACGCATCCCCGCCGAAATCCGCCGACACGACGTTGATCGTCCCGGAGCCGACGGCGGTATCGCCCGTCCACCGCGCCGCCCGCCCGTCAGTGTTGACCGTTTCGCCGTTGATATTCAGCGCCAGAGCGGACGAAACTTCGTCGAATTTTCCGATCTCCAACGACAGAGCGCCATCAGTGAGCGACAATCCGTATTTTACCGGACGACCCGCTCCGACAAGTACCTTGCCCAGAGACAACGCTCCTATCTCGTCCCCGGTTTCACTCGCGACGGTGATGCTCTGCGCAAAACCATCCGCTCCTTCGGCAAGAGAGTATTCACCCAAGACAGATGTTTCGGAAACGGTCATAGCATAACCCGGAGTGCCTTTTATCAGCGAAAGGTTATTCATCAGTGCCGTATCTCCTGGCGTAGCATCAGAGATATCAAAATCTATAATACTGCCAGTATACGCCGAAACCACCGCCCCGGAACCAATGGTCATGAGGCCCGTTATTTTTCCACCTCGGGAGACATACATGCTGCCGCTTTGAATATTGATGGATTTCAATTCCCCGCCGCTATATATTCTTACAAAGCCCTTTTCAACAACAACATCATTTGCGGCTCCGGACATATACAATCCTGCATTGTCGCACAACCGTATACTGTTGGCAAATCCACCATTAGATATATAACACAACCCAGATTTATCTACTGTTGTCCTATTTGCCACGCCTCCACTCATAATGCGTAACACTCCATCTGCAGTACTTCTGCTGCCATTCACGATCGTATCATTTGCGACAGCGCCGCTATATACCAATGCGGAACACCGATACCCCACCTCCAATCCAAGGGTTTCGTCAAAGGTTTCCATCAATCCACTGCCAGTCATGCCATAATAAATCTTAGCCTCGGGAGCCAATGTAATCAAGGTTGCCCCAGTATTGGAATTTATCGTGCCAGATTGCCATGGATTATAAACTAACGAGGCGGTAGTACCACTGGACAGAGTCAAATTTCCGCTGTTCATGCAGATATTTTCAGCGATTCCGCCAGAAGCAACCACAATGCTGCCGCTTTGCATCCTGATATCGTATGCGTAACCGCCATTTACTGACAAAAGCGCACTATATCCTGACAATACCACATTTATTCCCACTCCTTGGCTTATAGTCATCGTGGAATAATCATTTATAGTGGTATTTTCAGTAATAGCGTCTTTAGATACCATCAAATATGCGGAATAATTTTCTTCTCCCCGAAGAGTGGTATGGTCAGCTTTCCCACCTTCTTTTATAAACAAATACCCTCTTCCGCTTATGATGCAATCTTCAGCTGTACCGGAATATACCGTAATGGCGCCAAAGCCGTACGCGCTGCATTGCCGACAAATACCGCCATATATGTCCAAATAGCCTGTATTATCCATAATACCAATATGGATAGCTGTTGTTCCGGAATGCACGGTAACCCTGCGTGCATTGGAAGACGACAACCTAAAATCTCCGAAACTGTTTTCCACAAATGAAACACTCGCCCCTGATGAAACGATTACAGCCCCTCCGTTTTCTTTTATAGCCATTGCGGTTCCACCGCTGTAAACAAATACAAAACCGTCCCGATTAACGGTAACGCCATTTGCGACGCCAGAACTTGACACATTGAGAGTCCCAACGCTGTTAACATTCGTATTGATGGCGCTCCCGCCTTGATATATATTCATAGTATCTCTAAAAACGTTGACGCTACTCGATACACATCCTGAACTGACATTAATCATAATCCCTCTCTCCTTATATTTCGGTGCTAAGTTGTAGGTATGCGAACAAATATTTCACGGCACACTGACTGACTGCCCGAAAAAACGAAATTCTTACACCTGCGGTGAAAAAATCGGAAAAAATTACAAAATTCCCGTGAAGCGCAAAAAATACGCATGCTTGGATTAAAAAGACGGATAAAAAGGAACCGAACGCCTCCCCCCTGCATTGCAAATATAGGCTCCTCCAAGAGCCTGCCACTACCATGCGAAGAAGCATCCGGCAAGATGTGAAGACACAACCCCTTTAGGTATACTTCACCTGTGATGACAGTTGGATGGCAAATACACTTTACTTGGTCGGTTTCCGAGCATTTGCGTGAAATATAACGGTTGTGAATCAGCCTCGGCGGCGTGCGCCGATAAAAATCTGCTTATAATGTAGCACCCGGCGGTGCAATTTGCAAGTGGCCAGCGGGCAGTGGGCAGTGGGTAGTGGGCGGCGCCAGAGCCGCCGTCGGCGTGAACGAAGACTTGGTACGGAGTGATACGGGGTGGTGCGGTATGGTCGAAGCCGCGGGGCACATGCGCGCAAAAGGAGTTGCGCGCGCCGCAAATATCCGCCCGGCGTTTCCGTAACCATCCGTAATCATCCGTAACCCGCGCAAGCGGGCAGCGGGCAAGTTGGGCAGTGGCCGCGGGCGGCGGGGCACAAAAAAGGCGCCTCCGAGTGGGAGGCGCCGGGCGACGGGTGCCGTTACCGCCGGCAAACTGACCGAAGCGGCATGCTGTTCATGATCGGATCTAGCGTCGTCAGTTCTCCAAGAATCCGAAACAGCTCGCAGTGGTGACTTCGCTGTCGATCAGCAGATAGGCCGAGACGGGAACCGAGTAGTTCCTGCCTTTGAATTCGGCGTTGTTGCCGCTTTCTCCGCCGCGCCCGTACATGGTGTAGTAGTTGCCTTTCATGCCCTCGATATCGGAACTGGCGACATGCCCGTCCTGAGTCGCAAAGTTGAGCCGCCCGTTATGGACCGCATAGAGGCGCGGACAAATCATGGTCCGCCCGTCGTCGGGAGCGTAGAACAGACTTCTCTGATGCAGCAGTTTGCTGTCTCCGTCGCGGTACGCGCTGTCGGCAAACCACAGTCGGTTGGAGGGACTGCTGGTCTTGTTCGCGGAAGTCCAGCTGTCGGATCCCGCGCTCTTGTTTTTGCAGACCTCATTGATGGTCGGCAAATTGAATTTCCAGCAATAGCCGACGTGGTCTATGCGGTTCATGCGGGGAGTGCCGTAGACCTGCGGGGTCCACTGTTCGGTACCGCCGCTTTTCAGCGGCTGAAAACCGATCCGCGGGCAGAAGAACCCCTTCATCTCCCCCCAGCGGGTGGCGGTTCCGGACAGATAACTGAAATTCGCTATGTACTTGCCCCGGGTCAGGCAGACCGGCCACTGGAATCCGGAACTTATTTTACCGGTGGAAGTCGAGGTCCCCGCCGGCCACTGCATGCGGTTGTCATCCAGATAGAGCGTGCCAACTGCGCCGGTGTTCTTGAGGTTGTTGACGCACCCGCTGGCATGGGCGCGTTCGCGCGCCTGCTGCAATGCCGGCAACAGCATCGCGGCGAGAATGGCGATAATGGCGATCACCACCAGCAACTCAATCAGCGTGAAATCTCTTTTCATTCGCGGTTCTCCTTTTTATGGGGTCAGGGCGTCGCTGTCGGTTTTTTTGTTGTTTTATTCGATCCGAAACTGCTTCGTGATATCCGATTTCTACTTTGCGAACCCAGTTTTATGCCCTGCAAATAATTTAATGTGCGTTCACGGTTTTTGCAAATGGATTTTCCGCTGTTTTTTACATTGATTTTCCGAATGGTCGCTTTCGGGTGCGGCAACGCCTCGGCGGCGCGACGATCGTGGGGTGCCGCCGCGGGAAGATGACGTAAAAAAAAGCGCCTCCGGATCCGGAGGCGCGTCGGAAAGCGCGATTGCGGCGGATCAGATCTCCACCGTCTTGGTCTTGGGCAGACCGAAGTATTTGTCCTCCGCGATGCGGCCGTCGGCGCGCAGCACGTCGATGCGCTCGTAGCGCTTCATGACATTACGGACCTTGCGGATCTTGCCGCCGATACGAAGACTCGGATGCTGGGACATGTTGTTACCTCTGAATTATCTTAAATTTTTGTCAATTCCACATGTGCGAGTAGATAATATAGCGCGGAAATCCGATTTGTCAAGCCCCGAAGTCGTCGTCGAGGATCGCCATCTCGTCCTCCACGAATTCCACCGCCTTGCGGAAGGCGTTGGCGCGGTGGCTGATTTTATTTTTCTCCTCCTGCGTGAGTTCCGCGAAGGTCTTGTCCATGCCGTCGGGCACGAAGAGGGGATCGTAGCCGAAGCCGTTGCTCCCGCGCGGAGCGTCGATGATGCGCCCCCTGACCTCGCCCTCGAAGGTCTCGATGACTTCGCCGTTGACCGCGATGGCGATCACGCAGGCGAAGCGCGCGCGGCGGTCGGTCACACCCTCGAGTTCGCCGAGCAGTTTGGCGATCCGCTCGGGGTCGCTCGCGGCGTAGCGCGACGAGTGGATGCCGGGGCGGCCGCCGAGCGCCGCGACCTCCAGCCCGGAGTCGTCGGCGAAGGCGGGCACGTCGCAGTACTTGCAGGCGCTCAGCGCCTTGATCGCGGCGTTTTCGGCGAAGGTCGAGCCGTTTTCCTCGACGCCGGGGTAGGCGGGGTAGTCCGCGAGCGAGCGCAGTTCGATCTTCTGGTCGGCGAGGAGTTGGCGGTACTCCTCCACCTTGTGCTGATTGGCGGTGGCGACGACGATATATGCCATTTTGGTGGTTGCTCCGTGTTTTTCCCATTTAAAAGCGCGATGTCCGGAACTATATTATAAAGCACAATGTCGAGGATTGCAAATGATTTCCGGGATCGTCGAAAAACTTTTTTCGCCCTTTGAGCGCGGGACGCTCCTCGTCGGCTTCTCCGGCGGGGCGGACAGCACCGCGGCGCTGCTCGCGGTCCTGGAGTGGCGGCGCGGGCATCCCGGCTGCCAAGTCGAGGCGGTGCACTTCGACCACCACCTGCGCGGCGACGAATCCGCGCGCGAGGCGGAGGCGGCGCGCCGCTTCGCCGCTTCGCACGACGTGGCGTTCCGCAAGATCGACCTCCGCATCGCCGACGCGGGCGACGGCGTCGAGGCGGCGGCGCGGGAGGCGCGCCTCGCCGAATGGCGGCGCCTCGCGGCGGGGCGGCGCGACGTGGCGGTGGTGCTCGGGCATCACGCCGACGACCGGGTGGAAAACCTGCTGATGCGGCTCTTCCGGGGCGGCAACACGACCTCGCTCACCTCGCTTCGCGCCCGGTCGACGGTCGGGGACGTGACGTTTTTGCGCCCGCTGGCAACGCTGTCGCGCGCGGAGGTGGAGGAGTTTCTGCGCGAGAGAGGAGTGACGTCGTGGCAGACCGATTCGAGCAATCTCGAGAGCGGATTTTCCCGCAACTCGTGGCGGCGCGAACTGCTGCCCGCGATCCGCGCCCGCTTCCCGTGGAGCGCTTCCGGAGTTCGCCGCGCGCTCGACGCGCTGGAGCAGGACGCCCGCTTCATCGAACAGGCGGCGGAGCGTTATTATCGCGCCGGTGGTCCCGGCGCCGCGGAGTTCTGGAAACGCGCAGATCCGGCGCTGCGCCCGCGGCTGCTGCGACGCTTTCTGCACGACCGTCGCGGCGGCGACCTGATCCCCCCCGCCGCGCTGCTCGAACGCTTCAATGCGGAACTCGACCGGGCTTCGCGCTCCGAAGCGGTCCGCATCCCGGCGGGCGACGGCGTGACGCTGTGTCTTCAGGACGGGCGGCTCGACGTCGTGGCGGAGACCCCGCCCGACACGGTCTGGAACTGGCGCGCCGAGGCGGCGCTGTCGTGGGGCGCGTGGCGTCTTGAGCGGCGCTTCGAGTACCGCCCCGACGCCTCCGGGATCGACTGCGCCTGTTTCGACGCCGCAAGCGTGCCGAAGGTGCTGACGGTCGGCGCCCCGCGTCCGGGGGAGCGGATGGTCCCGTTCGGGCGGAGCGCGGCGGAAACACTGCACAAACTCCGCATCGACCGCGGCGTGCGGGCGTATCCTCCCAGCCCGGTGCTGCGTTCCCCGACGGGGGAGATCTACTGGGCGTGCCGGGTGCGGCGGAGCGCGCTGGCCAAAGTGACCGATCCCGCCGCGGCGGCGGTGTGTTTTTACTGTCAGGCGAAGGAAACGATCCGATCATGACCGACTGCGGCGAAAAAATACTTTATCTCGCCTCGGTACGCGGCTTCTGCGGCGGCGTGCGGGCGGCGTTGGCGGCACTGGAGCAACTGCTTTCGGAACACCCGGAGCGCCCGGTGTGCGTGCTCCACGAACTTGTGCACAACCGTTTCGTCACCGAGGACTTCGAGCGCCGGGGCGTGCGCTTCCTCGCGGCGCTCGACGAACTGCCGCCCGGGGTGGCTCTGCTTCTGGGCGCCCACGGCGTCACCCCCGAGCAGGAGCGCGAGGCGCGCCGCCGCGCCGCGCTGGTGGTCGATACCACCTGTCCGCTCGTGCGCGAACGTCAGCGTCAGGCGGCGGCGCTCGCGGCGGAGGATACGCTGCTGCTGCTCGGGTATCCCGGTCACGCCGAGGTCGCGGGCATCATCAGCCGCAGCGGGGCGGGGCGGAATTTCGTGCTGTCGTCGGCGGACGAGGCGGAACGGCTCGACGCGGCGGTGCAAAATCCGGCGGTCATCACGCAGACCACCTTCGACGGCGGCGAACTGGAACGCTGCCGCGCGGTGCTGACGGCGCGTTTCCCCGGCATCCGCTTTTACTCCGGGGTGTGCCGCTCGTCGGCGGAGCGCCAGCGGAGCGTCGGCGACCTTGCCCGTCAGGTCGAGGCGGTCGTGGTCGCGGGGGCGCGCCACAGTTCCAACGCGCGGCGGCTCTGCGGAGCGGCGGAGCGCGCCGGGGCGCGCGCGGTGCTGGCGGAGCAAGTGGGCGAGATCCCCGCCGACATCTTTGCTCTGCGGCGCGTCGGTCTCACCGCCAGCGCCAGCACCCCCGACGCGGAACTTGAGGAGATCCGGGCGGCGTTCACCGCCGCCGCGTTCAAAACCATAGAGTGCGGTCCAAACCAAAACACGGGAGAATTGATAAAATGATCGAACATCTGGCGATAATCATGGACGGCAACGGCCGTTGGGCGACCAAGCGCGGACTGTCGCGCAGCGACGGGCACCGCGCCGGAGCGGAGAACATTCGGCGCGTGGTCGACGCCGCCCGCTCGGAGGGCATCAAGTACCTGACGGTCTATGCGTTCAGCACCGAAAACTGGAAGCGCCCGAAGCCCGAGGTCAACTTCCTGATGGCGCTCATCGGCGAGTTCACCCGGACGATGCTCGGCGACATGATGAAGAACAACGTCCGCCTGCGCACCATCGGACGCACCGGCGACCTGCCGCTGGCGGCGCGGGTCGCGCTCAACCACGCGATCGAGGCGACGAAGGACAACACCGGCTTCACTTTGAACATCGCGCTCAGTTACGGCGGACGGGCGGAGATCGTGGACGCGGTCAACCGTCTGCTCAAGGAGGGGCATAAGGGCGATCTCACCGAGGCGGAGTTCGCCCGCTACCTCTACGCGCCGGACATCCCCGACCCCGAACTCCTGATCCGGGCGGGCGGAGAGTTCCGGCTGAGCAACTTCCTGCTGTGGGAGTCGTCGTACAGCGAGATCTATGTGACCGACACCTTGTGGCCGGATTTCAACGCCGACACGCTGCGGAGCGCGCTCGAGTTCTACGCCGGGCGCGACCGGCGCTTCGGCAACATCAAAACGAAGTGATTTTCGATGTATCTGGATGGGATCAACTCGCCCGCCGATCTCCGCAAATTGCCCGAGACGGCGCTGGCGGATCTCGCCGCCGAGATCCGGGAGCGCATCGTCGGCGTCGTCGGGCGCAACGGCGGGCATCTGGCCTCCAATCTGGGCGTGGTGGAACTCACCATCGCACTGCACCGGGTCTTCGATTCGCCGGATACGCCGTTCTTCTTCGACGTGGGGCACCAGTGCTACACGCACAAACTCCTCACCGGGCGCGCCGGCAGTTTCGACACGCTGCGCCGCTTCGGCGGGTTGAGCGGCTTCCCGTCGCCGGCGGAGTCGCCGCACGATCCGGCGTTCGCGGGGCACTCCGGCAGCGCGCTGAGTCTGGCGCTGGGCGTGGCGGCGGCGCGCGAAGCGGCGGGCGACGACCGCAAGGTGGTGGCGATCCTCGGCGACGCTTCGCTCAGCAACGGCGTTACGCTGGAGGCGCTCAATTCGACCTCCTGCGGCGGGCGGAACCTGATCGTCGTGCTCAACGACAACCGGATGTCGATCACCCGCGGCGTCGGAGCGCTGCGCAAGTCCCTTAACCGCCTGATCGCGGGGCGGCGCTACAACAGCATCCGCGGCGGCATGAAGCGGGCGCTGCGCGAACACGACCGCGGCAGCCGGATCGTGCGCGGGATCAAGGATCTCTTCCGGCGGGTGCTATTTTCGCCGGGAATGTGGTTCAGCGAACTCGGCATCCGCTACTTCGGCCCGGTCGACGGCCACTCCATACCGGAACTTACCCGGATGCTGCGGCAGCTTGGCGAACTGGAGGGGCCGCTGCTGCTCCATGTCGTCACCGAAAAGGGCCACGGCTGCGAGTTCGCGGCGCACGAGCCGACGCTCTACCACGGGGTCAAGGGCTACACGCTGCCCGGCGGCGAAGTTCCCCGCGGCGGGGCGAGTTTCAGCGCGGCGTTCGGCGCGGCGCTCTGCCGGCTCGCGGAGGCGCACCCCGAGATCAGCGCGGTCTCGGCGGCGATGATCCCCGGCACCGGGCTGGCGGAGTTTCAGCGGCGTTTTCCCGACCGCTGTCACGACGTCGGCATCGCGGAGGAGCACGCGGTGACCTTCAGCGCGGGACTGGCGCTGGCGGGGCGGCGGCCGGTGTGCGCGATCTATTCGACCTTCATGCAGCGGGCGTTGGACTGCGTCTATCACGACGTCGTGCTGGGCGGTCTGCCGGTGATCTTCGCTCTCGACCGGGCGGGAGTCACGGCGGATGGTCCCACGCACCACGGGATCTACGATCTGGGATTTCTGCGCGGACTGCCGGGGCTGACCGTCATGGAACCGGCGACGGCGCGGGAACTTGCAGCGATGCTGGAATTCGCCTACGCGCTCCGGTCGCCGGTGGTGCTGCGCTACCCGGCGGGGGCTCCGACGCCGGAGGATGCCGCGCCGCCGGAACCGCTCAAACCGGGCCGGGCGCAGGTGGTTGTTTCGGGCGACGCGGGGGCTCCGGTGCTGTGGAGCGCGGGGGCGGAGATCCGGACTGCGGTGGAGACGGCGCGGTGCTGGCGCGAGCGTTTCGGCGAGGCGTGCACGGTGGTCAACGCCCGTTTCCTCAAGCCCTTCGACGCGGCGCTCGCGCGCACTTTCGCATGTCGCCCGCAAGTGGCGGTCGAGGATGCGGCATCGTGCGGCGGTCTGTATTCCGCGCTGGCGGAGGCGCTCGCGGCAACTCCCGGCGCGGTGGTGCTGTCGTGCAACTGGCCCGACCGGGTGCTGCCCCACGGCCAGGTGGCGGATATCCGCGCCGTCTGTTCGCTGGCGGCGGCGGATCTGGTGGAACGGCTGGCGAAAAAACTTGTAAAATCATGATAATCAGTGTATATTAGTTTGAGATAATGATGCGTCCGCAAAGCAATCGAGGCGGCATAAGACGATGAAATATCATATTCCTGTTCTGTTGGCGGCAGTATTGGCGGCAGTTTCCGGCTGCGTGTCCACGCCGGTGCGTCCGGCGCAGCAGCTGATGCTGCCCGAGTTGGAGGCGCCTAAAGAAGTTCAGGCGCAGCGCGCCGCCGATTTCCGCAAACTCACATCCAAGGTGAAGATCCGCGGGGTGGGCGGCTACCTTTCCGGATTGCGCGAGACCGTGCTTACGACGGAGCAGATCCTCGACCGGGTCCAGGCGCTGGGGTTCAACCGCATCTACTTTTATGTCAGCAGCGAAAAGCAGCTGGACGGTCTCTTCCGCGACTTCATCGCCGCGTCGAACCACCGGAACATCCCGGTCGAAGTGGTGCTGAACCAGCGCGACTTCTACTTCCGCTCCACCGGGAACCGGATCATCCGCTTTTTCCGCCCCGAGTACCTGCGGGTCGACGACGCCGCCGAGATGGTGGCGCGCTTCAACGACGCTTCGCCCGACGACGCCAAGTTGGCCGGGCTCACCGTCATCATCGAGCCGCACCTCTTCACGCCGACCAATCCGGACACTCCACCCGATACGCTCTACTATTGGAGCGACCGCACCTTCGGCGACGATCTGGACAACGCCCGGCTGATGCGCGAAACGCTGGCGCAGCTGCGCGAATCCAAGGCGCGGTGGGGAAGCGGGAACTTCACCATCGCGGCGGCGGATTTCTACCACGAACTCGCGATGGAGGGCAAACTTCCCGTCGGCAAAATCACCGACTTCTGCGCGATCTCGCCCCGGGTGCTGCTGATCGATTCGGGGAACAAGCCGCGGGCGGCGGCGCAGGCGGTCGAAAACGAACTCGCCGCCATGCCCAAAGGCAGCTGCGGACTGGTCGGGATCAGCCTCGCCGGGCATACCTCGGTGGATGCCGGGGCGCTTCGCCGCCGCGACTGGAACGATTTGATGCGGGCCATGCGGTATATGCTCGGCCGCTTTGAGAAACACCCCACTTTCAACGGCTTTCTGCTGGCGCCGATCGAGGCGCTGGAGTTCGTCCGGATGGAGCGGGATTGATACCGGAACCAGAAGAAAGAGATCTTAAATGCGTTGTCCCAAATGCAGTGCCGAAAATGACAAGGTGATCGACTCCCGCGCCGGGCGCGACGGAGCCACCGTGCGCCGCCGCCGCGAATGTCTGTCGTGCGGATACCGTTTTTCGACGCTGGAGAGTGTGGTCCCCGAGGATATGAAGGTCATCAAGCGCGACGGCCGCCGCGACGAATTCCGCCGCGACAAGTTGCGCAGCGGCGTCGCCAACGCCTGCTACAAACGCGTCCCGCCCGAGGAGATCGACCGGATCGTGGACGCGGTCACTTCGTCGCTGATGCACGACTTCGACAAGGAGGTCGAAAGTTCCGAGATCGGCGAGCGGGTGATGGCGGAACTGCGCAAGGTCGACGAAGTGGCGTTCGTGCGCTTCGCCTCGGTCTACCGCAAGTTCACGGCGGTCAAGGACTTCATCCACGAGATCAAGGGGATGAAGCGATGACGCCGCCCCGTCTGGTGCTGAAACCGGGGCGCGAAAAGTCGCTGCTCCGCCGCCATCCGTGGATATTTTCCGGCGCGGTGGAGCGCGTGGAGGGCGCTCCCGAAGCGGGCGGGGAGGTGCTGGTCGTCGACTCCCGGGGGCGGGCGCTCGCGGTCGCGGGGTACTCGCCCGCGTCGCAGATCGCGGCGCGGGTGTGGAGTTTCGACCCGGAAGAACCGGTGGACGCCGCGTTTTTCCGCCGCCGCATCGCCGCCGCGCTCGAATATCGGCGCACGCTCGGGCTGTTGGAGCCGTCGGGCGGCTGCCGGCTGATCTTCTCCGAGGGCGACGGACTGCCGGGGATCGTCGCCGACCGCTACGGCGACTTGGTCGTGGTCCAGTTTTTGAGCGCCCCCGCCGAATTTCACCGCGAAACGGTCGCCGACGAACTCACGGCGGCGGGCTTCAGGACGGTTTTCGAGCGCTCCGACGCGTCGATCCGCCGCAAGGAGGGGCTGCCGGAGCGCTCCGGCATCATGCGCGGCGCCGAGCCGCCCGCCGAGGCGATCGTGGAGGAGGCGGGCGAACGCTACTGTGTCGACGTGCGCCACGGTCAGAAGACCGGATTCTACTTCGACCTGCGCGACGCGCGCGAACTGGTGCGCCGGATCGCTCCGGGCAGGACCGTGCTCAACGCGTTCAGTTATACCGGGGCCTTCGGGGTGGCGGCGTTGCGCGCGGGGGCGCGCAGCGCGGCCAATATCGACTCCTCGCGCCCGGCGCTGCGCGCGGCGGAGCGCAACTGCGAACTCAACTCGCTCCCGGCCGCGGAGTGCGTCTGCGCCGACGTCTTCACCGAACTGCGCCGCCGCGCCGCCGCGGGCGAAAAGTACGATCTCGTGATCCTCGACCCGCCGAAACTCATCCCGTCGCAGCGCGACCTTGTCCGCGGCTGCCGCGCGTATCAGGATCTGGCGCGGCTGGGCTTCGCGGTCACGGCTCCGGGGGGCTTCCTGCTGAATCTGTCGTGCTCCGGTCTGCTGACCATGGATCTTTTGGAGAAGATCACCGCCGCGGCGGCGCTCGAAGCCGGAGTTTCGGCGCGGCTGGCGGCCACGGTGCGGCAGGCGGCGGACCACCCGGTGGATACCGCCGTCCCCGAGGGCGCGTACCTCAAGGGGCGGCTCAACTGCGTTGCCTCCGCCGGGAAGTAAAAAAGATTTCCATTTCCTACTCAACAGGATAAAAAAAACAAAACAAAAAACAAAGGAACTGGCAAATGGACAAGGTGAAGATCGCGATCATCGGAGTCGGCACGATGGGCTCCGCCCATGTGGCGACCATCGACAAACTGGACAACTGTACGGTGAGTGCGCTTTGCGACATCAATCCCGAGGTGCGCAAAAAGTATTCCAACCGCAAGGATACGGCGATCTTCGCCTCCGCGGACGAACTCTTCGCCAAGGGCGACTTCGACGCGGTGATCGTGGCGGTGCCGCACTACTATCACGTGCCGCTGGCGCTGCAGGCGCTGGAACACGGTAAGCACGTGCTGACCGAAAAACCGATCTCGGTGCATAAGAAACTCGCCCGCCAGTTGGTGGAGGCGATCCCCAAGTACCCGAACCTCAAGGTCGCGGCGATGTTCAACCAGCGCACGCTGAACGCGCACAAGAAGATCAAGCAGTTGATCGACAACGGCGAACTCGGCGAGATCCGCCGGGTCAACTGGATCATCACGACGTGGTTCCGGTCGCAGTTCTACTACGACTCGGGCGACTGGCGCGCCAGCTGGCGCGGGGAGGGCGGCGGCGTGCTGCTGAACCAGTGCCCGCATCAGTTGGATCTGATGCAGTGGTTCTTCGGGCTGCCGTCGAAGGTCACGGCGTTCCTGACGCTCGGCAAGTACCACGACATCGAGGTCGAGGACGAGGTCACGGCGTATCTCGAATATCCGAACGGGGCGACCGGGGTCTTCATCACGACCACCGGCGAGGCTCCGGGAACGAACCGTCTGGAGATCTGCGGCGAGCGCGGCCGTCTGGTCTACGAGAACGGCAAGATCGGTTTCCTGCGTAACGAAGTGCCGACCAGCGAGTTCCGGATGAACAGCAAGACGCACTTCGGCTCGCCGGAGAAGTGGGAGATCAACGTGCCCTACAAGCCGGACGCCAAACAGCAGCACATGAACGTGATCGAGAACTTCGCCAACGCGATCCTGAAGGACGTGCCGCTGGTGGCTCCGGCGCAGGAGGGGATCCGCGGACTGGAACTCGGCAACGCGATGCTGCTGTCGGGTCTGAAGCACAAGACGGTGGAACTGCCGATCGACGAGGAGGAGTTCGCGGTGATGCTGGACGAACTCGTCGCGAAGAGCCGCTACGTCAAGAAGAACCCCGCCGAGAAGGACGACGTCGACGCCGCCTCGCTGAACAGTTCGTTCTGATCCGGGCGCCGGAAAGACAGTGGGAACCTTGGGAGTTTTGGGATTTTTGGGGAATCTTGGGAAGGGAGAGTGTGTCACTCTTGCTCCGGTGAAAAAGACGCCTTGGAATAATGAATAAATCTTTGTTCCGTCCCAAACCTTACGAGAATCTTATATCATATTCAACGGTCGCTGGTCGTGTATCTGGCGACCGTTGATTTCTGCCGCCGTTTCATGGAGCCGCGCGACCGCACGGTCGACCAGATGATACAGGCGGCGCGAAGCGGCAAGCAGAACATCGTCGAAGGAGCGATGGCGGCGGTGTCGAGCAGTGCTGCCGAAATCAAATTGACCGGAGTGGCGCTGGCGAGTCTGGCGGAACTGAAAGAGGATTATCGGGATTATCTGCTTACTCACGGCGGTTCGGTTTGGGAACGAGACTCCCGCGAAGCGGTGTTCGTCCGCAATTTGTGCCGCCGGAGTGACGCAAGTTACGAAAACACCTATAAGGAGTTCGTGGGCAGCCGCGATGCCAACACGGTCGCCAATATCGTGATCTGCCTGATCTGCCAAACGGAATATCTGTTGTCTCGGCAGATCGCCGCGCTGGAAAAGAAGTTTTTGGAACAGGGCGGCATCCGCGAGCGTATGTATTCGGCACGCCGCTCCAGACGTGACGAAAAATCCGATTCCGACCGCGGTTGAACACCGGCGTTTCCCAAAACGCTCAAAACTCCCATCCTATTTCCGTCCTTGAGTCTCTTCGCCCGCGTTTTTCCATCTCCGCTTTCGCCGCGCCCAAGATTCCCAAAACTCCCAAAACTCCCATTTTCCCGCATCTCGTTTGCCGCTACTTGCAAAAAGGCGTAGCGTTTGTCGAGTTACAACATTGACTAAAACGCGTCTGTAGGCTATATTATAGGTTAGTCTGAACAATTACCAACCCTTGCGGAAAGAAGTGTTTTTATGCCTCAGCGCAACGACATCAAGAAGATCCTCATCATCGGTTCCGGTCCCATCATCATCGGTCAGGCGTGCGAGTTCGACTACTCCGGCACTCAGGCGTGCAAGGCGCTGCGCGAAGGCGGCTACGAGGTCGTCCTCGCCAACTCCAACCCCGCCACCATCATGACCGACCCCGGCATGGCCGACCATACCTACATCGAACCCCTTAACCCCCAAAGCGTCGAGAAGATCATCGAACGCGAGCGCCCCGACGCACTGCTGCCCAACCTCGGCGGGCAGACCGCGCTGAACCTCGCGATCTCGCTGCAGGAATCCGGCGTGCTCGACAAGTACCACGTTCAGGTCATCGGCGTCGACCTCAACGCGATCAAGCGCGGCGAGGACCGCATCGAATTCAAGAAGACCATGGAGAAACTCGGCGTCCCGATGGCGAAGTCCGAGCCGTGCTACTCCGTCGAAGAGGCGGAAAAGATCGCGCAGGAACTCGGCTATCCCGTCGTCCTGCGTCCCGCGTACACCATGGGCGGCACCGGCGGCGGCATCGTCTACAACGTCGAGGAACTGCGCGAAGTCGTCGCCCGCGGCCTCGCCGCGAGCCTGATCGGTCAGGTGCTGGTCGAGGAGTGCGTCCTCGGCTGGGAGGAGTTGGAACTCGAGGTCGTCCGCGACGCCAAGGGCAACAAGATCACCGTCTGCTTCATCGAAAACGTCGATCCGATGGGCATCCACACCGGCGACAGTTTCTGCGTGGCGCCGATGCTGACCGTCTCCGAAGAGGTCCAGAAGAAACTCCAGGACTACAGTTACCGCATCGTCGACGCGATCGGCGTCACCGGCGGCACCAACGTCCAGTTCGCCCACAACCGCGAGGACGGACGCATCATCGTGATCGAGATAAATCCGCGCACCAGCCGGTCGAGCGCGCTCGCCAGCAAGGCGACGGGCTTCCCGATCGCCCGCGTTTCGACCAAACTCGCCACCGGCGTCACGCTGGACGAGATCCCGTACTGGCGCGACGGCAGTTTGGAAAAATACACCCCCTCCGGCGACTATGTGGTCGCCAAGTTCGCCCGCTGGGCGTTCGAGAAGTTCCCGCAGGCCAAGGATCACCTCGGCACCCAGATGAAGGCTGTCGGCGAAGTCATGAGCATCGGCGCGGACTTCAAGGAGGCGTTCCAGAAGTCGATCCGCTCGCTGGAGATCGGCCGCAGCGGTCCGGGGCTGGACAAGAAGATCGAGGCGCTCTCGCTCGAAGAGTTGAAGCGGCTGGTCTCCACCCCCAACAGCAAGCGCTATTTCCAGCTTTACGAAGCCTTCAAGAAGGGGCTCTCCGTCGCCGAGGCGCGCAAACTCACCAGCATCAGCGTCTACTTCCTCACCGAGATCAACGAACTCGCGCAGTTCGAGCTGGAACTCGCCAAGTTCAACTGGATGGCGCTGCCCGACGATCTGCTCGTCAAGGCGAAGCGCTGGGGCTTCGCGGACAAGTACCTCGGCAAACTTTTCAACGTGCCGGAAAAACTGGTGCGCGAAAAGCGGCTCGCCCTCGGCTGCAAGGCGACCTTCCGCAGCGTGCCCGTGAGCGGCGTCAAGGACGCCTCCTACTACTACTCGACCTACTCCGGGCAGCCGGACAACGTGCCCGTCTCGCCGAATAAGAAGATCATGGTCCTCGGCGGCGGACCGAACCGGATCGGGCAGGGCATCGAATTCGACTACACCTGCGTCCACGCGGCGTTTTCGCTCCGCGACGCCGGGTACGAGTCGGTGCTCGTGAACTGCAACCCCGAGACCGTTTCGACCGACTACGACACCAGCGACAAACTCTACTTCGAGCCGCTGACGCTCGAAGACGTGCTCGCGATCTACGAAAAGGAACAGCCGCAGGGCGTGATCGTCCAGTTCGGCGGCCAGACCCCGCTGAACATCGCGCAGGAACTCAAGGACGCCGGCGTGAAGATCATCGGCACCCAGCCGGAGGGCATCCGCCTCGCCGAGGACCGCGAGTACTTCCGCGAGCGCATGATCGCCCTCGGCGTCAAGCAGCCCGAAAGCGGCACCGCGCGTTCGCTCGACGAAGCGCTGGCGCTCGGACGCAAGATCGGCTACCCCGTGATGGTCCGTCCGTCGTTCGTGCTCGGCGGCCGCGGCATGGCGGTGATCTACGACGAGGAGATGCTGGCGCGCTACGCGGTCGAGGCGATCCAGGTCAGCCCCGAATATCCGATGCTGATCGACCGTTTCCTCGACCACGCCATCGAGTGCGAAGTCGACGCGATCAGCGACGGCGAGAATACCTACATCGCCTCGGTGATGGAGCATATCGAACTGGCGGGCATCCACTCCGGCGACTCGGCGTGTTCGATCCCGCCGATGACGCTGGCGAAGAAGCACCTCGACACCATCGCCCGCCAGTCGGCGGCGATCGCCAAGGACTTCCAGGTGCGCGGCATCCTGAACGTGCAGTACGCGGTCTGCGAGGATCAGGTCTACATCATCGAAGCGAATCCGCGGGCTTCGCGGACGGTCCCGGTGGTCGCCAAGATCACCGGCGTCCCGTTGGCGCGGATCGCCACCAATCTGATGCTCGGCGCGCCGCTGGAGGAGTTCAAGAAGTACCTCAAGGAGCCCCCGAAGAACTATGTGGGCGTCAAGGAGGCGGTCTTCCCCTTCAACATGTTCCCCGAGGTCGACCCGGTGCTCGGTCCCGAGATGCGCGCCACCGGCGAAGTCATGGGTATCGCTCCGAACTTCGGCATGGCGTACTACAAGGCGCAGGCGGCGGCGGGGTCGAAACTGCCGCTGGAGGGCAAGGTGCTGATCTCGGTCTGCGAGCGCGACCGCGAGGCGGTGCTGCCGATCGCAAAGAAACTGGCGAATTTGGGCTTCACGCTCCTTGCCACCGAGGGGACGGGCGAGTTCCTCAATTCGCAGGGGCTCCGGTGCAAGCTGGTACAGAAACTCAACGAGGGCCGTCCCAACGTCGCGGATCTGATCCGCAACCGCGAGGCGGCGCTGATCATCAACACGCCGATCGGCCGTCTGAGCAAGATCGACGACAGTTACATCCGCATGCTGGCGATCCAGTACCGGGTGCCGTACGTCACGACCGTGGCGGCGGCGCACGCGACCGCGGAGGGCATCGCCGAGGCGAAACACGGATCGTCGCCGCTCAAGTCGCTGCAGGAGTATCAGGCGGAGGGTTGACCGGAGCCGCCTCTCCCCGAGCATAGGAGACCAAAGTAAGTGAGCATCGCGTTCGCGGCGTTGTCGGTCGTGCTGCTGGCGGGTATCGGTATCATACTGTACCTGCTGGTGCGCCGGGTCCGCACGCTGCGGGCGGCGTTGCGCGCTTCGGACGCCCGTGCGCGGGAGATCAGCGAGTTTCTGGCGCGTTTTTCCACAGGCATCCAGGGCGAAGACGGCGTGGCGGGCGCCATGCGCGGCGCGGCGCGCCACGTCGCCGAGCAGATCGAAGCGGAAGCGGTCGTCATCTACGAGGTCCAGGACGAGCGACTGGTCGTGGTTGGCGCGTGGGGCGACTACACCGAGCGCGGCGGCGAAGCGCTCGCGGCGCAGCTGCACCGCGAGAATTTGCGCACCGGTCAGGGCTTTGCCGGCGGCATCGCGCTGCGGCGCAGCGCGGAACTGGTCGCGGACGCGGCTTGCGACGACCGCTTCGGCGGGCACTCCGACGCGCTGCACAGTGTGATGGGGGTGCCGCTGCTGCGCGAAGGCGCCTGCGCGGGAGTGATCTGCGCGCTGAACAACCGGCGTGGGCCGCTCCAAAGTTTTTCCGCTTCGCAGTTCGAGCGCCTCAAACTCCTGGCGCATCAGGTGCTGCTGGTGCACAAGATCGCGATCGCGTATCAGGAGATCAGCCGCCGCGACCGCATCGATCAGGAGTTGAACTTCGTGCGTCACCTGCAGATGTCGCTGCTGCCCGGCAGCGCTCCGCAGTGGGGGTGTTTTTCCATCGTCGCTTCGACCCGCTCCGCGAAGGAGGTGGACGGCGACTTCTACGACTTCGTGCGCATCGACGACGACCGGATGCTGGTGCTGCTCGGCGACGCCTGCGGCAAGGGGATGCCCGCCTGCATGCTGACCGCCATGGCGCGCAGTTTTGCGCGCAGTCTGGCGGACAACTTCACTACGCTGACGGGGTTCCTGCGCGAACTGAATCAGAAACTCCACCGCGACATCGACGCCGACCGCTTCATCACCGTCGGCTGCTGTTTGCTGGACAAACGCAACTCGCTGTTGGAGTTCGGCCGCGCCGGGCATACCGACATGGTGACGTTCGTCCACAACCACATCCGGCTCTTTTCGCCCAAGGGGGCGGCGCTGGGGATCCTGCCGGACGAGTTCGCGGAGTTCGAGAGCATCTGCATCGCGCTTGATCCGGGGACGAGCGTCCTGCTCTTTTCCGACGGCATCACCGAGGCGACCGACGCTTCGGGCGAGGAGTTCGGCATCGACCGCCTCACCGAGACTTTCCGCACCGCCTGCGAGGGCGGCATGTCGATCCGCGCGGTGCTGGATACCATCACCAACGCGGTCAGCGACTTCGAGCAGGAACAGGGCGACGACCAGACGCTGGTGGTGATCCGGCAGACCGACGACGCCGAGTAGACGTCTACGGCAGTTCCGGCGCCTGCCGGCGGTACTCCTTGAAGTAGAGCCGCTGCGCGGTCTTCAGCACTTCACTCCACAGCGCGGCGTTGAGCCGCAGTTCGCGTTTCAGCGGATTCCCGGTGTACAAACGGATAAAGCGCAAGGCTTCGCGCTTGGTCAGCCCCGCGTCGAACGACGAAAAGCACAGCCCCGCCAGATCCTTGACGAGGTAGTGATGCGGGACCTTGTCGCGTATCTGCGCGCGGTGGAGGTCGATCACATACACCGTTTTCCCGAACTCTTCGCCTTGCCGCGGGGTCAGGTAGTGGCACAGGTAGCAGTCGCGGTGGTTCACGCCGCCCCGGTGCATCTTGCCCGCCGAGTCCGCGACGGCGCGCAGAAGGTCGCGCCGCAGTTGCAGCGGCGGCGGCGCCGTCTTCCAGCCGGCGGTGAGTTTTTCCAGATCTACCATATCGGCGAGTTCGCAGGTGATGAGGAACGATTCGAGTCTCGCCGGATTTTTCCCCCGGCAGCCGCAGGCGGCGGAGGTCATGGTCGGGACCCCGAGGGTGTGCAGTTTTTGGAGGGCGCGGTGTTCGTCGAGCGCGCTGAGTACGGGACGCTTGAACATCAGCAGATTCTTGAAGATCTCGCCCCAGCCGACCCCCGAATGGTGCTTCACGAAGAAGCCGCGACCGGCAAGTTCGACGCGGAAAGTGCGCCGGGTTTTGACGCGGCGGAACTCCTCGCCCGCCAACTTCGCCACGCACCGGAACGGGTCGGCGGGCGGCGGCCACAGGCGGCGGAAAAAGTCGTCGAGTTCCAGAAACTCCGCCATGGTCACTCCTCGCCGCGGATGATTTTGGCGGCGACTTCGGCGCGATGGTAGAAGTCGCCGTTCTGCCCGTAGCCGAGGGCGTTCTGCCGGAGGTCGGCGAGCGTCTCCGGAGTCGAGAGCAGCCGCAGCAGCGTCTTGTTGAAATTGCGTTGGCTGAACGGTTGTTCCAGCACCGCGCCGCCGGAGTCGCGCACATGATCCGCGAAGCCGCAGTTGCCGGAGCAGAGCACCGGCAGACCGGCGGCGAGGGCTTCGATGAGCACCGTCCCGGCGGCTTCGTTGCGCGCGGGGTGCAGCAGCAGATCGGCGGCGAGCAGCAGGTCCGGCACGTCGTCGCGCGGTCCGAGCAGTGTCACCCGGTCGTCGACGCCGAGGCGGTGCGCCAGCCGGACGAGCGGCTTTTCCCGTCCCCGTCCCGCGACGGCGAGGCGCAGATGTTCGCGGAAGTCCTCGGGCAGCGCGGCGAACGCGGCGATGGAGCGGTCCACCCCCTTGGTGCGGAACCCGGAGCCGATCTGAAGCAGCAGCGTATCCTCTTCCGGGATACCGAGTTCGCTCCGCTTGGCGTCGCGCCGTTTGGCGGCTTCTTCCTCGGGCGGGCGGCGGCGGTCGACGGGGATCCCCGGCGGCAGTTTCCGGAAGCGTTCCTCCGGTGTGCGGTAGATGTCGATGTACTCCTGTTTCTGACGGTCGGTGAGGTGGAGGATCACCGTCTTCGCCTCCGGCGCAAAGACCGCGCGCTCCTCGGCGATGAAGGTGCGGTAGCGCGGCAGCAGCCGACTGCCGAGTTTGCCGACGTTGCGCAGCGCCGTCAGATAGAACGGATTGTCGGCGGCGAAGTAGAAGTCCGCCCCCGGCATCCGGTTGAACGCGACGAAGCGGTCGAAGCGCCGCGATGCCAGTTCCGCGTGGAGCTTGCGGATGAAACATTCCGCCCGGGCGTGGTTGCTCCAGCCGGATACGGCGAGGCGCTCCACCGTCAGCCCCGCCGGGGGAGGGGCGTCGTCATCCCAGATGTGGCAGAAGAGCGTGATGCGGTCGCCGCGGGCGAGCAGCGCACGGGCGATGCTCATCATGTCGCGCTGCAATCCGCCGTAGGGGAAGTATTTGAAGATGGCAAAAGCAAGATTCATAGCTTGTCGAGAGCGTCGTTTCCCATGAGTTTCCGATAGAAGGGATTGTCCAGCTTGTCATCGAGTTTGCGCCGCGACGAAGCCTTGCTGGTGCGCCCCGACCCCGAGGGGTTGAGGATCATCGTCGCGTGGTTCAGGTGGTCGACGAAGCGCGAGAGTTCCGCCGACTCGAGGAAACGCATCTCGAACCCGGCGGCGACGAGCATCCGGTGCAGGGACTTCCCCGCGGTCTCGTTGTCGTCGAAGCCGCGGGTAAGGGTCTTCACGGGTTCGGTGCGGTACACCGCGCAGTGACTGCGCAGATAGCGCTCCTCGGGAGCGTGGCGGCGGGAGGTGAAGGTCTCGCGGAAGAAGTCTTCGATCTTCTGCCCGATCATTTTGGCGCGGGTGACGTGTTCGAGTTTCCAGCTGCCGACGCCGGCGAGTTTCGGCGCGCCGTCGAATTTGCCGAGCAGAAACTCCAGCCACTTGGGATCCTTGACGATGGTGTCGGTGTGCATCACGGCGAAGAACGGCGTATCCACCTGCGCCAGCGCCGCGTCGAGCGCCCGGGCGTGCATCTGCGGTCCGCTTTCCCCGGCGGTCTTGCGTTCGAGCAGCGTGATCCATTCGACCTGCCGGAGATATTCCAGCGACTCGTCGGCGGAGTCGTTGTCGACGACGATGACGCGCGTTTGGTCAAGATCGGTGCAGCTGCGCAGTGCCCGCAGGCAGAGCCGCGTCAGAAAGGGGGTCTTGTAATTGGGGATGATGATGGTGCTTTTCATGATGACATCCGTGTCGGAACGCTCTTCAGATACCGCCGATCCACGCTCCGGCGAGGATCCAGACCGCGGCGGTGAACAGCACCGCGCCCCCGGCGGCGAACGCCAGCAGCGTCAGCAGACACGATCCGCCGCGATGTCCCGGCGACCAGCGGCAGCCGCAGTTGCGGCATACCACTTCCACGTCGTTGGCGCCGAGCAGCCCCAGCAGCAGACCGATCCAGCCGAAGAGCAGCAGCCCGAGGCAGCCGCACCCCGGATCGAAGACCTTGCGCACGGTGTCCAGTTCGGTCGAGCCGCACTTGGGGCAGCAGACGCGCGGAGTTTGCGGCTCCGCCGCCGGAGCGCGGCGCGGCGCCCCCGCGGCGCAATATGGACATACGGGACTTGCCGGATCGACTTCATGACCGCATTTTGCGCATTTCATGGCGGTACTTCACCTTTTGTATCCACCGCCGGGCGGACGGGGAAAACCGCTTCCCCGTTCCGTTTCCGGTGCATAATGAAACTATATCACCTCCGGGCGGATTTTTCAACCGTTGAAAATGTCGCCGCGACAGATTATATTACCCGGAATTGGAATCTTGGAGGATCATTGATGAGTGAAAGCGCCTTTCTGATACTGTTTCTGGCGATCGTCGCCGCGATGGGGATCGTCCCCTTTCTGCTGCGGCGGTTCAATATCCCGGCGGTGATCTCGCTGCTGCTGGTGGGGATCCTGATCGGTCCGACCGGAGTCGGCATCGACCTCGTGGGGATGCTGTCGCGGGCGCTGAGTTTTCTCGGCGACCCCAACGTGACCGACGTGGCGGCGCACACCCGGCGGCACTTTCTGAGTTTCATCGACTCGCTCGGCGCGCTGGGGCTGATGCTGCTGATGGCGCTCGCCGGGATGGAGGCGGACTTCAAACTGATCCGCTCGACGCGCAAACCGGTGATCGCCCTGAGCGTGCTGACCTTCCTGATCCCGGCGGCGGCGGGTTACTTCGTGTACTGGAACTTCCGCCCGGACGATCTGCCGGGCAAACTCCTGTATGCGTCGCTCTTCGCCTCGCACTCGGTGGGCATCGTCTTCCCGGTGATCCGGGAACTCAAACTCACCCGCACCCGCTTCGGGGCGGCGGTGCTGATCTCGACGGTCATCACCGACATCGCCAGCATCATTCTGCTCGCGGTGAGTCTGCAGCTTTACCGCCAGCGTCTCGGGGTGTCGCACATGGTGGGCAGCAACACGCTGTCGATCTTCGACCACTGGGGCAACGCGCTGTTGAGCAACACTTTCATTCCGGTATTCCTGCTGATCGTGCTGGCGTATCTGGCGTTGTCGCTGTTCTGCGTGAACCGGGCGGGTGCGTGGCTGATGCGGCGTTTCCAGCCCGGCGAGGACATGCTGATCATGATATTGCTGCTGGTCATTCTGGTCACGGTGCTGATCGGCGAACTCTTCGGCATCAACCTGGTGGTGGGGGCGTTCATCGCCGGGCTCGGGCTCTCCAAGGTGATCGCCGAGCGGAGCCGGGTGGTTTTCCGGCGCTTCGAAAGCATCGGCTACGGCTTTCTGATCCCGTTTCTCTTCGTGTCGATCGGCATGAAGACGGATTTTTCGGTTTTCGCCTCGACCGGCGGGGAGGGGTGGCGGATCGTGCTCTTCACGGTGCTGGGGCTGGTGTTGAGCAAGGTTTTTTCGGGGTGGCTGGCGATGCGGCTGTCGGGCTTTGCGAACGGCTACGGCGTGGTCGCCGGTCTGATGACGGTGCCGCAGCTGTCGGCGACGCTGGCGGCGGCGGCGATCGGCAAGGAGCAGGGACTTCTGGATGAGACCTTTTTCAACGCGATCATCATTCTGTCGGTGGCGACGACGCTGCCGGTGCCGACGCTGGTGCGGGTGCTGATCCGGCGTCTCGGGTTGTCCTTTCACGTGGCGCCGTACCGGATCCCGGCGGTGGTCAAAGACGAGGAGCTGCTGTAAGTTATGGCTGAACACAGCGAATATCTGTTGGGCTTCGACGTGGGCGGGACCAAGTGCGCGGCGGTCCTCGGCCGGCGGGAGGGGGAGCGTCTGGCCATCGTGGACAAGCGGGTCTTCGCGACCGCCGAACAGCCGGAGCCGGATCGGTGCATCGGGCGCTATGTCGAAGCGATGCGCGGATTGCTGGCGGCTTACGGGGTGAAGACTTACTCCGGGGTGGGGATCAGCTGCGGCGGACCGCTCGACGCGCAGCGCGGCATCGTGCTGTCGCCGCCGAACCTCCCCGGCTGGGACGAGGTGCATGTGACGGAGCGGCTGTCGCGGGAGTTCGACTGTCCGGCGCGGCTCTGCAACGACGCCGACGCCTGCGCGGTGGCGGAGTGGCGCTTCGGCGCGGGCCGGGGCTGCCGGAACCTGATCTTTCTGACCTTCGGCACCGGACTCGGCGCGGGGCTGATCCTCAACGGCGAACTCTATCAGGGCGCGAACGGCATGGCGGGCGAGTGCGGACACATCCGGCTCGCCGCCGACGGACCGACGGGCTACGGCAAACGCGGCTCGTTCGAGGGCTTTTGTTCGGGCGGGGGATTGCGGCAGCTGGCGGAGGCGGCGTTCCCCGGTCGCGGCATGGACGCCAAACGCCTCGCCGAAGCCGCCGACGCCGGTGACGAAACGGCGCGCGAGGTCTACCGCGAGTGCGGGCGCCGCCTCGGCGCGGGGCTGGCCATACTGATCGATCTGCTGAACCCCGAGCGCATCGTGCTGGGGAGCATCTTCGCGCGTTCCGGGCATCTGCTCGTCCCCGCCATGCGCGAGGTGCTGGAGCGCGAGGCGCTGCCGCGGAGTTTGAGCGTCTGCCGGATCGTTCCGGCGGAGTTGGGCGACGCGATCGGCGACTACGCCTGCCTGTCGGTCGCCCCCTCCCGCTCCTGAATCCGGAGCCCAAAAACACCCGGAACGCGGGAGGGCGCTCCGGGTGCCGTTATACTATCCCTGCTTACCTCACGCTGTCGTGCAGCGGGGCGAGGTCGAGTTTTTCCATGCGCTCTTTGGTGCCGAGCACTTCGACGATGTGCACTTCGTCCGGGTCGAACCAGCGGGTGACGATCCGGCACGTTGCCTCGTAGCGCATCGGCGTCTTGCCCCGGAGCCGTTCGCCGCGGAAGAAGGCGTATTTGTCGCCGTTTTTGGCGGTTTTGATCTCGACCGCGACTTCGTATCCGCGCAGTTCGCGCAGCGCGCGGGCGATGGAGGAACACCAGTATTCAAGATCCGCCCCGTCGACCTGCGTGAAACACTCGGCGGAGAGCACCGTATCCTGATCGTCGATGGCGAAGTAGTGACCGCTGCCGCGCATGGCGACCGGGATGAACCCCTTGGGCAGATCGAACTTGAACGGTTTTTCCGGGACCTCGCCGGTGGCGACGTGCAGATCGTCCGACCACAGCCCGAGCCGCGTCGCCTGCGGCAGCAGGAAACGGCGCGTTTTGACCTCGACCGAGGCGGCGGCGTTGAAGTAGATGCGGAAGGTCACGAAATCGACCCGTTTCTGCAGATTGAGCCGGGTCGCCTTGAGCCGTTCGAGTTCGCCCGTGACCCGCGCCAGTTCCTTTTCGACCGCGAGGACGTCCTTGATCCCGGCCGCCTTTTCCACGAGTTCGGTCAGACGCTTGTGGAGTTTTTCCAAGTTGCCGATGCGCATATCCAGATCGAAGATCGTGTCGGTAACGTCTTCGGCGCTGATCTCGCGCGAGTTGACGGAGCCGAGTTTTTCGAGTTCCGCGAGCGCGGCTTCAGCGTCCTTGACCGGGATCTTGAGGGTGCAGTAGCGGTCGCCGACCGCCGCCGCGTAGCCGCCGAACTTGCGCGCGATCGCGTTGGCGTTGCGGAGCGCCTGCGCCACGTCGGGCGACGAGATGCGGAGCGTCGCCGAGAAGGCGACCTGCCGCCCCTCGATCGCGGCGAAGTTGGCGGCGTTGCGGTTGGCCGCCTCCGCTTTCATCGCCGGGGCGCGGCGGCGCGGAGCGGACCCGGCGCGATCCGCGGTCGCGGCGCTGAAAGCCCCGGCGGCAACGGCGTATTCTTCGCGCGCCACCTCCCGCGCCGGGGCGTCCGAGGCGCAACCCGCCAGCAGCAGCGCCGCCGGGAGACTCCAAAGCAGCATCTGTTTCATCGTTATAAATCCTTTCGCGTTTGGTACGTTGCGGTAAAGAGAAAACTGTTCCGTTATGAACATATACCGTTCGATGCGAAAAGTCAAACCGCCCGGGCGATAAAATCCGTTTGCGCTTTGCGGATTGAAAAAACGCCGGCGTGTGGTACATTAAGCGGGGAAAAACCAACCCGACAGGAGAACCGGCAATGCTTATGATCGCGGAACAGGCCGATATCACCGCGTCCGCCGTCGACGCGATCGTCAACGCGGCGAACTGCACCCTCCTCGGCGGCGGCGGAGTGGACGGCGCGATCCACCGCGCCGCCGGGCCGGAACTGCTGGAAGCGTGCCGCAAATTCGGCGGCTGCCCGACCGGAGAGGCGCGGATCACTCCGGGGTTCCGGCTCCCGGCGAAGTTCGTGATCCACACGCCAGGGCCGGTGTGGCACGGCGGAACACACGGCGAAGCGGAACTTCTCGCGGCGTGCTACCGCAACTCGCTGCGGCTGGCGGCGGAGGCGGGGTGCCGCAGCATCGCCTTCCCGTGTATTTCGACCGGAGTCTACCGCTTCCCCGCCGAGGCGGCGGCGCGCATCGCCGTCGCCGCCTGCCGGGCGTGGCGGGAGGCGCTGCCGGAGGTGGTCCATTTCGCCTGCTTCAGCGCTGCGGCGCTCCAGATCTACCGTCGTCTGCTCGACGCGGGGGAGGGGGCGTGATGGAGACCTGCACGCTGTGTCCGCGCCGCTGCGGGGTCGAACGCCCGGAGCATTGGCGCGGGACGCTGCCGGGGGTGTGCCATTCGCCGCTCGCCCCGGTGGTCGCCCGCGCGGGGCTCCACCATTGGGAGGAGCCGGTCGTGAGCGGTACGCGCGGTTCGGGCGCGGTCTTCTTTTCCGGGTGCAATCTGCATTGCGTCTTCTGCCAGAACTACGCGATCAGCACCCAACGTCAGGGCAAGGAGATCACGGTGGCGCGCCTGAAGGCGATCTACCGCGAACTCGTCGCGCAGGGGGCGCACAACATCAACCTCGTGACGCCGACCCACTACGCGCACGCGGTCTACGAAAGCCTCGACGAGCCGCCGCCCGTTCCCGTGGTGTGGAACTCGAACGGATACGATTCGGTGGAGACGCTGCGCCGCTTCGCGGGCAAGGTGCAGATCTATTTGCCTGACCTCAAATACGCGGATCCGGAATTGGCGGGGCGTTACAGCGGCGCCGCGGATTACTTCGAGACCGCCGTCGCCGCGATCGACGAGATGTTCCGGCAGACGGGGCGCTTCGAACTTGACGACGCGGGACTGCTCCGGCGCGGGGTGGTGATCCGCCACCTGATCCTGCCGGGGTGCGTCGAAAACTCGCTCAAGGTGATCCGCTATGTGGCGGAGCGTTTCCGCCCCGGCGACGTGATGTTCAGTCTGATGCGGCAGTATCTGCCCTGCGGAGCCGTTTCGGCGACGCGCTTTCCGGAACTGAATCGCCGCGTGACCGACGAGGAGTACGCGGCGGTGGAACAGGCGCTCTTCGACTCGGGCATCGAGGACGGCTTCGTGCAGGAGGCGGACTCCGCGAGCGGCGAGTTCATCCCCGCCTTCGACTTCACCGGCGTGTAGTTTTTCCCATCCGCTTTGTTCATCCGGCGACAAATAAGCCCGCCGACGATCCGGTCGGATCGCCGGTGGGTTTCGGTTGCGCGAGTTTTGCCAGACGGTAACTGCGGACTCCGCTCGCGGCGCTTTCGATCTTGAGATAGCGGATCGCCTCGCCGAGGTCGCCCAACGTGATGTGGTCGCCGACGTTATCGCTCTTGATCAAGGTGAACTAAGACAGGTCCCGCACATGCCCGTCAGAGCGGAACACACCGGCGACCACGGCTTTTCGGTCGACGTCGCAGAAGGTGGCCTTCGCCTTGCCAGCTGCCGTATCGGGCATCCGGAAGAGCCATACATCGAACCGATGCCGGACGGAACCATGTGGAAACTCTACCTGCTGAAGGGAGGCCGCGTTGTGAAGGGATCCCGCGGGAACAACGGTTGTCCGAACTGCCGACGTATGTTTACGGAACTGAAGGATCGCAGCCGGAAGTGTGTGTTGTAAACTCAAAAAACAACTGGAGGATGGAAAAATGTCATTACCCTCCCCGCCTCCAAGCGGCATGTCTGCTCGCGGGACGAATTTCCATCTCTCCGAGGGGATCGAGAATCCGCGGCAGTTTGCAAAAGTCCCGACTCGCGGATAAATTATCCGCCGGTCAAGTAACACATTGAGAGCGAGCGGATGAATATCGTCACCGAACATTGGGTCCCGATGCGGGACGGAGTGAAACTTTACACACTGATTCAGCAGCCGGAGGCGACGGGGAAGTTCCCCGTCGTCGTCGTGCGGACTCCCTACTCCGGAATGGAACCCGATCTTTCCGCGCTCGCGATGGAGGATACCTGCGGCTATGCGGTCGTCACCCAGCATTGCCGGGGCACAGCCCGCAGCGAAGGCGTGAGCAACGCCTATCTCAACGAACGTGAAGACGGCCTTGTGCTCCTCGACTGGATAAGGCGTCAGCCGTTCTACGACGGCGAACTCTATCTCTTCGGGCAAAGCTACCTTTCGTCGGTGCATTTTTCATACCTTGACACCGATCCGGCGGATGTGAAGGCGGCGTTCCTCGCCGTTCAGGATACCGAGCGCTACAACATCTGTTACCGCAACGGCTTCTTCAAGCCGGGGCTCCACGGCAAGTGGGTGCTCGATATGCACCGCAGAAATCAGGATATCGAACGGAATTACACCATTGATACGTTCCGCACCATGCCCATGGCCGGGATGACGCGGACGGCACTGGGCGAGTTTCTCTCGTACATCGAGGAGAGTTTTCTGCACCCCGATCCCGCCGATCCGTACTGGAACACTCGGGAGGGGGGGAGCGACTACCGTGATGCCTGCAACCGCTGTTCCGTGCCGATCATGCTCGCGACCTCGTGGTACGACATCTACACTGGCGGCGTCTTCGATATGTGGCGCAAACTCCGCCCGGATCGCCGCAAGCGCTGCGCATTGGTCGTGACGCCGTTCTCCCACGGCTACGATCCCGCGCCGGAAAAGGTCCCGCCCGAGATGCGGGAGTTCTTGCCGGACGGCAGTTTGCGCAGTGTCGCGCCTAACTTGCGCTACAAGTGGTTCGACCATTTTCGTCTGGGTACGCCGCTCGACTTCGCGCAGTTGGGGATGACCACTTATTACCGGATGTGGGACAAACGCTGGATCACTGTGCCGGAGCTCGTCAACGCGCCGCAGAGCATGGATTTTCATCTCGCCGCCGACCGCCGCCTGCTTCCCGGTATCGCCGAAGCGGGAGAAGCAACCTACGTCAGCAATCCGTACGACCCGGCGACCTTCCCGGGGGGAGTGTGCAACAACTTCGGCGGAATGCAATACCAGCCCGAGCCGAGCTCGCGCTATGACATCGTTTCGTTCGTTTCCGAACCACTGACCGCCGATCTCGTCTGCGAGGGGAGCATTGAGGTCGAACTCCACTGCCGTTCGACCGCCGAAGACACCTGTTTCTATGTCCGACTTGACGTCGGGCGCGAAGGAAAGTGGCTGTCGCTGCGCGATGACATCGACTCGGTACGCCGCCACGTCCCAAATTACACGCCCGGGGAGGAGTGCGTCATAAAATATACGCTTGCGCCCCACGCCTTCAGACTGCGAAACGGCGACCGGCTGCGGCTGGACGTTTCTTCGTCCTGCGCGCCGCACTTTCAGATACATACCAATCGGCCGGGGATTCAGGCGCTCCGGACGACCGCGCGCATCTGCCGGAACACCATCCTCGCCGGGAAATCGTTCGTCAGGCTTTTTGTGCGCAGACGGGCAAAATCGTGAGGCGCGCCGCGCCGCATTACACCGATGTCCGGTAAAAATCCGCTGATCGCCGGCAGCATATTGGTGAAGTCACGACCTGCAATTACTTCTCCGGGAGGTTGTCGCGCGGCGCTTGAAATGTTCGTGTCGGATCGACGATAGATTTGATGTGAGCCGCGCTAAACTCGAAATCTCTTTCGCATGGCAAGATTTCATGTGCCGCAGTATTTTTACTTGCCGTCGTGACCGTAATAGCCCTGCAGCAGCGGCTCGGTGCGGCGGTAGACCTCGCTCCAGAACTCCGCGGCTTCGGGCGATGATGCCGCCATGCGGCCCATGACCGCCATGCGGCGCACACACTTGCCGACGTGCCTGAACTTGGCGATCATATTGTCCTGCGTGCCGCCGATGGCGCGGATGGCGCGCCCGAGTTTTTTGGCGCCTTCCTCCTTGGCTTCGCCGTCCAACTGGGAGACGGCGAGTTTCAGCACCTCTTTGCCCAGCGCCTCCACATCGGTCGGGAACTTTATCCGTTCGCGGTCGAGTTCGTAGAGGCGGTCGATCTCGTTCACGGCGGCGGCAAGTTTATCCGTCTCGGGGGCGAGCGCCGGGTACAGCGTCTTCCAACGGGCGGCGAACTTCAGCATCTCCAGACGCCATTCGCGGCCGCTTTCGATGCGTCCGCGGATCGACTCGACGAAACATTGCATCGACTTCAGCATCGCGGCGATCTCCGCGGTCTTCTTTTCCGCCTCGTCGCGGTAGAAGATCTTTTCGAACTGCGCCGTTACGTTGCAGGTGGTGGCGTGCATGCCGTAGTTGGTGTTGGTGCTGCGGTGGATCCGGTTGTCCGCGACCCACGGCGGCAGGAACTTTTCGGGCAGCAGTGTCTCCGCCTTTTGCCCCTGCTGCCACGCGTAGATGAAGACCGGGCGCTCAAGGTCGTGTACGATCTTGCGCGGGAACGCGGGGTGCATCAGTTTCGCCTTGCCGTCGAGGAACTCCGCCGGATAGCGGTAGGTCCCCTCGAAGCCGCCGTTCCAGGTGCGCCGCGTCTCCTGATTGGTCATCGCCGCGCGCGGCGGCAGATCGGTCGGGCGGCCCTTGCCGGTGACGGTGATGATGTTCCACACGCTCCACGAGCCGTTGCCGACGGGGATGAAGTCCTGCGCCACCGGAACCGCCGCGCGCCACAGCGCGGGGTAAGGCGGCTGCCAGTCGTCGATCGTTTTGAACTCGCCGGGCTTGGCGGGGAGCGTGGTCTTGTGCCACGCGCCCGGTGCGGCGTTGAGGACGAAGATGTAATCCTCGTTGTTCTTCGAGTTGATGGTCAGTGTCTTGAGGTCGCCCGAGAGTACGGCGGCGCTCTTCGCCTTGACCGGGATGCACGCGAGGGTCGCTTCGCCGTCGCCGAGCAGCGCGAGGTAGAGCGGCACGAACGGCGGCAGTTGGCGCGCCGCCCTGCCGGGGAGCAGCACTTCGTCTTCGGCGAAGACGTCCGGCAGCACCACGGCGGCGGCGTTCCAGCTGACGGTGACGGGCGACGCCGAACGGTTGTAGGCGATGGTGAAGCGCGGGCTCGTCCCCTCGACCTTGAACGCGACCGACCCGTCCGGACCGCGGAGCGTCAGCAGATGGAACTTCTGTTTGGGGTGGCTGACCGCCTCCGCTTTCAGCGTGGCGGTCTTGAGTCCGGTGGTGATGGTCGCCACCGGTGCTTTCAGTTTGGGGGTCGTGATCGTGACGACTCCGTTCTCATAGGTCGCGGTGAGGTGGCCGTTGGTGGCGCTTACCGGACCCGCCGCCGCGGCGGCGAAGGCGGAAAGCATGACGCAGAAGATGGACAGCAGGTGTTTCATATTTTTTTATCCTGTGATGGGGTGAGTTGCTTTAGCATGAAATCGGCGAGCGTCCGGTAGCCCGCCGCCAGCGGGTGGCTCGCGTCGGCGTACTCTTCGCTTGCGAGTTCTGGCAGGTCGATGACCTCGATGCCCGCCCCGGCGAGTTCCGCCGCGACCTCCGCGCGAAGTTTGCGGTAACGGGCGAGCGACTCGGGCGTCTGCATGTGGGGGTTCAATGTGCCGAGCACCACGCGGACGCGGTTGCCGCGCCGTTGGAGTTTCCGGATCACGGCGCGGAAACTGCGGAACTGCCGCGAGTTGTCCGGCTTCACGAAGGGCCAGTCCTGCTGCGGGATGCCCGCCTGTTTCCAGGTCGCGCGCGAGTTGGCGTTTTTGTGCTTCTCGCCGGGGGCAAAGGAGAAGCGGCACCGTTTCCAAACCTCCGCCGCCGGATGCTTGGCGAGGCGGGTCTTGAGGTCCTCGTTGTCGAGAAACGCCGCCCGGAAGTGGTGGAGCATGGCGCGATACTCCAGTACGCGGTCGAGGAAGGCTCCCGCCCGGTCGTCGAGCGACGCGCGGTAACTCTTGATACTCCAGTCGAATTGCGGCAGCAGCCGCGGATGGTTGATCGAAAACTCCTTGCTGCCGCTCAAGTCGTAGAGCGGGGTGTTCATCCACAACGGGTTCCAGTAGAGGTAGACCTGCTTGCCCCGGATCGCTCCGCCGTAGCAGTCGATCAGGGTTTCCATCGCTACGGGGTGGAGCCCGTCGATGGCGAGGTTGCCGAACTCCTTTTCGCCTCCGAGGTCTTGGTTCAGCAGCGCGGGGATGGTGTGCGCATTGTCGACGTACATGCCCCAGATCACCGAATCGCCGATGAAAACGCTGTGGTATTGTTCGCAGACTTTGTGCGCGGTGTGGCGATAGCCCCAGTAGTCGTCGCGGAGGTCGTGCGACAGCCGGAAGTCCGGTTTTATGACGGGATCCTGTTTTTTGCCCGCATACCACGGCGCGATCCCGAGCACGATGCCGAGCACGACCGCCGCCGTGAGGAGCAGCGTTTTGGGAGCGAGCGACAGCGCGTCCGCGTTGTCGGGGATGTTTTTGAGTTTGCCCATGTTGATCCCCTCCCGTCAGAACTGCTGGTAGATGAACGGCGTGTTAGCCCCCGCGCCCAGCACGAGGATGGCGAGCAAGGCGAGCGCGAACGCCGCGACGCGCGCGACGGGGTGGGCGAGGATCGGGCGGCGGCGCGACGCCCAGACCAGCTGATACAGCCACACCGCCGCCGCCAGCGCCGCCGGGACCGCAGGGAAGAAGAACTCCCCGGCGCGCCAAGTGAAGATGCCGCGCAGCACTTCGAAGGCGTCGTCGAAACTCGCCGCGCGGAAGAAGACCCACGTCAGTGTGATGAAGTTGAAGACGAGCAGCTGCTTCACGGGTTTCGGGATCTTCTGATACCACGCCTTGCGGTCGAACTCCGACGAGGCGATGCTGCCGAGCCCGTTCAGCCCGCCCCAGACGATGAAGGTCCACGCCGCGCCGTGCCACAAGCCGGATACGAGCATGGTGACGAGGACGTTCCACCATACGCGGATCCGGATCCTCCGGCTGCCGCCGAGGGGGATGTAGAGGTAGTCGCGGAACCAGCTCGACAGCGAGATGTGCCAGCGCCGCCAGAAGTCGCGCACATCGACCGCCACATAGGGGTTGTCGAAGTTCAGCACCGTGCGGAAGCCGAGCAGCCGCGCCGCCCCCCTCGCCATGTCGCTCAGCCCCGAGAAATCGAAGTAGATCTGCCACGCGAAGGCGTAGGAGGCGCAGAGCAGCGCCGCTCCGCCGAACTCCGCGGGCGCGTCGTAGACGGGATTCACATACGCGGCGAGCATATCCGCCATCACGACCTTCTTGAAGACTCCGGTGAGAAAGATCGACGCTCCGGCGGCGAAGTCGTTTCCCGCCAGCGGCATCGCGTGCCTGAGCTGCGGCAGCAGGCTCCCCGCGCGCTCGATCGGCCCAGCGATCAACTGCGGGAAGAAACTCACATACGCGGCGTAACGGAGCAGATCACGCTCGGCGTGAAGCCGCCCGAAGTACACGTCGCAGGTGTAGCTCATCGATTTGAAGGTGAAGAACGACAGCCCCACGGGCAGCAGCCAGTCAAACTCCGGCACTTCGGGGGTGACGCCGCATTTTTCGAGGAGCAGCAGCAGGTTTTCGGTGATGAAGTTCAGGTACTTGAACGAGCAGAGCACGCCGAGGTTCAGCAGCAGCGAGCCGCCGAGAAACCACTTTTTGGCGCGCGGAACGGCGGCGATCCCCCGCCCGAAGCCGTAGTCGCCGAGCGTGATCAGCGCGAGAAAGAAGACGCTCCGAAAGTCCCAGCAGGCGTAAAAGGCGTAGGACCCCGCGAGGAGCAGCGGCAGCCGCAGTCGCGTCCGGCGCAGCAGCGCGTACAGCGCCGCGAACGGGAGAAAGCAGATCAGAAAACTCCAACTTTGAAAGAGCATGGCGGAGCCCGTCGCGTTGAGTTTACTTGCCGGCGTTCCGCACACAGCGGAAGCCGTAGGTGTCGTACCCCTGACAGATGTCGGCGGTGGCGGGATCGTCGGCGAAGCGGCGGGCGCTGGAGAGGTTCTTGGCGCGATCCTGCCACGAACCGCCGCGCAGGACGCGCTTCGTGCCGGTCGCCGCCCCGCGCGGATCGGTTCCGCCCGCGGGGTGTTCGGTGTACCAGTCGTTGCACCACTCGGCGACGTTGCCGTACAGGTCGAAGATCCCGGCGGGGTTGGGCTTGCGCGACGCGACGCGGTGGGTCGTCTCCCTGGAGTTGCTCCGCGTCCACGCGTAGTCGTTCAGCTTGCGCTCGCCGCCCGCGAAGTGGAAGCGGCCGGAACTGCCCGCCCGGCAGGCGTACTCCCACTCCGCCTCGGTGGGCAGACGGTAGCCGTCGGCGGTGAAGTCGCACTGCCACGTTTCGGGGTCGTAGCAGGGCTTCCGCCCCTCCTTTACGGAGCGGGCGTTGCAGAAGCGCGCCGCGTCGGTCCAGCGGATGCACTCGACGGGCAGGTCGTCGCCCCGGAACTTGGCGGGATTGGTCCCCATGAGTTCCGCATACTCCTTCTGGGTGACTTCGTGTTTGTCGATGTAGAAGGCGCCGACGGTGACCCGGCGCGGCTTCTCATCGGCTTTGCCCTTGGGGTCGCCCATGACGAAGGACCCGGCGGGCAGCAGTACCATTTCGGCGGCGTGAACGGCGAGCGCGCAGCCGAGCGCAGCCGCGAGCGACAGATATCTTTTCATAAGCGATCTCCCTGTTTGGATTGCGGTTTATCGACCATATATGCTTGAATGCGTCGGCTTCGGAACGGCATTCCCCGTCGCGAAAAAAACGACTGCCGCCCCGGCACTTACTTCTCCGGGACGGTTTCCGCCTTGGACTTGAAGAACAGCAGCTTACGCTGCTTTCTCGGCTTGGCGGTGTCGCGCACGAAGGCGAAGTACAACGCGGGGATCAGGTACAAGGTCAGCAGCGAGGCGGCGACCAGCCCGCCGACGACCCCGAGACCGCAGCTGGCGCGCAGTTCCGAGCCGAGCCCCGTTCCGAACGCCATCGGCAGCATCCCCGCCACCGAGGCGATGCTGGTCATCACGATCGGCCGGAACTTGCTCTGCGTGGCGCGGAGCATCGCCAGATGGGTGGTCATCCCCGAGTGGATCAGCGTCGAACACTCGTCCATGATCAATATCGCGTTGTTGACGACGATGCCGATCATCATCACGCCGCCCAGCAGCCCCATCATCGACATCGGCAGTCCGGCGACGGCGAGCGTCACGTACATCCCGAGGAAGCCCAGCGGCACCGTCACCATGATCAGGAACGGCTTGGTCCACGACTCCATGATCGCCGCGATCAGCAGATAGGTCAATATGGCGGCGAGGATCATCACCGCAACGAATTCTTTCGCGGTCTCATTCATGTATTCCACACTGCCGCTCATCTTGACGCCGTAGCCGGGAGGCAGCGCTTCGCGCGCCATCTTGCCGATCGCCGCCGAGACGTCGCCGAGCGCCTGTCCGGGGGCGGTGTTGGCGAAGAGCCACATGGTGCGCACCTTGTCGTAGCGGTTGATCACCACGGGCCGGGTGTCCTCGGTGATCTTGGCGAGCACCTCGGCGCTCAGCGGGTTGCCGCCCTTGACGGCGGGAGCGTTCTGGACCAGCTGGGTCTCGCCGTACTCCTTGCGGTTCTTGACGCGGATATCGAAGGTGCGGGCGCCCATCCGGTAGTCGCCGACCTCGATGCCGTCGAGCGAGCCGAGCATGTACTGGTAGAGTTCGTGGGCGGAGATTCCGAGGTTCTGCAGTACGGTGCGCTTCGGGGCGACGTTGATGTTGGGTTTGCGCTCGCGGCGGCTGGAGTCGAGGTCTTTGGCGATGTTCAGCGCGGGGAGTTTTTCCATGACCTTCATTTCGGCCTCCTCCAGCACGGCGAGGTCGGGACCGCTGATCACGCAGCGGATCTCCGCGCCGCTGCCGCCGTAGGTGGCGGGGATCGACAGGGTGATGCGGCAGTTGTCGAGGTAGGCGAGTTCCTTGCGCAGGATGTCCTGCAGGTCGTAGATGGACTCCTTGCGCTCCGTCTTGCCGGTGGTCTTGACGGTGATCTGCCCGAGGTACACCGCCGAACTCACCAGACCGCGCCCGCCGTCCATGCTGCCGATGAAGACCGCCATACGGTCGATGAAGCCGTTGGGATTTTCGGAGGTCTTGTACTTTTTGAGGTGATCCGCCGCCTCGAGGATCAGTTTGTTGGTGGTCTCGAGGTTGTAGTTGGTCGGGAACTCGAACTTCACGCGGATGTCGCCGCGGTCGCAGTAGGGCAGGAAGCCCAGCCCCACCCGCGGCACCGCCAGAAACGCCGCCGCCAGCGACGCGACGAGGATGATGAGGACCAGCGTTTTGGGGTGCCGCGCCGTCCATTCGAGACTGCGGTCGAACTTCCGGCACAGCCAGTCGTAGCCCGCGTCCCACGGGCGGAAGAATTTCGCCCAAAAGCCGCGTTTTTCCGCGTTTTCCCCGCGGTTGCCGTCGCGGCGGCGCTTCAGGAACACGCACGACAGGATGGGGGTCAGCGTGAAACTCACGAAGAGCGAGGCGAGCGTGGCGCCGACCATCACCCCCGCGAACGGAACCATCATGCTGCCGATGCGGGTCTTCATCATCATCACCGGGACGAAGACGACCACGTTGGTGAGCGCGCTCGCGGAGACGGCGGCGATGACCTCACCGGTGCCGCGCTCGGCGGCGTTGCGGACGGTGGCGCGGCGGTCGAGGTGGCGGAAGATGTTTTCGATCACCACGATCGAGTTCGTGACGAGCACCCCCACCGAACAGCCGAGGGCGAGCAGCGTCATGATGTTGAAGGAATAGTCGAGATACGCCATCATCGAGAAGGTGATGATGACCGAGATCGGCATGGTGACCATGACGATGAAGGTCGATTTGGCGTCATGGAGGAACATGAACAGCAGTGCCGCCGTCAGCAGTATGCCGAATAGGATGCTCGTCCACGCGTCGTCGATCGAGGCCTGGATGAATTCGCCGTTGTCGTGGAACCACACAAGTTCCATCCCGCTCGGCAGTTCGCCGTTGCGCTTGATCGCCTCGAAACGCTTGCGGAGCCCGCGGATGACCTCGATGGCGTTTGCCTCGCCCTTCTTGACGATGAAGAAGCGCGCCGCCGGGCGGCCGTCCAGATAGGCGCGGCTGCGGACCTCGCGGCTCATCAGTTTGACGTCGCAGATATCGCGCATATAGACGCGGCGGCCCTTGTACTTGCCGATCTCCAGCGACTTGATGTCTTCGAAGGTCTTGAAGTCGCCGTCGAAGGTGATGTTTTTTTCGCCCTTGTTGTACTGGATGCGCCCGAGCGGTTTGCGGACGTTGTTCGCCTTGAGTTTCGACACCACGTCGTTGATCGAGATATTCATCGACGTGAGTTTGGCGCGGTCGAGCAGGATATGCACCTGCATCTCGTTCGCGCCGGAGACGCGCACCTCGCCGACGCCGGGGACCGAGGCGAAGCGGTCGGCGAGAACGTACGAGGCGAAGTCGTAAAGATCGTCGATCGAACGGTCGCCGACGATGCCGATCGTCGCCACCGTGACGGCGTTGGAGTCGATCTTGCGGATGGTCGGCTCCTTCGAATCGTCCGGGAAGTTGTCGCGGATGCGGTTCAGCGCCTCGCGGATGTCGGTGGCGGCGACGTCGACGTCGATGCCCATGTTGAAGTCCAGCTGTACGCTTGCCGAGTCCTCGATGGACATGCTGGTGACGTGGTTGATGCCGTCGATCGACGACACCGCGTCCTCGATGCGCTTGGCGATCTCGACCTCGATCTCCTCCGGGCTGGCGCCTTCGTAGGTGCAGCGGACGAGTACCGTCGGGATCTCCATCTGCGGCAGCAGGTCGATGCTGATCCGGGGATAGAGGCTGATGCCGATGATGACGAGCACGATGATGAACGCCGTCATGGCGATGGGGCGGTGGACCGACCATTTGCTGAGAAACATGATCTTTTCGTCTCCCGCGGGGTTACTTTTCCGGCGTGACGACCCGCAGATGGGCGCCGTTGTTCACGAAGGTCTGCCCCGTGACGACGAAGCGCTCTTTGAGCAGCGCTTCGGCGTTGGTCACTTCGCAGAACTTGCCGTCGATGATTCCGCGCTTGATCTCCACGCTCCGGGCGTTGCTTTTGGCGTCGACGGTGTAGGCGATGTGGCGGTCGTTGGCGCGCAGCAAGATGGCGTCGGCGGGCAGTCCGTAGCCCTCGCGTTCCTCCAGCACCAATAGCAGCGAGCAGAGGGTGCCGCTGACCATGCGGATCTTTTCGGGCAGGCGGATCTTGATCTTGAAGGTGCGGCTTTCGGGATCGATGCTCGGCGCCTTGTAGGTGACGACGGCGCGGCGGCCGCGGCTGAAGAGCACGGGGGTCTTGCCGGGTTCGATCGACCGGTAGTGGATGGCGCTGATGAAGCACTCGACCTCCAGCAGTTTCTGGTTTTCGAGTTTCAGGATGTTCTGGCCGACGGTGACGTATTCGTTTTCCTCGACGTACTTGTCGGTGACGGTGCAGTCGAAGGGGGCGACGATCACCGAGTCGTCGAGGTTCTTCTTGGCGATCACGAGGTTGCTTTCCGCCTGTTTCAATTGGGCGTGGGCGTTGAGGACGGCGGCCTTGGCGCTCTGGACGTCCATCTTCGCCTTCTTGAAACTCGTTTCGTAGGTTTCGAACTCCGCCTGACTGGTGGCGCGGGACTGCCACAGCCGCAGGAAGCGCCCGTAGTCGAGTTCGGCTTTGAGCAGCGAAATCGCCGCGCTCTGTTCGGCGATCTTGGCGCTTTCGTACTCGGCGTTTTTGACTTTGATCTCGTCCTCGCGTACGGTGAGCTGGTTTTTGAGCACCTGACTGTCGATGCCGAAGAGCAGTTCGCCTTTGGCGCGCTGGTCGCCCTCGTCGACTTTGAGCATCTCCAGCGTGCCGCCGATCTTGGCGGAGATGACCGCGTGTTCGACCGGCGTGACCGTTCCCTGCACCGGGATCGTCCGCCGGAACATCCGTTTGGTCAGCGGTTCGACGGTGACGCGGACCTCGCGTTCGCCGGTTTTTTTGGTCTTGGTTTTGCCGCACCCGGGGGTGCAAAGCACTCCGGCGGCGAGGATCGCCGCGGCCAGTCCTCTGGCGTAACTACCGTTCATGATTCTTTTTACCGAGAGTTATGGAGTTCGGTGCACGTTGCCTTCGATCGCTGCGGATCCCCGGCGGCGGATCGGCAAGCCCCCAAGCCTTCCGCGCGCGTACACAATATATCTGCCTGAAGTTAATATGTCATATCCGGGGCGAAAAATCAACGCGGGGATCTTAAAAAATGCGGAATTTTTCCCGCATTCCGCCATGGGCGCCGGCAACTCGCGCCCGGTCGTGACGGAACGCGAGGTGGAGATCCGGCGGGGGCTCAGATTTTTGAAGTTTGTTTCTTAATATAAAAAATTGAAATTCTTTGAAAATTCGCCGCGCCGGATGTTGCATTTTGCGTGCAAGCATGGTATAATTAACCGCAGGGAGCCCGGGCTCGGTTTTTCAACGCGGTTTTTCCGGCGGCCGATACACGGATTTTACAAAATAAAATACCATAATGTAAAACAGCCCGCTGCGGCGGACGGTATTGCGGCCATTGCTCCCGCCGGGATCGCGCAACGTGATCGATCGATTGACACGACAACCAACAGGGAGATGGGATCGATGAAGTTCAGGGCAAAATATTTCACGGCGATGCTCGCCGCGCTCTCCTGCGCGGTCGGCGGCGCGAAGGCGGAATCGGGCGAAACTTTCCGCGCCGAGATGAACCCGCGCGACGAGATCGGCGGGCGGATCTATTTGGGCGCCGCTCCCTTCGTGCGCGGCGACCGCTTTACCGTCCACTCGCCGCTATGGACCGAGCGTTATGTCCGCAACATCGAGCACCCCCGGCACGTCAGGGAGGAGTTCCGCAAGACCGCCGACGGGGTCTTCCGCAGCGTCAGCGACACCATCGATCAGGTCGCCCGGCTCAAAGAATATTCGATCAAGGTCAACGGCGCTTCCGCGCTCATCACCGCCGAGGCCGAGATGCGCAAAAAACTCCCCGCGCAGATCGAACATGTGATCGGACTCGACTGCTGGGTGCTCGAAAACGCCGACTACGAGGTGGTCACTCGCGACGGCAGGACGCTTCGGGGCCGCATCCCCGAGGCGGAGCCGGAGAACGATAAAACACTGCTGATCCCCGAATTCATCCGGGGCGCCTTCCGCTCCCGCCGGGGCATCACCACGGTCGAGGTGCTGGAGGGTCCGGCGATGCGGCTCAACGACCGTCGCGGCTACAACCCGATGATTTGGGGCAAGAGTTTCCTGTTGTGGAGCGCCGATGCGGAGTTTGCCGAGGGGGCGGAAAAGTTCCGTCAGGTAGTGCGGATCTCCTTCGCGCCCCTGAAGTCGGCGGCGCCCCGGGTGTCGCTCTCCATTCCCGGCGACTATCTGGAGGTCATCAGGTGTCCCGCCGTGGCGGCTCCGGAGTTCCCGCTCGTGCCGCGGCCGCGGAATTGCCGTTTCACCGGCGACGATTACGCCGCGCGCCCCGGCGATAAGCTGATGATCGGCGGCGGATCGCCGCGGCTGCTTCGCCATGCCGCCAAGTTCGCCGCCGGCTGGGGGCTGGAGGTCGCCCGCGACTCCGGCAAGGCGGAGCGCGGCATCCGCGTCATCTACGGCGGCGACTCCGACGACGAAAGTTACACCATCCGCGTCGGCAGGAACGGCGCGACCGTTCGCGCCAAGGGCGAGCGCGGCGCCTTCTACGCCCTCCAGACCCTGCGCGGTCTGGAAAAACAGCGCGTCTTCCGCGGCGCCGAGATCGACGACGCCCCCGCATTTGCGAAGCGCGCCATCCACGCCATGGGGGATTCGGATACCAAAAACTTCATGGGCGGGATGATCGAAAAGGTCCTCGCTCCGCTGAAGATCAATACCATCATCCTCGAGTGCCCCTACGTCAACTGGGAGGCCACCAAAGGCAAGCACCGCCGCAAGGGCATGCCCAAGGAGGATCTGCCGGAGTTCCTCAAGATCGCGGAGGAGAATTACATCAAGGTCTACCCGCTGATCCCGACCTACAGCCACTCGGAGTGGTTCTTCTGGAACGGCAAGGATACCGAACTGCGCGAAAACCCGCAGGATCCGCGCTCCTACAACTCGCTCGATCCGCGGGTCTACGAAAAGCTGACCGCGCTCTTCGACGAGGTTCTGGAGGCGTTCGGCAACCCCGAATACTTCCACATCAGCCACGACGAACTGCACGACCATCCGACCCGCCCGGAGGGGAAGAAGATCGGCGTCGCCGAACTCTTTTACCGGGATCTGATGTGGCACCACGACTTCTTCAGGAAGCGCGGCGTCAAACTGATGATGTGGCACGACATGATCGTCAGCCGGGCGGAAAATCACAACCGCGCGGTCGCCAACGCCCGCGGCGGCTCCGAGAAGCTCCGCGCCAAAATGCCCAAGGACATCACGGTCTGCATGTGGGACTACTACGCCACCAATGACGGCAACTACTATCAGATCGACGCCTTGCAGCGGGACGGTTTCCCGGTCTGGGGCGCGACGTGGTTCTTCCCCCGGAATCTGGAACTGTTCACCGCTTACGCCCATAAGAAGCGGGTCGCGGGCATGATCGAAACGACCTGGCACAACAAGGTCGGTTCGGGCGGACTGCTCCAGACCCAGTACGTGCAGCTCAAGGCGTACATCCGGGCGGCGGCGCTCTTCTGGAATCCCGAATACCGCCCGCTGCCCGATCCGGCGCGGACCTACGTCGATCTGATGTGTCCCGCGGCGATCCCGGAGCGGCGGGTCCGCGTGATCCCCGTCAAGTGCAACACCATTCTGGATTCGGCGGACGATGCGTTCGACCGGCTGCCCGAAACGCTCCGTACCCGGGACGGCATGGCTTTCAAACTCGCCAAAAAGGACGGGCAAACCGGGGCGCTGATGGTCAAATCGACCGAGATGCCGGATCTCCCCGGCAAGGTGCGCATCCCAATCAAGGACAGTTGCCGCCGGATGTACTTACTGCATACTACCTTGAGCAAGGCTTCCCGTCCGGACCGGGTCACGGTCAAACTTGTCTTCCGCTACAAGGACGGGGGCGTGGCGGTGGTGTATCCGCGCAACTCCATCGACATCAGTTACGGCACGCCCCCCGTCTTCAAGGATGGCGGCAAGGAGGTGGCGCGCGTCAGCGAAGTCGCCACTCCGCGTGCCAATTACACGTTCTTCATGAACCACCGCAACGTCTTCGAGTGGAAGAACGCGCAGGGCGACGTCCGCCGGATCTGGTATCTCACTTGGGACAACCCCGAGCCCGGACGTGAACTCGACCATCTGCTCGTTGAAACGGTTCCGAACGGCAGCGGCTACGCGTTGCTGGCGCTGAGCATGGAGAAGTGACCCGCCATGAACCGGCGAGGGGGCGGGAAATGGGTGTTAAAAAATAACACGCAGATCGCCCCTCCCGGTGGAATAAGCCGGGGCTCGCGATATATTATACTCCCGATGGACGCGGTGCGCACGGTGCGCAACGGCGGTTACAGTCCGGGTGTTTCGAGATGATAAAACTGCAGGTGTTCGACATGGACGGCACGCTGGTCGACCACGATTGCGATGTGCTGTGGACACGTTTTCCGGCCGCCTCGGGATGGGCGCCCCAAAGCGATCTCGAACTGTCGCATAAAGTGAGCGTGAGCACGCCGGAACTCGCCGCGGCCGGGCGCTTCACCGGGCGGGAAGGCGGCGAATACGCTCGCGGCGGGGGCGCTGCGCCGCGAGGCGGCAAAGCGTCATTGGCGGATATTGGAATGGGCGGAACGCTGAAGCGTACGAACGTGGGAGATACGGCATCATGATACAGGTCATCGAGCGGGTGGTGAAGATCATCGACGAACTGGCTCTGGACGGCGAAGTGCCGCTGGAGAGCATGGTGCGCCTGCATGGGCTGAACAAGGGAACGCTCTGCAACATCCTGCGTACGCTGGTCGATTTGAAATGGGTCGAAAAGTGCGGTCGCGGCAACTACCGGCTGAGCGATCACTTTCGCGAACTCTGCAACGCGCCGGTCTGGGACAAGCACGGCGTCGAGATCATGGAGCGGGCGGCGGCCGATCTGTCGCAGGAGCTCCGCGAGTCCACGGTGATCAGTACTCTGCGGCGTCGGCGGCTGGTGGTGGTGGTGCAGTCGCAGTACCAGCGCGAATTGATGATAAATCAGGTCGTCTACTACGCCAAACTTTCGCTGTACAGCAGCGTGTCGGGGCGGGTGATCTGCGCCTGTCTGCCGCCCGCCGAGCGCAAGGCGATCTATAAATTCTGCCAGCCGCTGGAGGGCGAACTCAACGGCGCGGACGACTTCGACGCCTACGAGGCGGAACTGGCGAGGGTCCGCGAGGCGGGGATCTCGATCATGACCAATCATACGCTCGGGATCAAGAGTTTTGCGGTGCCGGTGCTGGACGCCTCCGGCGCGGTGTGCGCGAGTTTCGGGTTGACCATGCCGCTGTCGCGTCTGCCCGCCGACGACGGCGCGGGCATCGTTGCGGCGCTGCGTCGCGCCAATCATCTGCTGATGCGGCAGCTCGCGGCGGAGGGTTACTCGGCGGGGCACTTCCTGCGCTGAGCCGGTCGCAACAGCGTTTTTTGCGGATTTTCACGGGCGGCGGAGCGTTACAGACGCCGCAAAGGGAGTTTGGTGGACTGAAGAAATAAAATGAAACGCAACAACTTGGAAAAATTTCTGGAGAAGATCGCCTCCGGCCACACGCCGCGAGGTATCGTGGTCACCTCGACCGATCCGGCGATCTCGGAACTTGCCGCCGACTGCGGCTGCGACTTTCTGTGGTACGACATGGAACACTCGCCGCTCGGCATCGTCGAGGTGGCGCACCACATCGCCGCGCTGCGCGGCAGCGACTGCGCGCCGTTCATCCGGGTCGGCGGGATACTGCCGCATCTGACCAAGGCGGTCTTGGATCTGGCTCCGGCGGGGGTGATCTTTCCGATGGTCAACTCCGCCGCCGACGCCCGGGCGGCGGTCGATCTGTGCCGCTATCCCATTTACGGCGGCAGCCGGGGCGGGGCGTTGCGGAGCAACAACTGCTATGGCAGTGTGCCGCTCGACGAGTTTCTGGAGTGTTCCCGCCGCGATCCGCTGGTGATCGTTCAGATCGAGCATCGGGAGGCGGTGGAGCATATCGACGAGATATTGAACGTTCCCGGCGTGGGCAGTGTCTGCATCGGGCCCTTCGATCTTTCGTTTTCCTACGGGAAACCGGGCAAGTTGGACGATCCGGAGGTCGCCGGGGCGATCGACCGCATCCGCGCGCGCTGTGCCGCACTGAACGTGTCGTGCGGCGGTTTCTGCGCCGGGGAGTTTTGGGCAGAACGGCACATGTCGTGGCGCGCCGTCGGCGAAGACACATCGCTGCTCGTCGGCGCGCTGCGCGCCAGGCTTGCGGCGGAAAAGGCGTCCGAACGGTGAAGTGACGCCGCGGGGGGGGGACCTCCACGGTGTAAAATATTGAAGAAAGGGTATTGTATATAATGCAGTGGAAATCGGTGGTCCATTATCAGGACCCGCGCACCAAAGCGTATCTGGGCAGCCCGTCGGTGCTGCGTCTGCCGGACGGCGTGCTGCTGGCGGTGCACGACTTTTTCGGAGCGGCAGTCAAAAACCGGAACGGCGAGTGCGGCTTGATGGCGGTGTACCGCTCGGAGGACAACGGACTGAGCTGGCGTCAAATCACCTTTCTGGACGGTGCGTTCTGGGGCAATCTGTTCATGGACGGCGGCGCGGTCTACCACATGGGCAGCGCCCAGGAGTACGGCGATCTGGTGATCCGCCGCAGCACCGACGGCGGTTTCACCTGGACCGAACCGAAAGACGAACGTACGGGGCTGCTGCGCCGCGCCGGAGCCGGGCGGGAGTGCCCCAATTACGAGTCGAGCGGCGTGGTCGAGATTTTGCGCGGTCATGTGGTGATGCCTTTTGTCGAGATGCAGGGACCGTGGGGCGGCTGGCTGCCCGAGCGTTACGGGATGTTCCTGTTGAGCGCGCCGTCGGGGTGCGATCTGCTCGACGCGCGGAACTACATCGAGACCAATCAGGTGCGCTTCGATCCAGCCCGCCTTGCCGATCCGGCGATGGCGCACGAACACTCCGGCTGGCTGGAGGGGTCGCCGGTCGAGACGCCGGATGGTAAACTTGCGTGCTTCGCCCGCATTCATCTGGCGGTGCCGAACTACGCGGTGCGCTTCGACCTCTCGGATGACTTTTCGACGCTGAGTTTCGACTACCGGGACGGGCTGATCCCGTTTGTGGGCGGTCACTCCAAGTTTGAGATCCGGCGCGATCCCGTGAGCGGCGTCTACTTCACGCTGACCAATGCGTACACCGGTCCCGTGGAGCACAAGATCCTCGTCGCCCGCAACGAACTGGCGCTGGCGGTCTCCCGGGATCTGCGGCACTGGCATCGGGCGGCGACGCTGCTCAAGGACGACTCCGGGCTTGTCGGCGCCGAACTGCGTCAGAAGGTCGGTTTTCAGTACGTCGACTGGCGCTTCGACGGGGACGACATCATCTACCTCTGCCGCACCGCCAGTGACGGCGCGGCGAACTTCCACAATTCCAACCGGATAACCTACCATGTGATCGAGGACTTCCGGCGTTTTATCAACGGTATCGACTTATGACACTGACCGCGTTTTTTCTGATTCTGTTCTCCGCGGGACTTCACGCCTCGTGGAATATGATCGCCAAAAAGGCGCACATGAACTTCGCCGCCTACGCGGTCCTCGTTCTGGTGGACGTGCTGCTGGGCAGCTGGATATGGTTCTGCCTGCCGCTCAAGTTGTCGCAGCTGCCGCTCGGATTTTACGCCGTTCTCGCCGGTACGGCGCTCAGCGAGACGCTGTACTGCGTCGGTCTGGTGATGGCTTACCGCAAGATGGACATGTCGGCGGCGTACCCGATGATGCGGTCGCTGCCGCTGTTGTTCACGGCGTTGCTGACCGCGCTGTTCGGCTGGGGAGAACCGCTGTCGCTGTTGGCGAAGATCGGCATGGTCACGGTCTTCGCGGGCTGTCTGATCATGCCGCTGGGAAAATTTGCCGACTTCAAACTTGCCAATTACTTGGATAAGAAGATCTTGTTCGTGCTGTTGGCGGCGACGGGCACCACGCTGTACACGATGTGCGACAGCCGGGCGCAGGAGATCATGCGCACGAGCGTACCGAAGGTGTCGGGCACGATGATATCGTTCACCTATTACGAACTGCGGCACCTCGCGGTGATGGTGTCGATCGGGATTCTGGTGCTGGTGCTGCCCTCCGCCCGGGCGGAGGCGATGGCAATACGGCGGAACGGCCTCGGTGTGCCGATGATGCTGGCGGGCGCCTTCGCCGGGTTGACCTATCTGCTCGTGCTGCTGGCGATGAACGAAGTTTCCAACGTGTCGTACGTTCAGGCGTTCCGGCAGTTGGGGCTGGTGATCGGCATGCTCGAGGGCATATTCATATTGAAGGAGCGCTGTACGCTCACCCGGGTGGTCGGCATCGTGCTGATCGTTTCGGGGCTGGTGATGTCGGTGCTGAAAATAGGATGACGCGAACCATGCGGATAATGAGCGGTAAATGTTTCGGTATGATGCTGGCGGCGGCGGCGTTGTTCGCTCGCGCCGGGGCGGCGGGACCGGTGATGTCGGCGCGGATGAGTCCCGACAATCCGCACGGCGTCCAACTTTTCTTCGACGGTCGGCAGATCTCCAAGGGGGGGCGGGTCAGTGTGGTCGCTCCGGGGTGGAAGCGCGCCTACGTGCGCAACAGTCAGTTTTACGGCGACCGTCCGATCGAGTTCCGCAAACTGCCCGACGGTTTTTCCGCACGGGTGGTCGCCGGGGATGCGGAAGCGACGCTCGACGAGTATTCGGTGCGCTGCGGCGGCAACTCCGCGGTGATAACGGTGGCGGCTACCATGCGCAGAGATCTGCCCGGCGTCATGGAACACGTCGCGCTGGTACTCAATTGTCGGATACTCGAAAACGCGGCGTACACCATCACGCTGCCGGATGGTTCCAAACGCACGGGGGTGATTCCAGAGCCGGAGCGGGAGGATACCTCGACTTCGCTGCTGCCGGGATTCATCCGCGGGGAGTTCCGCAGCAACTCCGGGCGGTTGACCGTCGAGGTGCTGGAGGGGCCTCCGGTTCAGTTGGACGACCGGCGCACCTCGCAGTATTCCGGGTACGCCAAGAGTTTTCTGATCTGGACCAATATGTTCCCGCTGCCCGGTGTCGGCCGGACGCTGCGGCAGGTGATCCGCGTGAGCTGCGACCCGCCGCTTCCCGCCTCGCCGCTGAAGGTGTCGGCGGTCATCCCGCCGACGCGCTCCGGAGAACTCGGCGTACGCAAGGACATCGCGGCGCCGGAATTCCCGCTGCTGCCGACACCGCGGAAGATCCGCTTTACCGGTTCCGTCTACCGGGTGCGCAAAGGCGACCATCTGATGATCTCAGGCGCTTCGGAGCGGCTGCGACGCCACGCGCGGAAGTTCGCGGCGCAATGGGGTCTGGCACTCGCGGCGGATGGCGAGATCGGCTGCGATATGAGCGGCATCTGCATCGCCGTCGGGGATGATCCCGCCGACGAGAGTTACACCATCCGTGCCGACGAAGACGGCGTTATGGTAAACGCTCGCGGCGAACGCGGCGCTTTCTACGCTTTGCAAACCCTGCGCGGCTTGAGGAGCAACGGCGCGTTCCGCTGCGCCGAGATCGAAGACGCCCCGGCGTTTCCGCTTCGCGCGATCCACGCCAACGCCGATTCGGACGCGCTCAGGCATCTGGGCGGACTCGCCGAAAAACTCTTCGCCCCGCTGAAGATCAACACCATCATCCTCGAATGTCCGTTCGTAAAGTGGGACGCGCTCCAAGGTCAGCATCACCAGCAGGGGATGAGCAAGGAGGATCTGCAAAAACTGCTCGACATTGCGGAGGAAAACTACATCCGGGTCTACCCGCTGATCCCGACCTACAGCCACTCGGAGTGGTTTTTCTGGAACGACCGGGATCTGGATATGCTCGACAATCCGAAGGATCGCCGCTCCTACAACTCGCTGCATCCGGGGGTGCGTCCCAAACTCGCGCGGCTCTTCGACGAGGTGATCAAGGCGTTCCGTAATCCCGAGTTCTTCCACATCAGTCACAACGAACTTTTCGGCGCGCACCCGGTGGCTCCGGAAGGGCGTCGGGCGGGGATCGCCAAACTTTTTTACGACGACACGATGTGGCACTACACGTTTTTTAAGCAGCGCGGCGTGAAACTCATGATGTGGCACGACATGCTGGTCGCCAAGCATGAGACCCATCCGGCCGCGCAGGCGAACGGCCGCAAGGGGACGGAACTGCTCCGCAAACAGCTCCCCCGCGATATCACGATCTGCATGTGGAACTACCGCGACCGGTTGCGGGGGTGGTATCCGGAGGTCGACCGTTTCCGCGAAGACGGCTTCCCGGTGATCGGCGCGGGATGGTTCAACCCCGGCAATCTGGAGGCGTTGAGCGCCTACTGCTTTAAGAAAGGCGCCGTCGGTATGATCGACACGACGTGGCACAGCAAGGTCGGTTCGGGCGGCCTGCTTCACACGCAGTACCGTCAGTTGACCGCCTATGTGCGGGCGGCGGCGCTCTTCTGGAATCCGGTGGTCCCGGTTCCCGCCGATCCGGCGCGGGTCTTCGCGGAACTGATGCGGGAACCGGGTCCCGCGCCGGGGCGTCTCTTCGCGGTTCCCGTGAAGTGCAATTACCTTTTGGATGATCCCCGTGACGGTTTCGACCGCCTTGCCGATACCGTCGTCACCGCAGACGGCGTGTCCTTCCAACTGGCGCGGAAAAACGGCAAAATCGCCGCGGCCGGAGTGAAGAGCGCGATCCATCCGGAACTTCCGGACAAGGTGCGCATCCGGATACAGGATCGGTGCCGGACGCTGTACATGCTGCACACCGTGCTCAACAAGACGCTCCGCCGCGACGGCGTGACAGTGAAGCTGGTGCTGCGTTATGCGGACGGCAGTTTCGCTGCCGTTTATCCGCGCAATGCGATCGACATAAGTTACGGCCCCGTCCCCGTCTTCAAGGATGACGGCAAAGTCGTGACCCGGATCTTCGAGGTCGCCACCCCGCGCGAAAACTTTTCGTTTCTGCGCAGTCACCGCAACGTGATCGAATGGCGCAGCCCGTCGGACGAGGCGCGGCGGTTGTGGGCGATGCGCTGGGACAATCCGCATCCCGACCGGCCGATCGACCATCTGCTGATCGAATCCCGCGACCGCGGCAGCGTCTACGGACTGCTGGCGCTGACTTTGGAAAAATAGTACTGTCACCTAACATATACACAGGGAGAAACGGTAAAAGTGAACTTGAGTATCACCACGGACTTTTCCGGCCACACGATGGCGCCGGAACCGCAGCTGCGGCAGATCGCGGAGGCGGGTTTCACCCATCTGCACTGGTGCCACCATTACAACACCGACTTCATGTACCGCCCGTGCGAGATGGGGGCGATGCGCAAACTCGTGCGTTCGCTGGGGCTGAAAGTGCTGGATGTCCACGGCAGTTACGGTCAGGAAAAGCGCTTCTGGTCGCTCCGGGAGTACGAGCGTCAGGCGGGGGCGGAACTCTTCAAGAACCGCGCCGAACTGTACTGCGAACTCGAAGCGACGGGGTCGCTGATCATGCACCTGCCGTACCTGCAGGTGGACAGCACTCCGGAGTCGGCGGCGGGCCAGCGCCGCGAGATGGAGCAGGCGCTCCGCACCCTCGACGAGGTCGTGCCGTATCTGGACAACCTCGGCGTGCCGCTGGCGCTCGAAAACATGCCCGGCGACACTTGGGAACTGTTGGATCTGGCGCTGGAGCGCTATCCCGGGACCGGCATCTGTTACGACTGCGGCCACGGCAACAACGACCGCTTCAAGCACAACGAGGAGATCTACCGCCGCCGGGAACGGTTGTTCGCGCTGCATCTGAACGACAACGACGGCAAAAGCGACCAGCACCAGAGCCCGTTCATGGGCACGGTCGATTGGCCGCGCGTCGCCGAGATCGTCGCGGATTCTCCCTACGACAAGCCGCTGAGTTTCGAGATCTGCATGAAGGCGACGCCGTTCCAGCACGGACCGCTTACGGCGTATCCGTCGCAGAGCCGCGAAGATCAGGCGGCCTTCCTGAAAGACGCGTATGAGCGTTGCGCCCGTTTCGCCCGGATGTATGAAGAAACCAAAAAAGCACGGAGATAGTTTTACCATGCCGAATCAACCCGTGGAGACCGATGTATTGATCATCGGCGCGGGCGCGGTGGGTTGCGCCATCGCCCGCGAACTCAGCCGCTATGAACTCAAGGTCATGGTGGTCGACAAGAACGAGGACGTGGGGGGCGACGCCTCCAAGTCCAACAGCGCGATCATCCATACCGGGTACGACGCCAAGCCGGGAACGCTGGAGTCGGAACTCGTCGTCGCGGCGAACCCGATGTACGACAAGATCGCGGAGCAGCTGGACGTGCCGTTCGCCCGGATCGGCGGCATTCTGCCCGCCTTCAACGAAGAGCAGTTCAACCAGCTCGGAGCGCTGCGGGAAAAGGCGTTCCTGAACCGCGTCTACGACGTGGACTACCTGACGGCACAGGAACTGCTGAAGATCGAGCCGAATCTGAACCCCAAGGTGATGGGCGGCTTGTACATCCCGCGCGAGAGCATCATCGACCCGTTCCTGCTGGTGATCGGCTACGCCGAGAACGCCTGTCGGAACGGGGTGTCGTTCCTGCTCGGAACGCGCGTGACCGGCATCACGACCGTCGACGGCGCCGTTACCGGCGTCCGCACCACGGCGGGAGACATCAAGGCGAAGTACATCGTCAACGCCGCCGGGCTTTACTGCGACGAGATCGCGGCGATGGTCGGCAAGGCGGACTACCGCGTGAATCCGCGCAAGGGGCAGTTCTTCATCCTCGACCGCAACACCTCCTGCAAGGTCAACCACATCGTGCTGCCGATCCCGACCAAGGTCACCAAGGGCAAACTCATGTGCCCGACGATCCACGGCAACATGCTGGTCGGTCCGACGGCGGAGGATCTGGAGGACAAACTCGACCACTCGACCACCGCGGAGGGGCTGGACAGCGTCGCCCGCGACGTGTCGAACCTGATCCCCGGCGTACGCCTCAACGAAACGATCACGCAGTACGCCGGTCTGCGTCCCAACAAGGTCCCGGAAGGGGTCTGCGTCGATGTCTACGACGACGTGCGGAACTATGTGAACATCTCCGGCGTGCGCTCGACCGGGCTCACCGCCTCGGCGTCGCTGGGGCGCCACGTCGTCCGCAAACTCATGGAGATCGGGCTCACGGCGGAGCGCAAGGAAAGTTACGATCCGATCCGCAAGGGCATCCGGCTCTTCCGCGACATGGACTACGCGGAAAAGGCCGAGGCGGTCAAGCGCGACCCGCGCTACGGCCGGATCATCTGCCGCTGCGAGTGCGTGAGCGAAGCGGAGATCGTGCAGGCGATCCATTCGCCGATCCCCGCGCGCTCGGTCGACGCGGTCAAACGCCGCCTGCGTGCGGGCATGGGGCGTTGTCAGGGGGGCTTCTGCGCGCCCCGGATCATCGGCATCCTCGCCCGCGAACTCGGGGTGCCGGAGTCTTCGATACTGAAAAACCAGCCCGGATCCTACATGGTGGCGGGCAAGTCCATTGAGTGAGGCGCATGATGAACGAAATACTTTGCGATGTGGCGGTTGTGGGCGCCGGACCCGCCGGACTTGCGGCGGCGGCGGCGGCGAAAAAACAGGGCGCGAAACGGGTGATCGTGATCGAACGCGACGCGGCGCCCGGCGGAATATTGCTCCAGTGCATCCATCCCGGCTTCGGCTTGAGTTACTTCAAGGAGGAACTCACGGGGCCGGAATACGCTTCGCGCTTCGCTCAGGCGGCGAAGGCGGCGGGCGTGGAGTTCATGACCGACGTGACCGTGCTGGAGGTCGGTGACGGATATTTGCGCTGCATCGGAGCGGCGTGCGGACTCGTGGAAGTGCGCGCCGGGGCGGTGGTGCTGGCGATGGGGTGTCGCGAACGTACGCGCGGCAGCATCCGCACGCCGGGGACCCGCCCGGCTGGGGTCTACACCGCCGGTGCGGGGCAGCGGCTCGTGAACCGTCAGAACCTGATGATCGGCAAAAAGATCGTGATCCTCGGCTCCGGCGATATCGGGATGATCATGGCGCGGCGGCTCACGCTGCAGGGCGCGAAGGTCGAAGCGGTGGTCGAACTGCTGCCGTATCTGGCGGGGCTGACCCGCAACCGGGTGCAGTGCCTCGACGACTTCGACATCCCGCTGCTGCTCTCGCACACGGTGACGGAGATCCGGGGGCACCGGCGCGTCGAAGCGGTCAAGATCGCCGCGGTCGACGCCAAACGTCAGGTCGTTCCCGGCACCGAGCGGGTGATCGAGTGCGACACGCTGCTGCTGTCGGTCGGGCTGATCCCCGAAAACGAACTCACCCGCGCCGCCGGGATCGCGATCGACCGCGTTACCAACGGTCCCGCCGTGAACCAGTACATGCAGACGAGCCTCGCCTCGGTCTTCGCGTGCGGCAACGTGGTGCATGTGAACGATCTGGTCGACAACGTGTCGCGCGAGAGCGAACAGGCGGGGCGCAGCGCCGCCAAGTTCGCACAGGGGATCCTGCCCAAGGCGCGCGAAGTGAACTGCCGGGCGGCGGCGGGTGTGCGCTACGTCGTGCCCCAGCGTATCGTACTGTCGGGCGAGGATGAGGATCTGACGCTGTACTTCCGCGTGCTGGCTCCGGGCGGAGCCTCGACGCTCGCGGCGGCGCAGCCGGGCAAGGCGCTAGCGAGCCGCAAAGTGCGGCGCGTCAGCCCCGGCGAGATGGAACACCTGAATTTGAAAAGCACCGCGCTCGGCGATGGCGACATCGAAGTTTCGCTCGCGGCGGAGGAGGTAAAATAACCATGGAAAAGCTGATAATCTGCACGGTCTGCCCGCAGGGGTGTCGGATCTCGGTCGCGGGGGAGGGGAGCAATATCACCTCCGTCACGGGTTTCACCTGCGCCCGCGGCGAGGCCTATGCGCGGCAGGAGTTCGTCTGCCCGGTGCGCATCCTCACGGGGTCGGTCCGGACCTGCGGCTGCGGCGAGCCGCTGCTGCCGGTGCGTTCCGCCGACCGCATCCCGCGCGACCGGATCCCGGAGTGCATGGCGGTCCTGCGCACCGTTCAGGTCAAACCGCCGGTGCATATCCGCGACGTGGTGGTGAAGAACATCCTCGGCACGGGGGTCGACATCGTCGCCTCCGGCGAACTCGCGGAAAAGTAAGTAGAACACGATATTCCCGGAGCAGCGTTCCCCGGCGGAACGCTTCCGGAGGACCAAAGGATAATTTACGACCATGAATGGAAAAAACGCTCCCGCGGTATTGGGGTTCGGAGAGGTGCTGTGGGACGATCTGCCATCGGGGAAGCGGGTCTGCGGCGGCACCGCCGGGAATTTCGTCTACCATCTGATCCACTTCGGCATCGAGGCGTATTTGATGAGCGCCGTGGGCAACGACGCCGACGGCGACGCGATCGTCGATTTTCTGCGCGGCAAAGGGCTGGATCTGCGTTTCGTTCACCGCGCGGAACTTCCGACGGGGCACGTTTCGGTGGAACTGCGCGACGGTATTCCGAGTTACAATATCCATCAGCCGGTCGCATGGGACGCGATCCCGTTCGGCGGCGACGGCTTCGACGCGATATTGCGGCGCGCCGACGCGGTGTACTTCGGTACGCTCGCCCAGCGGGGCGCGGAGTCGCGGCGGACCGCGGAACGGCTCTTCGCCGTTTCGGCTTGCGTCCCGTGGCGGATCCTCGACGTCAATCTGCGTCAGGACTTCTTTTCGGCGGAGGTGGTACACCGTTCGCTGGAGGCGGCGAACGTCCTCAAGCTCAACGACGAGGAACTGCCGGTCATCGCGGATCTGCTCCGGCTCGATGCGGCGGGTGACGCCGCCGTGGCGGAACTGATTCGCCGCTACCGTCTGGATTACTGCATCCTGACGCTCGGAGCGCGGGGGAGTTCCCTCTACGACCGACGGGGCGGACGCCGGGATTTCCGCTGTCCGGCGGTCGAGGTCGTGGACACCGTGGGGTGCGGCGACGCCTTCATCGCCGGCTGGACTGCGACGATGCTCCGTAGCGGCGACGCCGACGCGGCGATGCGTCTTGCCACCACTTTGTCGGCGGCGGTCGCCGGAGCCGCCGGAGCGATGCCGGAACTGCCGCCGGAACTCTACGCCTGAACTCCGGCGGGGTGAAAAAATCCGTTAATTTTTATATTGTGCTTGCAAAAAGCCGTTTTGGGGTATAATTTAACCTCGAATCGTTGCACGGTGTTCAGTGCAAAGAGAAAAATAAAACGGAGATGTATTATGAAGTTCATGTGGTGCGTTCTGGTGATGTCGGCCGCCGTCGGGTTGTGCGGGGGCGAGGTGTTGATTGACGCGGGCAATGCCGAGGCGTTTTCCGCCGTTCCGGCGCTGAAGACCGACGCCGAGGGCAATCTGATCCCCGGTGCGGGCAAGACCTATATCACCACGCAGAAGATCGCGGTCGACGGCAAGAAGAAGTATCAGATCAGCTTCGAGTACAAGGGCGGCGCCGACAACTCCGGTGCCGCGATGGCGGCGGTGGTGGCGATCCCCTACGACGCCAAGGGGCGGCGGATCCAGGGCGGCAACGTCGACCACATCGTCGGCAGCGAGACCACGCTGGCGGAAAACGTCCCCGCCGGCAGTGACGAACTGATCCTCAACGCCAATCCGGCGTGGAGCGCCGCGATCAAGCGCAAGGCCATCTACGCGGTCGGCTTCGGTGCGCGCAAGGATTTCAAGGACATCCCGAACTTCATGGTCATGAGCATCCGCTCCCAGCGGGTCGATGAAGACGGCCGCATCATCGTCAAACTGGTGCGCAAGACCAGAAGCGAGTGCAAGGCGGGGCTGGGCGTCCGGCTGCACCGCTACGGCTGGAACGGCGTCGGCAAGGTCGCAAAAAGTTCCGGCGACTGGCAGAAGATGACTTTCACCATTGAGGGCTGGAGCAACCGGGCGGTCGCCGACAAGTGGTGGCGCGGCACCAAGACCGCGAAACTGGCGATCTACGGCGACCGTCGCAACGGCGGCAACGTGATCCTGATCCGCAATCTGAAACTCGAAGAACTGTAAGTATTTGCCACCGGCAGCGGATGGGGCGGCGCATTCCGGGGAAAACCGGAACGTCGCCCCCCTTTTTCGCTTTACCCTCGCTCCGCGTGGATGGGAAGCGCAAAAAAATCGTCATTCCGGCTTGACTTACAGCGGCTTTAAGGTATATAATTGCTGTCGGATCCCTTTCAACCAACTGGAGAATCATATCATGCGTAAGATGAAACTGCTCATGGCGGCGACCGGATCGTTCTGCGCGCTCTTCGGCGCGGCGGGGGCGGCGGAGGCTCCGAAGCCCTCCGTGACCCCGGACAAAGTGCTGGTGGTCTACTACTCGTGGAGCGGCAACACTCAGGTCGCGGCGGAGGAGATCGCCAAGGCGGCGGGCGCCAAACTCTTCGCCATCCGGCCGAAGAAAGCCTATCCGCAGGAGTACCGCGCCTGTGTCGATCAGGCGAAGGGCGAGTGCGCCAACAAGGCCACGCCCGAACTGGTCGCCTGGCCGGACGACCTGACCCGTTACGACGTGATCTTCGTCGGTTCGCCCAACTGGTGGGGGACGATGGCGCCGCCGCTGCGCACCTTTTTGAGCAGTCCGGCGCTGGTGGGCAAGACGATCGTGCCGTTCTTCACCCACGGCGGCGGCGGGATGCAGAACTGCGAGCGCGATGTGCGTCAGGTCTGCGCCAAGTCGAAAGTGCTGGCGGGCGACACCTTCTACGGTTCGACGGTCAAACTGATGAAGAGTAAATTCGCGTCCTTCGTCAAGGAGCGGGTGAACATCGTCAAGTGACGGTCGCGTTTCGACCGTTCCGGCGGCGGGGAGTTTCGGACTGCCCGCCGCCGTTTGCGTTACCGGGGGAGCCGGAGTATATTATCCGCCACAATCACCTGCTTACCGGGGAGTTTACGCATCTCCGGCGGTTTGTGCCGTAAATTCATATTGTCTTTCTGCCGAAAAATCCGCCGCTTTTCTTGTTTTGCTTCTTTTCACGTGAAAAGAAGTGAAGCCGGGGCACGGGGCGGCAGCACCCGTGTGCCGGCTTCAACGTCGCCATAAGGTAAGCGGAGCGTGTGCGGCATGTCCGGGCGGTCAAGCGCCGCTGCACCGTGAAGATGCGTCGCCAACATCGGCATACCGCAAACCGGCTGGCCGCACCCCGCAAGGTGATATTTTCGACAAACGCTTCACCGACCGCAAACCCGCGTTGCCAACAGCGACGCAATAAAATATTTCGAGGCCGCCGTTTTGACGCGCCGCGGGTGAATGCTTACTTTATCCGGCCCACCGCCTGACTCAGGATCGGATAATCCTTTTCGGCGAGTCCGAGCGCGCTCTTGAGTTTCGCCACGTTGTCCGCATTGCGGCGGAAGCCGCCCAGCGCGCAGCTGCCGAGTTTCAGCGCCGTAGCCGCGAGGTAGAGGTTCTGGCTGATGTAGCCCGAGTCGATCGCGGCGTACTCCGCGTTGGCGGCGCGTTTGAGATCGGCGACGAGCAGGATGTAGGCGGGGGCGGTGACGTTGCCGGAGGCAAAGCCGCGCAGGTCGTCCGCGCAGATCTTTTCCAGCTCGTTGGTCCGGGGCAGATACTTGTACGCGCCGTCCGCGAGGATCGCGTAGAGCGTGAACTCCCGCCGGTTGACCGCCGTCGGCGCGGTGCGGCGTTCACCCGCTCCGCTGATGCCGAATCCCGACCAGAGCAGCGTGGAAAGTTCCTGCCGCGACAGCGGTTCCATCATGTACGAGCGTTGCGAACGGCGCTGGGCGAGCGCGGTGAAGAAGCCCGTGCCGCCTTCCATTTGGGGCGGCGGCAGTTTTACCGTTTCCCCGGCACCGACGGCGGATAGAGCCAGTACCGCGGCGAACATCGAAAGCAGAGTTTTGGACATACGACCTCCATAAAATTTATCCGTGGCGGCGATCGGAGCCGCCGTTCCTTTGGTTAAAATACAACTTCCGGCGCGGATTTCAAGCGCGGCGGGGCGGATCGTTCCGCAACATCGCCTCGGCGGCGCGGATCCCGTCGCAGGCGGCGGAGACGATCCCACCGGCGGCTCCGACGCCCTCTCCGGCGGGGTAGACTCCGGGGAGGGCGCTCCACCTGCCGCGTTCGTCCCGGAGCAGCCGGAGCGGCGAGGAGACGTTCGGCTCCGCGCCGACCAGCACGCCGTGGCGGATGAAGTCGGCGATGCGGCGGTCGAACTCCCGCAGCGCTCCGGCGATGGCGGCGCGCACCTTTTTCGGTAAGAGGTCGTCGAGGCGGTTCGGCACGTATCCCGTTTCCGCCGAACCGTTTTGCCGCGACAACCGCGTTGTGCCGCGCAGGAACGCGGCGGCATCCTGAGCGGGAAAAGTGTAGTCGCTCCCGCCGCGCAGGAACACTTCGCGCTCAATGTGTTCGATCAGCTCGAACGGCGTTCCTGCGGGGGCAAAGTCGTCGGGGCGCAGCGTGACGATCAGCGCGGCGTTGGCGAACTCGCCCGCCCGGGCGAAGTCGCTCATGCCGTTGGTGCAGCTGCGGCCGCTCCAGGCGCTCGCGTTGACGAGCGTGCCGCCCGGGCACATGCAGAAACTGCTGACCCCGCCCGCGGCGAGGTGATACTCGGCGGCGTCGAGGCACTCGGGACGGCTGCCGTGATATTGGCGGCGGTCGATCAGTTCCTGCGGGTGTTCGATCCGGCACCCGATCTGAAAGGGTTTGACCTCCGCGCCGCCGAAGCGCGCGGCGAGTTCCCGGACGAGTTCCCGCCCGCCCAGTCCCGGCGCGCAGAGCAGGGCGGGGGCCTCCAACGTCTCGCCGTCGGCGAGGCGCACCCCGGCGAAGCGTCCGTCGCGGGTCAGAATCTCGCGGACATGGGCGTGAAAGCGGAACTCGCCCCCCAGTTCGATGACGCGCCGCCGCAGCGCGGCGCAACTTTTCCGCAGGTAGTCGCTGCCGACATGGGGACGGGCGCGGAAACGGATCTCCGGCGGCGCTCCGGCGGAGATCAGCGCATCGATGACGAAGCGCCCGCGCACGTCGCGGGTCCCGGTGTAAAGTTTGCCGTCGCTGAAGGTCCCGGCGCCGCCTTCGCCGATGAGCAGATTGCTCTCCTCGTCGAGTTCGCGGGTGCGCAGAAAGCGCGCGTGGTCGGCGCAGCGGGTCGCCACCTCCGCGCCGCGGTCGAGCACGATCGGGCGGCATCCCGCCAGCGCGAGCGCCAGCGCGCCGAAGATCCCCGCCGGTCCCGTCCCGAGCACCAGCGGGTGGCGCAGCGCGGAGTCGGCGAGTTCCAGTTTCGCGGGGGCGAGCGCGGCAAGTTCTTCCGGAGTCGCGGGGGCGAGGCGCCCGGCGCGGAGGTCGTCCACGTCGATCAGGAGTTTGTAGTTCAGCATGGGATCGGCGCGGCGCGAGTCGACGCTCCGGTTCAGGATCGCCACCTCCCGCAGCGCTTCGCGGGGGATGCCGAGGCGGCGGCACAACAGCTCCGGCAGCCGTTGCTCCGGAACCGCCCCGGCGCGGCGCGCGTTCAGCTGAAAATTGTTCACGATGCTCTTCATGCCGGAAAATATAACCACCGCGCGGCTAAAAGTCAATCCCCCGGTGTTCCCGCCTCCGGGCGCGGCGGGATGAAAAAAAACGAAAAATAATCCCGATACGGACTTTAATAATCCGGAAAAACGTATTATATTTTCCAATCGGATGTAAATTCCGTTTTAATATAGACAGCAGAGAAAAGCGGGCGGCGGGTCGATTCGGGACTCTCCGTTCGCGGGGAAGTTCGATCAGTTCCGGCGTTCGCGTCGGCTGACATACCCGGGCGGCGGACGCCCCGGCGCATGGCTGGTGGCGGGTTGTGCCCGCCCGACATGGCAAATCGACTTCCTACCGCGAGTTTTTCCTGCCAAAGTCTTTGATTTTCGGAGTTTTTATGACGCTCGACAAGACGGCGTTGCGTCGGAAGTACGCGCTCCTGCGGGAGTCGCTCGCTCCGGCGGAGCGGGACGCGGCGGATGCCGCTATCCGCGACCGGCTGTCGCGCTGGCGGGTCTTTCGGGACGCCCCCGCGGTGGCGGCTTTCGCCGCGTTGGGCGCCGAGCCGGAACTCGCGGAACTTGCGGCGGACAAACATTGGTTCCTGCCGCGCTGGTCGAGCGCGGCGGGCGCCTACGAGATCGTCGAAGTCGGCGACCCCGGGCGCGATCTGGTGCGCGGGCGCTACGGGATCCGCGAGCCGCGGCCGGAACTTCCGGCGCTGCCGGAAAGTTCCTGGCGGGACCTCTTGTTTCTGGTCCCCGCCGTGGCATGCGGCCTCGACGGCACGCGTCTGGGACGCGGCGGCGGTTATTACGATCGCATGCTGGCGGAGTCCGTGTACGGCGCCGCCGCAGTGGTCTACGACTGTCAGGTGGCAAGTGAGGCGCTGCCGTGCGAGGAGCACGACCGCCGGGTCGGCTGGATCGTCACCGAGGATCGGCTGATCGAATGTGGCAATGGGTGTGAGCAAACGTTTTTTTAAGGAGAAAAAACTATGGGCGATATCAATATCGGCATCGGGCCGATGATCCTGATCGCGGTGCTTCTGGTGCTGGTCGGGGCGGCGGTCGGCATCTTCGTCAGCAACTACATCACCAAACTCAAGCAGGGGGCGGCGAACCGCTCCGCGAAAAAGATCATCAGCGACGCCGAGAAAGAGGCGGATCATCTGTTGCGCGACGCCCGCGTTTCGGCGAAGGCGGAGACGATCAAGATGCGCGAGGAGTGCGAGAACGAACTGCGCGACCGCCGCCGCGAACAGGCGAACGTCGAAAAACGCCTCGCCCAGCGCGAGGAACTTTTGGACAACCGCGCCGACAAGATGGACGAAAAAATCAAGGCGGTCGAGAAGCAGGAACACGAAACGACGCTGCTCCGCGAACGCCTGACCGCCCGCGAGCAGGAACTCGCCAAGAACATCTCGCGCCAGATCGACGAACTCGAACGCATCGCCGGATACTCCCGCGACGAGGCGCGCGAAGTGCTGTTGGAAAAACTCCGCAACGAGGTCAAGAACGAGGCCGGTCTGCTGGTGCGCAACCTGCTCGAAGAGGCGAAGACCCGCAGCGAACGCGAAGCGCGGAGGATCCTCACCTACGCGATCCAGCGTTACGCCTCCGACTGCACCTACGAGCGCACGACCGCGACCATTCCGCTGCCCAACGACGAGATGAAGGGCCGCATCATCGGTCGGGAAGGGCGCAACATCCGCGCCATCGAGGCTGCCACCGGCGTCAGCATCCTCATCGACGACACTCCCGAGGCGGTGGTGATCAGCTGCTTCGACCCCGTACGCAAGGAGGTGGCGCGGCAGTTGATGGAGCGGCTCATCAACGACGGGCGCATCCATCCGACCCGGGTCGAGGAACTGGTCCGCAAGATATCCAAGGAACTCGACGAGGAACTTTATCAGGTCGGCGAAGCAGCGGTGCTCGAAACCGGGATCCAAGGCGTGCCCCAGCAGTTGATCAAACTCCTGGGACGGTTGAAATACCGCTACAGTTTCTCGCAGAACGTGCTCAAGCACTCGCTGGAGACCGCCTACTTCATGGGCATGATCGCCGCGGAACTCGGTCTGGACGAGAAGAAGGCCAAACGCATCGGGCTTTTCCACGACATCGGCAAGGCGATCGACCACGAGGTCGAGGGTCCGCACGCCCAGATCGGCGCCGATCTGCTCCGCAAGTGCAACGAGGCGAAGGACGTGGTCAACGCCGTCGCCGCTCACCACGGCGAAGTCGAGCCGGAAAGCCTGTACGACATCCTGATCAACGCCTGCGACACCTTGAGCGCTTCGCGCCCCGGCGCCCGCAGCGAGACCACCGAGTTGTACCTGAAGCGGCTGGAGCAGCTGGAATCCATCGCGCACGAGTTTTCGGGCGTCGAATCCTGCTTCGCCCTGCAGGCGGGGCGCGAGATCCGGGTGGTCGTCACCCCCGAGAAGATCAGCGAAGGCGAAGCGCAGATGCTCGCCAAGGATATCTGCGGTCGCATCGAAAAGGAGATGACCTATCCCGGGCAGATCAAGGTCACGATCATCCGCGAGACCCGTTCGGTCGAATACGCCAAGTAGCAGTCGGAGGTCTGAGCCGTGGAACAGCAGCGCCAGCAGGTCGTCACGCGGTTGGCGGAACGGCGCAAACTTGCCGACGACTGCGTGTATCCGGAGGTCGCCGAGCGGCGGAAGCGGCTGAAGAAACTTCTGTCGCTGGTGATCGAACACCGCGAGGCGGCGGCGGCGGCGCTCCGCGACGACTTGGGCAAATCCGCCTTTGAAAGTTGTTCGACCGAACTGCTGCCGCTGACCGGGATACTGCGCTATCTGATCCGCAAACTGCCGAAACTCGCCCGGACGCGGCACGTCGGAGTGTCGTGGATGAACTTCCCCGCCTCCGGACGCATCGTGCCGGAACCATACGGACTGGTGCTCGTCGTCGCCACTTGGAACTATCCGTTGCTGCTGGCGCTGGAACCGGTCGCCGGGGCCTACGCCGCCGGCAATCAGGTGGTGCTGAAACTCCATGAGCGCGCACCGCATGTCGGCGGCTTTGTGCAGTGGCTGCTCGCGGAGGCGTTCGGGGACGAGGTGACGGTCATTGACCGGGAACTGACGTTTCCCGAACTGTTGCGGGAGCGCTTCGACTACATCTTTTACACCGGTAACGGGCAGGGCGGGCGCGAAGTCCTGCGCGCCGCCGCGGAACATCTGACCCCCGCCACGTTGGAAATGGGCGGCAAAAGTCCCTGCGTCGTCGCTCCCGGAGCGCGGCTCAAAGTCGCCGCCCGCCGCATCGTCTGGGGCAAGTTCACCAACTGCGGGCAGACTTGCGTTGCCCCCGATTATCTGCTGGTGCATGCCTCGCTCAAGGACGATCTGACCGAACAACTCAAACAGGCGGTGCGCCGTTTTTACGGGACGTCGCCGCTCGAATGTCCCGACCTCGGGCAGCTGATCGACTCCAGCGCTTACGAGCGCGTCAGCCGCCTCGCCGGAAACGGGCGGCTGATCTGCGGCGGCGACAAGCAGCCCGACGGTCTTCGCATCGAACCCACGATCATCGACCGTCTGGCTGCCGACGATCCGCTGCTTACGGAGGAGATCTTCGGTCCCGTGCTGCCGGTCGTGACCTACGAAAGCGAAGCGGAACTTTTTACGGCGTTGCGCCGTCACGGCAAACCGCTTGCGCTTTACTGCTTCGGCGGGGACAGCGCTCTGCGGCGGCGTCTGCGGAAAGCGAGCAGTTCCGGGGCGCTGGTCTTCGACGATGTGGTGACTCACTTCATCAATCCGGATATGCCGTTCGGCGGAGTCGGTGCGAGCGGCATGGGGGCATATCACGGGAAACGCACCTTCGAGACGTTCACCCATTACAAACCGGTGATGGAGCAGAGCCGGTGGTTTGATCTGCCGTTCCGTTACCCGCCGTTTTCCCGTCTGCGCACGGCGTTTCTGAACTTTCTGCTTCGGCATTGAGCGGGGCGGGGTGGGTGTCTTGGGCAGTTGCCGCGGCGGATCCGAGCGGAAAATTTGAAAAAATACGCAAAATTCTGCATTTTGCGGTTTGAAAAACCGCGATTGCGGGTATATATTAGTTGCATACCGCAAGCGAGTGTAGCTCAGTTGGTAGAGCATCACGTTGCCAACGTGATTGTCGCCGGTTCGATTCCGGTCACTCGCTCCATTTTTTGATATAAAAGTGCGCTCGTAGCTCAGTCGGTAGAGCAAATGACTCTTAATCATTGGGTCCAGGGTTCGAATCCCTGCGAGCGCACCATTTTTATGCTCAAATTCCCGTTTTTTCCCCGTTTTTTCCCCGTTTTTTCCCCGTTTCGGTCGCATAATTGCGTTTCGAGTGCTATATTCTGCCGTAATCTGCCAAAACGGACGAAAACAATGAAGGAAACATGTAATGCCCCCCGTTTGTCAAGGGCGGCATTACGTATAAGCCATCAAAAAATGAAGCTTTCATTTTTTGAGAGCACTTCACGCCGCCCAACGATCTTTTATGCCGCCGAAGCCTTGAACCACCGCTCATACTCGTAAGGCGTCATATAGCCCAACGAAGAATGCGGATAATCTTCGTTATAGGCCCTTTGCCATCGCTTTAATGCGACCTCAAACGCGGCGACAGAATCAAATTCCCTTGTCCAAACAAAATCCTCCTTGATGGTACGAATAACCCGCTCCGTATCGGCGTTGCCCCTCGGGTTGCTGTAACTGGCGAATATCTGATGAATCCCCAGCTCGGAACATGCTTTGAAAAAAGCCGTTGACGTTGGTTGGCATCCATGGTCGCTGACCAGCTCCGGAACGTGCGCGGCATCTTTGATGCCATATGGGAATTGAAGATTGACCGCTTCGTTCAGCGCGACAATCCAATCCGCTGTCTTACTGGTCAAACTCATATGCGCCGACAATAGTTTTTTCGTTCCCCAGTCGATGACGACATGCAGATAGACCCTGCCGAAAGCCGGAATCATCACCTTGGTCATGTCTATCCCCCAATACCGGTTCGGCTCAATCGTTCGCGGTTTGTGCGTAGCGGCCTTGCGCGGCGCTTGAGATTACGGTTTTTAGGCACGAGCAGATTGAACTCTCTCATAAGACGGTGTATCCGTTTCCTGTTGACCGGACGCTTTTCATGGTACTTGAGATACGCCCAAATACGACGATACCCCCAATATGGGTGCTCCGACTTCAACGTTTGAATATCTGCGACCAACGCCGCATTGGCTCCCGAATTTGCCCGGCGGCGCTTTACCATTCGTTTTTTTTAGCTCGATGGTCAATTCGCCGATCGTTTCTTTCAACTTGCGGTTTTCACGCTCCAGGCGTTCACGAGCATGATCCACTCCGCCGCGTTCGAACAGTTTTGCGCCGTCAGTCAGCAGCTGATCCCGCCATTTGTAGTACATCCCTTGAGTGATGCCATGTTCGTTGCACAGTTCGCTGACACTTAAAAATTTTGTATCCAGTAATTCTGCTGTCCGTCAAGTCAACGGATTGTTGGCCTCCGTTGATTACAAATGAATATTTCTGTGTTTTATCATCAAAATGTCCATCGGTAATTTGGAAGACAGAATTATTTTCCAGCAACTCATTGAGACGTTTTCGCGGATCTTCCTCTGATTGATATTCTTCATTGATGTAAATTTTTACAGAAAATTGATTGTCGTCATCGTGTGATTCTACAAATAGCTGTTCATCTTCTGGCGCGTCAAATATAGACTGCAGACAAGATAGATCATAGGCGATGTCTTTTATTTGCTGCTGATTCCACTCTCCTTTCAAATCCGAAATTTCAATCAACGTCCCATGTGGTCTGGCATCACGTGAACTTGTCCCCCAGGGGATATATCTTTCCACAAAATGCACCGGTGTCTGCTCTGCGACTTGAACCCTGATTTCGTCGAGCATCAAATTCTTACCATCACCTTTGGAAAAATCCTCGTCAAAATCAGAAAAATCATATTTGATAATGGACTCAGAGGATTCCTTGGGTTCTTCAGGGCGAGTCGTGATAGTAATTTTCTTTCCCAACTTTAGAATTGCAAATCGCCCAATGCCTTTTTCACCCTGTAAAAAACGACCTTTTTTTGTTATTGCGGCATCCCTTTTGCGGTTCTTTTTCTCCGGAGTTGCAGGATTTAGCCAGTGGTTCTTTATAGTGGCAAAAGTCATTCCGCAGCCATCATCTTCAATCGTTATGGATGAAGAATTTGTTTTTTTAATTTCAAATTTTCCATCGCCAAGAGTTATTTTTTTGAATCCATTGAAAGAAATTTTAACCCACGAGGCATCTGCATCATAGCTGTTTTTAACCAATTCGACAAGCGCAACACGCTCATTGCTGATGAGCTGGTCCCCCAGCATGGTCAGCAACCTCGCATATGGTTTGATTTGATACGAATGGGGTTCACTCATGGTTATTTCCTCCCAATCAAAATAAATTCTTCGGAGTAAACCTTTCTCCCTCGGGCATTAGATGTAAAATGACCTTTTTTATCTCGGTAGGGAGTCAGGTTTTTCTTGCTAATCTTTCTTTTTGTAACACTCACCTCCGAAAAGCCTGCATCAAACAAAGATTCTGCAAGGTGCTTTGCATTATCGACAAGCACCCCCTTATATTCCGTGTTGCCGATCACAAAAACCGCAAGCCCTGAATCATTCAACATTTTGCAAGCACGCTTGGCAACATGTTGCATGTCCCAAAAGTATTTTGCAACATCTCTCGCTTTTTCCGGGATATTTTTTTGCAACTTGTTTACGATGCCCTTGCCCGTTTTATTGAGCCATCTTAATTTCTTCTTGAACAGAAAATCTTGAGTCAAACTTCCGATGGAACCTTTTCTCAATGCCCTGTAGTCATCGGCGTAGCCCAACCACAGAGAAGACAACTGATGCAGATCCGCGTACTCATAAGAAGTAACATATGGCGGGCTTGTTATAATTATATCAACATCAGGAACACTTTTCTCTTCGTCCAAAAAATTCATCTGAACAACATCTGTTTTTCCAAAATCAGCAGATGGGATTGATTCGCAAGCAGAGATCATTGACTTTATTTGTCTGCGGAATGATTCGATGGTATCAGCTATTTGTTTTTGGGGATCTATTTGAGGTTTTATCGATTTTGTCAACCAACGCGATGTCGCTTTCAAAATATTGGAAAAACCACAATAGAAAAATTGTCGATAATCACTTCGTTTTGGCGTCACTTTTTCAATAGCAATCTTTAATTTCGCCAGCTCGTTATAATGCTTTTCGTCATACCAGTAAACCAAACGTGCATTTGCATCGCCATAAGGTGTAATCATGTTATCCGCGATTGTCGGGTAAACCGCCATGATCTGATCAAAATACAGTTTTAGGCGTGGGATCTGATATGTCCCCTTGCTTTTTACTTGTGCAATCAATATCGCGACCGGGTTGATATCGCACCCCCAAAAATCAATGCCGTTCACCTTAGATTCAAATGCTACAGTGCCACATCCGCAGAAGATATCGGCAATTTTTTCCACTGCAATATTGTTTCCCCGCGCGTATTCGATTGCTTTAGTCGCAATAAAGGCGGGGAATTTCGCGGGATACGCATGAATTCGATGCATCAAATGTTCCTGCTCATCTCCCGTGTTCCAAAAGGGATCTATTTCAATAGCATCAAAATTCTGCTCAAATAAATTGTCTGGATTGAGTTTAATCATTTTTTTACTCCAACACAATCCTGATTTTATTCGGATCTTTACCGTGAACGGCCTTTTCTACATACTCTTCGAAACGCCGCTGCAGTTCATCAACTTTGGCCGGACCGCCTTTTTGAAGCGCCGTTTCCAGTTCTTTTATTGATAGACCAACCTTGAGCAATCCGCCCAAAACCTGTTTCAGCGCCTTCACCAACGTCGGATCCAGAGGGAATTCAAACTCGCGCTTTGCAATGAACGCCTGAATGCCAGTTTTTTCGTCCGCATGAAGCAGATTCAGATTGGCTTTGGTAACCGGATCTTCCAAGTTATTCAGGATATTTTGTGTCCAGCTGGCCAGCATGTCATCGATCTGTGTGTCAATCGTGCGCAAGACATCAGCCGCTACGTTATGCGAATGCTCTTCCCGCGGAGTATAACGGCAATAGAGGCAGATCGGTTCGGTCTGCAAGGCCGATTCCGTAAGATTGGAACAGACGCGCATCGAGTCCAACCGATCTATCAGATCCTGAAGTTTCTGACGCGGCATCAGATCGATGGCGGAGAGCGCCTGCAGCGCTCTAAGACGCTCATCATTGCGGAGCTTGGCTCGCTTGGCATCATCCGCTACGGTCAGCCGCGTCTCCTTGTGCAGCTGCATGTAAGTGATGATATACTCGTTTTTCAGCTGACGCAAAATCTTGGCAATGTCTGGCAGGACGGCAATCACCTCGTCAGCATTTTTGGCCGCGGCGAGCTTTTCCACCATGTTCCGGCGAAATTCCTGCTCTTTTTCGCTCCAGGCATTCTCGGCTGGCAGACAGATCTTCGCCGATTGCAGATAGTTCGTGATCGGCGTTTCCTCCTGCACGAAATCACGCAGTTTCCCGATCATTCCCACCATTGCAACGGTGCTGCCGAATGAGGAGATCTCATCCTTGCCAGTTTTCAGCTGCTTAAATTTGGACGGAGCGTTGAAATTCTGCATGTACTCCAAAAATTCCTTCAACCTTGTCATTTCGGCGTTGGCCGAGGAATACTTGCATATCTCCAGAAGATCGACCCCCAAGAAAGATAAGCCGCCGCTGGTCTGGGCCAAGAGACGCGTGATGTGATCCACCATGTTGGCTATTTTGATTTGCATCTCCCTGACAGGATCGTCTTTACCCTGGGTAACCATCGAAACATAACCGGTCGGCAGTCCCAGCAGCTCGAACAATGCCGTAAGTCCTGGCAGATTCCACTCTTTGGGCTGCTCTATGTGTTTGAATTCGATCAAGCTGTCCAATGCGGTATCGGCAAGATCCTGCAGACTGGTCGCGTCAAACTTTTTGCCGAGAACCGAAAGCGTGATCTCGCCGGCATAAACCAACGCGGCCAGGACGACGACCAGATACTCGACCTCCAAACGAGCCCCGCCCAAGTCGAACAAGTAGCCGCCGTTGTCATATTGAACCAGCTCGTCGTGGTTGACCACTTGTCCAGGACCGCGCCCTCGAAACTTTGTCAGGACGAGTTTCGCGTATTTGGAATTCGCCGTGGATATGCTGTCTCCTTCGAGAAGCTGCAATGCATCGAGAACCAGCAACCCCTGTTTGGAGTGACCACCGGCAATAACGCGCAGAGCTTCGGTGACCGCCTGACCTCTCATCTGCACCGCAATAGTCGCGCTGAATTTGGGATAATCAGGCGCCTGATCTTGGAAATAAGGTCCCATCAGGTAGGCGCTGATCGTGTTGATCATATCGCGGAAGTTCAACGTTTCGTTATTGCCGATCCCGGCGAGCTGACGCAGGCTGACTCCCTTCAGCCAGTTGGCAAGAGTTTTGGTCTGCCCCTGATAGGTTATTTCAAATGCGGAGATGTTTTTATCTCTCAGCCATTTGACGATAAGATTCTTATACTCGTGGACTTTTTGTTCATATACCGCCTTGTCCGAGCCGGATGATATGCTTACCAGATCCAGCGCTCCGGCAAAGTTGCGGATCGCGGTCGTGAAGGCCTCGTCCGCACCAGACAGCTTGAAAAAGACCTCGTCCGCCTTTTTCTCGTCTTTGAATTTGCCGGGCGAGAAGTGGCGGAGAAAATAGATGTAGTAATCACGCGGCGGCTGTGCAGTTGAACGATCATTCGGCGCGCCAAAGAAAAGATAGCCGCAACGCGGCGCCTTGCGCTCAAGATAGGTGATCTTGTCGTATTCCCAGATATTGTATCCGGAAACCTTGGTCGGCACATCCTGGACTTCCATCATGATCTTGAGGGCTTCATAGTAGGCATGATCGAGTTTCTCTTCGTCCAGATTGGCCGCCTTCTGCTCGATCAGCGCATCGTAGTCAACGCGCCGTTGGACATCGATGTAGTACTGGTGGTTGTCGGCGTTTTGGGTGATGAACTGACCGCTGACCGCCTCGCGGATTTTTTTCATTATGAATTCGATGTGGGTCTTCAGATCCTCCGCGGGCTCTCCGCCGAGTCCCTCGACGAGAGGATCATACAGGCAGAGTGTATCTCTCATTTCCTCGGAGGTAATTCCCACCGGGTTGTTTATGCTGCCGGTGGTCAGGCGGTTGACAGCCAATCCGTTTATGATCCGGAACGCCATCGGCTGATAAGATTTTTTCAAGGCGGTTTTGATTTTGGTTGTCAATATGGACGTGCAATCCGAGATGCACTTGACATCCTCGATGGTGCGGAAAGACGCATTCCCGGTCAAGGTTTCCCAATAGGAGTCGTAAGCGATGATTCCGGGAACATCTTCCGGAAGATCTTGGTCAAGCAACGTGGCCATCTTCGCGGACAGGGTTCGAAGCACCATACGCTTTTCAACAGAAACGACCCGTTCAAAGATGTCTATGTAGTCCGGGTGAACCGGGAACATCTTCACAAAATCATCCATTCGGCTGGACATATCGCCATAAAACGGAGCAAAATGTTCCAAATAGGCGCGTATGTGCTTTTGCTGCTCAACGGTTTTGCGCAGCAGACGTTTCGATACGACAAACTTCACGTCGTTTCTGGCTATTTCGACCTGATCGAAACGCTCGTGCACGCGACGCAGACTGTCGCTGACATATTGGAATCGGTTGCTGTCAAAAAGAGCTTCCTGAAGACCGGCCATGAAACGGAAACGAAGATCCTTGCATACTTCGCCAAGTTCCCGCATGAACCCGAAATCCTGGACTATGGCCATGTCCTTTCGGGAGCGCAGGTAATCCAACAATTCATCAACGACAAACAACAGCCCGTGATCGGGGTATTTGGCGTTGAATGCCGCCATCATATCTTCAAGCCAGCCTTTGTTATTCGTGATGGCATCGGCAGACGGAATGGAGAACTTAATTCCTTCCGAAGCTAAAAACTCTTTCAGCTCGTGAACAACGATCTCCCGAAATGGCGTATTGACGCTGCCGATCTCCGCCCGAATTACTTTGAATTTGCCGGCGATGCACTTGGCTGCGTCGGCAACGGCTGAATTAGTGACGAATCGGACCATGTCAGCATCGGCGGCTATGGACGAAATTACAGACATCAAGTGCGATTTACCAGTTCCATAGTTACCGACAACAAAAATCCCCATGTGGTCAGTCGGGTCTTCAAATTGCAGTTGCTTGAAGACGATGTTGATCAGCCTATCCGACATCATCTCGGAGATTACATATGAGGAAACCAAATTTTGAGCTTCCGCTTTATCGCCGGATTTGGTCAGCTGAATAACTCTTTCCAATGGCTCAAACTGGATGAGATCTCTGTATTTCATGATCAATCCCTTTGGGTTGTTTTATTTGCAGAATTACGACCCGACTCGTCAAAAAAGAGAATATCCTCCGTCATTTTTGTACAGAAGTATTCGGAATGTCCTGGCGTTGCATAAGAAAGCGAATTGGAATTGAAATCTATTTTCCCCGGCCAATTGACGATGATACTACGATTGCGCGCGGCAGACTTAAGAAGTTTTATCGGATCAAGACTCAAAAGCCGGTCAAAAAGAATCTCAATCTCAGACAGAAAAAGAGTTTCTGTGCCTTCCCCGATGCGATTAAACAAATCGATTACTGATTTTGTTCGTTGCGCAAACGGAAGATTGCAAAGCGAATTGACCAGTTCTTTGCCGATGCACATCTGGTTATCGGTGTCCAAAATTTGATTCCAAAATACCGCCTTCTCTTTTGAGTCACCAGTTATGAGCAGCAAGCGATAATAGCGATCTGCAAGAGAATCGCGCAGGATCATGAAATCGTTTTTCTCTTCGAGATTCATGCTATATCAAATTCTATTTCCCATACGCCGTTGTAAGAATGCGTCAATTGCGTTCAGGTACTTCGTATCTGGCAACTCTACGCCAATGCGAGCTGAGGAATGACCGCCAACTCGTCCTTGCTGCGGCTGGCGGCAACGCACAGATCGTAGTTGCTCTGCAGATTGATCCAAAACTCCGGACCGGTGCCGAAGTATCGACCAAGACGCAACGCAGTATCTGCTGTAATGGAGCGCCTGCCGTTGACGATCGCGTTGATCCGCGGCGTCGGGATACGAATATCCATAGCCAGCTTGTTCTGGCTGATCTTCATCGGGCGAAGAAACTCCTCCAGCAGAATTTCTCCCGGCGGTATAAGGTTTTCGGTTCTAATCATGATGCACCTCCTCTATCAGTGATAATCGACTATTTCCACATCGTGAGCGTTGCCGTCGCGCCAAGTGAAGCAAATTCTCCATTGCCCATTGATGCGAATACTATATTGTCCCTCTCGGTCTCCGTGCAGTGCTTCAAAGTGGTTGCCTGGTGGAACTCGCAGCGCCTCCGGGGTTATTACGGCTTCGAGCATATCCAGTTTACGCAACGCCAGACGCTCAATCGCCTGAAATTTTCTGCTGTGGCCGGTTTCTTTCAGCCTACGTGTCTCGTCGCTCTTATAATCAGCAATCATGTTTCACCCTCTGCTCTCTGCCTATAATGTATATCGTTTCGCGTTAAACGCAAGGGGCAATGCCATTTTTTTCAATAAATTTTTATACTGTGTTTCGATAAATTTGACGTATATATTACTTTTGTGAGATAAGCTCACGTGCACAAATGCCCAGTCGGCCTTCGGACCGACTGGGTGTTTCACTTTAAACCCCTAACAACAAAGGAGGTAGCATGCAAATCGAAGTGTCGAAGAGTGAGTTGGCCGAGGCGTTGCGCGCCTTGGGGAAGTTAGTCTGCAGGACCAGTCCGATCGAAGTGTACCGGTCTCTGCGGATCGAAGGCAAAGAAAACAAGATCTCGTTCCAGACGGTCGGGTTGGATGAGGCGATCACCTACACGCTCCCCGTCGAGGGCGGGGAGGATTTTTCGACTGTCGTGAACTTCGACGAGTTCCGTACGATTGTCCGCGCCAGCCGCAACAAGACGCTGGTGCTCGAGTACGAGTCGGGCAAGTTCGGTATCGACCACTGCCTCATGCGGACGTTCGATATCGAGTGGCCGACCGAGCGGGTGGAGGACGGTGATTGCGAAGTCGCGGAGCTGCAATACGGCTTCGTCGACTTCCTTGCGTCGCTGGCTCCCATCGTGAACCGCAACGACTACCGGCAGGTGCTTCGCGGCATCCACTTCTGCAAGGAAGGGCTGGTAGCGACCAACGGCAAGGAGCTGCTGCACATCGACATTCCGCTGACGGTAGAGAACCTGACGATCCCGTTCCCGCACGCCATGCTCGCCACCAAGAGCGAGGATGCGGGCAAGGTCGTCACTTGGTGCGACAAGGAGTTCCGTTACTTCCGCTTCGAGTTCGGCAAGTGGCGGTGGACCGGCAAGGCGCTGTGCGGCAGCTATCCCAACTGGCGCAAGGTCATCCCGGAAGACAGCAACTTGAACCGCATCGTCCAATTCGATGTCGCTCACGCGGCGCAGTTGGCGACCTTCCTGAAAGGTGTGCCGGATAACCCGCCCAACAATCCGGTCACGCTTTCCATGGCGGATTCGAGCTTGCTGGTCGTCGCGGAAAACGGTATGCGGATCAATATCGCTGCCGAGTTCCCGTTTGACTGGCGTGATTTCAGCATCTCCATAAACAGAGACATTCTCTTGCGTCTGCTGAGCGAAGGACACACTCGCCTCATCATCGGTGAGAACAACGCTCCCTTTATCGCGCAAGGCGGCATCGGTCGATATCTCGCCATGCCCCTCGCTTCACATACCGAAAAAGCCGTTCAACCCCAAAAACAACAGGAGGAATCCAAAATGAACGAAAGTATCCCCAACAACGTGACGGCTCCCATGCCGCCGGTCGCCACCACCATCACCCCCGAACCCCTGGTCGTGAATCCGCTTGACGAGCTCGCTTCCGCGGTGGACGAGTTCAAGACCCGCATCCGCGCCATGTTCGATGAATCGACGATCCTCAGCCGCAAGGTCAAGGAAGTCGCTCTCGCTCAGAAGCAGAAGGAACGCGAGTTCGTTCAGGCCCGCCGTGCCATCGAACGCATCCGTATGGCGATCTGAAGTCACAAGTCAATCAAACCAAAGAGGTCGAGGCGATCACGCCCCGGCCTCTTATCTTTTTAAGGAGGAACGCAAATGTTGAAACTCAACGCATCCTATTCGAAGAAGGTCCCAGCCGAAGGGGAGTACACGAGCCAGAGCTACCACGCTTCCATCGAAGTCGAGCTCCCGGACGGTCTCAGTCAGGAGCAGCTGAACGACAAGATCCATGCGACCTTCGAGATGGTCCGCGAATCCGTCGAAGCCGAACTGAACGGGAACGCCCCCGCCGTTCGCATCAATGCCGAACCGCACGAAAGCACCAATCCGGCTCCGCAGGGCAATCGTGCTACCGGTGCCGGTGTCAGCGTTCCGGCGAGTTCGAAGCAGATCAACTACCTGCTGTCGCAGGCCAGCCGTCGCGGGATCACCCCGCAGCAGATCGCGGCGCAGAACAACGTCGCCAACGTCGATCAGCTCACCAAGCGCCAGTGCTCGACTTTGATCGAGCAGTGGAAGGTGGCGTAGCATGAAGATCGACGAACTGCGGGCAAAACCGCACTGGTCGTACACGGCGCTCAACACCTACTTGAACGTCTGTCAGTTGCAGTACTTCTTCCGCTACATCGAACAGGCCGAAGCCGAGCAGACCTCGGCCTGTCTGCTCTTCGGCAAGGCGTTTCATGCCGTGCTGAGCCAGCAGGCAGATGTGGCGAACAAGGGCAGCAACTTCAGCACCGAGGAACTCGGCGACCTCTTCGACGAGTACTTCACCGCATCGGTCAAAGCGACCGACAACGTGAAGTTCAAGGTCGGCGAGGACACCGACACCATGAGCGCTCTCGCACGCCGGATGTTCAAGCCGGTACTCGACAACTGGAACGACTTCTACAATGTGCGCTCCATAGCCGAGGAATTCGAGGTCAGCGTTCCGGGACTGGAGAAGCCTCTCGTTGGCGAGTTCGATCTGGTCGTCAACGACGGACGGGAGACCTGTATCGTCGACTGGAAGACCAGCAGTTCCCGCTGGCCCTCCGGCAAAGCCGACCGTGATCTTCAGGCGACGGTGTTCTCGTATGCGTATCATCAGATGCACGACGAGCTGCCGCTGTTCCGCTTCGACGTGGTGACGAAGGCCAAGACCCCGACGTGTGAAACTTACTACACGACGCGGAGTCCGGATGATTTCGTGCGCTTCGAGGTGATCGTCAACATGGTGCAGGACGCCATCAACAAGGGCGTGTTCCTGCCGAACGAGACGAGTTTCGCCTGTGCGGAGTGCCCGTACAAGAACCACTGCAAAAAATGGAGGGGATAAACCATGAGCTTGATGATGTGCGAGGGAAAGTACGTCGGGCGGGACGAGATCGCCGCGATCCCGACCCCGAAAGGAACGGAGAGCTGGCATCCCGTACCGCATCTGGACGTAATCGATTCCGTGACCGAGGCGATCAAGGCGAAAAACTGGCAGATCGTCGACGAGCAGTACGGTCTGGCTCGCGAAGGTCAGCGGATGTTCGGCGTGATGCGGATCAACCGGACGTCGTCGCCGGAGTGGAGCCGCTGTATCGGCATCCGCAACAGCCACGACCAGAGTTTGTCTGTCGGCGTTGCTGCCGGTATTTCGGTCATGTGTTGCTCGAATCTCGCGTTTGGCGGAACGATGGTCTTGAAGCGTCGCCATACCTCGCGGATCGAGTTGGGCGATTTGGTCTTGACTGCCGTCGATGAATTGGAGATGGAATTCCTGAACCTTGAGACGGTCAGCGAAGACCTGAAGCTCCACGAGGTCAAAGCCGACGAAGCCCGAGCTGTGATCGTTCGTGCCGCAGAGGTCGGAACCGTGAACAGCTGCGATATCGTGCCGATCTTCCGGGAGTACCAAAAGCCCTGCCACGAGGAGTTTGTTGAGCCCACACGCTGGTCGCTCTTGAACGCCTTTACCGAACACGCCAAGAAGTATAGTCCCGGCAGAGCTGATGTCTGTTACCGCGGGCTGACACGTCTTTTCGGACTCGACGGCAACCGGCCAAAGCTGTGGAGCAGATAGTGTTTTAGCCTATATGGAGAAAGGAAAAAATGATGGTTCCGATGAAAGCGGGATTCGGCATGCTTCAGAATCCCGAGCTCAACAATATTGCGACGGGGGCGCTGATCGGCGGCTTCGTCGCGGGTTGTGCGATCACGCTCGCATTGGTCGGGCTCTTCGCCAAGTTCAACGACTAGGAGGTGTGGTTATGGAGATCCATTGCCCGGAGTGCAACTCCGACGACGTGATCCCGTGGGATGATGGCCACCTCTGCCGCGACTGCGGCATCGAGTTCTGATGCATCACCTACACCCGTTCGATTCGATATCGGCGGGTGTTTTTTTGCAATCGAATAGCTGTATTCATGCGATAAAAAAATTTTTTCGTTTCTTCCCCGAAACTTCCCCGTTTGAGTTGAAAAAACGGCTAAAAATGCTATATTTTTTTACCTCAAATTGACAGGGACGATGGTTTGACTCCCGGTTTGAGGAGGCTGATTGACACGCGAAAAAAAACTTCCCCGTTTTTTCCCCACAGGAGATGAAATTTCCCCGCGACTTCCCCAAAAATCGCGGAACGGGATTCTGCGGGTGTAGTGCTATAACGTGCCAAAATTGAGGAAGAAACATTGAAAATCGGCTTTTTTTTAGGTCGATTTGAAAGTCGGAAAAACGCTCTGCGAGCGCACCATTTTTATGCCTCTTCGACGGTTTGTGCCGTAAACTCATACTGCTTTCTCGCAGGAAATCTCCGGCAGCTGGAAGATTTTTCCCCGTTTTGGTCGCATAATGGCGTTTCGAGTGCTATATTCGTCGAACATGTCTCCGAGGTTTTCCACGCTCAGGTTGCTGCCCTTGTTCGCTACCTCCGCCTGCTGGCTCAGCGCGGCATGAAACGCTTTGCCGAAAAGCAGACAGGCCGAGATCTGCTCGGCCTCGGCCTGTTCGATGTAGCGGAAGAAATACTGCAGCTGGCAGACGTTCAAGTAGGTGTTGAGCGCCGTGTATGACCAGTGCGGCTTTGTCCGCAGTTCGTCGATCTTCATTTACGCCACCTTCCACTGCTCGATCAGGGTCGAACACTGGCGCTTGGTGAGCTGGTCGACGTTGGCGACGTTGTTCTGCGCGGCGATTTGCTGCGGAGTGATCCCGCGACGGCTCGCGAGCGAGAGCAAATAACTGATCTGCTTCGGACTCGCCGGGGGCGGTTCGGAAGCGTCTCTCGTGCTGTTGCCTTGCCATCCGGTTTTCGACCCGTTTGGGGTGTTGAAATCCCCATGTTTCAAGGCGATTTTTTTGTTGATTTCAGCCTCCACTGAATTTCGGACCATTTCAAAAGTCGCGTGGATCTTGTCGTTCAACTGCTCTTGCGACAATCCATCCGGGAGTTCGACTTCGATGCTCGCGTGGTAGCTTTGGCTCGTGTACTCCCCTTCGGCGGGGATCTTCTTGGAATAGGATGCGTTCAGTTTCAACATGATTGGTTCCTTTCGGGTTGTTTTTGGCTTGGAAACACGCTATATTAAAGACATGGAGGCGATGAAAGTGGATATCCGCGAACAGAAAATACGGCTGTGGCTCGAAAATCCCCCGGAGATGAAGTTTCCGGAGCCGCTCGATCTGCCGAAATTTTCCAAGAAGTCGTTTCGCAACTACGACGAAATGAACGCTTGGAAACGCGAATATCTCGCCGAGATCGCCGCCCGGGGAGGGATCAAATGGAAGTTCTCCTGAGCAAACTCCATGATGCGCAGGTCCGCTATGTGGTGATCGGCGGACAGGCGATGCTTCAGGAGGGCATGCCCCGCTTCACGCTGGACTGGGATCTGTTCATCCCGCCATTCGATCCAGACAACTTCGCCAAGCTCAACTCCGCGCTCGCGGACGAACTCGACATGGAGGTCGAACCGCTGGACGTCACGACCGGCGAAGGCTTTGTGCAGACTTTTCAGACCTCCGCCGGGATCATTCAATTCCACCTTTCGCCGCCGGGACTGCCCAAATTTTCCGAAGTGGAAAAACGGGCAGTCACCCGCGACTACAAGGGCGTTCCGGTGAAATACCTCTGTTTGGATGACCTCCTGAACTCCAAACTGGCGGTCGCCCGCGACAAGGACGCCGACGACATTCTGTTTTTGAAGATCAAAAAGCAGCACCGGACCAGTTAGATCGCCATACGGATGCGTTCGATGGCGCGGCGAGCCTGAACGAACTCGCGTTCCTTTTCTCTGTGCTCGCGTTCTTTCTGTTTCTGTACGAGGGCGACTTCCTTGACCTTGCGCGAGAGCAGTGCCGATTCGTCGAACATGGCGCGGATGCGGGTCTTGAACTCGTCGACCGCGGATGCGAGTTCATCCAGCGGATTGATCGGCACTTCAGGATTGATGATCGGGGCGACCGACGGCATGGGAGCCATCACGTTGTTGGGCATGCTTTCGTTCATTTTGGATTCCTCCTGTTGGGTTTGGGGGTGAACGACTTTTTCTTTATGTGAAGCGAGCGGCATGGCGAGATACCGACCGATGCCGCCCGTTGCGACAAACGGCGCAGCGGCGCTTCCGAAGGCGATCCGGCGATGACCTTCGTTGAGCAGCCGCTGCAGAAGCGTCTTATTGACCGAGACTTTGAGATCGCCCCAGTCGCATGGAAACTCCGCCGGGATGTCGAACCGCATTCCGTTTTCAGGTACGACCACCAGCGTGGAGTTGTCCCCCATCGAGAGCGTCACGGGGCTGTTGGGCGGATTATCCGGCACACCTTTCAGGAAGGTCACCAGCCGCACCGCGTTATCGGCATCGAACTGAACGATGTGGTTCAGCGTGCGGTCTTCCGGTATGACCTTGCGCCAGTTTGGGTACGCCCCGCAGAGCGCCTTTCCCGTCCACCGCCATTTGCCGAACTCGAAGCGGAAGTAACGGGACTCCTTTTCGCACCACGTTACGACACGACCGGCGTCCTCGCTCTTGGTAGCGAGTACGGCATGAGGGAACGGGATCGTCAGATCTTCGATGGGCAGCGGCAGGTCGATATGCAAAAGCTCCTTGCCGTTGGTGACGACTACGCCGTACTTGCAGAGGTGAATGCCACGCAACACCTGGCGGTAGCCGTTGCGATCCACGATGGGAGCCGCAGTCGCCAAGTATTTGCCGATGAAGTTTTCCGGCAGCTCGGCGACCTTGCATTTTCCCTCTTCGTGCGGTTCTTCCGGCCAATCGACGCGGCCGGTACGCATCAGAGTGCTGTCAACGCCGAACCTCCCGTCTTCATAAACGAGGGCGACCGACTTGCTGCGCCCGTACCGAACGACGGTGCGGAACTCGTCGAAATTCACGACCACGCAGAACTCTTCCACGCCATTGACGGGGAGCGTGTAGGTGATCGCCTCGTCCAGTCCGACCGTCTGGAACGAGATCTTGTTTTCCTTGCCTTCGATCCGCAGCGACCAGTACACTTCGACCGGACTGGTCCTGCAGACCAACTTTCCCAGAGCGCTCAGCGCTCCGGCCAACTCATTCTTCGACACCTCGATTTGCATAGTACCTCCTTTGGTTGTTGCTTGGGTGTGAATCGTTTAAAACACAAAAGGCCCCGCCGAGTCCCGAAGGACTCGGCAGGGCCAAGTGCGCGTGAGCTTATCTCACGTAAGTGATATATATCTCAAATTTTTTGAAAAGCGCTAACGGATAAGCAGGTCTGCCTAACATAAAATCCAATATAAGCACTATATTGTTGTTTTAAGCACAATACTATTGTTTGACGGGATTCCAACATTGCCGCTTGGCGGTGGTCGCCAAGTTGGGCGTGTTGCCGAAATCACCGCATGGTGTCGGTGGAGTATGTGCGCCGGTAGCTCTTGGCGCTCATCCCGAGGTGGCGTTTGAACAACCGGGAAAAGTAGTTGGTGTCCGAAATCGCAACGCGGGTCGCGATCTCGCCGATGGAAAGATTGGTCGATGACAGCAGCCGCGCGGCATGCAACATCTTGTGGTGGTAGATGTAGTTGCCGGGAGTCTGCCCGAGGTGAATTCGAAACAGCCTGAACACGCTTGATTCGGATAGGCCGCTCCATTTTGCAAGTATTTCCACCGAAATAGGTTGCTCCAAATGGTGCTCGATGAAGCTGAGCATTTCCTGCAATCCGATGGGTATTTTTCCCGGAGGCGACTCCTGATGACTGCAGGCGACCTCGATCTCATGGCGCAACACCGGAACCATATCCCGGAGTTCCTGCTCCGAAGCGTGGTCCCCAAACGCTTGAACGACGAATTCGGCAAAGGCCAGCAACGGGCTGTTCAGCGAACTCCAACCGAAGCGGAGCGTCTCGAAACCGTCCCATGGGCGATTGTGGCGCAAGGAGAAGTGGTTCTGTTCGGCGGGGGGCTCGTGGCGCACCTTATATACCACAGGGCTGCCAGGAGCCAATTCGGGTATGATGTGGATGCTGCCGATCACGAACGGGCCGTCGGTGTTGGCGTCGTAGCGGATTGCGTGTTTCCACGGCGCGACGATAAAGTTCCCGGCCGCCAAATTGAAATTGGTCCCGTTGATTTTGATCGAGCCGCGCCCGCTGCGACACCACACGAAGTAACGGCTTTGCACCTCCGGGAAAATCAGGTACTCTCCGGCGAAAAAACAGTGCACGTTGGCCTGTATGATTATTCCGTTGCTCCACATGACCTGTTTCTCCCTTCTGTTTTCGGCAAAATATCCGCCTTTTTCGGTCGATGACATTATTATGCTTACATTAACAATATATTACATTGTAAAAAAATGCAAGCCTGTTTACATTAAAAAAAAGAAAAAATCACCCTGTCGTACACGGATGAGGCAGACGTTTGCACGGCACGAAAACAATTATAGGAGGTCGGTGGTCATGTTGAAAAAATTCACTCTCGTCGAGGCTGTTCTGATAGTTTTCTGCATCGCCGCAATTTCCACCTTGGTGATCGGCATGACATCAAGGGGAGCGGCCCAGGAGACCATTTGCGCCGACAAAATGCGCAGACTCCTGACCATCGCGCACCAATATACCGAAGATAATCAGGGACTGTGGATGGCCCCGAAAAATCTTCCAGGCGGGGCGTATGTGCGCAGTCTCGTCAACGGCGGATATCTGAAGACCCCGTGGGATACGCTGATGACCGCGAGCGAAAGCGAGATAACCTGTCCGTCCCTGCCGCGAGTTGCCAGTTATAAGGTCATCCAGGGGTATGGCTCCGTCTACAACAACGGTTCGGATTACGATCCGCAGCGCGGGTTGTACATTTACAGTCCCGAATACTCGTTCATCCGCACGAAAGGCGGAAAGACGCCGATCGCATCGTCCAAGCGGATATGGTTCGCCGATTCGATGACCCAGCTCAAGCCCCCGTATCCCTCGCCGCTGCTCGCCGGATACGGCAAAGGCGAGAACGTTTTCGGTTCGGTCAACATAACTCATGACGGTCGCGCAAACATAGGCGCGGTGGACGGCAGCGTGACCGCCGTATCTCCCGACGGGCTGAACGGATATTATCTGCCGCTCACCGGAGGTAATCCGCTGCGCCACAGGTCGGCTCCGTTGCGGGTGTATCGCGAGCGCGGCGTGGAATACGAGGTGAAATGATGGAAAAAGCGTTTGCCGTTATGCTTTCTGCTTTGACATTCACGGTTTTCGGCGCGGGGTGGACTCCGCCCTCGGCGGAACTTCTTCCGGGGATGCGGATACCCGCCGTCTCGAAAGCCCGCTGGATCTGGTACCGCTGCGTAACGATCCCCGGCAAGACCACCGCCGCATTTCGTCGGACCCTGATAGTGAACGAACCGGTGAAATCGGCAATCGTCTATGCCGCCTGTGACGATAGCGGCAGCGTATTCTTCAACGGAACGCGGCTTACCCACGAACCGTTGACCGAAGAGAACTCGGATCGCTTTGTTCGGGCTTACCGGATACCCGGTGAGATGTGGCAGATCGGACGCAACACCGTCAGCGCGGAAGCCTACAACGACGAGGGCGCGGGCGGGCTGATTCTGCGCGGAGAGGTCCTTCTGGCATCGGGAAAGACCCTGCATTTCGTAAGCAACGGCAGCTGGCGCGCCACGGAACTGCCGGTGGAGGGGGACTGGAAATCTCCCGAATTCGACGATTCGCGTTGGGGATACGCAATGGAGCTGGGCGATGTGCTGACCTCCCCGTGGCGCAGCGCCTGCCGCAAGCTGTCGGATCTGATGATGGACAAGGACGAGCGTGCCGCCTATCGCAAATTGGTGGACGAAAAATACGGCATCATCGGCTTTCTGCGGGACGCCCCGGATATCAAAGGCAGGATCGTCTGGCGCAACGGACGCGCCGGAATCGAACTCGACGGCAAGGTCGAAGCTCCCTTTCTTTATATCGCCGGAGGTTCGCCGTGGGATCCTCACAACGCCGACGCGATCGCCAAGGCCAATGCCGTCGGGTTCAAGTTCATAGAGATACAGAACAATGTCAGCCGGTTCATGATCGAACCCGGTCGCTACGATTTCAGTCAGTTGGACGAGGATATGCGCCGCGCGGTGGCGTTGGCCCCGGATGCCACCTTCTGCCTGTCGCTCGGTGTCCATTTCCCCTACACCAACTGGCACGAAACCAATCCCGACGCCTTGATCGGTTACGCGACCGGTCCGGCAGACGGCAAGGGCGGTCAGCTGGGGCGTTTCAAGAGCCCGTCCATGGCCGATCCGCGTACCTACCGCGAATTGGAAGCTTGTGCGACCCAGTTCATGGATTACATCAAAACGCGTCCGTGGTACAAACGCGTGACGATGATCCGTGTCTGCCACGGAGTCTCCGCGGAGTGGCATTACTATGGGATGCTGCGCGATATGCCGGATACCAGCCCCGAGATGACCGCTGCCTTCAGACGATATCTGCGCCGTAAATACGCTTCGGATGCGGAACTTCAAAAAGCTTGGCACAACTCCGCGGTGACGCTGGATACGGCAGCCGTTCCCGGAGCGGCGGAACGTATGGGGCGCGACCGTTTTTTGCGTGACCCCGCCTCGCCGGATCGGCAGGTGCTCGATTACTACGACTGCATGCAGGATGTGGTGGCGGATCTGCTCATACATTTCACCGGATGTTTCAAGCGTTCCGATCCCCGGCTGCTCGTCGGAGTTTACTACGGATACTTGTACTTCATGTCGTTCCCGCCCGAGGGACAGGTGATTCGTTTCGATAAGGTTCTTTCGAGCCCCAACGTGGACTTCCTCTCGGCCCCGTTCAGTTACGAGCCCGGTTCGCGCATGGTGGGCGGCGACTTCCAGCCGCGTTCGGTGAGCGATCCTTTCCGGCGCTACGGCAAACTGATGATGTACGAAGCAGACACTCGAACTCACATCGCCGGATTGAGTGTGCCGTGTTCCAGCGGATGTCATAACGTTGAGGAGTCGATAGCAGTACTGCGCGGCAACATTGCGCGCGGTTTCCTTGACGGTGGCGGCGTGCAGTTTTTGGAGTTCGCGGCCCGTTTCGGTAAAGACAGTTGGTTCAATCATCCGGAGATTTACCGTACATTTCGGCAGTCGTTGGAATTTTGGCGCGATTTGTGGAATGCCTCCGCACCCGATCCGGCGGCAACAGTGGCGGTGGTGGTGTCGCCCGAAGAGTTTGTACGTCATGGTTATCCGGTACGGGATCGGCAGCTGCAGTGCATCCCGAATCTGATCGACAATCCGATGCATGCGCTTTTGCGCTCCGGAGTGACTTGTGACTTTCTGACGTTGCTGGGCTTTTTGGAATCCCCGCACAAGTATCGGGCCGTCGTGCTGCTCAACACCTTCAGTCCATCGCCGGAAGAACGACGGGGCTTATTGGAAAAACTGCGTCGTTCCGGAACGGTCGCAATATGGAACTACGCCCCCGGTCTAGTTACGGATGGCGGTTACGACGAGCAGGCGATGAGCGAACTCTGCGGAATCACTCTCCGGGTACGGCGTGAAAAGTTGCCCATGGCGGCGACGATGTGCGACGGAGCCAAACTGTCTCCGGCATGGGGCAAAACTCTGTGGCGTGAAAATCCCCGCTGTTATGCCGACGATCCGCAGGCGGAAACACTGGCGTTCTACGATGACACGCCGGAACCGGCAATCGCGTTGAAACGCCTTCCCGACGGTTCGACGGCGGTCTTCTGCGGTACTCCCGGCATCACTCCGCATTTCTGGCGGATGCTGTGGGAAAAGACCGGCATTCCGGTCGTGTCCGAATCCGAAACGATAATCACGGCCGGCAACGGACGCCATCTGTTGGTGCATACCGCCGCAAAGGGCAAACACCGTCTTCGGCTGCCGTCCGGCAAACAAACAGCCACCGAGCTCTTCACGCGGCGCAAATTTCAAATAGTCAACGGAACATTGACCATTGAATCACCATGCGCGATGACATGGTTTTTGGAGTTGAAGTAAGTATCTCCATGCTAACGCCCACATAATCAAACACGGGAGGCTAGGTTATGAAAAAAAGTTTTACCCTGATCGAACTCTTGGTCGTGATCGCGATCATCGCGATTCTTGCGGCGATACTGCTTCCAGCGCTGCAGTCGGCGCGGGAGCGTGCGCAGTCCACCCGCTGCATCAGCAATCTCAAGCAGTGCGGGGTGAGCGCCCAGAATTATCTGGACGACCACCGGAACTGGTGGCCGGTCGGGACCCGCAACAACGACAAGGAAACGGAAACAGCCGGCGGAGTGACCTTTACCAAGAACAATTACGTTTACCGCCTGTACAAGGGCAAATATATCGGCATGACCGTCCTGACCGGCACCGATTCCACCCAGTTCTTTTGCCCCAGAATGTCGTTGAATTCAAATCGGACTGCGCTCAACAACCGGCCGCAGGCATATGGATCGCCATATGTGTTCAACACCGGCAATGCTCCGGCATACGGCGGTTCCTCTGACGGAGCGTTTTGCGGATATAATGTGGCGATGCCAGGTTGGAGCAAGGGATTCTCCCGAAACAATGTCAGCACGATAGCGGCAAAACCGATCAACGAATCGGTGAGCACGTCGCACCGGGCGCTGCTGTGCGACGACACGACCAAACTTTCCGGCGGCGCGATGGCTTCGCATCTGTATGTCGACGCGGACGAACTTGACGACCTCGGGAAACCGTATCTGCTGCACAACGGTCGGATCAACATACTTGCGGTCGGCGGTAATGTGGCGACCGCGGATGAAGGAAGTTTTGCCAATGATTACTGGTTCCCGTTTTTCGGCAACACCCTGTCGCGCTCCATACAACCGCAGGCGTATTATCTGCCCGATCAGGTGCACGTGAACAACAGACACTGAGGTTTTTTACCGGCAACAATTCATAATGTTTTTATAGATCGATAAATCGGATGGCGTGCCCTTTTTTACGCCGCCATCAAAAACCGAAAGGGACGATTCAAATGCCTTACACCAATCCGACTCAGGAAGCCGCCTACACTCTGCCGTCAGGAAGTTCGCTGGTCAACAGCACCATCGCATTGAGCAATACCACCACCGTCGGCGAGGTATATTGTCAGCAGCTCACGATCGCCGACGGCGCGTTCGTATCGAGCTCCGTTGTGGGTGACGGCGGGAAGATCATCAACAGCGGCACGAGCATCAAGAATATCGACGTCAAAAGCGGCGGCAGCGTGAATATGCTGGTCGCGGGCAAAAGCGCAGTCAACATAACCGCCGCCTCCGGTGCGACTCTCGAAAACTGTCTGGCAAACGCCACCCGCCTCGACGGCACATGGAACATCACCAGAGGAGCCAGATTCGTCCACGGCACGGTCGTCTTCGATGACATTTACACCGATGATCGCGGCTATTTGATGAATTACCGGGTCAGAGGCGCGGTGCATATCCAGAACGGCATGAAGATCGGCAACGCCGACATCAACAGTTACCTCTATGTCAACGCGGGCGGAGAAGTTTCCGGCGGAACCGTCCAGAAAGGCGCGGCTGACTATTTGCGTCTCAACGCCGGGGCGTATGCTCAGGACATCAAAGTGCTCAGCGGCGGCTCAGTGAAATTCTACGGCACGTTCGCCACGCTCCGCGATGTGATCGCGGATGACGGCGCGAGGATTACCCTTGCGGCCAACAACTATCTGGCCGGAGAGAAAACCACTTTCGTCAAGGGTGCGCTCACCAACACCAACGGGGCCAACGTTTATGCCGCGGACGGCGTGATTTACAACTGGCAGAGACTCGATTTCGCGGCCTTCTACTTTTCCGACATAACGCTGTCGAACGCCAACGCCACCGGGCAGTTCCTCTACCTGATGGATGGCGCGGTCGCCCGCGATACCACCATCGGCGCAGGAAATCAAACCGGTATCGTGCTCGGCAAAAACGCCGACGGTCTCGGCTCGGCGATCAACACCTCCGCAACCTCCGCCGGAGGATACATAACCGTTTGGAACTATCAGAACGAATGCACCTTCGGCGGAGTCAGCAACGACGTCGCAGCCGGCCACATCATCATCGGAGCCGCCGGAGCCGGGAAAGCCAACTCTTCGCTCAGCATGACGGGCGGAACCATTAACGGTCTTCAACTGAAATACAATACCACCAGCGATTTCCTCGTCAAGGTCAAACTGATCGAGGGACTGAACGCCAACAGCGCTGTGGTAAGTTCCGGCGGTACGCTTACGCTGACCGACGGCGGCAGCGCCACCGATCTGACGCTGAACGCCAACGGAGCGGTCCAAGTGCGCAATGGCGGCAGCGCCAGCCGAGCGATCGTTTCCGGAGGAAAGCTGACAGTCGCCGATGGTGGCCATGTCGACACCCTCACCGTCGACGGTCATGCCGCCAACAACGGGGTGATCGTCAACGGTCGCGTCGACAACCTCATCGCCTCGGATGCCAATCTTGTCGTCGGCGCGGTAAGTGTCGGCAGAGGCGGCATGTTGTCGGGCGCGGTATTGTCGGGAACCCTCGGTCGAAACATCATCACGTTGACGGACGAGGGGCGGATCAACGATGCCGACGTACAGAACGGTAACATCTACATAAATGCCAGCGGCACGTTGAGCAACCTGCGGCAGTCCGGCGGGCAGGTCATCGCCCGCGGCTCCGGCGCGATAGTGGACGGCGCGGATGTCCTGAAGGCCGGAAACGTGACCAACGGCGGCGAACTATACGTTCAGAACGGCGGCAGCGCCTTCAACATCACCGTATCGAGCGGCGGCAGTCTTATGGTCGAAATGAAGCCGACCTACGCACATGGCACCGACAAGAATCCGTTGGCGCAAAACGTGGACGTGCAGTCCGGCGGATTTGCCGCCGCGAGAGAAGGAGCAACCCTCGCCGGGCTTCGAGTCTCCAATGGCGGTATCGCCTCCGCCAGCAGCGGCACCATCATCGACGCCGCGATCGCCGGTACGGTTAACCTCATGAGTTCCGGTGCGGCAATGATCGATGCCGACATCCTTTACGGTGGCATCGTCAGAGTGTTTTCCGGCGCGGTTCTTTCCGGCGCAGTCGCTCAACGCGGAGCTGCGATCACGGTCGACGGCGGCAAACTTGTTGACGCGACCGTCGCCGGAAGGCTGAATTTCTATGAGAACAAGCCTTTTGCGATTTTGACCGGCAGCTGCACAAACATCGCCGAGGGAACGCTGTTCTACGAAGGGCAGACCGCCGTCTCCGGCAGTGCGGAATTTGGTATTCTTTCCGGATTGAACGCAAACGGATCGGCTTTCAAACTCTCGGTCGGCGACGGGATCGTTGTGAAAGACGCAAAACTGGATAACAGCGATATCCGCATCTCCGCTTTCGACGGAGCTTCGGTGGACGGAACGCAGGTGAATGCCGGTGCAATCATCTGCAACTCCCAGGCGTTCGGCACAATGACGAACGTGACGCTCTCGGGCGGGCAGATGAACCTCTCCGGTACTGCAAAAGCAAAACGCACCATCATCGAAAACGGCGGGAAACTGTATGTCAATGCTTCGACTGCGAGCTTCGACGATACGATCCTTAAGGTCGGCGGTCAGATCATCTTCTCCGCCGGAGTGACCGGTGTCGACACCGGCAAGTCGCTGACGCTTGATTTCGTGAAAACGGCGGGGACGATGAACGTAGATCTGTCGAAACTCGCAAACTCGACTACCATCTATGCGACCGGCGTGGAAACGGTCGGCACTTACACCCTCGGCACGGGCTCCCGCAACGGCATCACGCAGAAGTGGGGGCTGTACGAAAACACCCTCGTCAACGGCGGAACTTGGGACGACGCGCTGAACGAAGTCACCTACAGCTTCAACGGCACCGCGCTCACGACCGCCGCGCTCGAGATCAGGACCGGCGCGGCGGCGGGACTTTCGGGCGACAACTATACGGCGCTCCGCACCAACGACCGCGCGGCCAAGTGGACAAGCGCGGCGGACAACGCCACGCTCGTCACCGAGAACTTCTCGGGCGATGCGTACCTTACGGTCGCGGGCGACGCTGCCAAGGCGATCTACGGCGCGGGTGTCGATTTCGCTGGAACGGTCAACCTCGATGCCAAGAGCGGCACGATCCGTAACCTCGCGGCGGGCGCGGAAGCGGGCAAGACCGTCGGAGCCGTGAAGCTCACCTTCGACGGGGCAACTCTCGCAGGCGCGGGTTACGCGGGCGGCTTCGGCAGCGTCACCGGCGAGACCGAAACGCTGATCACGACCGGCAGTTTCACCAAGGACTTCTACGCGGGCGCGCTTGCCAACAAACTCGACAGTGTGACGAGCGTCGGCGACGTCTCCATGACGATTGACGGAGGCACGTTCAGCGGCAACATCTTCGGTGCCTCAGCGGTCAAGACCGTCGCGGGCAAGAACGGCACCCGTCACACGGCTGGCGACGTGACCTTGACGGTCACGGGCGGTTCGACCACCAAGGGCACTCAGGCGTGCATCTTCGCGGGCGGCTACGCCACCGGAGATGCGACCGGTACGGTCTACACGGTCGACAGCGTGACCGCCACGATCTCCGGCGGCAGCTGGGGCGAGGCGGCGGGCGGCCGCGGCGTCTTCGGCGGCATCTTCGCTTCGGGCGTCACGGCGAAAGCCGGAAATGTGAATCTCACCGTCTCGGGCGATGCGACTATGGGCAACGTCTACGGCGGCGGCTGGGCGCAGAAGAACGGCTCCAGCATCGTCGGCGATGTGAACCTGACGATCTCCGGCGGCACGATCGCGAACGTCTTCGGCGGCGGCAGCCATTCGACCTCGGGCGGCACGACCGAAACCGGCGACATCACCATCACCGTCTCGGGCGGCGATATCACCGGGGCGATCTATGCGAGAGGGCAACTCGAAGGCGACACGACCGGAGCGGCCAGTGTGATCTTCACCGGCGCGACGGACTTCGCTTGCGACGTCTACGGCTACAGCTACGTCGGCAGTGAAACCGGTGATGCCGCATTGAGCTTCTCCGGTTATACCGGCGAGTTTGCAGGTGCGCTCGGCGGCTTCAACGGCATCACACTCGATGGCTCGACCGCGATGACGCTTTCGACCGAGTCCGGCAGCGTCAGCAACGGCAAGTGGGTGTTCGATCTCACCGACCGTGCGGACGTTCTCGCAGGAGCGTCGCTTCTGACTTGGGATGACGCCGATTTCGCGGGCGATTCCATCAAGGTAAGCTTCGCGGACGACACGCAGGCGCAAGGCGGCTGGAACATCGCCGCCGTCGCCGAAGCGTTCAACGATACCTCCTTCGACGTCGAGATCGGCGGCTCGGAGATCGTCAGCGGTCTCGCCTACAAGGGGCAGATCGGTTCCGGCGACTATCAGGGCTGGGGTTTCGAACTCGAAAGTGGCGTGCTGAAGTTCAAGAACCTCGCGTAGCAAGATTCTTCCTCCCCCTTCGTTCCGCCGTCGGAGTTCGCGACATCTCCGACGACGGGACGTTGGGGAGTTTTTTATGATTTTCCTCGAGATCGCTCGTAGCGAGCGGATTTCGGGAAACACATTGCGCATTGAATTTATGAAACAGGTTTTGAAGAAAATCGAAAATCCGGGACCGGAGTTTCGCAGTGCGCCGTTCTGGGCGTGGAACGGCAAGCTGGAAGAAGGAGAGTTGCGCGAGCAGATCCGCGCCATGAAGCAAATGGGCATGGGCGGTTTTTTCATGCACTCACGCGTTGGATTGGATACGCCGTATCTTTCGGAAGAGTGGTTCGATCTTATCGCCGCCTGTGCCGACGAGGCTCAAAAGCTCGGCATGAAGGCCTGGCTCTACGACGAGGATCGCTGGCCGTCCGGCGCGGCGGGCGGATTCGCCACCATGGACAAACGCTATCGGATGCGCTACATACGGCATTCGATAGATGTCGAATTCCCGAAGTCGGAGGATTCCGGCGAACTTGCACGCTATGCCGTAAAATTCTACGAGACAACGCTAATTTCCTACCGCCGCATCAACAGGGACGCAAAACTCTACGACGGCGAACGGCTGATGATCTTCAACCGTATGATCTCTCCCGCAGGCGAGCCGCGATTCAACGGACAGACCTATCTTGATACGCTGAATCCGAAAGCGGTCGAAAAATTCATTGAGATCACCCACGAAGCGTATCTGAAACATCTGCCCAAGAAACTGAGAAAATCCATACCGGGAATATTTACCGACGAACCCAACCTGCACGCGGATTGCCCGAGAGACTCTTTGCCGTGGACGGACGATTTTGAAAGGGCCTTCAGAAATCGTTACGGTTACGACCTTCTCGATCACCTCCCGGAACTATTTTACCCCTATCGCCCGGAGATCGCGACTCGCGGCAATCTCAATTTGCGCTGCGAGTTTTCCAAAGCCCGACTCGACTACCGCAATTTGGTCAGCGATACGTTCCGCGACGCGTTCTCCAAAACCGTCGGCGCGTGGTGCGACCGGAACAACATGATCCTGACCGGTCACGCTCTGCGCGAAGATACGATGCGGGAGCAGATTCAGGGAACGGGCAATGCTATGCGTTTCTATGAATACATGAGCGCTCCCGGCATCGATGTGCTCACCGAACACTGGAACGTCTTCAACACGGCCAAACAGTGTTCCTCGGTCGCCCACCAGCTGGGGAAGGATATCCGTCTCAGCGAGACTTACGGCTGCACCGGCTTGGATTTCCCGTTTATGGGGCACAAGGCGCTCGGCGACTGGCAGTATGCGCTCGGCATCAACTTCCGCTGTCAGCATCTCGCGTGGTATACCATGATTGGGGAGGCGAAACGCGACTTTCCCGCCAGCATCTCCTATCAGTCGCCGTGGTGGAAGGCGTATTGCCATGTGGAAAATTATTTCGCCCGCCTCGGCGCGGCACTCTCAGAAGGAGAGGAACAGCGCGATCTGCTGCTGATCCACCCGATAGAATCAATAATGGGGCTCCACACCGACCGTCTCCGCATTTGCGGCGACGACAATCAGGATGTCGGCTTTGACCGCCAGTTCATCCGGCTGACCAACGGATTGCTCTCGGCACACCTCGATTTCGACTTCGGCGAAGAGGAAATGATGTCGCGCCACGCGACGGTAACCGGCAAGAAGTTCAAAGTCGGCAAAGCGGAATACAAGACGGTGCTGATCCCCGGCATGATAACCATTCGTGCCACTACGCTGGATCTGCTGGAAAAATTCGCCGATCGCGGTGGAGCGGTGTTTTATCTCGACGATGTTCCGGAATATCTGGACGGCGTAAAATCCGACCGTCCCGCGCAGGCATTCGCGAAATTCCGCCGCATCAGCGAAACGGTTTTGGACCGCGTCCTTTCGCCTATCGTTCGCCGCGTCAGCATCTGCGATGCCGATTCGACCGAAATCCAGCCCGCCCTTTATCTGCTCAAGAAGGGCGGCGATTTCGAAAGCCTCTTCGTCTGCAACACCGGATGCGCGTTTCGCACGGATCAGAAAAATGTTCCACTCGTCCGCGACCGTCAGGAGCGGTTCCCCGGAGCGAAAATCGCGTGGAAACTGCCAGAAAATTATCAGGTTTATCAACTTGATCTCGAAACCGGCAAACTCCATCGGCAAAGTTTTGAACGCGAGGGAGACAATGTACTTTTCGCCGCGCCGCTGGAGCCGCTGGAATCGCGGATGTTTTTTGCCACCGACGCCGAAATAAGGGCGGCTTCTCCATTGCACCGTTCGCAGCCGCTCACCCGCGGCAAGTCACTCTCCGATACAGTTTGCTCGGTTGAGCTCGATGAACCCAATGTGCTCGTGCTCGACACTCCGGCGTATCGTATAAACGGCGGAGGGAAACACCCTCCCGCGTTCTGCCTGCGTCTCGATGTCCTGTTGCGCAAGATGCTGGGTGTGCCGAAACGCGGCGGCAAGGAGGTACAGCCGTGGTTCCGAGGTGCGGCCAAAGCCAAGCGCCAACTGGATTTGGAACTTGAGTACACATTCGATTGCGAGGTCGTACCCGTTGCGGATTGCAAACTCGCCTTGGAGCGCCCCGACCTTTACGCCATTACCTTCAACGGGACACCGCTGAACACAACGGACTGCGGCTGGTGGTGCGACCGGGCGATACGCCTCGTGAACCTGTCAGAGAGCGGATTCAGAAAAGGGAAAAATATCCTTACGCTCAAATCGAAGTACGATGAGACGCTGCCCGGATTGGAAAGCCTTTATCTGCTCGGCGACTTCGGTGTCAGGAACGATGCGCTGACCAAACCGGTCCGCTCACTCAGGTTCGGCGACTGGACGCGACAGGGACTGCCCTATTACGCGGGCAACCTGACCTACTTGATCGAACTCCCGGAAGGAACAACACAACTGGAGATACCCGCTTGGCGCGGCGTGGCGCTCGCCTACGCGCTTGATGACGACACGGAGTTCACGATGCTCGGCTGGCCGCCGTTCACATTCCGCACCAACGGAGCGAAAAAGGTGCGCATCAAGGTGTTGGGACACCGCCGCAACGCTATGGGGCCGTTCTTCATCAAGAACAAATGGCCGACATGGACCGGCCCGGATCAGTTCCAGACCTACGAAACCTCCGAACGCAACCTCGTCCCCTGCGGCATCCTCTTTCCACCCCGGATTTGCCTTAAATAAAATCAGAAAAAATGGAGGGCAACACGGTCAAGATTTCAATAAAGCCATACGGAGTTTTTATCAAACCACGAGATTCTAAAAGGCAATAATTTGAAAAGTAGTTTTGAAATGAAAGCCAGTGCGAAGAAAAATTACATCCAGATTACCGAAGCGCGATACAGCAAGATGGATGACGCCACCTTCCTGAAGGCATTTGAAGAGGAACACGAGAATCCGATTGAATTGAGGGAAGATGAAACTTTGACATCTCCCAAATACCTTCCGTTTTTCGAAGCCTGTCTGACGGCAAAACAATTCGAAGAAATCCGTGAAGATATTGTCGATGGTGTTGCCTTTTTTGAACAGCTTCTTGACGAACACCCGAATTTGATTGCCAAGTTGCCGCTTCATGAACTTTGGCGGCTGTATCTGGAAGAACGCTTATGGCTGCTTATTCATCATCCGGAGGAGGCCGATATTTTGCGCCAGACGCTTGAAGGCAACGACGTTTGGGCTACATCATTGTGGAAGCTTAGAATACAAATACTGCGGAACGCTGCCAAGCTTTGCCCGTGGGAAACATTGACCGACAGCCAGAAGCGGTATATGTCCCTCAGATCGGCTACGCTGAAAAGGATTATCGAGAAACAGCAGACGCCGAAAAAATAAAGATTCGCCGAGTATCAAAAACATGCAGAGCGAAGTCGCCTCTGCGGATCACGCGATACCGATCAGGACTTTGGTGGAGACCTTCGAACGCCTCCGCAAATAAATGGAGAATATCATGGTTCCGTTCGCATACTGTTACGACTGGGGCGTCATGGACGACCTGACGCGCCCCGCGGCAATGGAGGAGTTCGCCGCCAACGGCGCGAAGCACCTCGTCCTCACCAGCAGCCTGATCGAACTCATCTCGGGCACCCCCAAGATGTATCTGAAGCTCAAGGAAGAAGCGCGCAACGCCGGTCTGGACTTCGTCGACTCGCACATGCCCTTCAACTTCGAGACCGACATCGCGCTGCCGGTCGCGGAGTGGCGGCCGCAGATGATCGCCCGCATGAAATTCAATCTGGAGATCATTCACGACTACTGCGTCGATACCTGCTGTTTCCACATCTGCAGCCGCTACCGCAAGGAATACACGATGGCGCAGCACATGGACGCCGCCCGCAAGTCGCTCGAAGAGCTCGTGCCGCTCGCCGAGGAACTCGGGGTCGTCATCTGCCTCGAAAACATCTTCCAGCCCTGCAATACGGTCGACGACGTGCTGACGCTGATAAAGGAGTTCCCGTCGCCATGCGTCGGCGCGTGCTTCGACATCGGCCACGCGCACATGATGGAACAGGGGAGACTCATCCCCAACAGCATCGTCCCCTCGCACTGGGAGGGCGTATGCCCCGTACCGTGGGAACACGACGTCCTCGACCGGATGCTACCCCACATCGTCGACTGCCATCTGCACGACAACAGCGCCGAGGTCGACACCCACACCATCCCCGGCATGGGGACGATCGACTGGGCGCCCGCCATGGCGAAGCTCCGCACCGCGCCGCGGCTCAAAAACATGCAGAGCGAAGTCATCCCGGTCCGCCGCAACGGTATTCCGATCCGCGCGATCGTGGAGTCCTTCGACCGGATACTCGGGTAAATGGAACTCTGCAGACTGCCCCTCACCTACTTCTTCGAGTGGGGAAACCTCGACGAACGGATGCGCCGCTCGACGATGGCGGAGTTCGCCGCCAACGGCGCGAAGCACCTCGTCCTCACCGACGGGCTTCTCAAGATGCTTTGCGGCACGCCGTCGCTCTACCGCAAGCTCGCCGCCGCGCCGCGGCTGCGCTGCATCCACGTCCTATTTGGAGCATTTCGGGCTGGCGTATGTTGGGCTGTACCGCTTCACCGATACCGCAAACGTCCCGGACTGGACAAACTATCTCACGGTGTTGAACATCACCCTCAACCGCGGCGGCTTGAGACCGGCCCATCTGTGGATCAGGAATGGCAACGACTGTTTGCTGCTGTTGTGCATTTCGGCTATTTTCGATCCGGCATGGATGATGTCACGGATACCCTTGCGCGTTTGTGGAGGCGAAGATCCCGGTACGGCAGTCCTCCGGCATTGATTCAAGCATGGGGAGTGGAGGCGGTCAACACCGGAAACGTGATTACGGGTATCTTTCAAACGCTCGGGCAGATATCCTTCGATCCGCGCCACCATTATCGGCAGCGCGGATTCGGCAGCAGCATGATTTGACAAAGCGTGTTTTCAGCAAGCGGCAGAATATAAATTTTACAGCGCGTGTAATTTATTCTCAAGAGTTGCGAGGACATCGAGAGACTCATCCCACATCGTTTTTCCCAGAGATCATCTCCTACACATGCAAATAATCCCGTTCGCGGTCGGCGATGCGTGATCGCGGTGGTGATATATTTCTCCAATCTGTCGAAAAGCGCGAAAACACCGGTTGAAATTCCGCTGGTTGTGTATTATCGTATGAAATCATAAAATAAAGGACAACCGGTGGGCGTCTGTCGCGTCCCGCCTGGACTGCGGAGATATATGCGCCGATGATCAACATACGCAAGCTGGAAACCGATTTGTGGGAATCCGCCGATCTGCTTCGGGCCGGATCGAAACTCACCTCCAACCAATACTGCATGCCGGTGCTTGGTCTCTTGTTTCTGCGCTACGCCTACAGCCGCTTCAAGCTGGTCGAAGCGGATATCCTCGCCAACCGCCCCATGCGCAACGGCCGGGTGATGCCGGTCGAAGCGGGCGATTTCAAGGCCAAGAGCGCGCTGTTTCTGCCGCGCGAGGCGCAGTATCCGTATCTGGTGGGGCTCCCCGCCGACATCGCTTCTGCGGACTTGCACGACGCGGAAGGGCATCCACTCAACACACTGGGTGAAGTCGTCAACAACGCGATGCGTCTCGTTGAGGCGCAGCGGGAGCAGCTGCAGGGGGTGCTGCCGCGGGATTACACGATGTTTACCGACGACCTCCTGAGCGAGCTCCTGCGCATCTTCAACAACGGAGCCCTCGACGACATCGGCGGCGACGTCTTCGGGCGCATTTACGAATACTTCCTCAACAAGTTCGCCAAGAACATCGCTTCGGACGATGGGGTGTTCTTCACGCCGAAGTCGCTGGTGAAGATGATCGTCAACGTGCTGGAACCGAAGTCCGGCATTCTGCTCGACCCTGCCTGCGGTTCGGGCGGGATGTTCGTGCAGACCGGGGATTTCGTGAACAACGCCGGGATGAACGCCAACAACCAGATGACCTTTTTCGGTCAGGAAAAGGTCGAGTACAACGCGAAGTTGTGTCTGATGAACATGGCGGTACACGGCTTGACGGGCGTCATAAAATCCGGGAACGACGCCAACACCTTCTACCACGACGCGCACAACCTCGCCGGGGAGTGCGACTACGTGATGGCGAATCCGCCGTTCAACGTGGACAAAGTCAAGGCGGAGAGCGCGGAAAACGCGGGTCGGCTGCCCTTCGGACTTCCGGCGGTGAACAAGCAGAAAGAGGTCGGCAACGGCAACTATCTGTGGATCTCGTACTTCTACGCCTACTTGAACGAGCGCGGGCGCGCGGGGTTCGTCATGGCGTCGAGCGCGACCGACAGCCAGGGCAAGGACAAGGACATCCGCGAGAAGCTGATCGAAAGCGGCCATGTGGACGTGATGGTCAGCGTGGGCAACAATTTCTTCTACACCAAGAGCCTGCCGTGTTCGCTGTGGTTCTTTGACCGGGGCAAGCGCGAGGAGCTGCGCGACAAGGTGCTCTTCATCGACTCGCGCAACTACTTCACGGTCGTGGACCGCACCTTGAACGAGTGGTCGGCGTGGCAGTTGAAGAACCTGAACGCGATCGTGTGGCTGTACCGGGGCGAAACGGAAAAGTACGGGCGGCTGTTGCAGGAGTATTTCGCCGCCCTGCGCGGCGCGATGGCGGAGCTGCGGGAAGAGATCGGAGTTCTCCGCGTACTACTCGACGAGGAACGCCAAAAGCTCTTCGACGAAGCGATGAGAGAAGCGGCGTCCGCCCTCGAAGCGGCGGGTATGGCGGAGCTTCGGGAGCCGGAGCCGGTCAAGACCGCGCTCGGGAAATTCACCGCCGCGATAAAGACGTGCTCCGAAGCGATGCTAGAACGCTTCGCCGACCTTCCGGCGAAGCGCCAGAAAGAGTTGTTGGAAGAGTTGGACTTGGGCTTCAACCGCTTTTCGGTATACAAGAAAGCGCTGGAAGCGCGGCGCGAGGGGCTCGCCTCCGCCATCCGCGAGCGGATCGAACTCACGCTGGACGAGGGGCATTGGCTGGTCTCGAAGTTCAAGGACGGCGTTTATGCAGACATCCCCGGACTGTGCAAGATCGCCGCGCTCGCGGAGGTCGAAGAAAAGAACTGGTCGCTCACTCCCGGAGCGTACGTCGGCGTCGCCGAAGTCGAAGACGACGGAGTGGACTTCGCCGAGCGGATGCGCGAGATCCACGCGGAACTTCTCTCCTTGCAGGCGGAGTCCAACGCCCTGATGGATAAGATCGCCAAAAACTTCGAGGAGCTTGGGATATGACACGCGCAAAGAAAACGGAGCCGGACAATCGTTTGCTCCTGTATCGGGACGAAGACGGGAAAACCAGCGTATCGGTCTTGTTCTCCGAAGAGGATTTTTGGGTGACGCAAGTACAGATGGCGGAGTTGTACGACACGACCCGCCAGAATATCGGTCAGCATATCGACGGGATATTTCAGGATGGCGAGCTCGATCGGGCGGCAACTGTAAAGAAATTCTTTATAGTTCGACAGGAGGGGGAGCGGCAGGTAAAGCGGGAGATCGACCATTACAACTTGGACGTGGTGATCGCGGTAGGCTATCGGGTGCAGTCGCCGGTCGCCACGCGCTTCCGCCGCTGGGCGACCGAGAGGCTTCACGAATACATCCAAAAGGGCTTTGCGCTCGACGACGAACGGCTGAAGCAGGGTGGCAACCGCTATTTCCGTGAGCTTTTGCAGCGTATCCGAGATATCCGGGCATCCGAGCGCAACTTCTACCAGCAGGTCACCGACATTTACGCCACCAGCATCGATTATGACCCCCGCGCCGAAATAACCAAGCAGTTTTTCTCGACGGTTCAGAACAAACTGCACTACGCGGTGCATGGGCATACGGCGGCGGAGGTCATCTATGACCGTGTGGATCATGACAAGCCCTTGGTGGGCATGACCAACTTCAAGGGCAATTACATCACCCGCGAAGATGTGCTGATCGCGAAGAATTACTTGAGCGAAGAGGAATTGCGGCAGCTGAATTTGCTGGTGGCGCAGTATCTCGACTACGCGGAACTTCAGGCGCTGGATCAGCGGCCTATGACGATGCGGCAGTGGGTGGACGAGCTGGATCGCCAGATCGTTTTTCTGCGACGCAAGCTGCTGGAGGGCGCGGGAAAGATCTCTCACGCACAGGCCATCGAAAAGGCGGAGCGTGAATTCGAGATCTACCGCGCAGAAGAAATGCGCCGCTTGGAGAGCGATTTCGATAAGGCGGTAAAGCGTATCGCGAAGCATGAGGATGGTGAAAAATGACTGCCCCTGCCGAAAACACGCCCCCCGCCGAGCTGAAGCAGAAAAAGTACGTCGTGGCTTTTTTGGACATTCTCGGCGCCAGCGAGAAAATGACGTCACCGGAAGAAAGCGAAAAGTTTTTGCAGCAGATTAATGATCTGTATACCAAGCGGGTAAAGTATTTAGGATCGGAAAAAACGGGAAACATAAAATTAAAAAGACTGCGCAATAGAATATTCAGTGACAACATCGTAATTGCACAGGAGTGCAAGCAACACTCTTTTTTACCGGAGCTGTATCGCGTTATCAACAGGAGTGCGTTCATACAGGCTATTGCGTTGAAACAAGGGATTTTTCTGCGTGGAGCCATCACCCACGGAGACTTCTTTATCAGTAATACCTTTGTCTACGGGCAAGCGCTTGTCGATGCTTACAAAATGGAGAGCGAACGCGCCAAGTATCCTCGGATAATTATTGACGAGCGCATATTCGGTGATGTCGGTTATCCGGCGGAGAATCAGCGGATAGCCTATGGCAAGTTTTTGAGGCGAGATTTCGACGGAGAATATTTTTTGAATTTCGCCAGATTTTACATACTGCCCAAAAGTTCGGCATATTCTATCGCACATTTACGGCAAGCGGCGAGCTGCATCTCAGAGGCTTTTGAGCGATACAAATCAAAGAATGATGTCAGGCAGAAGTATTATTGGCTGATAAAAAGATTCAATATGTTCTGCGAAGAAGCTGGCTTTCCGGAGCAAAGCATAGCGTTTGATGACGGAAACAATTTATGCGATAGCGAATTCTTTGACCCCAGATTTGAAAAATAACATGATGTGGCCAAGAGTAAAATTAGGTGAAATAGCCTCAAATATCCAAACAGGACCATTTGGCTCGCAACTGCACCAATCAGACTATTCCGACAGCGGAATCCCTGTGGTCATGCCCAAGGATCTTGTGGAAGGGAAAATATCTGAGGCAACAATTGCTCGTGTTTCTTCGGATCATGTTAGCCGCTTGTCCAGACACAAGATAGAGGCGGGAGATATACTGTATTCTCGACGAGGTGATGTCGGGCGGTGCGCGTATGCCGATCAACAGGAATCAGGATGGCTGTGCGGAACCGGCTGCCTTCGCGTAACAATAGACAAGTCGTTGGCGTATCCAAGATTCGTGTTTTATCAATTGCAAACCTCATCATCGGTAGGCTGGGTGGAAAAACATGCAATCGGCGCAACGATGTTAAATATAAACACATCTATATTGGCGGACGTCCCCTTGGCGCTGCCGCCGCTGCCGGTTCAGCGGCGGATCGCAGATATTTTGTCGGCGTATGACGATTTGATTGAGAACAACCGGAAACAGGTCAAACTGCTGGAAGAAGCCGCGCAACGGCTCTACAAGGAGTGGTTCATCGACCTCCGCTTCCCCGGCCATGAACACACCCCGATCATCAACGGCGTCCCGCAGGGGTGGAAAGTTGCTCCGGCAATAGATTTTTTCGACATAACTATCGGCAAAACGCCACCCCGCTCCGAACAAAAATTCTTTACCCGAGGAGATGCGGGGATCCCATGGGTGTCTATATCAGACATGGGCGCATCCGGGACCTATATATTTTCAACGGCGGAGGGATTGACGCGGGAGTCCGTAAAACAGTACAATGTCAAGATAATTCCCGCCGGAACGATATTGCTCAGCTTCAAGTTGACCTTGGGACGGGTGACGATCGCGACCGAATCGTGTTGCACCAATGAGGCCATCGCCCATTTTTATATGTCAGAGGCGGAACTTACGGAATACACATACCAATATCTCAAAAACTTCAAGTATGACACTTTGGGCAACACCTCATCCATCTCTCGCGCTGTCAATTCTTCCATCGTCAAGAGCATGACCTTTGTGATGCCGGCAACAACAATAATCTCTGATTTTTCAAAATTGATGAAGCCGATTTTTCAAAAGCTGTATTCTTTGCAAAAAACTGCACTATTGGCACAGACGGCGCGTGACCGCCTGTTGCCAAAACTGATGAACAGTGAAATGGAGGTATAAAATGGACTGGCTGGAAATCGCATATAAAGCATTTGGGCACGAATTGATCAGCGCCATTGTTGGAGTTGTGATTGGAGGCGTTGCTGGTTATCGGATTGGTGTAAAAAGCAAGGTCCGCCAGACCCAAAAGGCAGGCGACAACTCCAGTCAGACTCAAATCGGGAGTATAATAAACAATGGCAAATAGCAGTCAAACGCAAAAGGCTGGCGATAATGCCACTCAAATGCAAGTTGGTACGGTGGTAAATAATTATGTTACTGTCGGCGTTTCCGAAGAGCGTGCGAAGGAAATTTGCAAAGAGCAATTTCGGGCTTTAATAAAAGAGTATTCTAATGAAGCCGCTCAAACGACATTAAGGCGTGTTGATGCTCTTGAAAATGCAATGATTCCTCGACTCAAACAGATCGACGATAAATTTAGATTTTTGACCGATCCGGCTTTTCTGATTTTGCTTAGAGAAGCGGCTTTTGTAGCCGTCTCGACCGACAAAAAGGAAGACTATGATTTACTATCGGAATTGTTGGGAGCACATATCCAAAGTGGAGATGAACGCAAGAAAAAGGCGGGAATACGCAGAGCAATAAAGGTTGTAGATGATATTGACAGCAGTGCCTTGTGTGGCCTTTCGATTTTGTTTTTTATGCAAACTTTTACAATAAAATCCAACAATTTAGTGGATTTATTGTTGAGATTCAGTTCTACAATAGCGCCCTTTATGAGTACAGATTTACCTAAGGGCGATGCTTGGCTTGAGCATCTTGACCTTCTGTCTGCAGTTAGGGTGTTGCAATTTAACACACTCGTAAAAATGCATGAGATATTTACCAATCACTATGATGGGATAATTTGCGTTGGAATAAAGAAAGATTCTGAAGAATATGATAAAGCTGTAAAGATTTTATCTGATGGTGATGTCAGTCCGTCGATGTTGGTCGGGAACGAGCTCCTTGATGGTTATGTTCGATTGGTATTTGGTAAAAAGTCCGAAATCGCGGAATCAAAGTTTTATAACCCCAGATCTCCTATAAATTCTCTTGACAATGACAAATGTAGAGCCGCATGCTTAAAGGTATGGGAGTTTTATTCCCATGAGTCATCGCTCAAAAAGGAGGTTGTCGATAATTTTATAAAACGCTGGGATGAGTATGAATGTCTGAAAAAATTAAGATCTTGGTGGGATAACATTCCTCACTCGGCTAAAATAACAGATCTTGGAGACGCATTAGCTCGCGCTAATGTCATTCGTTGTTGCCCAAGTCTAAAGCCGTTGATTTGAAATATGATTGTCTATTGGAAAATTCTTTATGTCGACAAAACAAAATATGAAATAGTTGACAACCGGGTAGAGCACAAAAGATGCGAAAAAATAATATACATCAATACCGATATGCTAAGTAAACGGGATCAGCTCTTGGTTGATATTGCCTGTGAATGGCAAAAACGTTTATCCTCGCCATATCCGTTTTTTCAAATAAAAGATTTATTTGTTGAAGGAGAAGGATGGGCTAATGATTCCAATGCTACGGCATGGGTCGGCGTACAGTGTTATAATTATTTTGAAGATGAACAAGGTAACCCGCTTTCTGAATCTGAATATATGGAGGCCGTTTTGCGTCTTCCTCCCATGACAAGGTTGCATAACGGGCTGCATGGCCCCAAAAATCTGCCGGAGGAAATTGCAAAATCAAGCGGATTTGCTGAAATAATCCCTGTAAGAGCAAGCGATATTTCACTGCACACCGATGAAATACAAATTATAAATCAATACGTAAAAGATGCATATGAATTAAAAGAATGTCCTTTGTTGACACCTAATAGTTTTATATATTCGGAAATTGCTTCGGGAAAATACCAGTGCAAAAAGAATATTACACGGGGAGAGTTTGATAGTAGTTTAATGGTGCTTAGGCGCCTTTATATGCAAGATGATTTCGCAAGTTTCTCTAAGACCATGGGAATATTACAGGACAGAAGAAAAATCAATCACCCTCTTGTGAATATTTTTTCTAAAAAAAGAAAACAATATAATAAATTACTTAAATCTCCAGCGGATGAATTGCCGATAGTCAAGCATTTTTTGTGTGGCACATCAATAGATTTTCCAACATGCGAAGATATCCTCCGGATATATTGGTATATAGATCGTATTCACCAGGGTGATCCATCAACTCAGGCACTGAATGCGCAAGTTCGCTCGAAGATTCCTGATGATGATGCATTGGATTTTATATTATATTCCATTTTTATCGAATTATCCCAAATACTTGTCGACACGGCAAACTATGCGAGAAAAATACTGCACGCCATCGGAGAAGTGAAAGTAAAAATCCAATTGCGGCATATTTCAAATATTGAAAGGGATTTCCTAACTTATTTGAAAGATATGTCTTATAAGTTTGCAGAAGTTATTTGGCGCGAAAAGGGGATGCCCCCATGCGGAATTACTGTGTTTCAGCCAGAGGCTGCACGTGAAATAAAGAAACGATTTTCAATAAGTGACGAAATTGAGATATAACCAAGCTCAACACCTTGTTTTGGCACGTGAAAGGTGGTAAATTATACAACGGCAACAATAAAGACTTTACCAATCGCCTGACGGAGCGGATAAAAGCCACGGTTGGGCAAGGAAAACAGCATTGAGATGACGCGCAAGATATCCATACGATTTTTCGATGACTGCGAGGTCCGCGCCGTCTGGGACGGGGGGGGAGATAAATCATGAAGGACAACAAGCCCATAGTTTTTCAGGATAAGACCATTCGCCGAACTTTGGTGAATGACGAGTGGTTCTTTTCCGTCGTCGACGTGGTGGCGGCGCTGACCGACAGCGTCAATCCCGGCGATTACATCAAAAAACTCCGCAGACGCGATCCGGTATTGGCTCAAGGGTGGGGACAAATTGTCACCCCCCTTGCGGTCGAGGCCGAGGACGACGATAAAAAGTGAAACCGCAAATCTGCCTTGTTTTGACATAAAAACAGGGTAAATTATACAACAGTAATGATATGACGCACAAGATATCCATACGTTTTTTCGATGACCGGGAGGTCCGCGCCGTCTGGGACGACGGCAGCGGGCAGTGGCTCTTTTCGGTCGTGGACGTAGTTGGCGTCATGACCGGCAGCAGCGATCCGCGCAAGTATTGGAGCGTCCTCAAGACCCGGCTCAAGCGCTCGCGCCCCGAGTTGACTACAAATTGTAGTCGACTGAAACTTCCCGCCGCCGACGGCAAACGCTATCTGACCGACTGCCTGAGCCAATCCGACATGCTGGCGCTCGCGGAGGCGATACCGAGCCGCCACGCCGCGCGTTTCATCAAGTGGTTCACCTACAGCGACGACACCATCGACGGCAAGAGCCGCACCAAGGCTTACGCGCTCTTCGACAGTTCACTGCTGGCGAGCATCGAAGTCGGCACCGTCAAGGGCCTGCAGCAGATACACGCCTACCTCTTCGGCGGGCTGTACGATTTCGCGGGGCAGATACGGACGAAGAACATCAGCAAAGGCGGTTTCCAGTTCGCGATGGCGCAGTATTTGAGCGCGACACTGGCGAAGGTGGAGGCGATGCCCGAAAGCTCTTTCGATGAGATAATCGAAAAATATGTGGAAATGAACGTCGCCCACCCCTTCATGGAGGGCAACGGGCGCAGCACCCGCATCTGGCTCGATCTGATGCTCAAGCGCACGCTGAAGAAGTGCGTCGACTGGAGCAAGGTGAACAAAAGGAGTTATCTCGACGCCATGCGGCGGAGCGTGGTCGATGCCGCGCCCATAAAGGCGCTGCTCGCCGTCGCGTTGACCGACAAGATCGACGACCGCGAAATGTTCATGAAGGGCATCGACTACTCCTACTACTACGAAAACGACTCCGACGAGCTGCCGGAAAAATAGTGTATAATGAGTTACGAGTACTCGGAAAACATTCTGGTGCAGGAGAGCGCGGGCGAGCTGCTGGAAAAGGAGCTCGGCTGGGAGGTCGCCTACGCCTACAATACCGAAGTCCTCGGTGCGGAAGGCACCTTCGGGCGGCGCAGTTACCGCGAAGTCCTGCTCGTCCGTTATTTCCGCCGCGCGCTCAAGATACTCAATCCGTGGATCAACGACGCCCAGATCGACGAGGCGCAGCAGAAACTCGAAAGCCGTCTCGGCTCTGCGTCGGATATGCAGATCAATGAAGATAAGTATTTTCTCATCCGCGACGGGATCAAAGTGACGGTAAAGGCTCCCGGCGGCAAGACCGAATCTCGCTTCGCCCGAGTGGTCGACTTCGAGCACCCGGAGGATATGGAAAGGAACCACTTCCTCGCCATCAAGGAACTCAAGATCCACGGCGAACTCCACCGCCGCCGCACCGACATCGTCGGCTTCGTGAACGGCATTCCGCTGCTATTCATGGAGTTCAAGAAAAACACCGTCGACGTCCAGAACGCCTACACCGACAACTACCGCGACTACCGCGACACCATCCCGCTGCTCTTTTACTACAATGCCTTCCTCATCCTGAGCAACGGCGAAAACGCGCGCGTCGGTACCCTCGGCAGCAAGTACGAGTTCTTCCACGAGTGGAAGCGCCTCACCGAATCCGACGAGGGGTGCGCCGACCTCCGCACCATGCTGCGCGGCATCTGCGACAAGGCGAATTTCCTCGATCTGTTGGAGAACTTCATCCTCTACGACCACTCCGACGGCGACATCAACAAGATCCTCGCCCAGAACCACCAGTTCCTCGGCGTGAACAACGCGATCGCCGCCTACCGCGACCGCGAAGTCCGCGAGGGCAAGCTCGGCGTCTTCTGGCACACTCAAGGCAGCGGCAAGAGCTATTCGATGCTCTTTCTGGCGAAGAAGATCCGCCGCAAGTTCGCCGGTTCCCCCACCTTCGTGATCCTGACCGACCGCGACGAGCTCAACACCCAGATCAGCGGCACTTTCGAGAAGTGCGGTCTGCTCGGCAACGTCGAGGCGTCGAAGTTCATCGCCGCCAACGGCGCCGACCTGGTGAAGAAACTCAAGGGCAATCCGAGTTTCATCTTCACGCTGATCCAGAAGTTCAACCAGCCGGAGCTGCCGCCGATCATCCCCGATCACGACATCATCATCTTTTCCGACGAGGCGCACCGCAGTCAGTACGGTATCTTCGCCGAAAACATGTGCCGGCTGCTGCCGACCGCTTCGCGCCTCGGTTTCACCGGAACGCCGCTCCTCGCCAACGACCACATCACCGAGCGCACCTTCGGCGGCTACGTTTCGGTCTACGACTTCAAGCGGGCGGTGGAGGACGGCGCGACCGTGCCGCTGTACTACGAAAACCGGGGCGACAAACTCCGCGATCTCGAAAATCCCGAGATCAACGACCGCATTCTGGAAGCCATCGAACGGGCCGACCTCGACCCCGCGCAGGAAGAGAAACTGAAACGCGAATTCGCCAAGGAGATGCACATCCTTTCCGCCGAGCCGCGCCTCGACATCATCGCCAAGGATTTCGTCGAGCACTACTCCGAATTGTGGACCTGCGGCAAGGCGATGTTCGTCTGCCTCAACAAGATCAACTGCGTCCGCATGTACAATTTCGCGCAGAAGTACTGGCAGCTCAAGATCGCCGAGCTGGAAAAGGATTTGAAACATTGCAAAGACCAGCAGGAGGCGTTGGAGCTCGGGCGCAAGATCGCCTGGATGAAGGAAACCGAGATGGCGGTGGTCATCAGTCAGGAGCAGAACGAAATCCAAACCTTCAAAGCGTGGGGGCTCGACATCATCCCCCACCGCACCAAGATGGAAAAGCGGCACTTGGACAAGGAATATCAGAGCGCGACCAATCCGCTGCGCATCGTCTTCGTCTGCGCCATGTGGCTGACCGGCTTCGATGTGAAGACTCTCGCCTGCCTCTATCTCGACAAACCGCTCAAGGCGCACACGCTGATGCAGACCATCGCCCGCGCCAATCGGGTGGCCGAAGGCAAGAGCAACGGCCTCATCATCGACTATATCGGCATCGTCAAGGCGTTGCGCAAGGCGCTCGCCGATTACACTTCCGCCAAGCCCGGAGGCAACGATCCCACCGCGGACAAGGAAAAACTGCTCGCCCGGATCCGCGAGATCATCGCGCGTTTTGAAAACGGCGCTGCAGGAAAACGGTTTCGATCTCGCCAAACTGGTCGCCGCGACCGGCTTCGACAAAATCGCGCTGCAGCGCGAAGCCGCCAATTTGATGTGCGCCACGCTGGAGCTGAAAAAACAGTTCCAGACCTGCGCTAATGAACTCAGACGGATGGTCAAGTATGTCAACCCCGGCGAACTCGACGACGCGACGATCCGCGAGAAGAACGCGCTCGTGGCGATAGCCGACCGTATCCAAATGGCGATCCGGCACGCCGACACCACCGCGCTGATGGTTCAGATCAACGGGATCGTCAACGAGTACATCTCGGTCGAAGAAGCCAATCCAGAGGTCAAGACCAAACCGATAGACATCAGCAAGATCGACTTCGAGCTGCTGCGGCAGGAGTTCGCCAAGCGGAAGAACAAGAATCTCATTCTGCGCGACCTTCAGGCGATGATCGAAGCGAGTATCGAACGCGCACTTCGGAATAATCCCCGGCGCATCGACTACTACGAGCGCTATCAGGCGATCATCGAGGAATACAACAGCGAAAAGAACCGGGTCAAGATCGAAAAGACCTTTATGGACCTGATGAAGCTCGCCGGTGACCTTGACGCCGAACAGAAGCGCTATATCCGCGAGGATTTCAAAAGCGATGAGGAGCTGGCGATATACGATCTGCTCTTCAAGGAGTCACTCACGCCGCAGGAGATCAAAAAACTGAAGACCGTCGCGGTGGAACTGCTGGATCGGGTCAAACGGAAGATCGCCGAATTCGACCATTGGCGTGACAAGGACGAGACCCGCTCGGCGGTGGACCTCGTCATCCGTGACACCCTCTGGGAACAACTGCCCGAGTGCTTCGACGAGAACAGCATCAACGACTGCCGCGAGCGTGTTTACGAATACGTCTACTCCCGTTACCCCGCCGTCGCCGTGTAAACGAACTTGAGCTCCCCGCACCCCGGTATTGTTCCGGAAGCGGGGGAGAGGGCAACGACGGCGATCGGGCATGAACTTGGATGGAGCGAGGGGAAGAGCTAACCGGTATCTGCGGGTGAGTGATGATCGCGATCTGTCAGGCAAACCGTCGCCAAGCCAGTTCCCCGGTGCTTCACTGGTTTGCATTTGTCCATGTCGGGCGGTATATTAACGGTTGTTGTCGGGGATCGAAAGCCGAGGATGGTAATAAATGGTAAGGTTTGGCGCTATGTCCACACATGGAGTCGAACCATGGCATAAAAATGCCGTTTATGTCCGAAATTGTTCACCAAATGTGGAAAAAGCCAAAAATCTGGCGTTTTTCGGGATTGCCAATCGTTACCATAAACGGGGTCCGAAGTGGCAAAAATTACCGTTTGACGGCGGTGATTTCAAGAGCGTGAGCAAAGCCGAATCAGACACTTTTGAGTTTGAAATCAACCGTTTACAGCGGATTTTGAACTTGATCGAAAAGTCGTTGCCGGTCACTGCGAGCGCACCATTTTTGTATCTGCGTTTCGGAATTTATCCTGCGGCTTCGCCGCTTGACGCCCATCCCCGCCACAACGCTTGAAACTTCGTTTCGCGTTTTTGCGTGTCTGTGCTGTCCGCTTCGCGGCAGTTTTCAGTAGTGGTCGCTCCCCGCCCGGGGCGCGGTTCAGAGCGCGATCCAGCGCCCGTTCTCCGCTGCCGAGCGGCTCACCGCGTCCAGCATCCGCTGCATCGCCACCCCATCCGCCAGCGACGGGCCCAGTTGTTCCCCCGTGTGCACCGACTTCAAAAAGGTGTAGAGGCAGTGCATGTGTCCCCGCAACCAGCCGATCGGCGCTTTGGGCGTCGGGAACCCCGCCGGCTTGTCGTAGCGTTGCCCGCAGTCGATCGCCGTCCAACCATTGACTCCGCCGAGCGGCGAGCTCGCGGCTCCGGCGTCGTAGTAGTACAGTTTGTCGAGGTTCATCGGCTCCCAGCGCAGCGCTCCCCGGCTGCCGTGGATCTCGAAGCCGAAGCCGTCCTCGACCCCGGTGGCGATCTTCGATGCCGAGATGTGTCCGAACGCTCCGTTGGCGAGGCGCACGGTGGCGAGCATGTTATCCTCCGCCTCGACTTTGACCAGACGCTCCGGTTCCCCCGCCGCCGGACGCTCCGGGTAGGCGATGTGCGTTACCGCCGAGATCGCCGCGAAGGGGCCGATCAGGTGGTTCATCAAATCGAGAATGTGGCTGCCGAGGTCGTTCACCACTCCCGCCGCGAGTTTCCACTTGTACGGCGCTTTCGGATCGGCGCTGCCGCTGTGGAGGTACTGCCCGCGAAATTCGAGGATCTCGCCGATCCGCCCCGCGTCGATCAGCTGTTTGGCGCGGAGCGTCGCCGGGAAAAAGCGGTTCTGCAGCGTCATCTGACCGATGGCGCGATAATCTTTGAGCGCGGCGGCGATCTTTTCCGCGTCGGCGAGGTTTTGCGTCAGCGGCTTGTCGCAGTAGATGTGCTTGCCGTTGCGGATCGCCGACAGTACCGCTTCGCAGTGCAGATGGTTCGGCGTGCAGATGTCCACGATGTCGATGTCGGGATTTTCGGTGATCTCGCGGAAGTCGGTCACGGCGTGCTCGGCGCCGATCTGCCCGCAGCCTTTGCGGGCGCTTTCCGGGTGTCCGGTGCAGATGTGGGTGATCCGGCTGCGGAACTCCTGCTGATCGTAGAAGAGCGGGAGGTTCAAATGTCCGTAGGCGTGGACCTTGCCGATGAAGCCGAAACCGATCATGCCGACTCTGTATTCTTTGCTCATGATCCTCAAATTCCTTATGTTAGATTTCACGCGGTCAGAATTGCCAGTTGACCGGAGCGAGCCGTTTGCCGCGCCGGTATTCCATGCACAGCTGCCGGGGCGTCTTGCCGAAGCGGCTGCGGATCAATATATTCAAATGGGTGACGTTCTTCATGCCGACGTCGTCGGCGATCTCCTTGAGGTTCAAGTCGCTGTAGGTGAAGAGATACAGAATGCGCATCAGCCGCTTGTTGATCCGGTACTCGCGGGGGGAGATCCGGTAGCGCTCCACGAAGCGCGCCCGCAGCACATCGCGGTTGATCCCCAGTTCGCGGCAGTGGCGCAGAATGGACTTTTCGCAGAGGGGGTCGCCGTCGAGATTTTTGCGGAAGGCCTCCACGATGTCGTCGTTTCTGCCCGGATCCCGGATGAAGCGCAGGAACAGTTCCTGCGTGATGATCTCGGCGGCGAGCATGTTGCCGGGGATGGCGCTGTTCCACTTTTCCATGATCTCCTCGAAGCGGCGGCGGTAAAAAGTGGTTTCGGCGGCAGAGAGGGGGATATGATCCGGGATCTCCAGTTCGACGCCGTCGTAATCGAGGATAAAAGTGTTCCGGTCGCAGTCGAAACGCAGACCGTCCCAGTCCAAGATGGTAACATAGTTTTCCCGGGTGCCGTCGTACTCGAAGTCCAGCACGAACCCCGGAGTACAGACGCTGAGGTGCGGCACTTCGGGACCGTCGGCGGCGTCGAAACTCCGGCGCAGATTGCCTCGCGGAGAGTACTCGTCCCGGCGGATCAGCCCGCGTATCGACAGCGCGATCCACGGATTTTCCACCACCTGACGCGACTTCTGGGCGTGGCGGTAAACCCCGGCGTTGACTATTTTGGGCAGGTTCATATGCAAAAATATAATTTTCCGGCGTTTTTTTAACTATTTACACTATAATAGACATGCGGTTTTTAAAAAATCAAGTGTTTATTCCGGGAGTTCCGTCGTCGGCATTTTTCCGCAGCGGACAGTATGCGGTACCCCCTCCGATAAATGGCTGACGGATGATTTTTTGCAGTATCATGCATGTTTTTGCATTATAATCGATATGTTTCGGTTCTTTTACGGTATATATTAAGGCCGGATAATTCAAAACCGCAAACATCGAAGGTCGACATCGGATCTATGAACAGCAAAATCAAACTGGTTTTTTCGCCCTCCGCCCACGCGGGGCATATCGAAGTCAAATACGGGCGTCTCGTTTCGCCGTCGGTGCTCCCCGCCGGGGCGGAAGAGTGCTTCGTCGAACTCGCGGACGCCCGAGTGGGGTACGGCAGCCGCCCGACCGTCGTGACGGTCGATCGCGCGCCGTTCCCGTTCTCGTTTTTCCTGCGCGACGTGGGGAGCGGATCACCGGTTTACGTTCCGGAGGCGCGCTGCGCCGCGCTTCCCGCCGACGATCCGCGCGACTTCGCCGCCGTCGTCGCGGATCTCGAGCGCCGCGGTCTCGTCTCCGACGCGGAGCGCATGGAGCGCGAACCCGAGGAAAGTTACGCTCACGCCTGCCGCTTCAACCGCGACCAGTCGTGTCCCGTGTGGCTGGGGCTCGGACGCGACCTGCGGATCTTTCGCGTTTCGGCGCAGGAGGCCGAGGGGATGTGGGGGCTGGTCGTCCCCGTTTTTCACTCGATGTATCAGGAGGTCGAGCGCCCCGACGGTACGAAGCGCAAGCGCGAGATCTGTTTCGAGATCGGCCCCGGAGCGAACTGCCGCCCGCGTCTCACGCGGCGTCTCGACGACGGTGTGCTGCCGATACTTCGCGCCACCCAGTTCGAGCGCGAGGTGGAGTACCGTCTCACGCTCTTCGCTTCGCTGGAAAATTCCCCCGTCACCGAGGCGCGGGTGCGCGGCAGCGAACCGTTGGCGGCGTTGTCGCAGATGAACTTCGCGATGCTCTCGGAGCGCGAGACGGAGGAGGTACGCCGCCGTCTCGCCGCCGAAACGACCCGCCGCGAGGAGGAACTCGTCCTCTTCGTGCATGTCGAGGCGGTCAACACGGGCAAGGCTCCCGCCTATGCGTGGTTCAAGGCGCCCCATTCCAACGGTCGGAGTTCCTTCAAGGACGGGCTGTGCCTGGAGAACGGCGACGCTTTCGCCGCCGTCATGCTGGCGGGGCGCCCCGCGACGGATCCCGAGTACGCGGTGCTGCTGCCGCCGGGGGGCTCGGTCGAGTGGGAGTGCCGGATCCTCCACAATCCCGTCGCCCCGGAGCGCGCGGCGCGGCTCTTCCGGCAGGACTACTTGGCGCACCTTGAGCACATTCGCGCCTACTGGCGGGCGAAACTCGACGCCGCGGCGCGGATCGACCTCCCCGAAGCGGCGGTCGCGGAGCGCATCCGCGCCGGGCTGCTGCATCTGGAGATCAACACGCTCGGCTTGAACGCCTCGGGACCGCTGCTCCCCGGCGTCGGCTGGTACGCTCCGATCGGTACCGAAAGTGCGCCGATGATCCAGTTCTTCGACACGATGGGGAACCATCGGGTGGCGGAGCGGTGTCTCGATTTCTTTTTGAGCCGCCGCAACGCCAACGGCTTCATTCAGGTCTACAACAACTACGAAAGCGAGACCGGGGCGGTGCTGTGGACGGCGGCGGAGCACTACCGCCTGACCCGCGACCGCAACTGGCTCGAGCGCGTCGCTCCGGCGTTGGAGCAGTGCTGCGACTTCCTGCTCAAGTGGCGGAACGACAACAAACGCGATGAGTTCCGCGCGACCGGGAGTTACGGACTTCTGAACGGGAAAGTCGCCGATCCGGACGACTTCTATCATGCGTACTTTCTGAACGCGGGGACGCTGCTCGGGCTCTCCGGCATGGCGGAGGTGCTGGGCGAGTGCGACCCGGAGTATGCCGCGCGCCTCGCCGCCGAGGTCGAGGCGTACAAGTGCGATCTGCGCGCTTCGCTCGAACACTCCCGCAAATACGCGCCGGTCACGCCGCTCGCGGACGGCACTTGGACGCCCGCCCTGCCGTCGTGGCCGGAGTACACCGGGAGCGTCTCCTACTACGCCGACGGCGGCGAGTGGTTCTCTCACGGGACTTTCATGGCGCGCAGCTCCATCGTCGGCCCGCTCGCCTTCGCGTTGAGCGATCTGTACGCGCCCGACGATCCGATGCTGACCACGGCGCTGAAGTGCCACCAGTCCCCCGTGACCTGCGAAAACGCCGCGTTGAGCCAACCTTACTATGCGCGGCACGACGTGGCGCACCTGCGGCGGGGCGAAGTGAAACTCTTTCTCAAGACCTTCTACAACCAGTTCACGGCGCTTCAGGATCGGCAGAGTTACACTTTCTGGGAGCACTACTACCAGTTGAGTCAGCACAAGACCCACGAGGAGGCGTGGTTCCTGATGCAGTGCCGCTGGATGCTCGCCTACGAGGAGGGGGAGACGCTGGAACTCTGCCGCGCCCTGCCGCGCGCCTATCTGGAACCGGGTCGGCGCGTGGCGGTGCGGGGACTCGTGACGCATTGGGGCAAACTCGATCTGGAGATCGTCAGTTCGCGCGATGCGATCGACGCGCGCGTCGCCGTCGAGCGCACTCCGGGGCGCCTTGCGCTGCGGCTGCCGCACCCGGAGGAAAAGCGCCCGGTGCGCGTGGCGGCGGGGGAGGGGAGGTACGACCGCGAAACGGAAACGGTGTACTTTTCCGGCATCCGCGCCGTCCGGGTGCGACTGGAGTTTGCCCCGGAGGGCAAATGAATTGAATTATCGCCCAATCGCGGGTCGAAAATTCGTCTTGCGCGATGTATATTAAGCGCCGTGGGCCGTTCCGGCGGACGGCGGAACAGCGGACGGGCGTCGCGGAGCGTGCCGTCCGCGTCGGCAAACTTCCTTGATAATGTATACCGGAAGGTTTGTGTATCATGTACTTCCGGATGAAGATATGAGCGTCGGCGACAGATACAAGATCGACATGTGCCACGGACCGTTGTTCGGCAAGATACTGCGGTTCTCCATCCCGATGATGGCGGCATATGTGATGCAGTTTCTGTTCAACGCGGTGGATCTGGTCGTGGTCGGCCGCTACGCCTCCGCCGACGCGATGGCGGCGGTGGGGTCGTGCAGTTCGCTGGTCAGCACGATCCTGAGCGTCTTCTTCGGTCTTTCCGTCGGGGCGAATGTATTGGTGGCGCGTTACATCGGCGCCAAGGACCGGCTGCGTCTGTTCCGTTCGGTCCACACGGCGGTCGCGATCGCGCTCTACGGCGGCGTACTGCTGGCGGCGGTCGGCTGGGTGATCGCCGCGCCGATGCTCGCGCTGATGCGCCCGCCGCCGGAGGTGATGCCGAAGGCGGTCCTGTACGTGCGCCTCTATTGTGCCGCCATACCGTTCATTCTGCTTTACAATTTCGGCAGTTCGATCCTGCGGGCGGATGGCGACACCCGGCGGCCGCTGTACTATATGATCGTTTCCGGCATCGTCAAGACGGGGCTGAATTTGTTTCTGGTGCGGGTGTTCCATTGGGACGTCGGCGGCGTGGCGGTGGCGACGCTGCTCGCCAACGCCGTATCGTCCTCGCTGGTGCTGCGGGCGCTCGTCGGGATGCGCGACGGCTGTCGGCTGTACCCGAAGCGGATCCGGTTTTACTGGCGGAATTTTATCGACAATCTCCGTATCGGCATCCCGGCGGGGGTGCAGGGGTCGCTCTTCGGCGTCTCCAACGTGATCATCCAGTCCACGGTGAACTCCTTCGGCGCCGAAGCGATGGCGGGGACCGCCGCCGCCGCCAGTCTGGAGAGCATCGTCTATGTGACGTTCATCTCCTATTACTTCTCGGCGATCAGTTTCGTCGGTCAGAACCACGGTGCAAAAAAATACAAGCGGATCGTCAAAAGCATCTGGTACTGCCTGCTGCTCGGGGTGGTCTCCTCGGCGCTGACGGGGGCGGCGGTACTGTTTTGGGAACGGCCGCTGCTGGCGATCTACAATCCGGATCCGGGGGTGATCCATTGGGGCGTGATCCGGCTGAAGTATCTGGTGATGGTATATTATCTCTGCGCCATCATGGAGGTGCTGAACGGAGCGCTGCGGGGGCTGGGACATTCGCTCACCCCGATGGTGGTGACGATCCTCGGCGCCTGCTTTTTCCGGGTGGCGTGGGTACTCTGGATCTTCCCGCTGCGCCCAACCATGGATACGTTGCTGATCTCCTATTCGGTGTCGTGGGTCCTGGTATCGGTGGTCAACGGCGTGATCCTGACCTTCATCTGCCGCCGGATGCTGCGCGACGCGGCGGCGCACCGGGACGCCTGACCGCGGCACAACTACCGTTGCGGACGGCGAGCGCCGCCGGCTTTTCCACGTTTCCGTCGCAACCCGGCACGAGATGACGTGGGCCGCCGAAGCGGCCGCCGGCTTCGGGGAACTCCGCGACGGATCTCCCCGGCGTCGGCGGGGTCAGTCGCTCACCAGCGAGTCTTCGTACTCGGCGCGCAGTTTGCGGAACATTTCGAGTTCTTCCGGCGGGATCTTGATCTTGCCGAGGACGCTCGGGAACGGCTTGTCGGCGCAGGGGCGCGCCGGATCGGGGTTCCAGTTGTCGTTGCGGAACTTTTCCCGCGCGACTTTGTCGCGGAAATCCACCACCTCCTGCGGCGTCCCGTGCTCCAGTGCCGACTTGTAGCCCAAAATGCCGATCGAGGTCATGTCGATCGCCTGATAGATGTCGATATCCGGCGGGATCTCGCCCCGGATCGCCGCCGCGAAGCAGCGTGAGGTGAAATAGTCGCCGCCGCCGTGCCCGGTCTTGCCGGCGTCCTGAAACTCGGCGGGGAACTGCGGGCGGTAGAAGATGTGTTCCGGCTCCTCCGGGCGGCGGTCGTACTTCATCTTGCGGACGCGGAGCAGTTTGTCATCGGCCTGCGTCCACTCCATGCAGCCCCGGTTGCCGCAGATGCGGACGCGGTTCCCGTGGTCGCGGAGTTTGGCGCAGGGCATGATCTTGACCAGCGCTCCGTTGTCCATCTGGCACATCAATATGCTCATCGTGTCGTCGACCTTGACGGTGCCGCCGCGGTTGTTGGGGTCGTCGAAGTCGTGCGGCACCACGAAGCCGTTGACCCGCACCGGGCGGCTGCCGGTGATCCGCATGACGGGGCCCATGCTGTGAGTGCAGTAGTAGGTTACGGGCAGCCAGGAACGCCAGTGATCGGGACCGCTCGTGAGTTCGGCGCGTTCGCGGGCGTCGGTCGGGTGGACGTACTCCGCCTCGCCGTAGATGAACTTGCCCATCTCGCCGGAGCGGAAGCGGCGGGTCATCTCCAGATTGCGCACCGAGTAGGGGTAGTTTTCCGCGAAGTAGTAGACGCGGTCGCTCTGCTCCACCGCCTCGGCGAGTTCGAGCGCCTCGCCCATGGTGAAGAACGCCATGACTTCGCTCATCACATGTTTGCCCGCCTTGAGCGCCTTGATCGCGGCGGGGGCGTGCTGGGTCGCGTAGTTGGCGAGCAGCACGGCGTCGAAGTCGTGTTCGAGGAACTTGTCGTAGTCGGAGTAGCAGCGGATGTGCGCTCCGTCGGCGCCGAGTTTGCGCACCGCGTGCCGGCACATGAGTTCGGAAACGTCGCAGAGCGCGACGAGTTCGAACCCCGCCTTCGCGGCGATCGCCGCCAGATAACCGCCGCGCCCGGCGCCGAAAACCCCCAACTTGATCTTTTTTTCCATTTTACCGCGCTCCCCGATGAATTTTTGCGGGCGGATGTTTCCGCCGTTTGTGGTCACGTTGCCTAAGATAAAGCCGTTTTTGATTTTCGCATGTCGGATATGAGGCGATTTTTTACAAAACATGCGGAATTTTTTATAAACCTGCTTCAAATTGCCCGGCGGATGCCTCCCGGTCGCGGTCCGGAGGTTTTTCGGCGGCAAAAAATTTTTGGGCAATTGGCGAATTCGCCGTCGCGGTGTTATATTATTTTCGGAACATTTCCATATTGGCGCATCCTAATCTATCAAAACTTGCGGGGGGACGGAAAATGACTGGTGCGTGGCGGAATCTCGGTTGTGCGGTGACTTCGGCGGTGATCGGGCTGACGGCGATGGCGGCGGAACTTCCGATCTTCAAAATGGGCCTCGTCACCGATACCCACTGGAAAGAGGATCCCCGAAGTTTCGCCCGCACCGAAGCCGCGCTGCAGGTCTTCAAACGCGAAAAGGTCGACATCGTCGCCAACATCGGCGATATCGCCGACAAGCACTATCCCAAGGCGTACCGCTACTACCGCGAACTCTTCCGCAAGGTCTTCCCCGAAAATCCGCCGCGGGAACTCTTCGTCTACGCCAACCACGATCTCCTGCGCCGCAACGACATCCCCGGTTCCGGCATCAAAATGGATATCGATCAGGGCTTCGCCGAACTTCGCAAGCATCTCGAGATCCCGCATCCGCCCTACCACAGTTTGGCGTTCAAGGGCTATCCCATTCTGCTGATCCCGCAGTTCTTCGATCCGGAAAAATTCGAGCGCATGATCTCCGCCGCCGAAAAGGAGTTTCCCGACAAGCCGATCATCGTCCTCGATCACGTCCCCGCCCCGCGCGGCGACGCCGCCAAAAACAACAAGCGGCGGCTGATTTACGACCGCCACCCGCGCGTCGTGCATATCTACGGGCATGTCCATGTCCCGCTGCGCGACGAAACGTCGATCTGGCAGGATGCCTACACCTCGGTCAACGCCGGGTGCCTGCAGCAATGGTGCGGCGCGCTCGTCGGCACCGCCCCCGGCGTAAAACAGTGCTGCGAGTTCGCGGTGATGGAGGCGTACCCGGATAAACTGGTCTTCCGCCGCTTTTCCACCGAGGACGGGCAGGAGATCAAGACGCCGTGGATCGTGCCGCTCCCGTTCGACCCCGCGACCGCTCCCTACCGCCCGGACCGCCGCGCCGCCGCCGAAAAAGCCCCGGAGTTCGCCGAGGGCGCGGCGCTGACCCTGAGTCCGGACCGGCCCTTTTCGGCCCTCACCCTCCGCTGGCCCGGCGCCAAGCGGGGCGATGAAGCCTACAAATACTTCATCCGCATCGGCCGTCGCGAGGCGGACGGCGGTTTCCGCGACTTCGCCCGTCAGGATTGCTTCGGCGAATTCTACCTCGCCCCCTCCCGGCGCAAGGGACGTCTCGCCGCGAAGTTGTCGGCCGGGCTCTTCGAGCCGGGGCGGAGTTACCGGATCGCGGTGTTCCCCGTCGGCTTCTTCGGGCATTCGGGGGTCCCGCTTACGGCGGAATTCAACCCGCCCGCCGAATTTCGCCGGGCGGAGACCGTCTTCGAGTCCCGCGATCCGATGAAGGAACTCGTCTTCGCCTCCGGTCTGACCGGCGCGACCCCCATGCCGCTGGAGAACGGCTTCTACCGGCATCGCGGCGGCGCAGCCAGATTGATCATCCCCAAAAAATACTGGGCGGGCCCGCGCGGTACGCGCTTCCGCTTCACCGTGGATCTGGAAAGCCGCCAGTCCGAGGGGGCGCTGTGGGCGGTGGTGCTGCGCAACGCGACTCCGCTCTACAACGCGAACCACCGGATGTCCCTCGCCGGCGGCGTCGTTCCCGACGCCCGCTATGTGATCGAGTTCCGCCAGCGGAAAGCCGAATATTTCTACGATCTGCTGATCCGCGAGGGCGCGCCCGGTCAGATCCGCTTCAAGTATGTGAAACTCGAACGGCTGCCGTAGATCTTCCGTCCCGCGGCCCGCATTTTTCGGCGGCGGGTTTGCAATCCGCCGCAAACGGCGGTAGATTATAGCCGTACTCTATATTTTATCCGCTCCACTAACGGCAAACGCCTGTCCGGCGCGCCGTTCGGTAGGGGTTGCGGATGCTTTTGGGGATAACGGGAGGATCGGACGAGTGAAACGTGATTTGCTTTTGACGGCCGCGGCTTTCGCCGCACTTACCGTCGGCGCGGCGGAATCCGCCACGTCGACCACGGCGACCACCGCGGAACGCACCACCGAGGTCCGGACAACGACGGTCGTGACCAAGACCGTCGTCCGCGAACGCACCCAATGGTCGCCCTTCCGCGTGTGCGTGCTCGACTTCACCACCATCGACATCAAAGGGCAGAAACGCTTTCTCGACGACCGCAACCGCCCGATCGTGATCCCGCCCCAATGCACCTTGAACGACGCCGACCGCCGGAGCATCGACAGCGTGATGCAGGGCTATGTCCGGCTGATCGACGCCGCTGACAGCGTAGCCACCAACGACGCCAACCGCGACGCCCAGATCGGCGACAACCGCTTCGACCGCGCCAAGGCGCTCGCGCTCTACCGGCAGGTGGTCAAAGGCGAATCGCGTCCGGTGGTGATCGGCGCGGACTATCTGGCGGCGTACCTCGGCCGTCACAACGACGTCTTCGGCTGCACCGACCGGGGGCAGATGCTGGCGGCGATGGACAAACTCCAGTCGACCGACCCCGAGTTCCCCCGCGACTTCATGCTGAAACTCGCCCGCGAGACCGGAGCGACCCATCTGGTCAGCGCGACGGTCTCCGATCTGCGGAGCCGCAGCAACAGTTTCGAGGGGTACGGGATCCGGACCCGGACGACCACCTATCAGCTCGACGTGATCGTCAAACTGGTCGACCTCGTGGCGCAGCGGACCGTTTACAGCAACGTCTATACGGGCAGTTACCGCGAACAGCGCCCCGTCAGCACCGAACAGTTGGACCACAACATCTTCCAGAACCTCATGACTGCGGCGCTGGAACAGGCCGCCGAGGATCTCTACGAAGTCTGCAAGCCCGGTCCGCGCAACCGGGTGCGGGTGACGCCGCTGCCGCCTGCCGCCAAGTGACGCCTCGAAGCAACCGAAAAACCAAACGGAGATAAATATGAAAGTTTTCAGATCCTTTATCATGATGATCGCGCTGCTGCTGGCGTTCGGTGCGGCGGCGGCGGATAAACTCGCGGTGGCGGAGCCGGTCGGCAAGGGCGGCGTGCGCGCCGAGGACATCGAGGCGTTCTGGGGCATGTTGGAATCCTCGATTCCTCCCGGCTCCTACCGCGTGATCTCGCGCGGCGCGCTGAAGCAGATGATGACCGAGATCGGGCTTACGACCAGTTCCGACCTCGTGAACCTCAACTCCGCCCAGAAGGCGAAACTCGGTCAGCTGGAGGGGGTGAAATACATCCTCGTCTCCGAGATCGGCAAGTTCGGCAGCCGCCTCAACTGCACGATGAAGATCCTCGACTCGTCGACCGGCGAGATCGACCTCATGCGGACGACCAACCTGCGCGTCGCCGATCTGGACGAACTCGCGGACAAGATCGAAGCCACGCTGCGCACCATGCTCTCCGACAACAAGCAGCTCCAGCGCTGCGCGCTGCTGGCGCCGATGATCCGCGTCCCTGAGGCGCCCGAGTATCTGGGGCGCGACTTCAACGTCTGGATGGAGAGCGGGCTGATGGCGTCCGGCATCCGGCTGCAGAACTTCTCGTCCGTCAGCAAGATCCTGCGCCGCAACAATCTGGATCGCCTCGATGAACTCGAGCCCAAGATGTATGTCAAGGTCGGCAAACTGTTGGAAGTCAAGATGCTGATCCGGGTGACGGTCAACCGTTTCGAGATCGCCCAGATCCCGTTCTACGTTCCCGAGACCGGCGCACAGGGCTATCGCTACATCGGCACCATCGGCGGCGACGTCCGGATCGTTTCGGCGCAGGATGGCGAACTCGTCGCCAGCATCCCCTTCGAGGATAAGATCGACTACCGCAACATCAGCAGCGCCGAGCGGCGCAACTGGACGCCGGACGACTACGGCAAGTATCTGATCCACAGCGTGACGGCGCGGATCGTCCCGGCGCTGGCGGGCATCCCCGCGCTGCGCGGCAACTGAGTTCCGGGGCAGGGGAGGACGCTGACGAATGAAGATCTCCGTTGCCGGCATATCGGTCGCCGCGCTCGCCGTCGTCTTGGGGCTGTGCGGATGCTCCTCCGTGGTCAATTCGCACCGGCAGAAGGCGGAGATGATGGCGGCGCTCGGACGCGGCGACAACGCCGCCGTCATGGCGGAGATCGACTACAAACTCCGCGACCCCTCGTGGTGCAATACGTCGGTGGTCAACTCCGGCGACGAGATCATGTGGCGGCTCGAAGCCGGCAGCATGAGTTTCCATCTGGGCAACTTCCGCCGGAGCGTCGAGGAGTTCAAGACCGCCGAGCGCCTGATCCGCGACTACGACGAACGCGCCAAACTCAGCGTCCGCGACGCCGGGGCCGAGGCGGGCATGGCGGTCACCAATCTGAACGCCCTGCCGTACCGCGGTTTCTGCCGCGACCGGATGGCGCTGTCGATCTTCAAGTCGCTCGCCTACTTGGGCATGGATAACGAGCAGGCGTTCCGCGCCCAGTTGCGCCGTCTGCGCGACGAGCAGAAGAAGGTGCAGGACGACTACCGCGACTTCTTCGAGCGCGAAAAAGCCGAACTCGACGCCGAGCGGCGACAAAATCCCGCCGTGGCGGGCAAAGCCGCCGCCGCCGCGGACGAACGCAGCCTCTGCGCCAATGCGCAGAACGCCGAGTTCGCCTCCGGACTCAAAGCCGTCCGCGAACGGGCGCATCGCGGCTACGGCAACTTCCTGAACCCGGCGGCGATCTTCCTGTCGGCCCTGGGGAACCTCCGCGACGGGAACTGTGAGAACGCCCGCATCGACTTCAAACGCCTGTACGAGGCGATGCCCGGCAATCCGGTGTTTCGGCAGTATTACGTCACGGCTCTGGCGCTCGCCGGGCGACCGGTCCCCGCCGAATTGAGCGGCGTCCCGCCGTTCGCGTTCCCGGTCGACCGCGACTGCGTGTATGTGATCTTCGCCAACGGCCGCAGCGCGGCGTTCCGGCAGATCGCCCTCTACTTCCCGATCATGACCGCGTGGCCGATGTGCGAGTTTTATGCTCCGGTCTTCGGCGGGCTCCGCGTCGAGGCGGACGGCGTTGCTCACGATGCCGCGCTCCTCGCCGATATGGACGCCATCCTCGCGCAGGAGTTCAACGAACGCCTGCCCGGGATGATCGCCCGCATCGTTCTCAGCACACTGATCAAGGAGGCGGCGTACCACGCCAGTCTGATCGCGATCGAACGCTCCAATATGGACGAGACCGCCAAGGCGGTGGCGCTCGCTTCGGTCGCCGTAGGCGGGACCGCCTACCGCACCGCCATGAACACCGCCGACACCCGCAGTTGGGAGATCCTGCCGCGGGAGTTCCGGTTGACCCAGCTGCCGATGCCGCGCAATCGCGAACTCGCGCTGACGCTTTACGGCGGCGCACAGCAGACCCTCGGCGTACGCATCCCCGACGGCTGCCGCTCCGCGATCGTCTGGGTCGGCGCTCCGGCGGCGGGCAATATCCGATGTCACGTTTTGCCGTTGCATTCAAAATAGGAGATGTCATCATGAAAAATCCGTTCGCCGGAGCCGTCTGCCTCGCCGCGCTGCTCTTAACCGGCTGCCAGAACACCGTCAACAGCGTCGAAAACGCCGACAAGACCATGCAGCCCAACACCGTCGCCGACGTACGTTTCGTCACCGACGGCTTCCTCAAGGACCGGCTGGCGCTGAAAAGCGTCCGCACCAGCCGCACCGGAGAGGGGTTCCTGCGGGTCCAGCTGGAGGCGGTGAACGTCCGTACCGGCGCCTTCGCCCAGACGTGGAGCTGGATGAAGGACGACGCCCCGTACAAGGTGCTCTACAAGTTCGAGTGGTTCGACCACGACGGGATGCAGGTGCCGACGGTGATGTCCAACTGGCGGCAGGTCACGGTGATCCCCGGCGAGGCGGTCTACTTTCAGGGGGTCGCCCCGACCGCCAAGTGCGACGATTTCCGCATCAGCGTCAAAGAGGTCAAATGACCGCCGGGTTTTCAATCGCCAACCATATCACACCATATAAAGGAATCGCAAAATGAAAAAATCGTTGTTCGCCGGAGTCCTCGCCGCGGCGGGGGTCTGCCTCGCCGGATGCGCCAGCACCGAGATCTACGACGACCCGGAAAAGCAGCCGGATGACATCCGCTCCGAGTACACCATCTCCAGCGCCGAACTGCGCAAGGCGGCGCAGGCGGCGATCGAAGAGGCGCTGACCGACGAGGACTTCAACGAGTTCGTCGCCGCCTACAAGGCGAAGAACCAGACGCGCCCGCTGATGAAACTCGATGCGGTCCGGAACGACTCCGACGATCCCGATCTCAACGTCTCCGAACTCAACGGATTCATCGAGAACCAGCTCCGCAAGTCCAAGAAGGTGCGGATCACCCGCTACGAGGGCGCCAACCGCATCCAGGGCATCGGCGCGTCGCGGCTGAACCAGGACGACGAAAACTTCCGTCAGGATACCGTCGCCCAGGCCGGGACCATCGAGGCGGCGGTGCTGATCATGCGGCCGCATATCATCTCCAACCGGGTCGCCGACGGCCGCCGGGCGCGGGTCACGCGCACCTTCACCGTCGAGATCGTCACCGTGAACGGCGAACTCATCATGAAGAGCGACAAGCAGCTCGGCTTCAGCCGCACCCGCGGCGTCGTGGGCTGGTAACTCCGGCAGCCATACATGGGGGGACAAATGAAGAACCGAGTGTCGCTTTTCGTATCCGCCGCCATCGTCGTGCTGCTGGCGGGATGTACCAACGTCGCCAGTTTCGACTATGCGGGCTCGCCGGGGACGCTGGCGGGTTTTCAGGAGGCTGGCTCCGGACGCAAGACCGTCGCGGTGATGCCGTTCCTCGACCAGCGCTCCGCATTCCGCGGGGCCGATCAGCTGCGGGACGGCGGGTCGTTCTACTGGGGCTTCGTGCCGCTCTTTCCCTTCGGCTGGGTGACGAAGCAGGAGCCGGAGAACAGCGAGGACTTCGTTTCGCTCGGCCGTTTCCACTTCGACGTGCGCAACGACCTCGCGGCGGCGGCGCAGATAAGTCTGAAAGCGTCGCACCTCTTCGCGGGGGTCGTGCGCGCGAACCGTCTGGAACAGGCGGAGGCGGATTACCTCTGGCGCGGCCGGGTCACCGATACCGGATACCGCGGCAACATGTATTCGTACTGCATAACGTATTTCTTTTCTCCGGTGCTGTGGGTGATCGGGTTCCCGATGGGGACTTCGTTCAACGACCTCGGCGTGATCTTCGAACTCGTGGATCGGCAGAGCGGCAAGGTGTTGTGGTCGTACGAGTATCATGACGGGGAGCACCTGAACCACTGGTTGTACGCCCGGTTCGGTCAGGACACCAATTTGTATCCGATGCTGATGAAGCGGGCGATGAACAGCGCGCTCGCCGATCTCGCTCAGAAGGGCGCGGATATACTGTAAACAGGCGGGGGGAACACGATGTCCGGCAACTGGCAATGGCATTTCATCAACGCCGCCGCGGCGGCGGAGTTCAGCGGCGATCCCGCCGACCTCTCCGGGGCGCGGAAGGTGCGCGAGATGAACGGCGAACGCTCCGTGTACTATCGGGATGGCTTTTTCTTCAAGTCGTACCACCCGCGTCGCAATGGTCTCTTCGCGCGGCTCAAGGAGCATCTGTCGCCGCTTGCCGGGCAGGAATTCGCCGCCATCAAGTGTCTGCTCCGCATGAACATCCCCGTGGTCGAACCGATCGCCTACGGCGTACGGGGCACCGAGTCGATGCTGATCACCCGCGAGGAGAAGGACAGCTGCTCGGTCATGGAGTATCTGCGCGAGCGTCTGGGGCGCGACGAGGAGATACCGGAGCGTTTCCTGATTAACTGGAGCCGTTTTCTGGCGCGGTTCATCGCGAGCGGACTGTACTTCCCCGATTTCAACTGCGGCAATCTGCTCTACATCGAAAAGGAGGAGCGCTTCGTGCTGGTGGATCCGTTCGGGCTGAAGCGGAACCGCGTCCACCGCTCCGAGCGGATCCTGCGGATGCTGAAGCGGGAGTTCGGCGCGGTCTTCGAGTGTACGCCGAAATCGCTTCTCGTGCGGATGCTTTCCGAGATCGATGCCACCGATCCCGAGGGACTGTACCGGCGGCTCATGGAATACAACGCAGAGTACGTGAGAAAGAGCAAACTCCGCAACCACAAGCGGTTGATCCGATTCCGCTCCGGTGCGTCGACGGATGTCGTGGACGGGGTGCGGATCAAGCACTCGAGTTGCGAACTGCCGTTTTCGCTGGAGCACACCGACTTGATCGCTCTGCCGTCGGACGCGGCGAACGAACTTTGGGAGCGCGATTACCTGCTGGGGCTTTACCACCTGCCGCTGCTTCGCGTGGTGGCGCGCGACGAGGCGACGGGCAAACTTTACCGCCAGCAGTCGGGGGACCGCGAAGTCACCGAGGAGGAGCGGCGTGATCTCTACGAGCGGCTCGCCCTCACCGGATTCCGCCGGGAGGAGTTCGACTGCTGCGTCAACCGCGCCGGTCTGGCGGTGCTGCGCGACCTCAAGTTCGTTTCCGCCGCCGGGAATGTCTGAGTTGTCGACCGGCGGTCGCGTCGATGGAGCGGCCGCCGCTATGAAAATCCAATACAGGAGAAGATCATGAGATCCAAATGGTTGAGCGTGGCAGCGCTGTTGACGCTGGCGGTGTTGCCGGTGGCGGCCAAGGAGAATGCGACCCACTTCGCCGCGGACGCGGTGCAAAAGTATATCGACTCCGGTGAGTGTCCGGGGGCGATCAGCATCCTCAGCAAGCCGGGCGCGCGGGAGATCGCCTGCCTCGGCTGGGCGGACGTGGAAAAAAAGATCCCCATGTCGCTCGACCGTACCTTCATGCAGTGTTCGCAGACCAAGGGTTTCTGCGGCGTCACCATCGCCATGCTGGTCGAAGAGGGGCGCATCTCGCTTGACGATCCGGTCGCCAAGTATCTGCCCGAGTTCAAGACGCTGATCGTCGCCGGCAAGGACGAAAAGGGCAACCTCACCCGCACTCCCGCCAAGAACGCGCTGACCATCCGCATGGTGATGAACCACACCGGCGGGTTCCCGTTCGAGATCCCGAGCAAGCGGAAAAACGGCTGGTCGTCGCTGTCGCTGCGCGACACCGCGCGCGAAGCCGCCGCGAATCCCATCCTCTTCGAGCCGGGGACTCAGGTGCGCTACTCCAACACCGGCATCGACATCGGCGCCGCGATCATCGAGGTCGTCACCGGCAGGCCGTGGGAGGACTTCCTCAAGGAGCGGGTGCTCGATCCGCTCGGCATGAAGGACACCACCTTCCAGCCCTCCGACAAACAGTTGGCGCGCGCGATCTCGATGTACGATGTGCGTCCCGGCAAGCCCGCGACCTTCCGGCTCTACAACAAGTGGATGCCGCTGCCGCACAACGGACCCAAGGTGTTCCCCTCCGCGGGAGCCGGTCTCTGGACCACCGCCGCCGATCAGTTCAAGTTCTACAAGATGCTGCTGAACCTCGGCGTCGGCGACAACGGCGTGCGCATCCTGAAGGAGGAGACGGTCAAGAAACTTCTCGCCGCCAGCACCCGCCCCGAGGGGCTAGGCGGATACTCGCTCGGTCTCAGCGTCGACTACGAACTGGGCACGATGGGCCACGGCGGCGCGTGGAGGACCAACTGTCAGGTCAACTGGAGAAACAAGGAACTGCGGCTCTGGGTCGTTCAGCAGAACGGCAAGCAGGTCCCGTGGTTCGAGGCGTGGAAGAAGGCGGCGGCAAAGTTCTTCGCCGCCAAGTCGGCCGACGGCGGTTCCGACGCCTATACCGGGCGGCTGGACTGAAGCGTCCGCCTTCCGAATGATCCGGCGCGGTCGGGGGAGTTCCCTCCGGCCGCGTTTTTTGTCCCGTTCCGGCGGGCGGAGTGTCACGGTGGCACGGGAAATCGTGCCAAGTTGTCACACCTGGCCCGCTCCGACGCCCCGTTTCGAGGTCGAAAAACGAGTTGGCACGGCTTATGCTTGATTCCCGACGAGTTCATCTCAAAATTAAAAAATCATGACAAGGAGGATTTGAATATGAGCAAGATTTTGGGTATCGACCTCGGGACCACCAACAGCTGTATGGCGGTCATGGAGAACGGGGAGTATAAGATCATCCCCAACGCGGAGGGCAACCGCACCACGCCGTCGATCGTGGCGTTCACCAAGAGCGGCGAGCGGCTGGTGGGGCAGACCGCGAAGCGTCAGGCGGTGACCAACCCCAAGAACACGATTTTTTCGATCAAGCGTCTGATGGGACGCAAATACGCCGAGTGCACCCGCGAGCGCGAGATGGCGCCCTACGAGATCGTCGAGGCGGCTAACGGCGACGCGCACGTCAAGGTGGGCGATCACGTCTATTCGCCCCCGGAGATCTCCGCGATGATCCTGCAGAAACTCAAGACCGACGCCGAAGCGTATCTGGGCGAGAAGATCACGCAGGCGGTCATCACCGTGCCCGCGTACTTCAACGACACGCAGCGTCAGGCGACCAAGGACGCCGGCAAGATTGCCGGTCTGGAGGTCCTGCGCATCATCAACGAGCCGACGGCGGCGGCGCTCGCCTACGGGCTGGACAAGAAGACCGACGAGACGGTCGCGGTCTACGACCTGGGCGGCGGCACCTTCGATATTTCGATCCTCGACATCGGCGACGGCGTCTTCGAGGTCAAGGCGACCAACGGCGACACGCATCTGGGCGGCGACGACTTCGATCAGGCGGTGATCAACTACCTCGCCGACGAGTTCCAGAAGGAAAATCAGGTCGATCTGCGCAAGGATCCGCAGGCGCTCCAGCGTCTGAAAGAGGCGGCGGAAAAGGCGAAGTGCGAACTTTCGAGCAGCATGTCGAGCGACATCAACCTGCCGTTCATCACCATGAACGCCTCCGGTCCGGTGCACATGAACATCACGCTGACCCGCGCCCAGTTGGAACGCCTCTGCGATCCGCTGCTGGAGCGTACCCGCAAGCCCTGCGACAACTGCCTGCGCGACGCCGATACGACCAGCGACAAGATCCGCGAAGTCATCCTCGTCGGCGGCATGACCCGTATGCCCAAGGTGCAGGAGACCGCGAAGAACATCTTCAGCAAGGAACCGCACAAGGGCGTGAACCCCGACGAAGTGGTCGCCGCGGGCGCGGCGATCCAGGGCGGTGTGCTGGGCGGTCAGGTGAACGACGTGCTGCTGCTCGACGTGACTCCGCTGTCGCTGGGCATCGAAACGATGGGCGGCGTGATGACGCGGCTGATCGAGCGCAACACCACGATCCCGACCAAGAAGAGCGAGATCTTCAGCACGGCGGCGGACAACCAGCCCGCGGTGGACGTGCGGGTGCTGCAGGGCGAGCGCGAACTCGCCAAGGACAACAAGAGCCTAGGGCTGTTCAAACTGGACGGCATCGCTCCGGCTCCGCGCGGAGTTCCGCAGATCGAAGTAACCTTCGACATCGACGCGAACGGGATCCTGCACGTCAGCGCCAAGGACCTCGGCACCGGCAAGGAGCAGAACATCACCATCACCGCGTCGAGCGGCTTGAGCGACTCCGAGATCGAGCGCATGGTCAACGAGGCCAAGGCGCACGCCGACGACGACAAGGCGGCGAAGGATAAGATCGAGACCAAGAACCGCGCCGACTCGATGGTCTACCAGCTGGAAAAGCAGCTGAAGGAACTCGGCGACAAGGCTCCGGCCGAGGTCAGGAGCGGCTTGGAGGAGAAGATCGCCAAACTCAAGGACGAGATCAAGGCCGACAACACCGAGGGCATGAAGACCCGGATGAAGGAGTTGGAGGAGCTGGCGATGAAGCTCGGCGAAGCGGTCTACGCGCAGCAGCAGCAACAGCAGCAGGCGCAGGGCGGGGCGGGCGCGCCTCCGCCGCCGCAGGGCGACTCCGGCAAGAAGAACGACGACGGCGTGGTCGACGCCGAAGTGGTGGAGTGACACGGGCGTCCAGACCGGACGACCGGGGAGTAATAATGAAGAGCCCGTCCGGCGCGAGCCGGACGGGGTTTTCCGAGTTTCGGACGAGTTGTTTACAACCAAATGCGCACAGCGCATAATCAACCAAAGGAGTAGAAAAAATGGCCAAGAATGTCAACGTCAAGCCGCTCGGCGACCGGGTCCTGCTGGAGATCTGCGAGAGCAAGGACGAGATGAAGGGCGGGATCCTGATCCCCGACAGCGCCAAGGAGAAGCCGCAGGAGTTCCGCGTGGTCGCCCTCGGCACCGGCAAGAACGACGACAAGGGCAAGAAGATCCCCTTCGACGTCAAGGTCGGCGATATCGTGCTGACCAGCCGTTACGGCGGGACCGAGGTCAAGGTCGACGACAAGGAGTACAAGATCGTCAATCAGGACGACATCCTCGCGGTCGTGGGCTGATTCGTCGGCAAGCGACATCCAGATACAGCAATAATCCAAAAACAGGGAGTTTTATCATATCATGGCTAAGCAATTGGTTTTCTCCGAAGAAGCGCGCCGCGGCATTCTCGAGGGCGTGACGCTGCTCTCCAAGGCGGTCAAGGCGACTCTGGGTCCCAAGGGCCGCAACGTCGTCATCGACAAGAAGTTCGGTTCCCCCGCGATCACCAAGGACGGCGTGACCGTCGCCAAGGAGATCGAACTCAAGTGCCCCTATGCCAACATGGGCGCCCAGATGGTCAAGGAAGTCGCCAGCAAGACCAATGACGTCGCGGGCGACGGCACCACCACCGCCACCGTGCTCGCCGAGGCGATCTACCGCGAAGGTCTGAAGAACGTCACCGCCGGCAGCAATCCGATGGAACTCAAGCGCGGCATCGAGAAGGCGGTCGAAACGGTCGTCGGCGAGATCGCCAAGATGAGCAAGGGCGTCAAGGATCAGATCGCTCAGGTTGCGATCATCTCCGCCAACGGCGACACCACCATCGGCAACATCATCGCCGAAGCGATGGAAAAGGTCGGTCAGGACGGCACCATCACCGTCGAAGAGGCGAAGACGCTGGAGACCAGCCTCGACGTGGTCGAGGGCATGCAGTTCGACAAGGGCTATCTGTCGCCGTACTTCGTCAGCAACGCCGAGACCATGGAAGCGGTCCTCGAGGACTGCTACATCCTGATCCACGAGAAGAAGATCAGCAACCTCAACGACATGCTGCCGCTGCTGCAGGCGGTCGCCAAGGAAGGCAAGCCGCTCATGATCATCGCCGAGGATGTCGAGGGCGAGGCGCTGGCGACGCTGGTCATCAACAAGATGCGCGGCATCCTGAATGTCTGCGCGGTGAAGGCTCCGGGCTTCGGCGACCGCCGCAAGGCGATGCTGCAGGATATCGCGATCCTGACGGGCGGCACCTGCATCAGCGAAGATCTGGGCATCAAGCTTGAGAACGTTACGACCGCCCAGCTCGGCAAGGCCAAGCGCGTGACCGTCACCAAGGAGAACACCACCATCGTCGAGGGCTGCGGCGCCAAGGATGCGATCATGGGCCGCATCGCGCAGATCCGCCGCGAGATCCAGGAGACCACCAGCGACTACGACCGCGAGAAACTGCAGGAGCGCCTCGCCAAGCTGGCGGGCGGCGTGGCCGTCATCAGCGTCGGCGCCGCGACCGAGACCGAGATGAAGGAGAAGAAGGACCGCGTCGACGACGCTCTGCACGCCACCCGCGCGGCGGTCGAGGAAGGCATCGTCCCGGGCGGCGGCGTGGCGCTGATCCGTGCCGCGGCGGCGATCGAAAAGCTGAACCTCACCGGCGACGAGGCGGTGGGCGCGAACATCGTCGCCAAGGCGGCGGAGGAACCGCTGCGCCAGATCGCGGCGAACGGCGGCTACGAAGGCAGCGTGGTGGTCGAGCAGGTCAAGAAACTCAAGGGTGACAAGGGCTTCGACGCCTCCACCGGCGAGTACGTCGACATGATCAAGTCGGGCATCCTCGATCCGGCGAAGGTCACGCGCTCCGCGCTGCAGAATGCGGCGAGCATCGCGAGTCTGCTGCTGACGACCGAGTGCCTGATCACCGAGATCAAGGAAGAGAAGGAACCCGCGATGCCGCAGGGCGGCGGCATGGGCGGCATGGGCGGCATGATGTGATTCATACCGCGTTCCATACGCAAAACGAAACGTCCGATGGTTCGCCATCGGACGTTTTTTTATGGGAAGTACGGAATATTACGGATAAAACGGTACCACTTTGCGGCTTCGGCTTGGTCTTTGGGGACACCTTCGCCGTTGGCAAAGCGCTTGCCCAATTCGCCCGGTCGCGGTGCGCTCCTTTTCGCTCCGCCCTTTTCCCCGCTCCGCTTATCAGCTCAAGGATGCTCCGATCCCGTCATTGAACTGGGACGAAGGCGAGGCGGAAGCCGAAGACGTCGCTCCGCTCGCCGGGGTAGTTGCAGTACCGGAACGCGGAACGGCAGCCCCCGGCGCCGTGGCGCCAGTCGCCGCCCCGGCGCACTCGCCGCGAGCCACTATTGCCAGTCAGAAATTCCGGATCGCGGGCATAACCATCTTCGTACCAGTCGCGGCACCACTCCAACACATTTCCGCTCATGTCGTACAAACCGAGCTCGTTAGGCTTCTTCGAAGCCACCGGATGCGTCTTGCAGTTGTTGTCCTGCCAATATTTTACCATCTTTTCTTCGGAAAAATCTTTCAACAACTCGTTTTCGTCCAAACGGCGGTCTCCGGAGTTTTCGTAATACCACGCGACATCATTCAAGTTACCGCTTCCGCTGTACTTGAAGCCGCGGCTCTTTCTGCCGCCGCGCGCCGCGTACTCCCACTGCGCCTCCGTCGGCAAAGTGAACTGCCAACCCGATGGTGCCTTGCCCATTTCGTTCAGCTTTTTGCAGAACGCCATCGCGTCGTTCCAAGACACATTTTCCACCGGCAGATCGTCGCCCTTGAAACGAGACGGATTATTTCCCATCACCGCCCGCCACTGCGCCTGCGTCACCTCCGTCTTGCCGAGGTAGAAATCCCGCGTCAAGGTGACCCGATGCTCTTTTTCGTTGTCGGAATTCTCGCCGTCGTACGCCCCCATCGCGAACGTCCCCGCCTTGACCCGCAGCAGTTCCAGTTTGACATCGCCGGACAAATGGAGCACTCCTCCGGGTAAACTCTTTTGGAACTCCTCTTCCAGCCGCTTTTTTGCTTCTTCCCGCCGAGCCTCTTCCAGCCGCTTTGCTTCTTCCCGCTGCTTTGCTTCTTCCCGCCGAGCCTCTTCCAGTAGATTTTTTGCCTCGGCGTTGTTTGCATCCTTTCTCAAAACATTCTCGGTGCGAGCAATTGCTTCCGACCATTGAGCGGATCTCATGGCGGCTCGCGCCTGCGTCAATTCGGCGTTGATGTAATTTCTTTTCGAAATGGCGTTGCAGGACACGAGGACAATGATCAGCAAAACCACAGCGCCAGCGACAATCAGACCTATCTTCTTGGGCCTCTCCCGATCTTGCCGCAGTTTTTCCTCGACAAGCCGCTCAAGTTCCGTCAAGTCCCCCGCTTGAGCAAAAAACTCCTCCGTTGCCGCCCGGACCGCCGGCTCGGCCTCCAGATCGTGCGCGGAACTCAGTCGTTTTTCCGCCTCCCGGCAAATATACAACGCGTCATACAGTTCGCTGTTGCTGCCATGCAGAATCATTTCCGCCTTGAGATAGCGGTCGAGCAGCTTGATCCGCTCATCGGCGGCATCCCGGATCCCCGCTATCCGCATCTGCCGTTGGCGCTCGGCTTCCCTGACTTCGGCTTGTGTCTGCAAAATGCCGTCCAGTTTGCTTTTCAACGCATTATCGGCAAACCGCTGTGCAAGTTTGAAGGTCTTGTTTTCTTCCAACCCCTCGACTTCGATCAGTTTCGCTTCGTCGCACAACTGCAGTTCCGCCAGCAAGCGGCAGAAATAGGCTTCCCCGTTTTTGGGGTCGGTGTTCAGCACCTTTTCGCAGAAATCCAAAGCGGAGGCGAAGTCTCCATTCTCCACGAACAACTGCGCCCGAACCAGCAGCGGATTCTCTCCTCCGGCGGCGGGGGACGCGGGAGCGGCGGGACTTCCCACGGCTTTTCCGGTCTTGGCGACTTTGGCGATGCCGTGGAGCAGGTCTTGGATGAAACCGATCTTGCCCATGTCCTGCGCCTGAAACATGGAAAGCTCTTCCGGGATGTCGTAGGCGTCCATGTCCCGGTAACACGGGATGAGCAGTTTTTTCCGGTCTTTTTTCATCAGCGCGAGGAAACGGCTCCACTCGTTGCGCACCCACACCGCGTTGAAATATTCCGGCTTCGAGCCGATCACCAGCATCGCCTTCGCCGAGTTCAGCGCGGCGAAAATGTACGGCTCGTACTGTTGACCGAGCTTCTTTTCCAGCGTGATGCGGGCGAAGAAGACCTTGTATCCCTGTTCGGTGAGCGCGTAGTAGATCTCCTGCGCCGCCACCGAGTCGCGGGTGCGCTTGCCGGAGTCGTCGCTCTCCTTGTAGCAGATGAAGATGTCGAAAGGCTCTTCCTGACTGGAAATGGCGAGGATGCCCTTCTGGATCTCCGCGATGCGCTTCGCCTCGGCCTCGTAAATCTCCTTTTCCGCGCTCCCCGCGCGCTCCAAAGCTGCGAGGTAGTCCGCATCCGCCAAAATGGAGTCGTAGCTCACCCGGTGGCAGGTCGGGATGCGCTCATGCGTCGCCGGGTCCTCGACGTATTCGATGCCGTACCGGCAGAGCACCAGCCCCCAGTACGCCTCGGCGTCGTCGGGGTTTGCGTCGATCAGCTTTTCGTACGCGGCAACGGCTTTGTCGTACTCGTTGATCCGGCGGAAGTGTTCGGCACGATTGTAGAGCTGCTCCATCTGGTCGCCGGAAATTTTCGGAAACGTCACCAGCGATCCGCAGTATTCGCACGTCCCGCTTTGAACCCCTTCCGGCAGGGTGAGTTCCCCGCCGCACATCTTGCACTGGATTTTTGCCATTTCCCGTCCTCGCGTCACTTGACGATCATCAACTTATTCGCCCGTTCTTTCACCAGACGCTCGATGGCAGTGCAAAGTTCAGCGATTTTTTCCGATTCTCCGGCATCCACCGCAGCTCCCAACTCACCGACCTTGCCGTTGATCTGCTCCGCGATCCCGACCGCCGCCGGATGCTCCACCGGATCGGCAAAGCGAATGCTCTCCATCGCCCGACGGACCGTCTTCTTATCGACCGCGGCGGCACGTCCGGCAATCGCGGAAATGTCAGCGACCAGCATTTTCCAACTGACGGTGTTGACCTTGACCGCTTCTTCCGTGGCTAAAATCGCGTCCCGAGCGCTGTCCATCGCCTGCAATTTCCAAGCCGCGACCGCAAGGACTGCGAACTCGATCAGGCAGAACCACCCCCATTTGATCGTCCAGACTTCGGCATACGCCAGACCGCAGAAGATCACCGCGATCAGCAGCGTAGCGATCAGGTACGATCTCAACACCAGCGGATATGCCGCATTCAGTACGAATTTGATTTTGCTTCCGGTCGCCCAAAAACCGACTCCGATGGCGAACATCACCACGGCCCAGACGCTCCAGACATACGCCGCCCACAAAAGCGGCGTTTTTTCAAGAAGTATCACCAAAACGGTCAGCAGCGCGATTCCCAGCAGGGCGCCGACCCCGATGCGGGTAAAGTTCTTGTTCATATTCAAACCTCCTTGGCTCAGATCAATTTTTCACCGCACTCCGGACAGAATTTCACTCCGGATGCGACCTCAACGCCGCACTTGGGGCACTTCGGACTGCCGAGTTTCTGTCCGCACTCCGGACAGAATTTCGCCATCGGAACACTCTTTCCGCATCCGGGACACACCACCGTCGCGGGAGTCGGAGGCGCGCATTTTTCACCGCACTCCGGACAAAACTTGGTTGTTGCCGACAGTTCCGCACCGCATTTCGCACACTTGATTGCCGCCTTGTCCGGCGCGGGTGCGGCCGCCTGATTGAGCGCGCTGCCGACCATGCCGCCGAGATTGCCGCCGACCGCGCCGCCGATGCCTCCGATCATGCCGACGCCGACGCCGAGATTCGCCAGCTGGCCGGTCGCCTCGTTTTCCGCAAATCTCTCCGCGACATCGAACTGCCGCTCCTGCTGATAAGTGTAGCCTTCCAAGCTGCGCTTGCGCGCCAGCCCCTCGGCCTCGATGACCATGCGCTGAGCCTTGGTCTGCTGTTCGATGATTCCAAGCTGCTGCTGGAGTTTCGCCTCCGCGATATCCGCATACTGGCGGAAATGCAGATCCTTGTAGCGGCGATAGTTTTTGTCGTCTTCCGGCTTTATGATCGTCGTGACCATAAATCGTTCCAAAGACATGCCGTAATCGACGAAATCATTGCAGAGTTTTACTTTTACCTCTTCGGATATGCGTTCCAAGTGTTCGTCGATTTCGAAAATGTTGATTTTTTCCTGCTTAATGAGCGTGACGATATAATTCTTGAGCCGAAGCAGCAGAAAAGCCCGAAATTTATCTACCAACTGGCTTTGTGTTATGCCGTGTTCCGTGCCAATGACCTTAATGAGCAACTGCCGCGCATTTGCAACCCGCAGACTCATCTCGCCACAGGCGCCGATTTGCAACGGGAACCCATAGGTGGGTTCCACATATTCCATCTTGGAACTGGTTCCCCACTTGATCGCCATCTGCTCCGTCTTGTTTACGAAATAGACTTCGCAGTGAAACGGCGTGGCGTCACCGGTGACACGATTGAAAAAACCACTGACCAGCGGCATATTCTGCGTTGTCAGGGTATGACGGCCCGGTCCGAACGAATCCAGAGCCTGACCATTCATGAAAAAGACCGCTTCCTGCGACTCGTGAACGATCAACTGCGTCCCGGTGTTGAAATCCTCAAGCGGGTGCTTCCAGATGAAGCAGTTGTTGGCGGTGTCGGCCTTGATGACCGATGTGATGTTTTCTGTCATGATATTATCCTCCAATCAATTTGATCCAATCGTGAGAATGGCTCTGCACTGCCGCGTAAATGATTCGCGGGTGAGGGCAAAAAAGACCGCGAGGTTCCGTTGCCGGATCTCGCGGAATGGCTTAAAGACAAAAAGGTTCCGAAATCTTTTATGAAAAAAGATTTGGATATAGGCGGAAAAATTAAAGAGTCGGCTTGCTTGCTTGCTTGCTTGCTTGCTTGCTTGCTTGCTTGCTTGCTATCCCCTCGCTCCATGCGGCATAAAGTCCGCCGCGGCGGAGTTTATACGTTCGCAAGGAAAATGACGCCGGGGAGGCGGTTCGGGCGGACGGGCGCGGCAAAATGTCCAGCTGTTCGACGGTATTGACTGAATCGTCGGATCGCAAAACTTGGCGCCGCATCCCCCGGACCCTTTCGTATATTTACCGGCCGATCGTTTTTGATAAAAACAATTGAAGCAACCTAAAATATATTGTGCGGAGGCAAAAGTCAAACCCATTACTCCGCAATGGAATGAAAAATATTGAAAAACGGCGGCGGAATGTAAAAAGTGCAGTCGCGACGGTGCGCGGCGGGGGCTCGCGGCTGTAAACATCTTAACTCTTTGCTCGCCGTATGATCCTATCCGGGGCAGCAAGGCGACGCGCGAACTTCCGTTGCGATCCGGCGGGAGCAGGATTTTCGCTATTCGCAGAGCGGATTCAAGTGCGGCGCGTAGCCGGAGGCGCGCTTCGCCTGCTCCGTGACGCTGACGACTTCGACCCCCTCTTCCACGGTGACGGGGTAGGGGACGCCGTCCGCGACCGCCGCGTAGACGTGTTCCCACATCGTGTCCTGATAGGTGTACCCGGCAGTCTGGTCCACGGTGGCGGGATCGACGAGCCGCCCGTGCTGATAGGTGCGGCCTCCGGTGACGACCGGGCGCTCCTCCTCGACGAACTCCAGCGCGTCGCGCCGATTCTTGTACGCGGTGATCGGGAACAACCCCTCGACCGCTTTCAAGGGCGGCAGTTTCAGCCCCGGCTTCAGGTACTTGAGCCGGATGACCTTGCCCCCCGCGGGCACGGCGAGGCTACCGCGGTCGCCCCAGAGTTCGTACCAGTTGGCGCTCAAGGTGACGACGTTGGAGATCTCGACATCCGCGACGCGCCCGTTCGTGCCGCGCAGCAGCAGTTTGACCTGATCCTCGGCGTCGCCCGCCGCCACTTGGTGCTGGAGGTCGCACCAGAGATCCTTTACCGGGGCTTCGAGCAGCCGCAGCGCCTGATCGACGAGGTGCGGCCCCCAGTTGTTTAGCAGTCCTCCGCCGTGTCCGGTCAGCGTCTGCCAGTCGTAGCGGCGGACGTAGCCCGTGTGGCGATAGACCTTGACCATGCCGACGCGCCCGAGAATGTCGCTTGCCAGTATGTCGCGGATCATCGTGAACGCCGGTTCGAAGCGGCGGTTGAAGCGCAGGAACAGTTTGCCCGGATGCTCCCCCGCGACGCGCTGAAGTTCCAGCGCGCCCGCCCGGTCGAGCGCGAACGGCTTGTCGAGGACGACGTACTTGCCCGCCCGGAGCGCCGCCGCCGCCTGTTCGACGTGGCAGCTGCTCCAAGTGGCGATCGAGACGAGGTCGATCCCGGGATCGGCGACGAGCTGCGCGAAGTCGGTATAGGCGCGCACGTCGCCCACCCCTTCAGGAAGGTCGCGCGTCCGCTCCGGCACGCGATCGCAGACGGCGGCGATGGCGAACTTGTCCCGCAGTTGGAGCAGTTCCGGGATGTGCATGAACCTCCCCGCCCGCCCCATTCCGGCGATACCGACGTTGACGACTTTTGACATTTTGAGCGATCCCTTCCGCTTGGGGTTCCTGTTTACGGCAGCGCGTCCAGTTTGGCGACCGCCCGGGCGAGTATGCGCAGCGCCGGAGCGAAGTCCGCCTCGGCGCAGTGTTCGTCGACTTCGTGCGCGCCGTAGGCATGCCCCGGCAGCGAACAGCCGAACGCGACGGTGTGCGGCAGATGCTTCGCGTAGGTGCCGCCGCCGATCACGAGCGGACGCGCCGCCGTGTCGCCGGTGACCTCGGCGTAGGCGCTTTGGAGCGCCGCGATGAACGGCGTGTCGGGCGGGAAGTACAGGGGTTCGTCGACGACGCGGACGGACAACTTGTACGGGCATCCGGCATAGGCGCGTTCGAGGCGCGCGATGATCTCCGGCGAGCGCATGGTCACGGGGAAGCGGATGTCGCACTGCAGCCGGGCGTGGTGTTCGTCCACTTCGGCGAGCGAGGGGACGAGCGTGAGTTTCGACACGTCGTCCGCAAGTTCCAGATCCAGATCGGCGCGATTGGTGCGCAGCACCAGCGCGGGGAAGTCGGAGTCGACCTTGCCGTCGAGTTCCCGGCAGAGTTTCACGAGCGCGTTGTCGCCCCGCTCCGGGTGCGAGGCGTGGGCGGCGCGACCGACAGCGGAGAACTTTTGCCCGTCGTACTCCGCCTCCGCCGTTCCGGGGACCGCGTTGATGACCGCTCCGGCGCGGAGTTTCAGGCGGTTTTCGCCGGGGGCGAAGCGCTTTTCCAGCGTGACGTGCAGCATGCCGCTCTCGCCGCAGATCACCGGGAAGTCCGCGTCCGGGGTGAAGCCGTACTTCGGGATCTCGGCGTGGGCGCGGTAGTGGTCGAGGCACTCCGAGCCGGTCTCTTCCGCACAGCCGACGATCAGCCGCAGCCGCCGACGGAGTTTCACGCCCCGGCGTCGGAGTTCGCGCATCAGGCAGTAGACCATCGCGAGCGGCCCCTTGTCGTCGGAGACGCCGCGCCCGTATAACGTTCCGTTTTTCCGCGTCATTTGGAACGGGGGAAAACTCCACGCGGCGGGATCCCCGGTCGGCACGATGTCGAGGTGACAGGCGACGGCGATCATTTCGGCGCCTTCGCCGTATTCGATGTATCCGCAGTAATTGTCGAGGTTGACGGCGGTGAATCCGTCGTTTTTCGCCGTTTCGAGCAGCCACGTGAGCGCCTCGGCGCTGTTGCGCCCGAACGGCATCCCCGGTTCGGCGGGGCGGCTCACGGTGTCGAAGGCGACGAGTTTTTCGAGCAGCCGGAAGATCTCCGGCAGCATCGTCTCCACATCCGCGGTGGCGGCGAATTCCGCTGCTTGCATGGCGGCTCCTTTCGTTCGGCCCATATGTATCGGGGTCACTTCGCTTCTTCGCTGTTCATCGCCTGCACGCGGCGGCGGCGGCGTTCCAGCTCGGTCAGATACATCTTGCGGAGCCGGATGTTCAGCGGGGTGACTTCGACGAGTTCGTCGTCCTCGATGTACTCGAGCGCCTGTTCGAGCGACATCTTGCGGGCGGGGGCGATCTGCATGTTGCGGTCGCTACCGGCGGCGCGGAGGTTGGTCAGCTGCTTGGCGCGCTGGACGTTCACGACCAGGTCGCCCTCCTTGCAGTGTTCGCCGACGATCATCCCCTCGTAGGTGTCGGTGCCGGGTTCGATGAAGAACTCGCCGCGCTGCTGCAAGCCGTCGATGGCGAAGGGGATCGCCTTGCCGTTGCCCATGCTGACCATCGTGCCCTTGGTGCGCGAGGGGATCGCGCCCTTGAACGGCTCATAGTGGTCGAAGATGTACGACACCACCGCTTCGCCCTGACTGGCGGTGAGGGCGCGGCTGCGGAGGCCGATGAGTCCTCGGGTCGGGATGAAGAACTCGATCAGCTGGCGGTCGCCGCGCGACTCCATCTGGATCAGTTCGCCGCGGCGCAGGCCCACGAGTTCGATGATGCGCCCGGCGAAGTCGTTGGGCACGTCGATGCTCAACCGTTCGATGGGTTCGTTTTTGACGCCGTCGATCTCCTTGCAGATCACCTGCGGCTTCGCCACGGCGAGTTCGTACCCCTCGCGGCGCATCGTTTCGATCAGGATGGCGAGGTGGAGCACGCCGCGCCCGGAGACCTTGAAGGAGTCGCCCGAAATTTCCTCGACGCGCAGCGCCACGTCGCGCTCGGTCTCCTTGAAGAGCCGTTCGCGCAGCTGGCGGCTGCTGACGAATTTACCCTCTTTGCCGAAGAACGGCGAGTCGTTGATGCGGAAGACCATTGAGATCGTCGGCTCGTCGATGGCGATGGGCGGCATCGCTTCGGGGTGTTCGGCGTCGCAGATGGTGTCCGAGATGTCGATGTCGGGGATGCCGACGATCGCGCACAGGTCGCCGCAGCCGACGGTGTCGGTCTCGCTGCGCCCCAGCCCCTCGAAGGTGAAGAGCTGCTTGACGGCGGCGGGTTCCTCCCTGCCGTCGCGCTTGACGATGGTCAGCGGGTGCTTCAGGTCGAGCGTGCCGCGGTAGACCCGCCCGATGCCGATGCGGCCGACGAAGTTCGAGTAGTCGAGCGTGGCGATCTGCGCCTGCACCGGGCCCTCGCGCATTTCGGGCGCGGGGACGTATTCGATGATCGCGTCCAGCAGCGGGGTGATGGATTCGCGCGTGTCGCCGAGGTTCTTGACCGCCCAGCCGTCGCGTCCGCTGGCGTAGATGGTCGGGAAGTCGAGCAGATCGTCGTCGGCGTCGAGTTCGCAGAAGAGGTCGAAGACCTTGCCCTGGACCACCTGCGGACGGGCGTCGGGCTTGTCGATCTTGTTGATGACGACCACCGGGCGCAGGTGGAGTTTCAGCGCCTTGTCGAGCACGAAGCGCGTCTGCGGCATCGGCCCTTCGGCGGCGTCGACCAGCAGCAGCACGCCGTCGGCGAGTTTCAGCACGCGTTCGACCTGACCGCCGAAGTCGCTGTGTCCCGGGGTGTCGATCAGATTGATCTTGACCCCCTTGTAGTTGACGCTGATGTTCTTGGCGAGGATGGTGATGCCGCGTTCGCGTTCGAGGTCGTTGCTGTCGAGGAAGCAATCCTGCACGACTTCGTTGTCGCGGAACATTTTGGACTGGCGCATGATCTGGTCGACGAGCGTGGTTTTGCCGTGGTCGACGTGCGCGATGATGGCGATGTTGCGAATCTCTCTCATGATTTTTCTGCCGTAAGCGTTACCCCGAAGAAATGGGCGTTCATTTAAATTTATATAATATACCATGAAAATCCGCAACTGTAAAGTCTTTTGCCCGCGGCGGCGCGGATAAAAAAGCCGCCCCCGTTCGGCGGACGCGGGGCGGCGGAGATGGTGCGCGGGGCAACTCACTTGCCGCGGATCAGACCTTTGATCATCGCGCAGGCGATCGGATACTGGACGAACTTCCAGTCGTTGTCGTGGGGGTTGAAGCGTCCGCGCTTGTTGTCGAAGAGGACCTTCAGCGTACCCGCGAGCTTGGGCAGTTTGCGCTCCAGATTTTCGAGTTCCTTTTTCCACGAATCCGGATTGATCGACAGCCGGACGCCGGTGTGCGCCAGTTCCTGCGGCAGCCGTTCCTCGCAATTCGCCATCTTGGCGTGACCGGCGGTCTGCAGCGCGTTGGCGACGCGGGCGGCGCGGGCGAGGCGGTTCAGATTGCCGCGCAGGTTTTCGACCGGGGCGAATTCGTCCGCCGCGGGGTAGGCGACCTTGAGCGTCACGCCCTTGACGATGTCGGCGGCGGGAACGCGGACGATCAGCGCGACGGCGTTGCCGTCGTAACGCCACGCGGGGGCGTTGCCGTCGGCGAACTCGAAGCGGCGGCAGCTGGCGACGGTGCGCCCGCCGACTTTGACCGACTTCGGCGGGACGACGCCGTGCAGTCGGAATTCGACTCCGCGCTCCGCGAGGAAGCCCGCGAAATCGCCCTTGAGTTTTTTGACCGTCACGGTGCGGACGCCGTCTTTTTTGCCGTGGCTCATGCGGATATAGGCGTGGTTCCGTTCGAGGTAGTCCGCCGTCATGCCGTCGTCCTCGTAAAGGTCGTAACTGCCGGAGTCCCCCGGATAGACGTTGACGACCAGATGCGAGTAGGAACTTTCGTCGAGGCGGTTGGCTCCGCGCTGACCGGGGATCACCGCCCCCGAACGGACGAAGACCGGGATCTCGTCGTACAGATAGCGGTCGGTGAACTCGCAGGGCCCCTGAAGCGTCCGGCCGCGGACCGTGTCGTACCACTCGCCGTCGGGCAGATAGACCTTGACCTTCGCCAGTTCGCTCTTGGGATCCGCCGCTTCGAGGACCGGCGCCACCAGCATCTGCGACCCGAAGCGGAATTCGTGCTTCGCCCGATAGGATTTTTCATCCTCCGGCTGGTCGTAGTACAGCGGATAGACCAGACTCACGCCGTTTTCGAGGGTGCGGCGGTCCTCCGAGTAGATGTACGGCACGAGTTCGTAACGCAGCCGCACCGCGCTGCTCATCAGCGTGCTGAACGGCTCGGGATACGCCGCGAAGCGCCGGTCGGCGAGGAAGTTCTTGGTGGTGTGCGTCCGCAGGATCGGCGTGTAGACGCCGTACTGCACCCAGCGCAGGTACAGTTCCGGTTCGATGGGACCGGGCATGTGCCCGCCGATGTCGTGGCTCCAGTACCCGTAGAGCACGTTCGCGCTGGTCGCCGTGAAGTACGGCTGGTAGGCGAGGCTGCGCCAGTTGGAGTAGGTGTCGCCCGAAAAACCGATCACATAGCGCCCCGCGCCGATCCCGCCGAAGCGGCTGAAGATCAGCGGCCGTTTGCCCTGTTTCTGCATGTCCTCCCAGTGGAGGTGGTTGATCCACGGCAGCGTGTCCAGACCGGGCATCGCGGTCGAGACGCCCTGCTGCCAGTCCATCCACCAGAAGTCGACGCCGCGGCGCTCCTCGGGGTGGTGGAGGATCTCGAAGTAGTGCTTCATGTACTCGGGGCTGGTGATGTCGAAGGGCACGCGGTCGATTTTTTTGGGGTCGAGTTTCATCGCCTTGGCGAACCGCTCGAACTGCTCCTCGTGTTTGCCGACGCCGTCGGCGGGGTGCAGGTTGAGCGCCACCTTGAGGCCGCGGCGGTGCATCTCCCGGAGGAAGCCGTCGGGATCGGGGAAGTAGCGTTTGTCCCATGTGTACCCGGTCCAGCCGTCGAGGTGCCAGTCCATATCGACGACCATCACGTCGACGGGAGTGCCGGAGCGGTCGAGCCCGTCGAGCAGTTCCTCGATCTCGGTGTCGCTGTAGGGCCAGTAGCGGCAGTACCAGTAGCCGAGCGTGTAGCGGGGGGGCAGCGGCTGCGAACCGAAGACCTCCGCCGCGTCCGCGAGCGCGGCGCGGTAGTCGTGACCGTAGGCGAGGAGGTAGAGGTCCTGCAGCTTCTTGTCGGCGCGGGGGGCGACCCACTTGCGTTTGCCGGAGCGCGTCACGAGGACGTTGGCGCTGTCGTCGATGAGGCTCCAGCCGTCGCGGGAGAGGAAGCCGGGGCCGAGTTTGACCTTGGATCTCTCCTCGGTGTAGAGCTGCATGTTGCGTTTGACGTAGATGTCGCCGTCGCAGCGGTCGAGGGTGCGCATGGTGCCGCGCAGGTTCCCGGAGTCGCTGTCGCCGGGGCGCCACGCAGCGGGTTTTCCGGCGCAGTCGAATTCGACGCGCAGGTTGGTTTTGCCGAGCGGCTTGCCGTCGGGCAGGTGGAAAATGCGCATCATCCCGGTGTCGATGACGTTCCGGTTGTCGCGTTTTTTGACGGTGAATCCGACTTTGCCGAGGTCGCGGTTCATCACGGCGAGCGTTTCGCGGTCCTCGAAGACGCCGTCCGCGGCGTACTCGAAGCGCGCCATGCGCGGCGTCAGCAGCGCGATCCGCACGTTGGGCGCGAGATAGAGGTTCTCCCGGCGCGGAGCCGCCGACTTGAAGTCCAGTTGTTCCAGTTGCATGACCTTTGCTCCCTGTTATTTTTTATTGATGAAGTGGTAAAATTCGATCCATGCCTTGGCGCCGATGGCGTTTCGGGGGTCGTTCATGACCGCCGCGACCTGCTTCCGGTCGAGGAACAGCGTTTCGATATCTTCGTCCGCCTCCAGTTTGGCGCGGGAGGGCGTCCCCTCGACCCGGGCGTAGACCAGCGTCACCGCCTCGTCGCACAGCCCCGGACTGTTGAAGACCGGCGGACTTACCGCCAGCACTTCGGCGATCTTCAGCCCGGTTTCCTCGTCCAGTTCGCGCCGGGCGGCGGCGGCGGCGTCTTCGCCGGGGTCGATCAATCCGGCGGGGAAACTGTAGCACCACCCGTCGACGGGCACCCGGAACTCCCGGGTGACCACGAGTTTGTCGCCGTAGTACGGGATGATCATCACCGCCTGCCGGCCGCCGACGCGGCTGACGAGGCTCCAACTGCGTTCCTCGCCGAATTTGTTGAGGTAGGCGCGTTCCTTGAATTCGACGAACTTCGTCCGGGCGAGGACGTGTTCGCCGAGCACGCGCGGAAGTGCGGGATCGTTCATGTTCGGTATTCTCCTGAGTGTTCGGCGTTTTGCCGCCGTCGCAAGTACAATATATCTTCGGTCTTTCGGTCATGCAACACCGGGGCGGGATGAATTTTCCGCTAAAAAAGCGATTATTCTTTGCCATGTCGGAGCGGCGGTGCTATATTTTAGTGTCGGAACGTCAAAACATACCCGCGGGATCCGGTTCGCAAATGATATTTCACGCCGCGCTGACTCCGGCGCAGATGCGCCGCAGTCAGAACAATTACATCTGCTATTCCGCCGTCAACGGCGTATCCTACATGTGCCTCGGCGAGACGGTGATCGTGCTGCTGGCGGTGCGGATGAACATGCCGGACTGGTGCGTGTCGATCATCGGTTCGCTGATCTTCTTCGGCTACCTGATGATGCCGCTCGGCAAGTGGATGACCTCCCGCGTCGGCGCGGCGAAGACCCAGGCGAACTGCTGGGTGTGCCGCAACATCGCGGCGCTGGTGGTGGCGTCGGGGGTGGTGTTCCACCACTTCGGGATGGATATCGCCGCCATGTGCAGTCTGCTCGGCGGAGCGTTTTTCTTTTACGCCTTCCGGGCGGCGGGCGTGGTGATGTCGGTGCCGCTGATGGGCAACATCTCGGACAATGCGAGCCGGGGGCGGCTCTTTGCGGTCAGCAACTCGTGCTTCTTCGTGGCGAACGCGGCGGCGATCGTCGCCATCACGGGGATCATGAATCTGAACGACTCGGTGTGGCTGCTCTTCGCCATCGTGGTCTTCGGCGCCTGCTGCGGGATCACCGCCTCGGGATTCCTGCGCCGGATCGACGAGACCGACGCCCTGCGGCAGCACGCCGCCAAACCGCTGCTCAAGGATCTGCCCATGCTGCTGCGCGACCGGGTGATCCTGCGGATGATCGCCGCGCGCTTCACCGTGAATTTTTCCGGGATGCTGGCGGGCGGGATCTCCATGCTGACCTTGAAGCGGGGGTACGGCGTCAGCGACGGCAAGGCGCTGATCTTCGTGCTGTGCCAGTACGCGGCGTCGTCGCTGATGTCGCCGGTGTTTTCCCGGCTTTGCGCCAAGATCGGTCCCCGGCGTACCGCCATGCTGGCGTTCCTGCACTCGGCGGCGATCGCCGTGCTGTGGTGCGCGGCTCCGGCGAAACTGCATCTGGTCTATCCGATGGCGATCTTCTTCGTCATCGGCAGTTCGACCATCGCCTCGTGGAACAGCGTGGGGCCGTACTTCCTGCTCGCCGTGCCGGAGGAGAAGCGGACCTCGAGTTCGGTGTGCATCTCGTTCTTCGACGGGGCGCTCGCCGGGGTGTGCGCCATGTGCGTCGCTCCGCTGCTGCTGCGCTTGGGGGCGAACCTGGCGGGCGGCGAGCCGGGGCTGCTGCGTTACCGGATCTACTACATGCTGACGATCCCGCATCTGATCGCCGGATTCTTCATCGTGAGGATGCTCGTGCCGCTCTCCGATGAAAAGCGCCATCGGCTGGCGACCTACCGGCGCTGGATCATGATGCGGGTCCACAGCCACCGTTGAAGCGCGGATCTCAGAACAGTTCGTCGAGCGAGTTCAGCACCGCGGCGGGGAGTTCTCCATCCGCGAGCTGTACGGTGAGGCGCGTTCCCGGCTCCACTTTTTGCGAGCGCACGAGCGTTCCGTCATCGGCGTTGCGCACGATGGCGAAGCCGCGCTCCAGCTGGCGGTGCGGATCGTCGGCGCGGAGCGCCGTTTCCATCCGGTCGAGGCGGGCGCGCAGGTTGGTGACATAGAGTTTCGCCGCTCCGGCGAGGCGCATTTCGGCTTCGTCGAGGCGCTGTTTCGGCAGTTCCAGCATCCGCCCCGGGTGCTTGAACAGCGGTGCGGCGGTATAGCGTTCGAGTTCGCCGCGTTTGGTCGCGAGGTACAGGCCGGGGATGCGGTGCAGTTCGCTCACCAGCCGGGCGAGTTCCTTGGAGAGTTCCTCGAAGCCCGAGATGACCAGTTCCGCCGCCGCCGATGGGGTGGGTACGCGCAAGTCGGCGGCGAAGTCGCAGATCGTGAAGTCGATCTCGTGCCCCACCGCGCTGATGACCGGGATCTCCGACGCGGCGACCGCGCGGGCTACCGGCTCCTCGTTGAACGCCCAGAGGTCCTCCATGCTGCCGCCGCCCCGGGTGACGACGATCACGTCGGCGCTGCGGGTGGCGCTCAGGAAATTCACGGCGGCGGCGATCTCGGCGGCGGCTCCGGCGCCCTGCACCTGGCAGGGGCAGATCCGGATGTGCGCCTGCGGGAAGCGGCGGTCGATGATCTTCAGAAAATCCCGGATCGCCGCTCCGGAGGGGCTGGTCACGACGCCGATGATCTTCGGCAGTTTGGGGATCGGCCGCTTGCGTTCGGGGGCGAACAGCCCCTCCGCCTCCAGTTTCTTCTTGAGTTCCTCGAAGCGGCGGAACAGATCGCCCTGACCGGCGATCCGCAGCGAGCGGATGGTGAACTGGTATTCGCCGCGCGCCGGATAGACGGTCAGCCGTCCGTAGGCTTCGATCTTGGAGCCGTTGGCGACCGCCAGTTCGCGGCATTGGTGCGCCGCGCTGAACCAGCAGGCGCGGAGTTGGGAGTTCGCGTCCTTGAGCGTCAGGTAGACGTGTCCCGAGCGGTGGATCAGCAGCGAACTCACTTCTCCCGTGACCCAGAAGGGCATCAGCGAGCCTTCCACGAGTTCGCGGACGGCGGCGTTGACTTCGGATACGCTCCACACGGGTTCTTTTTTAGCGTTTTCCGCCATGACTATACTCCGATGAAGAAGGCGACCGCGAGTGCGATCAGGTTGAAGATCGTGTGCGCGAGCATCGCCGCCGCCAGATTGCCGCTGCGCAGATACACCCACTGAAATGCCGCGCCGATCCCCGCCAGCGCCGGGAGTCCGTGCAGAAACAGATGCGCCGCTGCGAAGATGACCGCCCCGGCCGCCACCGCCGCCGCCACGCCGAGCGGACGGAGCAGCGCATAGAGCAACCGCCGGAACAGTATCTCCTCCATGACGGGGGTCAGTATCCCGGTCAGCACCAGCAGTACGGCGAAGCGCCGCCACGAGCCGGAGGCGCAGAGTTCGAGCAGGTTCTGATTTTCTTTCCACGTTATGTTCAATGCGCGCAGCAGCATTTCCCAAAGCGGGGTGATCGAGAACTCCCATGTATACGCCGCCGCCAGCCCGACGAGTGCGATCCGCAGATCCCGGCGGTTGATCGGGGCGAGGCCCAGTTTGTCCGCGAGGCGTCCGCGTTCGGGCAGAAAATAGAGCATCGCGAGCATCGCGCCGAGCATCATGACGCAGGCGGCTCCATCCAGCGCCAGCGGATGAGGCAATTTGCCGTGAAGACGGAACGGAAACGGAATGACCGAAAACACTACCGTCAGCAGGGCGTAAACCGCCGCCATGATCCCCGCCGCGGTCATTCCCCACGACAGTTCCACCCGCCACGGGCGACCGTCGCGGGGCAGGGTGAGGGCGCGGCGGAGCAGCTTCATGGACGGATCACCCGCAGTTCGCGCTCGGTTTCGGAGCGGTGGCGCAGTTCCACGCGGATCGCGTCATCCGGCAGCAGTCCCGCGATGCGTTCCGGCCACTCGACCAGCGACACGGCGCCCGGTTCGCTCAGGAACTCGTCCACGCCGAAGCCGAGCGCGGCGTGTTCGTCGCCGATGCGGTAGAGGTCCATGTGGTACAACCTGCCGCCGGAGGGGAGGTTGTACTCCTGCACGATGGTGTAGGTGGGGCTGGAGACGACCTCCGTGACGCCGAGCCCGCGGGCGAAGCCGCGCGAAAAGACGGTTTTTCCGGCGCCGAGGTCGCCGTAAAGAAGTACGACGCCGCCCGCGGCGAGTTCCCGCGCCAGCGCGGCGCCCCGCGCTTCGGTCTCCGCTTCGGAGCGGCTCAAAAAGGTTTGTTCAGTGCTCATAACCGGTTCTCCGGGTAAGATATTCGTTGCCGGAACCGTCAAGCACCCGCCCGCTTCCGGGCAGGACTTCTCCGATCCGGGTGAGTTTCGCAAAGTTCGGGGGCCACGCGCTTTCCAGCCCCGGCGGCGCGGCGAACAACAGTTCGTAGTCTTCGCCGTCGCCCAACGCCCCGGGGAGCGCGGCGCCGCTTCGCAGCGGGACTTTGCCCCCGTCGAGCGCGAGATCGACCCCGGACGCGCGCGCCAGCCGTCCGGCATCGAGCAGCAGCCCGTCGCTCACATCCAGCATGGCGTGGGCGCGGCCGCGCAGAAACGCCCCTTCGGCGAGGCGCGGAGAGAAGGTCAAATGGTGCTGCGAGGCGAAGGAGTTGCCGATCTCGCCCGTCACATACAGCGCGTCGCCGGGGCGCGCCCCGCTCCGCCGTACCGCTTCGCCCGCCGGGACTTCGCCGAGGATGGTCAGCGTGGCGACTTCGGTGTCGGCGGTCAGCCCGGCGAGGTCGCCGCCCGCAAGGACGACCCCGTACTTTTCGGCGCACGCGGCGACCCCGCGGCAGAAACGCAGCACCCACTCCGCGTCGCGCCCGCCCGCCGCCACGGTGAGCAGCGCCCAGCGGGGAGAGCCGCCCATCGCCGCGATGTCGCTCAGATTGCGTTTGAGCAGCTTGGCACCGGCGAGTTCCGGGGCGGTGCCGCCGGTGTAGTGGACTTCCCGCGCCAGTTGATCGACCGCCGCGAGCAGTTCGGTTTTGCCGCCTCCCGGCGATCTCAGCACCGCGCAGTCGTCGCCGGGACCGACGGCGACCGAAGCGTCCTGCTTCAGTTCCGGCAGCAGTGCCGATAAGATTTTCAGTTCTTCAAGCGCCATGCGGCGGTCCTCCCGGCGGCACGATGCCGCGTCATTCAAAAAATATACTCCCCCCGGCGACTTTTACAAGCCGCGGACGCTTGAAAAGCGGTTCCTAATCCGGTATATTAAAACAGAAGAAAATGGCGCTTCGGCGCCGGAATATTGCGGATCGTCAGCACATCAGTCGGGTCGGAGATCATGAACAACTGCGCCGGAATAGTTTCCGAGACTCTGCGGGAGGAGGACATCGCCATACTGCGGTCGATGCTGCCCGCCGCCGCGCGCTGTCGGAGCTGCCAGACGGCGGCGTTCGGCGCGGCGGCCTCCGGCGGCGGGCCGTTCGTCTCCGACCGGGGCGCGGGGGGCAAGGTGCTGGCGCTCTGTTCCGGGCGGCTGGAGAATTTGCCGGAACTGCGCCGGACGGTGGAAAAACACGGCCGCACCCCCGTCTCCGAGGCTCCGGAAGAACTGCTCGTGCACCTCTACGAACTTTACGGCAGCGATCTGTTCGGTCGGCTCAAAGGTTCGTTCGCCGTCGCGCTTTACGACACCGGGCGGCGGCGTCTGCTGCTGGGGCGGGATCTCATCGGCGCCGAGCCGTTGTATTACTTCATCCACCGGGACGTGCTGGTGTTTTCCGGCAGTCTCGGCGTGTTGGAAAAACATCCGTTGATGCCGGACGAACTCGACATCAACGCCGTTTCGACCTTTTTGTCGCTGCAGTACATCCCCGAGCCGGACACCATCTTCCGCAACGTGCGGAAACTGCCGCCGGGGCATCTGCTCGACATGCACCTCGAGGCGGCGACCACCTCAATCCGCGGCTTCGCCAAACTGGATTTTTCGGTGAAGAGCACCGATCTGGGGTACGCGGGGGCGGAGCGGGAACTGCGTTACGCTCTGGAGGAGCAGGTGGCGGCGGAGTTGGAACGCGGCGGCGGCCGCCTCGGCGTCTTTCTGTCGGGCGGAGTCGATTCGACGATCCTCGCCGCGCTGGCGGCGCGTCACGGCGGCGGCAGTCCGGTGGAGGTCTTCACGGTCGGTTTTGCCGACGCCGCCTACGACGAGCGGGCGCTCGCGGAGGAGAGCGTCGCGTTCATCAACAGTCAGACGGGCGGGGCTTTGCGCCACCACGTCCGCGAACTGGAGGCTTTGCCGCTGCAATTGGCCGAGGAACTGGCGGCGTTTCACGAGGAACCTTACGCCGACGCCTCGGTGCTGCCGACGCATCTGTTGTGCAAATTCGCGGGCGAGCATATCGGCGCGGCGCTGGGCGGCGACGGCGGCGACGAGTTCTTTTCGGGGTACGAACGCTACGGGGCGATGCGGATCGCTTCGCACTTCGAGATCCTGCCCGAGGTGGTGCGGCGCGGGATATTCACCGCGCTCGCGGGGGTGATGCCGGATTCCGGCGAGCGCACCTTCGGCGGGCGCTGTCGGCGGCTGTTCCGGCTGCTCGGCGACTCTTCGCACGACGCCTACTTCCATCTGCTCGACCGCTGCCCGGACGACCTGAAGCGCCGCCTTCTGGGGCCGAAACTCCGCGACGCGCTGTGGCACGACCAGGCGGAGGTCTTTTCGCGCTGGGAGTGGGAACTCACCGCCGAACACCCCGCCGAGAGTTTCGCGGAACTGGACATCCACACTTATCTGCCCGGCGACGGGTGCGTCAAACTGAACGTCGCGGCGCGGAGCGCGGGCTTCGAGGTCGTCACTCCGTATCTTTCGGGCGGTGTGACCGCGCTGGCGGCGAAACTGCCGCTCGATTACAAGATGCACCACGGGAACCGCAAACGCATCCTCAAATCGGCGTTTGCCGACCTTCTGCCGCCGGGGCTGGCGCACCGCCGCAAGCGGGGCTTCGGCGTACCGGTGGCGGCGTGGCTGCGCGGACATTGGCGCGAGGGGGCGCGCGAAGCGCTTTTCGGGTCGGCGCTGTTGCCGGAGGGCTTCGTCGAGGAAAAGGAACTTGCGGCGCTGTGGGAGGCGCACCAGTCGGGGCGCGCGGACTGTAGTTACCTCATCTGGAGTCTGATGAATCTCGCGTGGTTCCTCGACCGCCGCCGTGCCTGACGCGCATTCGGGATCAAGAATAAATACCTCATTTTCAGGGAGAATTGTACGGTCATGGAAAAACTGGCGATCATCGGCAACGGTCCGGCGGGACTTACCGCCGCCATCTACGCTTCGCGGGCGAATCTGCGCCCGGTGGTCTACTCCGGCGGGATGCCGGGCGGACTGTTGACCATGACCACCACGGTCGAGAACTTCCCCGGCTTTCCGGACGGGGTAGGGGGCTTCGATCTGGTGATGGCGATGCAGGCGCAGGCGGAAAAGTTCGGCGCGCGGATCGAATACGATACGGTCGAGCGCGTGGAACTCGCCGACGGCGGAGTGCAGAAGCTGATCCTGGACTCCGGCGCCACGGTCGAGTGCGCGGCGCTGATCTTCGCCACGGGGGCTTCGCCGCGCTATCTGGGGCTCGCCGCCGAGGAGCGGCTGCGTGGTCACGGAGTATCCGCGTGCGCGACCTGTGACGGGGCGTTCTACAAGGACGTGCCGGTGGTGGTCGTGGGGGGCGGCGACTCGGCGATGGAGGAGGCGATGTTCCTGACCCGGTTTGCGAGCCGGGTGCATGTGGTCCACCGCCGCGACGAACTGCGCGCCTCGCCGGTGATGGCGGAGCGGGCGCGTAAAAACCCCAAGATCGAGTTCCACTGGAGTTGTGCCGTGAAAGACATCCTCGGTCGGGACGAGGTCGAAGGCGTACTGCTGGAGGATCTCAAGACGGGGGCGCGTTCGGAACTCGCCTGCAAAGGCTACTTTTCCGCGTTGGGGCATATCCCCAACACTCTGCTCGTCAAGGAGTATCTCGAAACCGACGCGCAGGGGTATCTGAAACTCGAAGGCAACACCTCGCTCACGAAACTCGCCGGGGTCTTCGCCGCCGGGGACTGCTGCGATCCGCGTTACCGGCAGGCGATCACCGCCGCCGCTTCGGGGTGCCGCGCCGCGATGGACGCGGAAAAATATCTTGAAAGCAAGTGATCTCAAGATCGTCCGGTCGCCGCGCCGCACCCGGATCGTCTTTTCCGCCGCGGCGGATGGCGAAGTGAGCATCCTCGCCCCGGTCGGGGTGCCGGATGACGAGCTGCGGCGCATCGCCGAGGCGAATCTGCCGCTGATCGAACGGCTGCGCCGCCGCGCGGCGGCGCGGCGCGACCCCCGTCCCCGCCCGAAGTTCATTGAGGGCGAGGAGTTCTTTCTCTGGGGAGCCAAGTATCCGCTCCGCTTCAGCCGCCGGGTCACGGCGTTCGACGGGGCGTTCATCCTCCCGGCGGGGACGCCGGAGCAGGTCTTTGCCGAGTTGGAGGGGTTCTACCGCCGCGCGCTCCGGCGCTACTTGGAGCCGCGGCTCCGCGCCTTTGCCGCGCAGGCGGGGCTGTCGTTCGACCGGCTGCGCATCTCCGGGGCGGAGACGCGCTGGGGATCGTGCAGTACGAGCGGCACGATCAGTTTTACCTGGAAACTCGCCCAATGCCCCGCGCCGCTGATCGACTATGTGATCTGGCACGAACTAACGCATCTGGAGGAGATGAACCACTCGCCCCGCTTCTGGCGGAAACTCGAACTCCATCTGCCGGGGGCGCGGCAGCGCCGCGCCGAACTCCGACGCTTCGAGCGGTTGTGCCCGGTGTTTCCGGATTGACGGGTCAGTTCTTCTTGAGGCGGTAGGCTCCGCCGGGGGCGTCCTCGATCGTGTAGCCGAGTTTGCCGATCTCGGCGCGCAGCCGGTCGCTTTCCGCAAAGTCCTTGCGTTTGCGCGCCTCGGCGCGCTGCTTCGCGAGTTCCTCGACCTCCGCCGGGACCGCCTCTTCCGCTGGGGCCGCGTCGACGTTCAGCGCGCCCGTCACCCGGTCGAAGTCGCGGAAGGCGTCGAGGATGACCTTCGCGCCGGAACCGGAGAGCCGCCCCTCGTCCGCGAGTTTGTTCGCCTGACGGCTCAAGTCGAAGAGCGCCGCCAGCGCGCCCGAGATATTGAGGTCGTCCGCGAGCGACGAATCGAAACGCTCCTTCGCCATCGCCACCGCCTCCTGCGCCGGGAGGTCGTCGCCGTCGCCGGCGATCCCCTTGAGGCGGCGGAAGAGTTCGTCGAAGCGGTTCAGCGTTTCCCGCGCCTGCGCCAGCATTTCGAGCGTGAAGTTCAATTTTTTGCGGTAGTGCGCGCCGATCAGCACCCAGCGGATCTCGCGTCCCGTCCACCCTTTGCCGAGCAGGTCGCGCAGCGTGTAGAAGTTGCCGAGCGACTTGGACATCTTGGTCCCGTCGACCATCAGGTGTTCGCAGTGCATCCAGTAGTTGACCCACTTGTGGCCGCTCGCCGCCTCGCTCTGGGCGATCTCGTCCTCGTGGTGCGGGAACATGTTGTCGATGCCGCCGGTGTGCAGATCGAAGCGGTCGCCCAAGTATTTGGAACTCATCGCGCTGCATTCGATGTGCCAGCCGGGGCGGCCCTTGCCCCACGGACTGTCCCAGGCGACGTCGCCGTCGGCCTCGTCCCACGCCTTCCACAGCGCGAAGTCCGCGACCGAGTCCTTGGCGTACTCGTCGGTGTTGATGCGCACTCCGGCGCGCTGGTTGTCGCGGTCGATGTGCGCGAGCTTCCCGTAGTCGGGGAACTTGGCGATCGAAAAGTAGATGCACTTGTCTTCCGCCTGATAAGCGAAGCCCTTGTCCATCAGCACTTGGATCAGTGCGATCATCTCGTTGATGTGGTCGGTGGCGGCAGGGTAGACGGCGGCGCGTTCGATATTCAGCGTTTTGACGTCCTCGAAGAACGCCTGCTTGTACTTCCGCGTGAACTCCCGGAGCGGCAGTCCGGCGGCTTTGGAGTCGCGGATGGTCTTGTCGTCCACGTCGGTCAGGTTCATCACCTGCTTGACCTTGTACCCGGCGTACTCGAGCGTCCGCCGCAGGATGTCCTCGAAGGTGTAGGCGCGGAAGTTCCCGATGTGCGCGTAGTTGTAGACGGTGGGACCGCAGGTGTAGAGTTTGACCTCTTTGGCGTCGATCGGTTCGAACGGCACGATCCGCCGTTCCATCGTGCTGAAAAATCTCAAGTCCATCATCATATCCCCTCTGAATATGGCATCGCGTTGTCGATAATTCAGGTAATATACCGCCAACGCCGCGTTTTTCAAGGGGGGCGCGTTGCGTCAGTAGTGCGGCCGCGAGGTGACGGCTGGCGGCGACAGCAGGACTTCGTCACCCGGCCGGTCCCGAAGTTCGAATATGCCGTTCGGGAGTTTGCGGTATGCGGGGACGCTCCCGGATCTGGGGGACACGGGCAGGCGGTCGAGGTACTCCGGAACCAGCGCGTCGAGGGTCTCCGGGTACGCGCCTTTTTCGCAGCGGCGGACTTTCAGCGCCAGCGCGATGGAGTACAGCACCCGGGCGGCGATATGCTCCCGCATGACGCTTGCGTAACAGTAGCGGTTGAGATCCGTGGCGTCCGGGAGCGGCATCGCGGAGTACCCGCCGTGTTTTTCCGCCTCGGCGACAAGTTTCAGCACCGCGTTCAGGTTGCGCGTCAAGGTGGCACAGTACTTGGGGTAGCGTACGATGCGCCAGCATAGCGAGTCTTTTGCGCCGACATTCCGGGGCGGCCGGAACCGGCGTATCGCTTTCAATTCTTCGCGAATTTCCCCGTCGGCGCGGGGGCGGAACATCTCCCTCCGGCATTGATCGAGCAGCGAGCGGTAGTGCGGCGCGTATTCCGGGAGTTCCGGCCCGCAACTGACTGCGAAGGCGAGATGCTCGGCGGCGATGCCCCATCCGGTCAGTTGGTAGAGGATCCCGCCGCGGGAACTGACGGCGCGTACCAGTTTTTCCAGCGGCTCCAGCAGAGGCAGCACCCGCTCCGTTTCGCCCCGGTAGTGCGCGAGCGCCGCCGCATCCGTGACGCGTCTGGTTATCTCACGACACTTTTCCGTACTACGCAAGACACCCGTCCGCGATTCGACATAACGGTATTCGCCCAAAAGGCGGGCGGTCAGGGCGAGTTGACGGTAAACGCGGGCGAAATACGCTTTGCCCTCGGCGGAATCGACAAATTTCAGTGTGCGCTCCTTGAGATCGTCCGGGGCGACTTTGGGCATGGAGGGCTGCCACCATGGGAAACCGCTCCTCGGCATCGATATCCCCTCCGGGAGTTCCATTCGGGATTCGAGTTCCAGTATTTCGCGGTACAACTGCTCCGGCGGCGCCGGGCGGCGGTCCGCCAGATATTCCGTGCGCTCGATGAGGCGCCCGGAGTATGCGAACAGCGCCGCCGAGGATATCCCCCAAGCGGCGAGGCAGAACGCGGCGAACCCTCCGGCAAACCGGGCGAAATTCTTCCAATTTTGGCTTTTCGGGTGTCGGAGATTCCATATCGCCCACCATGCGAGCGCCGCCGCGCCCGCCGCCGGGAGCAGGAGTTTCGCGGGGGGCGCAGTGGTGTTCAGCAATCCGCCGCCGGGGAACGAGTACAGCAGTTCGATCGGAGTGTACGCGCTTTCCGCCAACGCGCCCAGAAAGAAGAGTTCCAAAAACAGCAGCAGTCCCCACAGCGCATGGAGGCGCTTGAACAGCAGCGACGCGTTGAAGTACACCAAGTACGCGCACCACGCCGTCAGCAGCATCAAAATGGTCAGATTCGACTTCACGGCCTCCCTGACCGGACACTGGCCGCCGCCGAGCAGAAAGATATCCTCCGCGACGGCGGTCAAATACGCCGTTGCCAACTCCTGCGCGTCGCGCCGAAATGCGACTGCCCACAACGCCGTCAGCGCGAGCGTGAAGAGCAGCCCCGACACGAGGCGACGGATGGTCCCGCCGGTCCCGCAACGGCTCCCCGCCAGAGCCGCGCCGACGAGCAGGACGCCCGTTCCGGCGTAGGGGTTGAGGCGATAGATCGGATACACTGCCGCCAGCAGGATCGCCGCGGCGACGACTTCGGGAAAGCGTGCCTTTTTCATGTTTCGCTCCGTGTGCCGTTAGGGATCTTTCGACAATATAGCACGGGCGAATGATCTTTGCAAGCAGTTGCCGGTGAAATGATTTCAGTGGCGCGGGGCAGGTGACTTGCCCGCTTGGGGCGTCGCGAATTTTTCCCGCCAGTTACGCACCCGCAGCCGGGCGTTGTCGCGGATGCTGCCCGCGAAGAACCACACGTCGTTCATGTGGAACACCCCCCGTCCCATGAAGCCCCGGGCGTCGTACTCGCCGTCGACCGGCAGATCGACCGTCAGCGCCCCCCGGACGGTGTCGATGCGCGCCCCGCAGAAGTGCGGTACGCTCTTGCTCTTTTTCGTCCGGTAGTCGTAGAAAAACGCCTCCGGATTGGCGGATTTATCCGCCGGAGTCCCGTCGGTCCTCCAGTTGAGCGGGTTGATGCAGTAAGTGCCGTTTCCCGTGAACGCGGGGTTGTCGACCCCGGGCGCCTGTGTATTCCAGCCGATGATGACGCCGAACCCCGCCGCGTCGGCGGCGGGACGGATGCCCCGCGCCGAGAAGTCGGCGGCGATATCCGACGCTTTGAGACGCGGCATCCCGAGCAGATACGCCGCGACAAAGCCGCGCCCGACCGCTACTTCCGGCAGCCGCATCATCATCCGGTACAGGTCGATCGACCCCTGACTGTGCCCCAGAAGAATGTACGGGCGGCCGCTGTTGAAGTGCCGGAGATAGTGGCGGAACGCCGCCGCCGTATCCTCCGCCCCCGGAGCGAGTTCCGGGTTGCTCCGCCAGTCCGTGTTCCAGCCGCCGCGGGTCCGCGCTCCGCGCGAGTAGTCGAGCTGCCGCACGTACGGGGCGAAGATCCGCGCCTTGCCCCCGAAGATCCCCGTCTGCGCCCCGGCGAAGCCCGTCGTCTTGGCGCGGAGTTTCGGGTCGTCGCGCCAGTTCATGTAGGGGTGCTCCCGGCTGACGAAGAGCGTCGGGTAGACGTAGAACACGTCGAACTCGGTCCCGGATTTCCCCGCCTCGCAGATCACCCAGTTGGTCGGGTCGCGGTAATCGGTGGCAACTTCCGCGGCGGTGAGGATACCGCAACCCAGCAACAGCAGATAAAGCACGAACTTTTTCATCATGGTTCACCCGATCAGCAGTTTTATCGACGCGGCGGCGGCGAGGAGCTTCACCGCCAGTTCGAAGACTTTCTGGTTCATCTTCTTGAAGATCAGTATCCCCAGCGCCGCTCCGAGTACCAGCACCGGCAGCATGCACAGATCGAGCAGCAGCGACTGCCGGGTGATCCGTCCCTCCAGCGCGAAGACCGGCACCTTGATCCAGTTGAGGATCAGAAAGCACCACGCGGTCGTCCCCATGTACTTTTCCTTCGGGAGTTTCATCGACAGAAAGTAGATCGCCGACACCGGACCGGCGGCGTTCGCCAACTGGGTGGTCGTCCCCATCAGGATCCCGAAGAACGCCGCGAACGGCCCGCCCGCCGGGATCGCCTCGGGGTGGAGGCGTTTCTTCACCTCGCCCAGCACCAGCAGAAACAGCACCAGCGCCCCGATCAGGATGCGGGTCGTCCGGGTATCCTCCGGGGGGATCAGCCGCAGGATGCCCGCTCCCGCCGCCAGTCCGGCGAGCGCCCACGGCAGCAGCCGCAGCAGGATCTTCCAATCCGCGTGGCGGCGGAAGTAGATCACCGCCATGATGTCGGTCACGGCGAGCATTCCGAGCTGCAGCCCGGTCGAGAGCCGCGCCTCGAACGCCGCCGCCAGCATCACCACCGGCAGTATCCCGACGCCGGGGATCGCGGTCTTGTTGACGCCGATCAGGATCGCCGCCGCCGTGAGCATCACCCACTGGACGACGGTTATGTCACTCAATGATTCCAGCATAAAAAACGTTCTCCCGTGTGGATATTTCATATAATTTACATCGCGAACGCGGTGTATGCAACGGTCGCGCGTTTGATTTGTCGCGGCGGCGGGTGTACATTAAATTCATTATGGAAACACATCATGCCCGTTTTGTCGCGCTCACGACGCCGGAATCGCTCGCGGTCGTGCGCGATATCGCCGCCGTCATCTGGCCGGAGACGTTCCGCGCCATACTGCCGCCGGAGCAGATCCCCTATATGATGCGGATGATGTACGCTCCCGAGGTCATGGAAAAGGAACTCGCCGCGGGGTTCCGCTTCGACGCGCTCTATCTGGACGAGGTTCCGGCGGGGTATGTCTCGTACTCCAAGTACGAACTCCCCGGCGTCGCCAAACTGCACAAGGTCTATTTGCTGAGCAAGTTCCACGGGCAGGGCTGGGGTACGCTGATGCTGAAACACGCCTGCCGCCGCTGCCGGGAACTAGGATTCGACCGGGTGCGGCTCAACGTCAACAAGCACAACGCCCGTGCCATCGCCGCCTACGAACGCAACGGGTTTTCCCGCGTCGAGGCGGTGAAGATCGACATCGGCGGCGGCTTCTTCATGGACGACTTCATTATGGAAAAAGAACTGCGGCGGGGCTGATCCCGCCGCTTGGTGCTGCAACAGAAGAAAGGATTTTGCGATGAAGACACGCTGGTTTTGGGGACTGCTGCTGCTGTTTGGAATCACCGCTGCCGCGGCGGATGCTCCACGTCCGAATGAGGGGGACGGCAACTCCTACAAGGTGCTGGTGATGGGCGACGCCCACTTCGACGCCGAGAAGTTCCACGCAGCGCCGCCCGCCTCTTCGGGCCGCAAAAAAGAACGCACCCGCAACCTTACGATGTGGAAAGCCCAATCCCCCGCGCTGTTCGCCGCCGCCGGTAAACGCGCCGCCGCCGAATCCGTCGCCTTCGCGGTACAGCTGGGCGATCTCGTTCAGGGCGACTGCGACAATGCCGAACTGCAGCAGGCGATGATCCGCAAGGGCTTCTCCGAACTGAAGAAAAATTTTCCCCGGACCGCGCTGCTGATCGTCAAAGGCAACCACGACATCCGCACCGTCAAGAAAAACAAGAATAACGCGGCGACCAATCCGGCGCTGCTGCCGATCATCTCCGAAGAGTTTGGCCGACCGGTCAAAAAAAACAGCTGCTACTCCTTCACGCGGGGCAGGGACCTCTATATCGCGGTGGACGGCTTCATCCCCGCCAAATCGATCGAGGCGTTCGTCAAAAAGACGCTCGCCGCCCATCCGGACACCCGATACGTTTTCTTCATGACCCACCTGCCGCTTCTGCCGGCGGGTATCGGAAATCCGTTCTGGCTGGTGCCCGGGCACGAGCAGATCGTGAAACTTCTCGAGACCCGCAACACGTTGATCCTCGCCGCCCATACTCACAGCCCGTCGCTGGTTACATTGACGACGAAACGTGGCAAACTTACCCAGTTGATCACCTCCAGCATGGGGCACTCGTGGGGGATGAAATTCGCCCCCGGAGCAATTGAGAACTGGCAGGGATACTCCGCCGCCGTCGAAAAGGAACTCGCCAAGGGCGGCAGAAAGGCGGAAGCGAAAAAACAACAGTGGACGGCGTGGAAAAACTCCGGCGTCTGGACTTTCCGCCACCTCTGCCGCAACGCCGGCTTCGTGGTGCTGGATGTCAACGGCGACGGCGTCTCGGCGCGCGTATTCATCAACCGTTCCGCCAAACCCGGACTCACGCTTAAACTGCTGACCGCCCGGTGATCACCGGTACTTGGGCAGCATGGCGCCGTGCGCGGCGATCAGATCGTCGCACATCGCCACGATGTCGTCGATCGACAACTCCGCCGCTGTGTGCGGATCGAGCATCGCCGCCTGATAGATGAGGTCCTTTTTGCCCGTCAGCGCGGCTTCGATGGTCAGCAGCTGGACGTTGATGTTGCTCTGGTTCAGCGCCGCGCACTGCGTCGGCAGGTTCCCGATGTACGTTCCCTGCACTCCCGCTCCGTCGACGAGGCACGGCACTTCGACCACCGCCTCGCGCGGCAGATTGGTGATGAGTCCCGTGTTCAGCACGTTGCCGCCGATCCGATACGGTTTGTCGGTCAGGATCGCCTCCATGATCCCGCTCCCGTATTCGCGGGAACGGGCGTGGGTCAGGTGCGGATCGTTCCGCAGTTCCTGATACTGCTTTTTCCAGCCCTCTATCTGCCGGACGCACCGGCGCGGGTATTCGTCGAGCAGCACATTCCACTCCGCGATGAGTTCCGGGTAGGTGCGCTTGATCCAGTAGGGCAGGTACTCGGCGCTGTGCTCGCTGGATTCGGTGATGTAATAGCCGAAACGGCGCATGATCTCCAGCCGGATCATGTTAGTGTGCTTGCCCTCCGGCGTCTGCGCCCGCCGCCATTGACGGAGTTTTTTCTCCGCCAGTTTTTTGAGTTCCGGATAGAGGTCGCGCCCGTCCTCCGTGATCTCCAGCAGCCACGCCATGTGATTGATCCCCGCGGTCTTGCTGCGGATCTTCGCCAGATGCTCCGGAGTGTCGTCCAGCCCCAGCGTCGAGAGCAGCGTCTTGACCACGACCTGCACCGAGTGGCACAACCCCACCGTCTTCACCGCCGACGCCCGCAGCAGCGCGCCCGTCAGCATCGCCATCGGATTGGTGTAGTTCAGAAACCAGGCGTTCGGTGCCACCTCTTCGATGTCGCGCGCAAAATCCAGCACCACCGGGATCGTCCGCAGCCCCCGGAAGATCCCGCCGATGCCGATCGTGTCCGCGATGGTCTGACGCAGCCCGTACTTGTTCGGGATCTCGAAATCAATGACCGTGGAGGGACGGTAGCCGCCTACCTGAATGGCGTTTACCACGAAGTCCGCTCCGCGCAGCGCGGCTTTGCGGGCGCGCACTCCGCAGTGGGTCGTGATCGTCGCCCGATTGCCGTTGATGTTGGCGTTCAGCGTGTCGAGGATGAATTTCGACTCCTTGAGCCGCTCCCCGTCGATGTCGTAAAGCGCAAAGTGCGCATCCCGCAACGCCTCCACGCACATGCAGTCCCCGATGATGTTGCGCGCGAATATCGTGCTCCCCGCCCCCATGAAAGTTATCTTCGGCATGTCCCGAACCTTTCCCTTTTATATATAAGCAACGTCTCCCGTTCTATAAATAAAATATCATCTGTTGTTGCCGATTCAAATAACGGGAATAGACATTTTTTGTTTTTTTCTTCACCGCTGGGGCGGGGCAGGCAAAATAACGGGCGTTGGCGGCTGGGAGATGTGGGGGCTGCTCGCCCCACACCCCTCGGCAGGGTCGCAGACCCTGCAACTCGAGAAAAATGCTGCGCATTTTTCCGCTACTTTAAATAGAGTACGCGGAAAGGGGTTGACGTTCCCGGACTTGTGCCTGACGGCAACGCCGGGAAGCGTCCCCCTCCGTCGGCAAAGGTGACCGGGATCCCGCCGCGCTCGGGTGTCGCCTCGGCCACCGCAAATCCCTCGACCTTGACCCGGCTTTTCTGCCGAATCAAGGATCGGGTCTTTGCTATGGGTCACGTTACCCGT